>Ga0316622_100002014_pt1 | contig 13801 bp, 8 predicted proteins | sample OWC_Aug_OW2_C1_D_FD_207646 | JGI IMG/M metagenome (GOLD analysis project Ga0316622, IMG submission 207646) | Wetland soil microbial communities from Old Woman Creek delta, Ohio, United States - OWC_Aug_OW2_C1_D5_C | ecosystem: Environmental > Terrestrial > Soil > Wetlands | place: USA: Ohio... | reverse complement strand
GCCCGGTTACAGTTGGCGCGTTGCCGTTCGCGTTGATGTTCGGAATCCCTACCACGACGATGACCCCGCTCATCTTGTTGGTCCCGGTGGCGGTGATGTCGAACTGCGTTATGGTGGCGTCGGCCCCATTCCCTGCGGTGATGGCGTAGGTGAAGTTCTGCGTGGGGTTCAGGTCCACGATCCCCCCCGCGCCGGACGGCCAGGTCGGGTTGCCGGTGATGGCGTCCTGGTGCTCCTGCGCCCACGCCTTGGCGGCGGTCACGATCTCGCCGATCCGGCCGGTGGCCTCGGACACCCGGGCGTTCTTGATGTACTTCCCGTAGATCGGGATCGCGATCGCGGCCAGGATGCCCACGATGACCACGACCACCATCAGTTCGATCATCGTGAAGCCCTTGCGATTGCCCCTACGCCTGAAGACGTTCATCTGAGACACCTCCCTTTTACAGTCGTCCGGCGCTTCCGGACCTTGCCCAACGGCGTCCCGGCCACCCGGCCGAGCACCACCCGTTCCCGTATCTCCTCGCCCCGATCGGGCGTTCCTCCACCCTAATAGTTGTAACCGCCCTTCATGATGGCTTCGCCCAGGTAGAAGATCGGCAGGAACATGCTGATCACGATCACGCCGATGATTCCACCTACCATCACGATCATCACGGGCTCGATCAGCGAGGTGAGGCTTTGCACCGCGGCTTCCACCTGGCGATCGTAGAAATCGGATGCCTTGATGAGCATCTCGTCCAGGTTGCCAGCTTCCTCACCGGTCGCCATTAACTGTAACACCATCTCTGGAAAAGTCCTAGTCGCTCGAAACGATGCCGTGATCCCGTTGCCCGCCCCGATCATATCGCCCGCCTTGATGACCGCCCGGCCGACGACGGCATTGCCCGTCGTGCCGCGGACGAGCTGCAGGCTGTCCATCAGGGGCAGCCCGCTGCGCGTCAGGATGCCGAAGGTCCGGGCGAAGCGGCTCATGACCGCTTTGCGAATGATCGGCCCGAAGATGGGCATCCGTAACTGAAACGAATGCCACAGGTAGCGGCCCGTGGGCGTGCGGGTGAACACATACAGGCACAACAGGATAGCGGCCAGGCCCAGGAAGGTGAGCGGCGCGTTCTGCCGGACCATTTGGGAGATATTCACCACGAGGAGGGTCAGCGCGGGGAGCTTCTGCCCGAATTCGGCATAGATGTCCACGAATGTGGGCACCACCTTGAAGAGCAGGAACAGGGTCGCCAGGACGGCGAAGGCGAGGACGAAGATCGGGTACGACATCGCCGCCTTCACCTTGGTTCGGATCGCGTCCATCTTCTCGAGGTAGATCGCCACCTCGTCGAGGATGTCGTCCAGGGTCCCGGCGCGCTCGCCCGCGCGCATCATGCTGATATAGAGCCGGTTGAAGGCTTCGGGATGCGCGGCCATCGCGTCGGAGATGCTCTCGCCGCCCTCGATGCGGTCGGCGACGTCGTTCACCGCGCGCGCCAGCACCCGGCTCTGCGTGTCCGCGGCGAGACCGCGCAGGCCGCGCACGACCGGGATGCCCGCCTGGAGCACGGTCGCCAGCTGGCGGGTGAAGAGGGCGAGGTGCCGCGTTCCCACGCGGCCCTGGCGGAAGCGCACGAATGCCTCCCGCATCGCGCTCACCTCGCGCTTGCGGCTCTCCTCGGCGACGTGCAGCACGATGTAGCCGCGGCCGTGCAGCTCGGTCACGGCCTCGTCGACATTCGCGGCCGAAAGGAACCCCGTCAGCTCGTCGCCCGTCGAGCTTCTTGCCACGTACGCGAAATTGCCCATGAGAACCCTCGCCCCAAATGGTCCCGATCGTCGCTACTGGTCGTCGCTGAGACAGACGCGCAGGATCTCCTCAGCCGTCGTCATGCCCTCGAGCGCTTTCTTCAGCCCGCTCTCGCGCAGGGTCTCCATGCCTTCGCGGATCGCGAGAGCGCGGATCTCGCTCGCCGGCCGGTTCTCGGCGATCATCTGGCGCAGCGTGGGAGTGAGCACCATGCGCTCGATGATCGCGATCCGGCCCTTGTAGCCGCGGCCGCGGCAGGCGGCGCAGCCGGCGCCCTTGAGGAAGCGCGGCTTCTGCCCCGGTACGCTCTCCAGGCCGGCGGCATGCGCGGAACCGGCTCCGCGGTCGCTCCTCCCCGCCACACCTCCAACACCGGAATCCGCCGCAGCCGCACTCGTTCCGCCCACCTTCCCGGCAAGAATCTCGTGGAAGGCGACCATGACATCGTCCGCCGGGGTGTATTCGGTCAGGCAGAAACGGCAATTGCGGCGGACGAGCCTTTGCGCGGCGACGAGGGTGAGCGCGCTCGCCGCCATGAACGACTCGACGCCCATCGAGAGCAGCCGCGTCGCGGTCGACGGCGCGTCGTTCGCGTGGATCGTGCTGAAGACCAGATGCCCGGTGAGCGCGGCGCGGATCGCAATCTCGGCCGTCTCCTGGTCGCGGATCTCGCCCACCATGATGACATCGGGGTCCTGGCGCAGGAAGTAGCGCAGCGCGGTCGGGAAGGTCATCTTCTTGCGCTCGTTCACCTGCACCTGGTTGATGCCCGCAACCTGGTACTCGACCGGGTCTTCCACGGTCGTGATGTTGACCGTCTCGTTCTTCAGCTCGAGCAGGCTCGCATAGAGCGTCGTCGACTTGCCCGAGCCGGTCGGCCCGGAGAGCAGCACCATGCCGTAGGGCTGGTGGATCGCGTGCAGGAGGATGCGGTAGTCCTCTTCGGAGAAACCGAGGTCGCGCAGCGAGAAATTGAAGTTGCCCTTGTCGAGCAGGCGGAGCACGAGCTTCTCGCCGTGGATCGTCGGGATGCAGGAGACGCGGACGTCGACTTCACGGCCATCCTTCTTGTAGCTGAAACGACCGTCCTGCGCGGCGCGCCGCTCGGCGATGTCCATGTTCGACATGATCTTCACGCGGCTGACCGTGCCCGTGTACACCGATCTCGGCGGCTTGTGCGCGTCGTAGAGCAGGCCGTCGACGCGGTAGCGGATGACGAAGCCCGTCTCGTGCATCTCGATGTGGATGTCGGTCGCGCGTTCCTGGAGCGCCTGGGCGATGATCCGGTCGACGAGATCGATGACCCCCGCTTCCTCGGCGCGCCGCTGGGCCTCGGCCTGATCGAGCTCCTCGTCGGCGATGAGGAGATCCTTGAACTGGTCGCTCACGCGTCCGATGGCTTCATCGACGCCGCGGCCGCCTTGGAGGCGTTCATAGTTCGTCTCGCGCGCCGTCTCGAGCACTCCCTTGGGCGCGATGACGATCTCCAGCTCCTGCAGCCCCGCGTCGCTTATGATGCGGCCCAGTTGGTCCTTGGCCTCGACGTCCTGGGGATCGTTCATCGCGACGGTGAGGGAGACGCCGTTGCGCGCGATGGGGAGCACACCATGACGGCGGGCGAATTCGAGGGGGATGATCTCGAGCAGGGCGAGATCGACGGCGTCCTTCGCCGGGTCGTACAGGCGGTGGCCGAGCTGCCGGGAAAGGGCGTTGAGCAGTTGCTCCTCGGACAGATAGCCGAGGCGGCAGAAGATCTCGCCCAGCCGCTCGCGGGTGCGCTTCTGCTCCGCGAGCGCCTGCTCGAGCTGGGGGGGCGTGATCAGCTTGTCGCGGATCAGCAGGTCCCCGAGACTAGGAGCCTTGCTTCCCATCCAGCCCCTCGTCCTCGCCACAGTCTCGATCGCCTGGGCCGGTCATGAGGACCACGGCCGGCGACGGAAATACCCTGAGGTCGGCCGACTGCACCGCTCCCGAGGCAAGTTACCCACACCTTGGCAACGCGCGCAACGAATCAGAATCCATTAAAGCGCGCAAGTTCCCTCATAGCGGATGCTAGTCAACCTGACCTTGGTACACAAGTTCTATATCGGATGACGGATGCGGTCATTTGAGCACAATGATTGAGGAATTCCCCGAAGGGCAATCAGGGCCGGTTCTCAGGGAATCCGGCGGCCCGGGGGGATCGGGAGCCGCCGGCCGGGTGATGCACGGAAAGCAGGTTTATCTCATCGAACCTTGACGATCCGGATCGTTTGCGCCCCAACGGCCGCCTCGTCTGATGCCGCGACCCGGCACAGGTAGAGCCCCGATCCGCAGGGAAGCCCCCGGTCGTCGCGACCGTCCCAGGCGACCCGGTGAAAGCCGGGATCCAGGAGGCCGGCTGCAAGCGCTCGTACGCGGCGGCCCGAGGCGTCGAAGATCTCGAGACCGACCTCAGCCGGGCGGGCGAGGGTGAAGGCGAGTTCGGTCGAACCTCGGAATGGATTCGGGTTCGCCCGCCAGGCCGGCCGCTCGAGGACGGCGCCCTCCTCGTCCAAGGCCGACATCGCCGGATCGTAGCCGTAGAACTCGACGTCGTCGATGTACCAGCCTTCCGCTCCGCCCGAGCCGTTCGATCCGAAGCGGAAGCGGAACGCGGCCGTGCCGGACCTGTCGGCGATCTCGAAGACCGCTTCCTCCCAGTCGATCGAGCCGGAGTAGACGGAGGTCCCGGGCAGCCAGGGACCCATATCGGTCGAGGAGCCGATCCGGCACGGGTAGCCGCCGAGCGGGACGATCGGCTGCCATGGGCCGCCGTCGACCGACATCTCGACCCGGCCGCCGTCGTTGCAGTAGACGGAGCTGCCCAGCTTCAGCTCCGCCTGCATCCAATGACGGAAGCGCAGAATCGAGACCGGCCGGAGCGTCACGGCGGGCATCTCGAGCGCGCCGTCGGCATGGTCCGCGTACACGCCCGCGCCCGGGTCACCGAACTTCCAGCTCCACTCCCCTTCCGGCGTGAAGTTGCGCGCCGTCGAGCGGTGCCACTGGTCGGCCCACGAAGGCTCGACCGGGTAGGTGGTCCAGCCTCCCGGGCCGGATTCGATGTCGTCGAAAAACCCGCCGATCGGGATCTCCACCTGGACTTCGCCCGTCCATCCCCAGTCGGCCGAGAGGAAGATCTCGGCGAGGAGCGCTTCCGGATCCGGACAGGCCGGATCGATCGACAGCGCGAAGGGCGGCGCGAGGGCGAGTTGCTCGCCGGGCGCAAGCGCCGCGAGCGAGGCCGTGTCCGTGAGGATCACGACGAAGGGGTGCGCGGTCGCGAGGCGCGCGCCCAGATGCGTCGCCTCTTCGGTGCCGTGGTTTGCGAGGGTGAGGGTGAGGTCGACCGTCTCGCCGGGATCGATCCGTCCGTCGCCGTCTCCCGCCGGGTCCGAGATGGTGAAGCCGGCCGCCTCGAGCAGCGGCGCCTGGATGGGCAGGGTGAAGTGGCGCACCCAGCTCGGCCGGCCCTCGCACGTCAGGGTGATCGAGAAGGTCGCCTCGTGGCCGGGCGGGCAGGCGGGCGAGATCGCGAAGTCGTAGTCCTCGGCGCAGAGCGACTGCTCGCCGGGCGCGATGTCGCCGAAGCTCTCGACGTCGTCGAGGATCGTGCAATACGCGTCCTCGGTCGCGAGGACTCCCTGCACCTGGGTGGCCGGCTGCCCGCCCGCGTTCTCGACCGTGACGCGCAGCTCGATCCGCTCGCCCGCGTCGCAACCGCTGTCGCCGTTGCCCGCGCTTCCGCCGAGCGTGTCGTCGTCGATCGTCCGTGCTCCAAGGTCCAGGTAGGGCATGTCGGGCGGGAAGACGGAGACGAAGACGGGCACGGCGTCCGCGCGGAAGATGCCGAGGCTCTTCGGTGGGAATTCCTCCCAGCCGGTCGTGTCGGTGCCGACCGGTTCGGAGGCGACTTCCCAGCCGCTCGAGCAGGCGCGGTAGCGCAGCTTGTAGGTACGCCGGTCGTTGGGATCGAAGCGCATCGCGAAGAGCGTGTCGCCGAGGACGGCGAGGCAGTTGGCGGCCGTCTGGATCGCGCTCATCTGGTGCGCGCGCCGCGCCGCCTCCGCGATCGCATCGCCGAGGGCGTGGCTCAGCGGGCCGGCGCCGGTTTCGACGCCCTCCTCGCGGAGGCGCAGGATGTAGAGGAAGTAGAGCTCGCTGTCCAGGTAGCGGTCGATGTAGTCGGGCGGGTTCTTGGTCAGATAGTCCGGCTCGCCCTCCTCGAGCAGCGTGACGAGCGCCGTCGTGTCGATCGTGCCGTTGTGCGCGAAGACGATCCCATCGCGGAAGAGCGGATGCGGATCGGGGACCTGGACCGTGCCGGTCGAAGCGCGGCGGACGTGAGCGATCGCGAGATCGGCCTCGAGTTCGATCATCCGCGCGACGGATTCGGCGAAGCGCGCATCGTAGACGCTGCTCGCTTTCGGGCGGCCGCGGGCGATCAGGGGATAGCCCGGGCCGGGATCGAGGAGCAGCGGAGTGAACCAGGCGAGGCCCCAGCCGTCCGGGTTCGCGTCGCCCAGGCGGGCGAAATCGTAGGTGCCGCTGACCAGGTGGTCATCGATCAAGCTGTCCTGGGGTGTCGAAGCGACGAACCCCCAGAGGCGGCAGGCGTGATCGGGGGGCCAGGCGGCAGCGGAAACCGGCGCGGAGCCTGGACGACTCCTGCCCGCGCCGGGCGGGGGGGAGCGGTGGAGCGCGCTCAAGACCAGGACAGCGAGGAGGGTGAGCGTGAGACCCGCGAAAAGGCCGCGGGAGAAGCCGGATGTCGAGCGTGGTGCGTCCGCAGGCACGGGGCGAGCCCTTTCCCGGGTGCCGGACGGTAGGCCAGGCGCATCCTGCGCCAAACCACCGGCCGGGCTGCATCCGCCCGGCCCTCTCGAAGGTCCGGCGGACGGCATGATGCGACCGACACCTTCATTCTACCACGGCCGACGGGATGGAAAGTCCTGAGAATGGCGCGGATCACGAAGGCCCGCGCAGACCCCCGGGGGGGGCCTCACTGCTCGAGAAAGCCTTCTTCGCGAAACGAGAAGTAGCGCTCCCGGGCGAGGATCACGTGGTCGAGGACCTCGATGCCGACGAGCTCGCCCACCTTGATGAGCCGGGTCGTGATCTCGATGTCGTCCGGACTGGGGGAAGGATCGCCCGACGGATGGTTGTGGACGAGGATCAGGCTCGCCGTGCCTTCGGCGATCGCCGTGCGGAAGACCTCCCGCGGGTGGACGAGGCTCGTCGACAACGTGCCGATGCTGACGACCTCGAGCGAAGTGGGAACGTGGCGCGTGTTCAGGTGAACGGCGAGGAAGTGCTCCTTCTGGGCGGCCGCGTAGGTGCGCGCATACTCCTGGACGTGCCGCGGGCAGGCGATCGCGCGCGTCGCATCACCCTGGATCGCGCGCCGGCCGAGCTCCAACGCGGCGAGGAGCCGGGCGCCGCCGTCGTCCCCGACGAGACCGCGCAGCTTGCGCGTGCTCATCCGGCGAAGCAGCGCCGCTGAGCCGCCGTCCAGGAGCTCGCCCGCCTGCCGCAGGCGCTCTTCCTCCGGACGGTTGTCTCCCAGGATGAGCGCGATCAATTCGAGGTCGCTGTAACTGCGGGTGCTCTGCGAGAAGAAGCCGGCGGACGGCGGCCGCGTCTCCGCCGCGGGCTTCTCCAGGAAGTACCAGGTGCCATGCGAACCAGCCATGGGAGATCCTCCTCGCCTGGCTGGTAGCAAGAGAGAGACCGGAGGACGGAAGCGGCTGGGCGGCACGCGGGTCGGCGAAGGCGATGGCCGCCGCTTGCCGGAGCGCCGGCGAAACGAGGATGCCTAGCCGCTCACCTGGGCACCGGCAGGCGCTGTCAAACGGGCTCGAGCAGCGCCTCGGCGAATCCTTCCGGGTCGAAGTCCTCGAGATCGTCGATCTTCTCCCCTAGCCCCGCGTAGCGCACCGGGATCCCCAGCCGGTCGGCGATCGCGAGGATGACGCCGCCCTTCGCGCTGCCGTCGAGCTTCGCGATGAGGATGCCCGACACCTGCACGGCATCGGAGAAGAGCTTCGCCTGGGAGAGGGCGTTCTGGCCGGTCGTCGCGTCGAGGACGAGGAGCACTTCGTGGGGCGCGCCCGGCTGGGCCTTGCCGAGCACGCGATGGATCTTGCTCAACTCGGCCATGAGATTCGCGTTCGTTTGCAGGCGGCCGGCAGTATCCACGAGAACGACATCGAAGCCACGGGCGCGGGCCGCCTGGATGCCGTCGTAGGCGACGGCCGCCGGGTCGGCGCCGTGCTGGCTCTTGATGAGCTCCGCACCCGCCCGCTCGGCCCAGATGCCGAGCTGCTCGAGCGCGGCGGCCCGGAAGGTGTCCGAGGCGACCACGACCGGACGGTGCCCGGCCTGGCGGTAACGCCAGGCGAGCTTGCCGATCGACGTCGTCTTGCCGGTCCCGTTCACGCCGACGACGAGGACGACGTGCGGGGAGCCGGTGCCGGCAACGGAGGCCTCCGAGGGCTGAGGGTCCGGCTGCGGCTGCGGAGACGACGGCCGAGGCTGGGGCGAGGACGGGGCGGCGCCTTTCGACAGCGTCTCGACCATCACCTCCCGCAGGAGCCCGCGCGCCTCCATCGGGTCGCGCACGCCCGCGCGCCGCACTCGATCGCGCAGCCGCTCGGTGAGCGAAGCGGCGGTCTCGAGACCCACGTCGGCGCTGAGGAGCACCTCTTCGATCTCCTCATAGAAGCTGTCGTCCAGCGTGCTGTTGTTCTGGAAGACCTGCTGGAGGCCTTCGGCGAGAACGGCGCGCGTCTTGGTCAAACGCTCCGCGACCCGTTTCCAGAGTTTCACCATGCCCTGTACGCTCCCTCGGACGTCTCAACGGCTCCGCACCCGCCTCACAGGCGGTTCTACCCTGACGACCTCCCCTCCGGCAACCGGAAGACACTTCGATTCTCGAGTCGCCGGATTCACCGGACCCGGCCCGCTCGCATGCCGGGGCAGCCCGATCTCGGCCGGGCGTGATGCGATCCCGGTCTCGAGGAGCAGCTCGCCCGTGGCACCGATGTCCACCACCCTTCCCGCACGCCCGTCGCTCAGCCAGATCTGGCGGCCGATCAGGATCGAGGCCGAGCGGAGCTCGTTACGGAAGGGCGCGGGTCCCTCCCGGCCGAAGAGTCCGAGAGCGCGGTCGAACTCGTCGAGAAACGCCGCGAGCAGCTCGCCGCGCCCGGGCGCCCTGCCTGCCGCCGCCGCCACCGAGACGGCCAGGTCGCGCAGATCTTCGGGAAACTCCTCTTCGGCCTGGGTCAGATTGACGCCGATGCCGAGGGCGACCGCGCGGGCGACGGTCTCCGCCAGGATGCCGGCCACCTTGCGGCCTTCGTACAAGAGGTCATTGGGCCACTTGAGGTCGCAGCGCAGCCCCGCGGTTCCCGCGAGGGACCGGCGGAGGGCCAGGGCGGCCAGAGCCGTCACGAAGGGCCATTCGGCGCGCGGCCGCGGGGGGACGAAGAGCAGGCTGAACCAGAGGCCGCGGTCCGCGGGAGAGAACCACACGCGGCCGCGCCGCCCCCGGCCGGCCGTCTGGCGTCCCGCCGCGACGAGAAGCCCCGCCTCGGCGAGGCCCTCGCGGGCGGATGCGAGGCGGCGCAGTTCCTCTTGCGTCGAATCGACCTCGTCCACCCATGCCCACCGGCGGGCGAGCGCGCGGCCGGCGCAGAGCCGGTCGAGGACCGTCTGGTCGAGGGCGTCCGCGCCGGGCCGGCCGGGGCCGCCGCGTGGGTTGTTCATGGCCGCTCGCTCCACCCGCCGCTCACGGCAGCCCGTTGCGGGGTTGGTCCAACTGGAGCTCGAGACTCATGTCGAGCGCCGGAGCGGAATGGGTGAGCGCGCCGATCGAGATGACGTCGACTCCGGCGAGCGCGTAGTCGCGCACGTTCTCCAGGGTGATGCCTCCCGATGCCTCGATCCGAATCGGCTTGCCACGGGTGAGACCGCGGTTGTGTCGGCGGATCCGCTCGGCCGCCTCGGCGATGTCGGCAGGCGCGAGGTTATCGAGGAGGATCTGGTGCACGCCCTCCCGCAAAGCGAACTCGAGGAAGGTCGGATCATGGATCTCGACCACGACATCCAGGGGAGGATCGTTCGCGCGGTTGTGAGTGACGACGCGCGCGACCGCTTCGCGCACTCCGCCGAGCGCCGCGATGTGGTTGTCCTTCACCATGATCGCGTCGTACAACCCGAAACGGTGGTTGTGCCCCCCGCCGTGGCGCACCGCCTCCTTCTCGAGCAGGCGGAGCCCGGGTGTCGTCTTGCGCGTGTCGAGGATCGCGACCCCGGTGCCTTCCACGCGCGTGACGAACCGCGCGGTCAGGCTCGCGACGCCCGAGAGGCGCTGCAGGAAGTTCAGCGCGACGCGCTCGGCTGAAAGGAGCGGGCCGACGGGACCGCGCACGCGGCCGACCAGACTGCCTTCCTCGAGCTTCGCGCCGTTCGAGAGGCGCGGGACGAAGCGGAGCTCGGAATCGACGGCCGCGAAGACGCGCGCAGCCGCGTCGATCCCTGAGAGGACACCCGCCTGCTTGGCCAGGATCACGCCCTGCGCCGGGCGGCGGTCGAGGCCGAGAGCCGCGACCGTGCGGTCGCCCGGCCCCAGATCCTCAGCGAGGGCCGCGCGCACCGCCCGCTCGATCGCCGCCTCGCGCTCCTCGCCGGCCGGGGAGGATGGCCGCGGGCGCTTGCCGGGGGTGCGGGAACGCGAAGCGGCCGGACGGCCGCGCCCGGGCTGGCGATGCTCACCCGCTTTCATACGCGCCTCCGTTGCCGCGCCCTCCTGCCGGACGGGCCGGGCGGGCGCAAGGGTGTCGCCGGCGAGGAGAGCCCCTCGCCACCTTCGGGCGTCTCGAGCCCGAGCGAGAGTTGCAGCTCGAACAGCCGGTCGCGCAGGCTCGCCGCACGCTCGAACTCGAGCCTTGAAGCCGCCTGCTGCATCTCGCGGGTGAGCGCGGCCAACATCGCCTTGGGGTCGCCGTTCGCGTTCTCGAGGAGCGGGACGATCTCCTCGGGACGCAGGCCACGCCGCACCTCCTCCCCCCCCTCCGCCTCGGCGTCGGCGACGATCGTCGCCCCGAGGATCTCCTCGGCGCTCTTCACGATCGAGCGCGGCGTGATGCCGTGCGCGGCGTTGTAGGCGAGCTGCCGCTCGCGCCGCCGCGAGGTTTCCTCAATCGCGCGGCGCATGGAATCGGTCACCGAATCGGCGTAGAGGATCACCTGGCCGCTGACGTTGCGCGCCGCGCGCCCGGCGGTCTGGATGAGCGAGCGGTCGGAGCGCAGGAAGCCTTCCTTGTCGGCGTCCAGGATCGCGACCAGCGAGACCTCGGGAAGATCGAGCCCTTCGCGGAGGAGGTTGATGCCGACGAGCACGTCGAACTCGCCGAGGCGCAGGCCGCGGACGATCTCCATGCGCTCGATCGCGTCGACGTCGGCATGGATGTAGCGTACGCGGATGCCGAGATTGAGGAAGAAGTCGGTCAGCTCCTCGGCCATGCGCTTGGTGAGCGTCGTCACGAGCACGCGTTCGCCGCGCTCGGTACGCCCGCGGATGCGCGCGAGGAGGTCGTCGATCTGCTTCGTGACCGGATGCACGATGATCTCGGGATCGATGAGGCCCGTCGGGCGGATCACCTGCTCGACGACGACTCCCTGGCTGCGCTCGAGCTCGTACTCGGCCGGCGTCGCCGAGACGAAGATCGCCGAGCCGACCAGGGTCTCGAACTCGTCGAAGCGCAGCGGGCGGTTGTCGAGCGCCGACGGCAGGCGGAAGCCGTACTCGACGAGCGTCTGCTTGCGCGAGCGGTCGCCGGCGTACATGCCGCGCAGCTGCGGGACGGTCACGTGCGACTCGTCGAGCACGACGAGGAAGTCCTTGGGGAAGTAGTCGATCAGGCAGGCGGGCCGCTCCCCCGGCGCCCGTCCGCTCAAGTGGCGCGAGTAGTTCTCGATCCCCGAGCAGTAGCCCATCTCGCGCAGCATCTCGAGATCGTAGCGCGTGCGGTGCTCGAGGCGCTGGGCCTCGAGCAGCTTCCCCATCCCGCGCAGTTCGGCCAGCCGCTCGCGCAGCTCCTGCTGGATGCCGGCGATCGCGCTCTCCACGCGGCGGCGGGCGGCGACGAAGTGGCTCGCGGGGAAGAGCGCGAGGCGGGCCTGCTCCTGCAGGCGCTGGCGCGTGACGGGATGGAGCGCGTGGATGGTCTCGATTTCGTCGCCGAAGAGCGAGATGCGGAAAAGCTGCTCGGTGTGCGCGGGGAAGACTTCGAGCACGTCCCCGCGCACGCGGAAGGTGCCGCGGGCGAGCTCGACGTCGTTGCGCTGGTACTGCATCCCGACCAGGCTTTCGATGATCCGCTCGCGCGAGATCTCCTGGCCGTGCTCGAGCAGCAGGGTCTGCGCCTGGAAGTCCTCGGGCGAGCCGAGGCCGTAGATGCACGAGACGCTCGCGACGACGACCACGTCGCGCCGCTCGAGGAGCAGCCCGGTCGCCTGGAGGCGCAGGCGGTCGATGTCGTCGTTGATGCTCGCGTCCTTCTCGATGTAGGTGTCCGTCTGCGGGACGTAGGCCTCGGGTTGGTAGTAGTCGTAGTAGCTGACGAAGTAGCCGACCCCGTTCTCGGGGAAGTAGGAGCGGAACTCGCCGAAGAGCTGGGCGGCGAGCGTCTTGTTGTGCGAGATGACCAGCGTCGGTTTCTGCACCCGGGCGATCACGTTGGCGATGCTGAAGGTCTTGCCCGAGCCCGTCACGCCGAGGAGCGTCTGGAACGGGCGGCCCGCCGCGATCCCCGCGGACAGCTCCTCGATCGCCCGCGGCTGGTCGCCGAACGGCTGGTAGCGCGCGACGAGCTTGAATTCGCCTGGCTTCGTCAAGAGGCTCGCCCCCCGCCCCTACTGCGTGAAGCGCACCGTATAGGTCACCGTCTCCGTGGCGTTCGCCGGCACCGGGACGGTGTACTCGATCTGGGTCGCCGACTTCTTCTCGTAGGGCACGCTCGTCTGCACGATCTCCCAGAAGCCGTAAAGGTCCTCCTGCACGATCACCGTCACCGGCTCGTCCTTGCGGTTGCGCACCTCGATCTGGATGTCGGTCTCGTACGCCCGCTCGCTCAGGCGGCGCAGCTCGAGCTGGGTGCGCTCGGCGACGATGTCGAAGGCGTAGCCGATGAAGACGCGCAGCTTCTCGTCGCGGGGAGTGTGGTTGATGCGGTCCTCGCCGATGAACTGCATCCGCCCGCGCGGATCGCGCTTGAAGACCCGCACGATGCCCTCCGGCAGCGGCATGCCGAGGCCGTTCGCGGCGCTGTTCTCCGTCTCCAGCACGATGCGCACCTTCTGGGCGTCGCGCTGGGGATTGCTCTCGTAGCGCTTGGCCACCCGCGCGTCGGCGGGCTCGAAGAGGGCCACCTGCTTGGTCTCCTTGTCGGCCAACGTCGTCGGCCGGCCGAGCGTGTAGAGGTGGTACTCGAAGAAGGACTCCTCGGTGAACCCGGGCGCCTGGGCCAGGTCCATGCGCTCCATGGCCGCGCCCTTCGCCATCGGCATCGGTTGCGGGGTGACGCGGCGCACGGCGCCCGCGACGAGCTGCAGGTCGGCCTCCCGGTAGGTCGCGCCGCTCTGGTTCCCGAGGCTCACCCAGGCGGAGAGGTTGATCCCGGTCTCGTCCGGATCGACGACGGCCACGTACTCGGCATGCCAGTCGAGGCCGTCGGTCAAGTAGCTCACCTCGACCTCGCGCTCGGCGGCGCGCGGGGCGTCGAGCAGCCAGGCGAGCGTCGGGCGGGTGATCAGCCCTTCGGGCAGTTCGGGGAAGCGGATGTCGTTCACCTTCTCGCGCGAGAGCACCGTCACCGCCCCGTCGGGCGACGCATTCCCCAGGACGAGTGTCTGCGGATCCGCGGAGAGCAGCCGCCCCTCGTACAGGCGCCCGTCCTCCAGCACGACCTGGATGGGATA
>Ga0316622_100002012_pt1 | contig 13805 bp, 9 predicted proteins | sample OWC_Aug_OW2_C1_D_FD_207646 | JGI IMG/M metagenome (GOLD analysis project Ga0316622, IMG submission 207646) | Wetland soil microbial communities from Old Woman Creek delta, Ohio, United States - OWC_Aug_OW2_C1_D5_C | ecosystem: Environmental > Terrestrial > Soil > Wetlands | place: USA: Ohio... | reverse complement strand
AAGTCCTGTCCCGGGGCGGCCGCGGCCAGCAGGAGGAGGAGAAAGAGCCTCACCGACGCCGTCTACCGGCGCGGGGCGCGGGAGGTTTCAGCCGGCGCGGGCCGCCTGGCGGGGGGGGGCGCGGGTGGATCAGGTTCTCGAAGGAGAACAGCTCGTCCCACTTCTCCTGGGAGATCAGCTTGCGCTCCTGCACCACGATCTGGTGGATCGACTTCCTCTCCCGGAGGCCCTCGCGGGCGATCTCGGCGCACCGCTCGTAGCCCAGCAGGGGGCTCAGCATCGTGACGATGCCCAGGCTGCGCATGACCATGTGGTGCGTGTGGGGGGCGTTCGCGGTGATGCCGGAGACGCACTTCTCCCGCAGCGCGGTGACCGCGTTCTCCATCGCCCGGATCGACGTGAAGAGGGCCAGCGCCAGGACGGGCTCCATCACGTTGAGCTGGAGCTGGCCGGCGGAGGCGGCCAGCGTGACGGTCAGGTCCGCGCCGATCACGAAGAAGGCGGCCTGGTTCACCACCTCCGGGATCACGGGGTTGACCTTCCCCGGCATGATCGACGACCCCGGCTGGAGCTGCGGCAGGTTGATCTCGCTGAGGCCGCACCTCGGCCCGGAGGCGAGCAGCCGCAGGTCGTTGCAGATCTTGGAGAGCTTGACCGCCGTGCGCTTGAGCACGCCGGAGACCTGCACGTAGGCGCCCGTGTCCGAGGTCGCCTCCACGAGGTCCTCGGCGAGGCGGAGCTCCAGCCCCGTCACCTCGCGGAGGTACCGCACGACCCGTTCGGGGTAGCCGGGGGGCGCGTTGATGGAGGTGCCGATCGCCGTGGCCCCCATGTTGACCTCGGCGAGGAGGCCCTTGGAGTCCTCGATGCGCGACAGCTCCTCGTCGATGTTCGTGGCGAACCCGTGGAACTCGTCGCCCATGGACATCGGCACGGCGTCCTGGAGGTGGGTCCGCCCCATCTTCAGGACCCCGGCGAGCTCCTGCCCCTTCCGGCGGAACGCCTCGCGCAGGGCGGCGAGCGCCCCGGAGTAGCTGGCCAGCCGGCGGATGAGCGCGATGCGGAAGGCGGTGGGGTAGGCGTCGTTCGTGGACTGGGACCGGTTGACGTGGTCGTTCGGGCTCACGACGTGGTAGTCGCCCTTGCGGTGGCCCAGCGACTCCAGCGCGAGGTTGGCGATGACCTCGTTGGCGTTCATGTTGGTCGTGGTCCCCGCCCCCCCCTGGATCATGTCGGAGGGGAACTGGTCGAGGAACTCGCCCGCGATGATCCGGTCGCAGGCCTTGAGGATGGCCCCGGCGATCCGGGGCTCCAGGACGCCAAGGTCGCGGTTCGCCATCGCCGCGGCCTTCTTGACGCAGCCGAGCGCCTGGATGAAGAAGGGCTCCGCCGAGAGGGGGACGCCGGTGATCTTGAAGTTCTCGATCCCCCGCAGCGTCTGGATGCCGTAGTAGACGTCGTCGGGGATCTGCCGCTCGCCGAGGAAGTCCTTCTCGGTCCTGAAGCTCATGGCGCCTCCGCTCTCAAGAGGGGGCCGTCAGGGCCCCGCCTTCACGGTCGCCTTCCCCTCGGCCTTCCTGAGGTCCACCTCGACCCGGCGGCCGCCGGACTCCACCGCGTGCCTCCCGAAGAAGGCGGGCACCTCGCACTTCCCGGCCGCGTCCGCCCTGCCCTCGAAGGACGTCCACCACTCCTTGAAGACGAGGTTCCGGTAGGCCTCGGCGTCGGGCTTGGGGGTGAAGTCCCGCCTCCAGGGCGCCGCCGCGGGGCGCCAGTGGGCGCCCTCCCAGAAGCCCCACATCAGGATGCCCTCCACCGCCGGGTGGGCGAAGGCGACGCGGTAGACGGTCTCCAGCGTCTCCACCCTCCGCTGGTCGTCCGGGCTGTTCACGTCGAACTCGGTGATCTTGACCGGGAGCTTGAAGCGGGCCAGGTGGTCGAGCGAGGCGCGGACGTGCCACCCGTCCACGCGGCCCCCGCCGAAGTGCCCCTGGTCGCCGATCCCCCCCACCGGGACGCCCTGGTCGAGGAGCGACTTGATGTGGTCGACGTACTTCAGCGTCTCGCTGCCGGACATGATGTTGTAGTCGTTCACGTAGAGGACCGCCCCCGGGTCCGCGGCCTTCACCCACTGGAACATCTCCCGTGTGATCCCCGGGCCGAGGCGTTTGGCGTACCAGTCGCCGTGGATCATCTCGTTGTTGAGGTCGTACTCCCGGATCCGCCCCTTGAAGCGCGTCCCGACCTCCTTGCCGCGCTTCTCGAGCGCCGCCCGGAGCGCCGCATCGTCGAGCTTCTTGACCCAGGGGTTGACGAACTGCTCGATGCCCCAGTAGACGCAGTGGCCGCGCATCGGGATCCCGTTCTCCTCGCACCACGACAGCACGCGCTCCGCGTCGGCGAAGCTGGCCCGCCCCGGCTCGCGCTCCGTGTGGTACCACTTCAGGGCGTTCTCGTGGACGGCGTGGTTGAAGTTCTCCTTGAGGGTCCGGAGGTACTTCTCCTTCACCTCGGGGGCGGCGTTCCACAGCTGGTGGGCGATCGCCGTGCCGAAGAGGAACTCGTGGCGGAGCATCGTCACCTTGACCGCCGCGCCGGGGGCGGCCAGGACGGTCAGCTTCCCCATGCGGTGCTGCCGGATGGCGGCGTCGCAGGACTCCCGGACCGTGGGGATCTTCTCGAGGAGCCGGGCGCCCCGGACGCGGATCTCCCGGAGGTGGAGGTTCCGGTCCTCCTTCCCGGCGGAGGCGTCGTTGAGGAACTCGATGAGGACGGCGAAGCGGCCCTTCCTGATCCGGGCCTTCGCGGCGTAGTCCTTGAAGTCCGCGGAGGAAACGGAGAACGGCGGTCCCACGGGGTCCTCGCCGGACTCGGTGCGGAGCCACCAGCGGGCGAGGGTCCAGACCCCCTGGCAGGCAGACCCCGCGGCCGCGGCGGTCATCTCAACTTCGCCGTCCTGGGCGGCCTCGAACCAGTCCCCCGTCGCGCCGTTGCTCCAGAGGTTCCACCCGCCGCCCTCCGTGGCCCGCCCGGGGCCGGCGAGCCGGAGCCTGTCGGCGGGGACCACGGTGGTCTCGGCGGCCTGGAGGAGCATCAGCAGGGCGCCGGCCAGGCTTGCGGCATTCATGGGCATTGCCTCCGCGAATGAAGGGCGGGGTCCGCTCCCGCCTACACGTATTACACGCGAGGGGCGTTCCGGGCCCGCCCCATTCTTCGGGACAATCGTGTAACATACGGGAAGGGGGGACACCTTACCAGAGGGGCCGGCCTCGGAGGGGAATCGCCATGTTCTGGGTCGCCGCCTTCCTGGCGCTCGCCCAGGGGACCGAGGTGAAGCTGGGCCCCGGCGGCGACATCCCCCAGGCGATCCGGGAGGCCGGGCCGGGCGGCGTCGTCACGCTCGCGGGCGGCGACTACGCGCCGGGCCAGGTCGCCGTGGATCTCTCCTCGGCGGGCGGGACGCTCCGCTCCAGGCCCGGCGAGAGGGCGCGCCTCGACTTCGGCGGCCGGGGGGGATTCTACCTCAAGGCGGACAGGTACACCCTCCGGGACCTCGATATCCTCAATGCCCGGAATTTCGCCGTCGACATCGACGCCTCGAACTGCACCGTGGAGGGCTGCCGCCTGCTGGGGAGCGGCGGGGACGTGATCAAGCTCTCCCCCGGGCCCTGGCAGTCGAAGCGCTACCACCGGGGGGCCACGGTCGTGGGCTGCGAGATCGGGGGGAACAGGCAGTTCGAGGGGATTGACTGCGTGGGGCACGACGACGTCCGCGTCCTCCGCTGCTACATCCACGACACGCCCGGCTGGGGCGTGTACCTCAAGGGCGGCGCGGCGCGGGGGCTCATCGAGGACTGCGTCTTCGAGCGCTGCGGGAACCTCCCCAACAATCCCGCGGGGGGCGCCTGCCTGGGCGAGCACACCGGCCCGGACCAGGTCATGACGAACAAGCACGGCGAGCCCTGGGAGAGCGTGGACGGGACCGTGCGCAACTGCCTCTTCATCGACACCTACAGCGCCGCCCTGGCCGCCTGGTGCGCCCGCGGGGCGAAGTTCCACAACAACACCCTCGTCAACGCCGCCACGAGGGACCGAGCCTCGATCATCGTCCTCAACAACCACAACCTCCCCTGCAGGGACGTGGCGTTCGTGAACAACGTCGTCGTGGGGTCCGCCGAAGGCGGCCGCCCGCTGGTCTGGATCTACACGAACGGCGTCTCCGGCGGGCTCGTCTTCGAGAACAACTGCTACTCCGGCGGCAACGGGAAGTTCTGGAACCAGCAGGCCGGCGGCCCGGTGGATTTCGAGGCGTGGAAGGCGTCCGGCCAGGACAAAACCAGCCTCTTCGCGGATCCAAGGCTCGACGGGGACTTCCGCCTCACGGCCGAGAGCCCCTGCGTCGGCAAGGGGAAGATCCTCCCCGGGTTCGCGGTCGACATCGACGGCGGAAGGCGCAACGGCGAGTGGGACATCGGCGCCGACGAGTTCGGCGCGGGCTCGCCCCGCAGGTACCTGGGGCGCCCGGAGAAGAAATAGGGCCGTGTTCCCCATCCTGGCGCTCCTGGGCCTGCTGCAGGACGGCGCCGAGTGGACCACCTACCAGCACGACGCCGGACGCTCGGGGTACAGCGCCGCCCGCGTCCCGCCGCCGTACGAGGAGAGGTGGGTCTGGGCCGAGGGCGACCTCTATGACGGGCGGGCGGTCCCGGCGCCGAAGACCTACCTGTCGCGCCGCCTGCAGCCCGTGACGGACGGGCAGCGCGTCTTCGTGGGCTCCCTCTCGGACGGGTGCCTCTACGCGATCGGCCTCGCCGACGGCCGGACGAAGTGGAAGTACGCGGCCGGGGCGCCTTTCGTCGAGGCGGCGACCGTCGCCGGCGGGACCGTCTACGCGGCGGACGTGGCCGGGCGGGTGCACGCGGTCGACGCCGCCGGCGGCGCCCGCCGCTGGGTCTTCGAGGACCCACGCGGCGGGAGCTTCATGTCCTGCCCGGCGGTGGCCGGGGGCCGCGTCCTCGTGGGGAGCCGGAGCGGGTATTTCCTCGCCCTCGAGGCCTCCACCGGGCGCCTCCTCTGGGAACTGGAGGCCGGGGCGCCCGTCCTCAACACGCCCGCCGTCCACGACGGCAGCGTCTACTTCGGCGACGAGGGGATGGTTGCCTGGCGCCTGGCCCTGGAGGACGGCCGCGTCCGGTGGAAGAAGCGGCTCCACGGCTTCACGCTCCGCCACAGCGCGCCGGTCGTGGTGCCCCGCCGCGGCGTCGTGATCTGGCGCTCCTGCCCGATCCTCAACCAGGACGCCGGCTCCCTCCTCGACCGGGCGATCACGCTCGACCCGAAGGACTCGCGGGCGCAGGTCTCCGAGGCGGAGATGTCGAAGCTCCTCGAGGAGTTCAGGACGGGGAAGGAAGTCCCCGGGGGTTTCCGGAAGGCCCAGGAGGCCGCCCGCGCGTTCCTCCGGGACCACCCCGAGGCCCGCACCGCGTTCATCCTCCGGCTGGAGGACGGGGAGGAGCCGGTGCTGGCGCCCTTCGGCTACCAGGCGCGGCACGCGGACGTCTGCCCCGAGCCGGTGGCGCTGCCGGACGGGCGGGTGCTGGGCTACTACCGCGGACGCTGGGGCGCGATGGTGGGCGTCATCTTCGCCAGCAAGTACATGATGGACATCGGCTGGCTGGACATCCGGACGGGCTTCTTCGAGCGGCTGGGGCCCTACCGCTCGATCGACCCCGCGCCCTTCGCGATCCGGGGGGACGACTGCGCGCGGCTCTCCGTGGGAGGGGACATCCTCTTCGGGAGCCACAACGGGTTCGGGTGGGGCTCGCCCCGCGAGCGGGGATTCGGGGCGCTGGACCTCTCCACGATGAAGTCGTACCCCCTGGGCGGCCCCGAGGCGAGGGCCGACAAAAAGGATCCGCTCGAGAAGATCGGAAACCCGCGGGTGGGCAACGGCGCCTCCGCCGTGGCGGTCGCGTCGGACGGCACGATCCTGCTGAACTTCGCGGGCAAGGCGGTCGTGGCGGTCCGGTCGAGGGCGTCGAGATGACGGTCGCGGGGCTCCTCCTGTGCCTGGCGCTCGGGGACGAGGTCCCCCTGGCGCCCTACAGCGCGGGCGAGGAATCCCCGGTCGCGCACGAGGGCGGGAAACGCAGCGCCTACTCCCCGAGGGCCTGGGCCGATACCACGCTCCCGCAGGTCACGCCGGCCATGACGCTCGTGGAGGGGAACATCCTCGGGATCGAGGGCTTCGTCTATCCCGAGCCCGGCTCGAGCCTCTCGAACCTCGGGGCGTTCCGCGTGGAGGGGATGGCCCGCCAGGGGAAGCTCCGGAAACCCTCGACCGCCCTCCGGGCGGTCCTCGACTACGGCGGGGGGACGGAGGTGCACCTCAACCGCGTCTGCCCCGGCGTGCTCGTCCGGACGGAGGCTTCGCGCATCGAACTCTTCGTCCGCTGCGCGGTGGCGGGGGAGGGGTGGCGCGTGACGGGGAAGGGGAGCCGGCCGCCCCTGTGGGTGGCGTTCTCCGAGGGGGGGAGGGTCCGCGTCGCCGAGGCGAAGGGCGAGGTGCCGCTCGGGAAGATGGAAGAGCCGTGGCTGCTGGCGTGGTGGGGCGGGCAGGGGGGCTTCGAGATCCCGCTGAGGCCGGCGGACGGGGGCCCTTCGAGGAACATCTGGCCCGTCTACCCCGCCGCGTCGGACCTCCGCGTGGGGAAGGGCATCGGCGAATGGCCGATGCTGGTGGTGCTGGAGCGGCGCGCGGAGAGGCTGGCCGCGGACGGCGACGGCTGGAGCCTCTCCTTCGGCGGCCCGGCGGGACGGACGATCGTCGCGCCGCTCTACGGGCGCCGCTGGGTCCGCCGCGAGGAGATCGCCCGGTGGAAGGACGGCGTCCCGGCCGCCGCCGCGGCGCAGGCGCGCGCCTGGACGGCCCGGCTCCGCGCGGTCCCGGTGGACGTCCGCGAGGAGATGGGGCTCGAGCAGGGCGTCCCCACGGTCACGGACCGGTTCACCGTGGAGGAGATCCGCGACGCGTGGGGGACGAAGCCGCGCCCCTGGGCGCCCCTCCCGCCGGTCTTCGCGCTGGCGTGGAAGGAGGGATTCCCGGTCCGGCCCGCGGACGGCGGGCCCTTCGAGGACTGGGGCTGGCTCCACCGGCTGGGGCCGCTGGGGGGCCTCGACGGCCGCCGGGAGATCTCCTTCCGGATCTCCATCCCGCAGCTGGAGTCCTACCTGGCCGACGAACCGAAGGCGCGGCCGGGCGGCGGGGACGCCGCGAGGCGCCTGAGGGAGAAACTCGCCGCGGAGGTGGACAGGGTGCTCGCGGCCGGCCCCCTGGCGCCTCACCAGTGGCCGTTCGGCGAGATGGGTTCGGGGCTCTACTTCTCGACCTATTTCCACAATCCCGGCGAGACGCTGGTGACGCTGGCGTGGGCGCTGCCGCACCTCGACGACGCGCGGGCGGCGAAGCTGCGGGCGTACCTGCGGGGCGAGTTCCGGGACTCTTCGCCTTTCGAGGAGCGCTGGTGGGGCGACCTCAAGGGCCGCCGCGGCGCCGCGCGGGAACGGTACCCGCTCGACGCGCAGTATCCCAGGTGGATCGGGGGGACCACGTTCTCGCTCCACAACCTCTACGCGGCGTGGCTCTACTCGGAAGCCGCGGCGGAGAAGGGCGAGGTCCCGGGGATCTGGGCGCGGTCGAAGGAGTACCTGGAGGCGCACCTCCGGCGCGCCCCCGTGGAGTGGGACTACACCGAGCGCGTCCGGTTCCCGGTGCGCCACGACTGGGGACGCCACTTCACGTTCCTCACCCACCGCGACCACCCCGCCGCCGAGTCGCGCTACGAGAGCTTCAACAGCCGCCTCAGCGGCCTCATCGGCTACGTCCGCCTGGCGCGGACGGCGGGGGACGCCGCGGCGGCGGAGCGGGGGACCTGCTGGCTGGCGCGCCACCTGGCGCTCCGGTACGCCCAGCTCCACTTCGACCGTTACCTCGTGGGGCTGGGCGTGCACGACCCGGAGCCTTCCCTCGGGGGCAGGGCGCCCTCGGCGACGCTGCTGAGGGGTCACTACATCGGGCCGTGGCTCATCTGGACCTACGTCTGGAAGGAGAACAAGCCGGAGGGGGACACGCACGAGGGGGACCGCATCTACCTCATGCACGTGAACCACCCCGTCTGGTCGGGGGGGCCGAGCGGCGCGGGGGTGGCCAGCGGGCGGGAGCAGGTGCTGGACGCGTCGGTCGTCTACGCGGGGCTGGATCTCGTGCCCGGGACGGGGCGCTTCTACCGAGACTACGCGCGGGAGTTCGTGGAGACGGCCTTCCGGCGGTTCGAAACGCTCGCGCCCACGTGGTGGATGGCCGACGGCCCCGCCTACTTCGATTCCGAGGAGTCGGTGGCGGCGCCGGAGATCGCGTGGGCGGGGTTCCTGGCGGCGGCCCTGGTCCTGGAGCGCGAAGGCGCGGCGCTCTCGCGCTGGGTGGACTTCCCCCAGGCGAAGACCGGCGACCTCTACTACCTGCAGAAGCTGGCGCTGGCGGCGCGGGCGCTCCCGTCCTCCCGGTGAAGTCCCCCCCTCAGCGCGCCTGCCGGGCGCCCGCGGAGCGCCGGTATTCCCCGATGTCCACGGTGCGCCCCGTCACCCGGGACTCCTCCGCCGCGAAGGCGATGACGTGGCTGTGGGCGGTCGAGGCGATGTCCGCCTGGAGGGGGGCGCCCTCCGGGGCGGTCATCTCGTCGTAGAGCGCGCGGATCAGGCCCGCGTCGCCCCCCCCGTGCAGTTCGTAGCCGCCGTCCTCCGCCTGCACGGTGTACCGGGCGGGCTGCCCCTCGTGGGGGAAGAGGATCAGGTGGGCCCCGAAGTGGTGCCGGTAGGTCTCCCCCCCCTTGAGCACGCCCCGCGTGCCGTAGATCTCGAGGTGCCGCCCGTTCTCGAAGGCCGTCATCGTGAAGGTGCCGGTCAGGCCGCCCTCGAACTCGAGCGCCAGCGCCTGGCGGTCCACCGCGTCGTTGTCGCAGCGATAGACGCAGCGGCCCCAGGGGCTCGTCCGCAGCCAATCCGCGATCTCCTCCGGCGAGGCCTCCTCGGCGCGGTCGTACACCATGCCCAGCCAGGGCGAGCGCATGTCGCTCGCGTAGCGCAGGGCGTTGTAGGGACAGGAAGCGGCCGCGGGGCAGCCGTCGGTGCACCGCGCGGGGGCCCCCGCGGGGGCGCGCTCGGCGCGGAAGTATTCCCGCGAGCCGAAGCTGGCCACCCGACGGCAGCGCCTCCCCGCCAGCCAGTGCAGGATGTCCGTGTCGTGGCAGCACTTCGAGAGGATCATGGGCGAGCTCTTCCCCGTCACCGACCAGTGGCCCCGCACGAAGGAGTGGGCCTGGTGCCAGGGCATCACCCCCTCGTTGGCCTGGATCGAGGCGACCTCGCCGAGGGCCCCCGAGTCGATGATCTCCTTCGCCTTGCGGTAGAACGCCGCGAACCGCAGGACGAAGCACACCATCACCCGGCGCCCCGCCTCCCGCGCCCGCCGCTCGATGTCGAGCACCTGTTCGACCCGCGTGGCGATGGGCTTCTCCAGCAGGACGTGGTAGCCCAGCTCCAGCGCGCGGGCGCAGGGTGCGTAGTGGTCGCTGTCCTGCGTGGCGATGACGGCGACGTCGGCGATCCGGCCGGCCCCCAGCAGGGCGTCGGCGTGGGGGAACCCGCGGAAGTCGCCGCGCCCCGAGAGGCGGCGCACCTTCTCGACGCGCCCGGCGACGGGGTCGGCCCCGGCGACCACCTGGAAGCGGTCGGGCAGGCGGGCGGCCAGCCGCGTGTAGGTCTGCGCCCTCGCCCCGCAGCCGATGCAGGCGAGCTTCAGCGGTCCGGGCTGGCTCATGGGCTCCTCCTCTTCGACCGGGTTCCCGGCGGGCTACCCCCCCGCCCCGGCGTCCGCCGCCTCGAAGAACGCCGCGACGTTCTCCCACGGGACCTCCGGCCCCAGGACGTGGGCCGGCGCCAGGATGTAGCCGCCCCCGCGCCCGAGGTCGCGGATCCGGTCCCGCACCTCGGTCCGCACCTCCTCCGGCGTGCCCCGCGGCATCGTCCTCTGCACGCTCACCGCCCCCCAGAAGGAGAGGCGATCCCCGTACTTCCGCTTGACGGCCGCCGGGTCCACGCACTCCGGCTGGAGGGGATTGAGGATGTCGATGCCGGTCTCGATCAGGTCCGGGATCAGCGGCTCGACGTTGCCGTCGCAGTGGTAGAAGACGGAGGAGGCGGGGTTCGCCTCCTTGACCGCCCGGACGGTGGCGGCGAGGCGCGGCTTGAGGAACCGCCGCCACGTCTCCAGGCTCATCATCAGCGATTTCTGCGCCGCCACGTCGTCGCCGGTGATCACGATGTCGACCCCGGCGCGGGCGAACCGGGCGGCGGCGTACGTCTGGACCGCCGCCGCGCGCTCCAGGAAGTAATGGGCGGTCTCCGGCGCCGCGAGCATGTCCGCCATCAGGTCCTCCATCCCCCGGAGGTACCAGGACTGCTCGAAGACGGACCCCGCGAACGCGGCCACGGCCAGGCCCCGCCGGTGCAGGGCCTCGACGCGCTCCCGCACCCCCTCGTAGCGGTGGGGGCGGTCGAGGTCGGGCCAGGGATACTCCCGCAGGCGGGACAGGTCCTGGATGCCGCGGAGGGGGGATTCGATATGCGCGAAGTGGTGGCAGCCCCCGGCGCGCCACCAGACGCCCCACTCGTCCACCTGCCCGCTGGAGAGGGCCTCGCCCGCGCGTTCCCCCAGCCAGGGGGCGAACCGCTCCCGCGGCAGGGCGGTCGGGTCCGCCTCCACGCGGGTGATGTCCATGCCGAAGTACTCCAGCGGCGTCCGGGGCGCGCACCGCCGCCGGAGCATCTGCTCGATGGCAGGCGTGTAGCCGATGGCCTCCTCGTAGAGGAGCCTGGGGACCCGGTCGGGGGGGCGGTGCGCCAGCGCCGTCAGGACCCGGTCTCGCGACGTCATGGATGGAGAGATCATAGCTCCCTGGGGACGTGCAGGGGAAGTTCCCGCGAGTCCCCTATTTCTTTTCGAGCGAGGCCCGGAGCCGGGCGTCGGCCTCGGCCGGCGTGAGGCCGAGGATTTCCCTGAAGAGGCGGCGGTTCTCCTCCGGGGGGGACGCCGCGTTGAGGCGCCCGAAGAGGGCGCGGAGCTTCTCCTTCCCGTGCGCCTCCGCGATCCAGCGGGAGAAGGCCCCGGCGATCCCGTAGGTGACGAGATCGTCCCTCCGCCGGAACGCCGCCGTGTCGAGCAGGTCGTCGAGGGGGATCCACTTCCCGCCCTCCAGGATCTCCCGCGCCGCCTGCGGGACCGGCCGCCCCTGCCAGGAGCCGGAGAGGTGGACCGCGAGGCCCTCGCCCAGCAGCGCCGGCGGATTCCCCCATGGCCGCGCCAGGATATGGACGATCTCGTGGCGGTCCCTCGCCCAGACGGTGTGGATCTCGTCGCCGTTGACGTGGCCGTTCCCGCCCATCCCGGAGTACTCCTCCTTCGTGGGGACGTCCGGGTACTTGTAGTAGACGACCTCCGCCGGCCCCTCCGTCCCGAGGAATTCCGAGACGGACTTCCAGGATTCCTGGTTGTACCGCCGCGCCTCCTCGGGGAGGCGGTCCCCGGGGAGCCAGCGGAAGAGGGTGCGGCCCGAGCGCGCCTCCTCCCACTTCGGGGGATCGACCGCCTCCACGCGCACGTCGTCGAACCACGCCCGGCCGGGCATCGAGAGGAAGCAGCCCACGACGGCCTCCTCCGCCCCCCCGGGGACCGGGAGGCGGTGCGCCACCGCGGTCCAGGGATGCGTCCCGCTGAAGGGGCGCAGGGGCTGGACCCGCCCGCGCGGGAAGCGGACGTAGAGGTTGCAGTTGGCGTACCGCGCCCCGGAGGGATTCACGTCCTCCGTCCGGACGCGGGCGGAAACGCGGATCCATTTCGCGCCCGGCAGGCGCGCCGCCCGCTCGAGGGAGAGCCAGCGGCGCGTCCCTTCGTCCGCCTCCAGCCGGAGCGCCCCGCCGTCAAGGGAGGCCCGGCTGGGGGGCTCCGGGCCGACCCTCGCGCCGTCCACCGCCTTCCACCGGCCCAGCGCCTCCGGGTCCTCGAACTTCTCCTCGAGGACCGGCGCCTGCTGGGCCAGGGCCGCCAGGAGCAGGCCGATCACCGGTCCTCCACCCGCAGCCAGACGCGGCCGGTGGCGGTCTGGCCGCGGTCGTTCGTGCGGCTCGCCGTCACGATGTACCGGCCCGGCTTCGCGAACCTGTGGGTCGTGACCGCGTAGCCGTCCTTCGCGAGCTGCTTGACGTTCCCGTCGGACCGGGTGGTGACGGCCCCGCTGCCGTCGCCGAAGTCCCACGTCTCGCGGCCCTCGTCGGGCCGGACGGCGAAGGAGCGGACCTTGAACGTGACCTCGTCACCGACCCGGACGCCCGAGGTGGGCCAGCAGGCTGCGTGGATCGCCGGCGGCACCGGCAGCGGTTTCTCCTTGTCGAAGACCTGCACCACGGCGAAGTCGACGTCGGTGCGCCCCTCGTCGTCGGTGATCGTCAGGATCTCGCTGTAATGGCCGGGGCGGTCGTAGGTGCGCCTCGCGGTCGGGCCCTCGGCCGTCCCGCCGTCCGTGAAGCGCCACTCCCAGCGGCGGATGCGGTCCGGCCCGCCCCTGTGCCACGAGCGCGTGCCGTCGAGCGTCACGGCCTCCCCCGCCCAGGCGACGAGGTGGGGCCGCGCCACGGCGATCATCGCGGGGTCGTGCCGGCGGCGCCAGGCGTCGAAGGCCAGCGCGTAGGCGTCCATGATCCCGTAGCGGCCGGAGGGCTGCGGCATGGAGATGTCGAAGTGGAGGTGCGACCAGCCGCCGCTGCCGCCCTCCTTGCCGAGGATGCCCAAGGGATCGCCCATCTTCACCCGCCGCCCCACCCCGATCGAAGGGTCGATCGACTGGAGGTGGCTGTAGCGGCAGTACCAGCCCCGGTCGTCGCGGAGGTAGACGACGTCGTACCGCGGCTGGAACTGCGGCGGGTGCATGCCTTCCATCTTCTCCGTGCCCTTCGAGACGACCACGCCGTCGGCGGCGGCGCGGACGGGGACCGACCCCTCGACCCCGCCGAAGTCCAGCCCGTAATGGTAATAGACCTTCTTCAGGCCGGGGGTGTCGCAGGAGTTGACGTAGCAGGGGTCGTTGCCCATCTGGGTGTCGGAGGCGAACCAACGCTGGTCCGCGGGGCAGAGGAAGGCGCCCGGGGCGGCCCACGGCGAGCCCGCGGGCCACAGGCGGAGCCGGGCGTCCTTGTCCAGCGACCACACGTTGTCCTTGGACGATCCCGCCGTGTAGCCGCGCGTCACCGGGCAGTCGACCTGCGCGCCGCCGATGGTCTTCGGGAGGTTGTACAGGGCGCAGACCAGCACGGCCTGCGCGTCGTCGACCTTCACGGTCACCTCCGCGCGGCGGACGGCGTCGCGCATCCCGCAGCGGTGTTCCTTCAGGGCGACGAGGGTGACGCGGACGGTCCGGCCGTTCGAGAGCGCGACCTCGGCCGACTCGCCCACGTTCAGGTCCACCGCCCGGAAGAGGGGATCCAGGGGGTCCTGGGGGGCGGACCGCGCGGCGCAGCCGGGGTCGGAAACGGCCAGGGCCAGGAGCGGGATCGCCGCGTACAGGATTTTCATGGGTTCCTCCGGCTACTACACTATACGGTTCCCGGGGGGCGTAGAAGATAGGGAGGGGACCATGGGATTCCACGCCGCTCTCGCGCTGGGCCTGCTCCTTCTCCTGCCGCAGGACCCGGCGAAG
>Ga0316622_100002011_pt1 | contig 13808 bp, 8 predicted proteins | sample OWC_Aug_OW2_C1_D_FD_207646 | JGI IMG/M metagenome (GOLD analysis project Ga0316622, IMG submission 207646) | Wetland soil microbial communities from Old Woman Creek delta, Ohio, United States - OWC_Aug_OW2_C1_D5_C | ecosystem: Environmental > Terrestrial > Soil > Wetlands | place: USA: Ohio... | reverse complement strand
CTGCTCTCGCGACCCACCGCTCCGTACGCCGAGGACTTCCAAGTCGAGGCCGTGCGCGAATTCGCCGCCGAGCGTCCCGGCCTCGAGCTCGCCCGGGACGAGCACGCCAATCTGCTCGTGCTGTGGCCCGGCCGTGGGCGGGGGCGCCCAGCCGGGCTGCTGGCCTTCAGCGCCCACCTCGACCATCCCGGGTTCCACTACGAAGGAGTGCGCGGCGGCCGTCGCCGCGCGCGCTTCCACGGCGGCGTCCCGGCGCGCGCCATGCCCGGCGCGACGGTGCGCTTCTTCGATCCGCACAGCGGCGAGACGTGCGCGACGGCGCGCGTGGGGTCGGTGTCCAGGGCGCGCGACGGCGGGCTCGTGGCCGCGTTCACGCGCTGGTCGGGCTCCGCACGCCGCGGAGCGCTGGGGATGTGGGACCTGCCGGCCTTCGAGCTGCGCGGGGGGCGACTGCAGGCGCGCGTGTGCGACGACCTGCTGGGAGCGGCTGTGACGCTCGCGCTGCTCGACCGGCTGTGCGCCGAGCGCCATCCGCAGCCTGTGCTCGGCATCTTCACGCGCGCCGAGGAGACCGGCTTCGTGGGCTGCCAGGGCCTGCTGCGCTCGCGCGCGCTGCCGAGCGGCACCACGGTGGTGGGGCTGGAGTGCTCGCCGCGCCGTGCGACGGCACGCGTCGGCCGCGGCCCCGTGATCCGCGTGGGGGACGCTGCCACGATCTTCGAGCCCTCCATCACGCACCACCTGCAGGAGGCCGCCGCGCGCCTGGCCCAGCGCGCGAGTTCATTCCGCTTCCAGCGCGCGTTGATGGACGGCGGGCGCTGCGAGTCGACCGCCTACAACCTGTGGGGCGTGCCCGCCGGAGGCCTGTGCCTGGCGCTGGGCAACTACCACAACGTGGCCGACTCGGGCCCGCGCAAGGGCCGCATCGCGCCCGAGCTCGTCGCCTGGAGCGACCTCGAGGGCCTGCTCGCGCTGATGCTCGAGACCTCGCGCGGGTGGGGCAGGGGTGAGCCCCGCGCGCGCATGAAGGCCCGCCTGGATGCGGTCTGGGAGGCGGAGAAGGGACGCCTGGCGTCATCGACCGCGCGCGTGAGCGCCTGCGCGGGCAGCCAGCTCGAGCGAGGCACGCGAGAAGGGAGCCGACGATGAGCGCAGCGGAATGGGGCAGCGAGATCGGTGAGCTGGCGCAACCGCCCAAGAAGCGCATCCCCGGCTGGGTCTGGGGCTGCGGCGCGGGGTGCCTGCTCTTCACCCTGGTCGCGGTGCTCGCCCTGGTGGTGGCCTTCCGCTTCTTCGCCAAGGCGGTCGACCAGGAGGCGCAGTGGGAGAAGATCCAGGTCGTGCTGCCCTTCGACCAGCGGCCGCCTGGGGTCTCGGTCTTCGCCTTCCCGATCAAGCTCGAAGGCACCTCGATGTGGTTCTTGAACGACATGAGCCGCAGCATGCAGGGCGTGCTCTTCCATTCGCCACCCAGCTCCGACGCGAGCCGGACCCGCAGTGAGCTGCTCGATCCCGCGCAGGAGGTCAGCCTCGGCGGTTTCGGCCGCATCGATCCGCAGGCAGGCGAGGTCGAGGTGCAAGGTCGACGGTTGCCCTGCCTGCGCTACAGGCAGACGGCCGGGGCCGGGGACGGGGGATTCCTGGGCGGCTTCCAGAGCGCCCTGCAGGGCTCGAGCCTCGTGGTCGACCTGGCCCCCGAGGGCTCCGAGGAACTGCTGGCCTTGATCCTGACCAAGGGCGGCACGAACCAGCCGGTGAGCGACGCGGAGCTGCGTGCGTTCCTGGAGCCCTTTCACATCCCGGGCGGGACCCCCGCTCCAGCCCCGCCGGGCGCGCCGCCGGAGACACCGCTCGAGGAAGGCCGCTGATCTTCTCTTCTGGCGCGGGGCCGCTTGCAGGGGGAGCAGGATGCTCCAAGCGGCCTTCGCAACCAGCTCGGAGATGGAGGCTCGGCGCGCGGCGAGGGCGGCAGGGATCGCGAGCCTGCCCCGGCCCCCCGGCCGTGACCTGCCCGATCCCGGGCACCTCCGAGCCCGCGCACCTGCTGGACAACATGCAGGCTGGCGTCGGCCGCCTGCCCGACGAGGCCCTGCGCAAGCGCATGCTCGAGCACCTCGGGCTGTGACGAGCAGCGCGCGCGGGCGCGCCTGGACTCAACGTTCCAGCTTCGGCCGCTCCTCGCCCGGGAACGCGTCCAGGATGCACCGCGCACGGACCATCTGGTCTGTGGATTCCTGGGTGTCCAGCAGGTCAGTGCTCGCTGGCCAGATCCGCACGAGGTGGAAGCCGTCGCGGCGCCGAATCGACACGACGAAGGCACCATCGTCCGGGGCCCGACTCCAGCCCACGGAGTCGGAGAGTTCGCAGAAGCGCTCCTGGTCGACAGTGCGCCAGAACGCGGCGAGCTGGTCGGAGTCCAGCTTCCCCTGCTGCTTGGCGTCGCGGAACGTCCCGTCCGCTGCGACCTCGACCCACCACGGAGTGGCACCCGTGCTGTGAAGCTCGGCGCGAGCCTGTGGCGTCACGCGATCCAGCTCCGCATCCAGCCAGGCGAGGAGTCGCTCCAGTGGCAGGGCACCCTCGACGACGTGGGGCGCAAGTGCCTCGGGCAGAACCCCGAAGGTCGCAGGGATGCGCGCGAAGAGCTTCCCTTCACGGGCCTCCGTGCGCCAGATGCCGCCCTGGAGCGGCGTGCGGGGGCCCTCGGCGCCTGCCAGGATCGCAAGGCGCTTGGCAGTCACCCGGCTCACGCGGGTGGCGAGGCGCTGGCGCGGCTCGAGGAAGACCAGCGCGCGGTCCCCCTCGACCAGGGCGTCCGCCGCGGAACCCTCGGCGGGTCCTCCCACGGTGAAGAGGAAGAAGACGCGCTCCTCGCCCGGGGATCCGAGCAGCCGCTGCTCGACGAGCGCTTCGGCGAAGCGGATGGGATCCTCCGGCCAGGCTCGCCGGTCGATCCCCGGGGAGAGATGGCGGACCCTGTGCAGCCGCTCGATCCGTACGAGCGCGATCGGCGCCCCCTCGAGTGCAAGCCCCTCGAGCGTGGGCTGCGCGCGCGACTCGGCCGCCACTTGGGGCTGCGCCACCTGCAGGAGAGCGAGCAAGATGGCAAGCATGCGGTGGTTAGCAGACACTCGCCGACGGGTCACATCCAGCCGGGGCCGCTCCAGCGGCGTTGCCCGTGCGCGACGGCACCTCCGCGCGGCCGAGCGCAGCGCAGACGTCCGGGGTCAGCCTGACGCCCTGCGCTCTCCACCTCGCCCGTCGGCCCTCGCGCGCCAGCCAAGCGTGCAAACCGGCCCGGCGCGGCCGTAGACTCTGTCCAATGCATCAACCCGGGCTGTGCCCGTCCGGTCGGGGCGATAGCCGGGGTAGCGAGGCTGCCCTTGGAGTGAGCCATGATCCGTGAAGCCGAGGCACTGCGCTACCACGAGCAGGGGCGCAAGGGGAAGATCGAGATCGCCCTGTCCAAGCCCTGCGTCACGCAGCGCGAGCTGTCGCTGGCCTACACGCCGGGCGTGGCCGTGCCCTGCCGCAACATCGCGGCGGACCCCGCGCGCGCCTTCGAGTGCACGGCCAAGGGCAACCTGGTGGCCGTCCTGACCAACGGCACGGCGGTCGTGGGCCTGGGCGACATCGGCCCGCTGGCGGCCAAGCCGGCCATGGAGGGCAAGGCCGTGCTCTTCAAGCGCTTCGCCGACATCGATGCCTTCGACATCGAGCTCGACACGCGCGATCCCGCCCAGGTGGTCAGCGTGGCGAAGCTGCTGGCGCCCACCTTCGGCGGCATCGACCTGGAGGGCATCCGTGCGCCGGATTGCTTCGAGATCGAGGAGGCGCTGCAGCGCGAGCTGGACATCCCGGTCTTCCACAACGGCCAGCACGGCACCGCGATCATCTCCGCCGCGGCCCTGCTGAATGCGCTGGAGCTCGCCGGCAAGCAGCTCGAGGACGTGCGCGTCGTCATCAGCGGAGCCGGCGCAGCAGGAATCGGTTGCGCCGATCTGTACACGCTACTGGGCGTCCGGCCGGAGAGCCTGATCCTGTGCGACAGCCGGGGCGTCATCTACCGGGGGCGCGAGCAAGGCCTGAACGCCTACAAGGCGCGCTTCGCCCTGGACACTCCACTGCGCACGCTCGAGCAGGCGCTGGTCGGCGCGGACGTCTTCGTCGGCGTCTCGGTGGCCGGCGTGCTCACGCCGGACATGCTGCGCACGATGGGCGCGCGGCCGATCGTGTTCGCCCTGGCGAGCCCCGAGCCCGAGATCGCCTACCTGCAGGCGCGCGCCGCGCGGCCTGACGCGATCCTCGCCACCTGTCGCGCCGAGCACCCCAACCAGGTGGACGACGTGCTGGGCTCTCCCTCGCTCTTCCGCGGGGCGCTGGACACGCGTGCCACGACCATCAACCGCGAGATGCGCATCGCCGCGGTCCAGGCGCTGGCCGCGCTGGTGCGTGAGGACGTGCCCGAAGACGTGCGCAGCGCCTACGCCGGAGCCGAGCTCAGCTTCGGCCCCGACTATCTGCTGCCCAAGCCGCTCGATCCGCGCCTGCTGCTGCGGGTCGCGCCGGCGGTCGCGCGCGCTGCCTTGGCGACCGGAGTCGCGCGACAGCGCATCGACCTCGACGGGTACCCCTCCCAGCTGGAGAAGCGGCTGGGCTACGCGCGCGAGGTCGTGCGCAGGATCTACACCATGGCCGCGCGAGCGCCCAAGACGATCGTCTTCCCCGAGGGCGAGGAGGAGCGCATCCTGCGCGCCTGTCAGGTCATCGTGGACGAGGGCATCGCCCAGCCGATCCTGCTCGGGTCGCGCGAGGCCGTCGAGGCGCTGGCCCAGGAGCACCACCTCGATCTCGACCGCCTGCGCATCGAGACTCCGCAGGAGAGCCCCAGCTACGCGAGGTACTGCGAGGAGCTCTTCCGCTTGCGTCATCGCAAGGGCGTGACGCGCGAGCTGGCCCGGGCCCTGATGCGGGACACCAACTACTTCGGCTCCATGATGGTCCGCATGGGGGACGCCGACGGGATGATCTCCGGGCAGACCGTCAGCTTCCCCCAGATGCTCCGGGCCGCTCTGCAGGTCATTCCCAAGGCCAAGGGGCGCAAGATCGTGGCCGGCCTGTTCGTGGTCATCCTGCAGAAGGACGTGTTCTTCCTGGCCGACACCACGGTGAACATCGAGCCGACGGCCGAGCAGCTGGCCGAGATCGCGCTCGAGGCATCCGAGGTCGCGCGCCTGTTGAACTTCGAGCCGCGGGTGGGGCTCCTGTCGTTCTCCGACTTCGGGAGCGTGAAGCATCCGCTGGCTGACAAGGTCAGCGAGGCGGCCCGCATCCTGCGCGAGCGGGAGCCCAAGCTCCAGGTCGACGGAGAGATGCAGGCCGACACCGCGGTCGAGCCGACCAAGCTCATGACGCTGTTCCCGTTCAGCCGGCTGCAGTCGCGGGCCAACGTCCTGGTGTTCCCCGATCTGCAGTCGGGCAACATCGCCTGCAAACTGCTGCAGCAGCTGGGCGCGGCGACCACGATCGGGCCGATCCTGATGGGCCTGGAGAAGCCCGTGCACGTTCTCGAGCGCGGCAGCTCGGTGGAGTCGATCGTACGCATGGCCGCGGTCGCAGTGATCGAGGCGCAGCGCCTCGTGCCGGGCGCCGGCGGCCCGAGCCCCCAGCCCGTGAGCTGAATTGAAGCAGGCCGAGCAGCATCTGGCCCGCGCCGTCTTCCAGATCAACCAGACGGCCGCCCACGACCGGCCACTGCGCGGGGTCTACAGCTACGAGCAGATCCTGGGTCAGGATCTGGCCGATCAGTGCCTGCAGACCCTGGAGCGCAAGGGGCCGCCGGTGCGCGTGCTGGACATAGGCTGCGGGAGCGGGCTGGCGCTGCATCAGCTGGAGCAGGCCATCACCCAGCGCGGCTTGCGCCAGCACTTCGAGTTCCTGGGAATGGGGCTCAACTGGTACCAGCGCATGCACATCTCGCCCACGCGCTTCCTGATGACGGGGCTGTACCACTCGCGCTACCGCGGACCGCGCTTCGACCTGGTGTTCTCGGTCTTCGCCTTCCACTACATCTGGCACAAGCTCGAGGGCCTGGAGAAGATCCACAACGAGCTGCTGGCCGACCACGGTCTGGCCCTGATCCACTTCCCGGCTTTCCTGGTCCGGCTGCCGGACAGCGCCGGAGCGGTCGCGCTCGACGAAGTTGCCGGCAACCAGGCCTTCGAGCGCTTCCTGGAGGACTTCCACGTCCGGCAAGACAGCCCCGGCCTCGAGTACTCCCAGGTCCCGCTCTTCAGCGAGGACGACGACCGTGCGATGCTCAACGAGTTCGGCCACCTGCGCCTCACCCGGGTGCGGGAAGTGAAGCTGGACTTCGGCCTGAGCCTGGCGCGCTTTGGGGTCGTTCCGGCTGATTTCCGCTACAAGTACAGCGGCGTTTCCAAGCCCGACTACGTCCTCTCCTACTACGAGCGCAGGCCACCCCAGCCGACGCCGGGCGCCGCCGCCTCCGAACTCGAGGCACCCGGACTGGCCCGCACCCGGGTGCGGGTCCCAGGGCCCCCGGGCGCCGCGGAACTGGAGCTCGCCGTACATCCGCTGCTGTCGCCTCTGCTGGTCGTCCTGTTCCCGGGCTCGCGCGAGGGGCTGGAGAACAGTGCGCTGCCGTTCGATCAGATCGCCGCCAACGTGCAGGAAGCAGGCCTGGGTGCGGTGGTGCGTTGCAACAACCCGCTGGAGATCGATGGTGAGATCACCGTGCTCTTGCGCGAGCACATGCACCGCCTGATGGAGTACATCCGCGCGAACGCCAAGGCGATCTGCGGCACCGCTCGCCCAAGGCTGGCCATGATGGGCTACTCCTCGGGAGCAGGCGCGATCGCGGCCTTCGCCGCCGAGTACACCGAGGTGAATCAGATCCTGCTCGTCGCGCCGTCCCTGGACGTGGGCCGCGAGGCCATCGAGGACGGCCTGAGCGCTTTCCACGGCGAGGTCCATATCGTGATCGGAGACAGCGACGAGATCGTGCTGCCCGAGCAGGCGCGCTGGTTCTTCGAGGCCGCGCACGGCGCCGTCAGGAAGCGCTTGGTGGAGATCGCCTGCTGCAACCACGCCTTCAGCGGCGAGTACAACCAGGCCCTGATCCGCCACGCCCCGCTGTGGGCCTTCGGCGGCAGCAAGGAGTTCCCCCCGGCGGATCTATCGCATGGGTGGTGATGCGATTCCATGGTCGGGAAGTCCGAGGTCTGGCGCTGGCGTTCTGGGCGGGCCGCCGTGTCAGCTGCGGTGCTGGGTGCCGCGAACAGGCGCAGCCGGCTCGTCTCCTGCCGGCTGCGCGCTGCCTGGCCGGCAGCGATGCTCGGTCCGGCGCGGTTGCCCTGGCCTGCGAGCCTCAGTTCTCGCAGGCACCGCGGTCGACGATCGGGGCAGGGCCGAGACCGGTATCGGGGGTCGCGGGTTCGTCGATGAACCGCCGGACGCCGCCGGGCGCGAAGGGACAGGGCTCGAGCACGATCCCGTCGCCGTCGAGGTCGGAGAAATCCTCGAGCACCAGCGGATTGGCGCCCGAGTCGATCGCCGGCGAGCCGGGCAGGAGATGGAAGTCGCCGCCTTCAGGATCGACGAACCACGGATCGGCCTCGAAGTTGTGGTTCCCGGCGCTCCCGTTGCCCTGAACGAGCGACCAGTTGAGGGACTGCCGTCCGAACAGGCCGGGCGAGTTCGGCGCGCGGTTCTCCCAGACGATGCAGTTGAAGAGCAGGTTGATCGCCGGATGCGCGCTGTCGGTCTTGGCGTAGATCGCGCCGGCCGTGTCGCTGGCCTCATTGTGCCAGAAGGTGCAGTTGCCCCACAACGCCGCGCCGCTGGAGAGCTGCGAGGCACCGAGATGGGCCGCTCCGCCGAGCTCGGCCCGGTTGCGATCGAAGATGCAGCCCATCATGCGCACCGAGATCGGATTCAACTGGATTGACGACAGGCTGAACGCTCCGCCCTGCACGGCAGAGTTGAATTCGAAGACCGAGTTGACGCAGGTGATGTAGGCCGCCTGCGCGCGCACGGCGCCTCCCAGCGAAAGAGCCCGGTTGCGGGTGAAGCGGCAGTCGACGAAGTGCAGGATCGAGTTCTGCGCGTGCAGCGCGCCGCCCTGCACGGCCTGGTTGGCGTTGAAGATGCAGCGCACGAAGGTCGCCTGGTTACCGAATCCGCCCTCGGCCAGGATGGCGCCGCCGCGGCTACCGCTGAGCGGTCCGTCGGCCTGCCCGTTGGCGATCCGGAAGCCGTCGACGAGCATCTTGCCCTTCATCGTGATCACGTGATAGGCGTTGTCGTCGCGCGCCTGGGGCAGGCCGAGTTCCCCGTCGAGCAGTGTCTGGGCGAAGAGCCCCGCGCGCTCGGCGAGTCGCTGCTCGTTGCCGGCGAATCCACCGTACAGCTGCTTGTTGTTGCCGAACACGAAGCTCGCCGAGCGCGGATCGGCGGGATCCTGTCGCTCGCGCGGCGCATACCTTCCGGCCGCTACCCAGATCTCGTCCAGATGCGCCGACGCATGCAGCGCCTCGTCGAGCCCGCGAAACGCGCTAGCCCAGCTCTTTCCGTCGCCGCCCATCGGCGCATCGTCGTCGACGTACCAGCGCTGCTGCGCGCCAGCGGCGCCAGCCAGGATGGCGATCGAGAGCAGGCAGCGGACTGGCATGCGCACAGGATACAGGCGGGCGGGGAGCATGTGCCTCTCTGGGCCTGCAGATCCTCCAGGGCCGAGCACGCGTTGGGGGAGCAGGACCTCGCAGGCAGCGTCGCAACCAGCTTGGGGACAGAGGTTTGGCGCCCGGCGAGCGGGGAGGCCATCCGTCTTGGCGCGGCGGGCGCGTGGTCATGCGCCTCTGCGGGCGGCGCGGCCCAGGCCCCTGCTAGCCTCCCCGACGCGAGGGCGGACCGGATCAGGCGTCCGTGCGGCTGGGGCCGCGCGGATCGTCCGGCAGCGCGCGCGCCAGGAGCTCGGCGAGGTGCAGCACGCGCACCTGCGATCCGGCGCGCGCCAGGCCCGACTCCCACTGGAGCTGGCAGCCGGGGTTGGCGGTGACGAGCAGCTCGGCGCCGCACTCCCAGAGAGCGGCGAGCTTGGTGGCGAAGATCGCCTGCGAGTCGTCGGGTCGCAGCAGGGAGTAGATGCCGGCCGAGCCGCAGCAGCTCTCGCTCTCGGGGAGCTCGACGCACTGGAGTCCCTGCACGGCCTCGAGCAGCGCGCGCGGCTCCTTGCGCACCTTCTGGCCGTGGCACAGATGGCAGGGGTCGTCGTAGGCGACCTTGCCCGGCAGCGCGCGGGGCGCCAGGCGCAGCTGCAGGTCCCGGGCATGCGGCGCAAGGACTTCGGACAGGTCACGCACGCGCGCAGAGAAACGCTCGGCGCGCGGCTGCCAGGCGGGGTCCGCGGCGAGCAGATGGCCGTAAGCCTTCATGTGCGCGCCGCAACCGGCGCTGTTCACGGCGAGCTGGAGCGGCTGGCCGTCATCGCCGGCGAGCGCATCGAAGCTGGCGATCGTGCGGCGCGCCAGTGCGCGCGCTCCCTCCAGCTCTCCATTGTGGGCGTGCAGCGCGCCGCAGCACACGTGCCCGGGTGCCGTGCGGCACTCGAAGCCGGCCGCAGAGAGCACGGCGACCGTGTCGCGGTTGACACGGCCATAGAGCTCGGGCATCACGCAGCCCTCGAGCACGGCCACGGCCCCGCGCCGCTTACCTCGCGCGGACGTGAGCTCAGGCAAAGCTGCACGCTCGGAGGCCGGCGGTACCTCGGGCAGGGCGGCCAGGGCTGCGCCGCGCTGGCCAGCGAGAGCAGCGAAGAGCCGCAGCAGACCGGTGCGCTGCAGCAGGCGCAGAGCACCAAACGACAGTCGCAGTGCAGGGCGCGAGACGAGGACTCCGAATCCGATGCGCCGCGCCAGGCGCTCGGTCCAAGGACGGGGCGCGGCGTGCACGAGCGCATCGCGCGTATGCTCCAACATCTCGCCGTAGCGCACGCCGGCCGGGCAGACGCTCTCGCAGTGGCGGCAGGCGAGACAGAAGTCGAGCTCCTCGCCGAAGGCTGGCGCCAGCGGGTCGAGCCGGCCCTCGGCCACGGCGCGCATCAGGTGGATGCGGCCGCGCGGGCTGGAGGACTCGCGGCCGGTGAGCTGGTAGGTCGGGCAGGTGCGCAGGCACAGACCGCAGTGGATGCAGTCCAGGCTGGCGGTGTAGTCGACGACCGCCCGCTCGTCCATCACAGCCCTCCCGCCAGGCGGCCCGCGGCCAAGACGCCCTCGGCGTCGAGCGCACGGCGCAGGCGGCGCATCCACTCCAGGGCCTCAGGCACTGCTCCCCAGGGATCGACACGCGCCAGCACGGCCGCAGGCGCGTTGCGCAGCTCCAGGCGGCCGCCGAGCGGTACGAGGTCCGCTCTCCAGGACGAGACCAGGCCTGCGACCGCTCCGGGAGCGGCCTCGGGCGAGAGCCCGGCATCGACGACCGCCTCGCCAGGCTGGATCAGGAGCCGCGCAGGCAGTGCGGCCTCTTCGAGCCTGCGTTCCAGCGCGTTGAGCGCTGCTTCGAGGCGCGACGGCCGGCACAGGCCGTGCAGCCAGGTGGCGCCTCCGGCCTCGAAGCTGCAGTCGCGCAGCGCATCCAGCTCGGTGCGCGCTGGGTCACCTTCGAGCCAGGCGGCGGACGGCCAGACAGCAGTGATCGCGTTGCGCTCGGCCTGGACGACCTCGCCCTTGCCGCCCAGCCGCGCATAGAGCGCCCAGCGCGCGCCGCGCGAGGGCGGATCGAGGCGGGCGAGCCACAGCGCAGTGATGCGCGCGGGCAGCGCCAGAGCCGCGCGAGCGCGCGCCAGTGCCGTCGCCGTGTCGCCGGCACCCTCCGCGGCGAGGAGCTCGCGCTCGGGCGCGGGGAACAGCCGCAGCGCGACCTCGAGCACGACGCACAAGGCGCCGTGCGAGCCGGCGTACAGCCGGTGTAGGTCGAAACCGGCGACGTTCTTGACGAGCTGGCCCCCGCTCTTGGCGAGCGTGCCGTCGGCCAGCATCACGCGCGCGCCGAGCACGTGGTGACGGCTCGGGCCGAAGCGCAGGCGGTCGAGGCCGGACTGGCCCGCGCTGATCACGCCGCCCAGCGTGGCGCGCTCCGGCGCGGCGACGTCGGGCGTGAGCCAGTGTCCACCCGCCGCGGCCCGCGCGCGCAGCTCGGCCATCGTCGTCCCCGCGCGCGCGCAGAGCGTGCCGTCCTGCGGCTCGTGGCGCACGACGCCGGCGAGCCGGCGGGTCGAGACCAGGAAGTCCGCCCGGGCGGGCTGGGCGGTCCAGCCGAGCTTCGAGCCCAGGCCGCAGGGCACGAGCGCCAGTTGATCGCTCGCGGCCAGGCGCAGCAGCTCGCGCAGCTCTTCCTCGCTCTCGGGCAGGGCCAGCGGGAGCGACGGTCCGGCCGGGCCGAGCGGGGCGGAGAGCACACCGTCCGGGCCCAGCAGCGCAAAGAGCCGTCCGGCGAGGGCCGCGCTGGAGGGCGGCGCGCTCACCGCGCCCCTCCAGCGAGCGCCTGGCGCGTCTCGCGGCAGGCGCGCACGGGCACGAGCTTGCCGGGGTTGAGGCGCCGCGCGGGATCCCAGGCGTCGCGCACCAGGCACATGGTGGCGAGGTCGTCGCGCGAGAAGAGCCGCTCCATCATGTCGAGCTTCTCGAGTCCCACACCGTGCTCGCCGGTGAGCGAGCCGCCGACCGACAGGCACAGCTCCATGATCTCGTGGCCGGCCTCGACCACGCGCCGCACCTCGTCGGGGTCGCGCCGGTCGTAGCACATGTTGGGGTGCAGGTTGCCGTCGCCGGCGTGGAACACGGTGGCCAGCTTGAGGCGCTTGGCGCGCGCGATCTCGGTCGTGCGCACGACCACCTCGCGCAGGCGCGTGCGCGGCACGACCACGTCGGCCACGTACAGGTCCGGCGCGACGCGCCCCATGGCACCGAAGGCGCCCTTGCGGCCGGCCCACAGCATCTTGCGCTCGTGCTCGGTGCGCGCCGTGCGTACCTGGATCGCTCCGCGGCGCTGCATGGCCGCGACGATCTCGCGCACCGTGAGCGCGACCTCGGCTGCGGCACCGTCCACGTCGACCAGCAGCACGGCCTCGGCGTCGGTCGGGTAGCCTGCCGCGAAGACGCTCTGCTCGACCGCCTCGATGGTCAGCTTGTCGAGGATCTCGATGGCCGAGGGCTCCAGGCGCGCGGCGATCAGGTCGCTGACCGTGTCGCAGGCCGAGTCCAGGTCGCGGAACACGGCCAGCAAGGTCTCGACCAGCTCGGGCAGGGGCGTCAAGCGCACCGTGACCTCGGTGGCCAGCCCGAGCAGGCCCTCGCTGCCCACGAAGAGCCCCACCAGGTCGAGGCCGTGGGGGTCGACCTGGGGCGCCGACAGGTCGAGCACCTCGCCGGTCTCGGTCACGAGCACCAGTCCCAGCACGCTGCGCGTCGTGGCGCCGTACTTGAAGCAGTGCGGGCCGCCGGCGTTCTCGCCCACGTTGCCGCCGATGGTGCAGGCCTGCTGGCTCGAGGGGTCGGGCGCGTAGAACAGCCCGTGCTTGGAGGCCGCCCGGCTCAGGTCGACGTTGACGACGCCGGCCTGCACGCGCGCGAAGCGATCGACAGGCTCGACCTCCAGCACGTCGCGCATGCGCGCCGTGCCGAGCACGACCCCGCCCGGCACCGGCGTCGCGCCGCCCGAGAGGCCCGTGCCCGCGCCGCGCGAGACGACCGGCACGCCCGCCTCGTGCAGGATGCGCATGGCACCCGCCGCCTGGGTCGTGTCGCGCGGCAGGACGACCAACTCGGGGTGGTGGTGCAGGAGCGCCAGGCCGTCGGACTCGTAGGGCAGCGTCAGCGCGGGGTCGGAGACGATCCCGGCCTCGCCCAGCAGCGCGCGCAGGCGCTCGATCAGACGCCGATCCATCAGAAGTCGACCCGCGCGAGCCGCCACCAGGCGAGCGCCAGCACGAGCGCCAGGAAGACCAGGCTCGAGCCGATCGAGAAGAAGATGTTGTACTTCAGCGGCGCATCCCAGGCGAAGAGGTTCTCGAAGCGGTTGAACGGATCGGTCGCGTTCTCGCTCTCGTTGAAGGTGAAGCCGCGCACGAACCTCTGGACCACCTCGTCGGCCTCTTCGTCCTCGCGCCAAGCGCGCGTCCCTTCGATCTCGAGCGTGTAGAGGTAGCCGCCGCCCAGGAAGATGTGGGCGCGGTGCAGGCGCTCGCCCTGCGGGCCGCTCTCGATCCAGTCCAGGCGGCTCGACTGGGTGTTGGCCACGTAGCCGCGCTCGTCCTTTACGCCGCTCACCTCTGGGCGGCTTTCCAGGCTCAAACGCAGGGCCTTGGCCGAGCGCACGCGCGTGGTGCCGGCCGCGCTGCGGCGCGTGAGCCGCATGCTGGCGCTGCCGTCGCCGAGCACCCACAACAGGCCCTCGCCCTCCAGCGCCTCGGGTCCGGTGCGGCGCTCCCAGCCCAGCGGTGGGCCGGCGACCAGCAGGCCGCCCGCGCTGTCCCACAGCTCGGCGTAGCGGTGCTCGAGGTCGCGGCGCAGCTTGCGCGCGATGGTCGTCGCGTCCGTCGTCTTGGGCAGGGTGAAGTGGACCAGGTCGATCGACAGGAACAGGAGGTCGCGCCAGCGCGAGGCCCCGTCGTCCGCCTCCTGGCTTGCGCTGACCCCCTCTGCGCTCTGGGCGGCCTGCTCGTCGGGCGCGTCCTGGTCCTCCTCTTCCTCCAGTCTGTTCCCGACCTGCGTGGCGAGGAACAGCTCCTT
>Ga0316622_100002010_pt1 | contig 13809 bp, 13 predicted proteins | sample OWC_Aug_OW2_C1_D_FD_207646 | JGI IMG/M metagenome (GOLD analysis project Ga0316622, IMG submission 207646) | Wetland soil microbial communities from Old Woman Creek delta, Ohio, United States - OWC_Aug_OW2_C1_D5_C | ecosystem: Environmental > Terrestrial > Soil > Wetlands | place: USA: Ohio... | reverse complement strand
AGAAAAGACGCGTGAGTATCTGGAGAAGGCAGGCTTCCGTACCGTGGAAACCCACCAGCTCAAACACGACATCCAGAACAACTGGTACGTCGTCCGGAAGTAGGCGGACCCCACGCCTCGGTTGGAGGGCCGCCACCGGAAGCAGCTGTGCGCTGACGCAGGGATTCTCGACCAGCACGTGCAGGACAACGTAGGCGGGGAGGGGGACCATGCACGGGAAGCGGTTGTGGCTTCGGCCTGGGTTTCTGTTCTTAGCGCTTCCGGCGGCAGGACTCTTCGTGTGGGGGATGCTCGGGGGAGGGCTGACCTCGGGGCCGCCCGGCTCTGCGGCCCTGCGTGACCCCACGCGAGCTACGCCGGCGTCGCTGGCGGCCAGCGTAAACCCGCCGGCCGACAGCGGGCGCTGGTGCGACGTCGGGTTGGGGTGTAACGACGGTCAGTAGGGTGAAAGGGGAGCCCGCCCCGGGAGGGCCGTGCATCGCGGGGAGCGCGACGGGAGCGCGTGTGCCGTCCCGCCACGCCGTTCTCCGGCCTACGCGCCCTCGGCACCGTCCATAGCCCTCAGTGGGTCGCCCTGATCCCGGGAGTGTATCCAACCGTTCGTTCGCCCACCGCACGCGATCCGCCGATCCCTCTCCGGCCCGGTCGCCGCGCCGTTGGGCTCTGGTAGGCGACGGGAGGTGCATCCGTGCAGCGCATTCCCTCCCCCGGTGGGGCCACCGTCTCCAAAGACCAGTACGGGAGCGGGCCCCCCTCGTCCTGGTCCACGGCTCTTTCGGCGACCACACGACCAATAGGGAGTTCGTGAAGCCCCGGTTCGAAAAGCAGTTCACTGTCTATGCTGTCGCCCGCCGCAGCCGGTGGGAAACAGACGCGACGAAAGGCCACAGCCTGGAGGAGGAGAGTCGGGATATCATGGCGGTGCTGCAGGCGATCGGGGACCCGGTGTCCCGCCTCGGGCACTCCTACGGCGCGCAGGTGGCGCTCGCCGCCGCGGCCACCGTCCCAGACCGCGTGCGCACACTGGTGCTGTACGAGCCCCCGTGGCCGTGCGCTATCACGGACGAGGCCCTGGCCCGGCTGGCCGCGTTGGCGCGGGCCGGGGACGGGGGCGGGTTCGCGGTGACGTTCTTCCGCGATACGCTGCGCGTCCCCCGTGACGAGGTGGACAGACTGCGGACCACGGCAGCGTGGGCGCCCATCCTCGCCGATGCGGAGGTCTCCCTCGGGGACCTGCGCGCGCTATACCGGTACGACTTCACGGCCGAACGCTTTCCCGACCTGCGCGTCCCGGTCCAGTTGCAGTTCGGCACCGAAAGCCCGCGCGACCTGTATGTCACCGACGCCCTCGCCGTCGTCCTCCCGGCGCTCCGGGGCGAGGCGTTCCCCGGGCAGGCGCACGAAGGGATGACCACGGCTCCCACGATGTACGCCGACGCGGTGGCTCGCGTTCTGCTTGCATAAGGCGAGGATGCTATGCCGGCTCGGCCATCCACGGGGATGCTCCGCCCGGCGCGCTGCTGCACTGCCAAGTCGCTTCGGTGATGAGGTAGGGGGGCCGTCTCTAAAGGAGTATGCCGCAATGCCTCAGCCCCTCGTCTACATCGACACCTCCACGATCCGTGACGGGAAGCTCGAAGAGTTCAAGGCAGCCATGCAACGCGTGGCGGCGTTTGTGGACGCGCACGTGCTGCGGCTCCTCTCGTACGGCTTCTTCCGCGATCGGAACCACCAACAGATGACCGTCGTGGCCGTTCAGGCCGACGCCGCATCGCTGGAGTACCACCTGCACGTGGGCGGCCCCACATTCCGGAAATTCGCCGATCGCATCGACCTGGTGCGAATCGACGTCGACGGGCAGGTTAGTGAGCTGGACCTCGACCGCGTGCACTAGGAGGCGCGGACGGTGGGGCGAGGCACCGTGGCTGTACATGAGTGCTATGCCGGGTGTGCCGGTGACAACGACGCGCGTTGCGTTCGCTTCGGACCCTGAGGCTGTTGCCCATTCCGTTTCGGCGGTGTGGTGGGTCATCGGCAGGGTCGTTATACCAACAGGAGACAACCATGGGAACGAGCGGGGACATCGTGACGGCCATATACGACGCCTTCGGCCGGGGCGACATCTCGGCGGTCTTGGGCGCCTTCCACCCCCAGATCCAATGGCGAGAAGCCGAGAACTTCCATTATGCCGACGGTAATCCCTACCTCGGCCCCCAGGCCGTCGTCGAAGGCGTTTTGCAGCGCCTGGCGGCCGACGTCGCGGACTTCGCCGTCCGCCCTGAACACTTCGTCGAGGGCGGGGAGACGGTTGTCGTCGAAGGCCGCTACCGGGGGAGGATGAAGGCGACCGGGAAGCCCGTCGACGCGCAGTTCGCGCACGTGTGGCAGGTGCGCGATGGGAAGGTCGTCCGCTTTCAGCAGTACACCGACACCAAGCAGTGGGCGGACGCGGCCCGATCTTGACTGCGTCGGCGGTCGCCCCCGCCGCGGGAGCGAACGGAGCCCGGCCCCGCGGCGCAGCGACCAGGTGGGCGACGCCGGGGACCGGCAATCACCGGCAGCGGAGACTGCACGATGCCCATACACACCATACCTGGGGGCGGCGGCGTCCGACTCGCCGTGCATGACTATGGCCAACCGCAGGGCAAACCCATCCTGCTGATCCATGGGTTCAGTCAGTGCCACCTCGGCTGGGTCAAGCAGTATCAGAGTCCCTTGGCCGACGAGTTTCGGCTGGTGTGCCTCGATAACCGGGGGCATGGGATGTCCGAGAAACCGATGGCGCTCGACCAGTACACCGACGCCGACCGCTGGGCCGAGGATGTGCACGCCGTCATCACGGGCCTGGCCCTCCGCAAGCCCATCCTTGCGGGCTGGTCCTATGGCGGGTACATCATCAACGACTACCTGGCCCAGTATGGCCAGGACGGGGTCGGCGGCATCAACTACGTGTGTGCGGGGGTGCTCTTGGGAGTGGAGAAGGCCGCCAAGACCTTCGGCAGCAACTTCCTGGACGCGGTGCCGGGCCTCTGTTCCGAAAACCTGGAGGACAACATCCGGGCGCTGCCCCCGTTCCTGCACGCCGTCTTCGCCAAACCACTCTCCCAGGACGAGTTTGAAGTCATGGTGGCCTTCAATATGGTCGTGCCGTCTGCCGTCCGGTTGGGCATGGTCTCCCGCACCATCGACCGCGATGCCGTCCTGCGGTCGCTCACGGTGCCGGTGCTGGTGACCGCGGGCGAACAGGATAAGGTGGTGTTGGCCACGCACACCGAGCACCTGCGGTCGTGCATTCCCCATGCGCAGGTGTCCGTCTATGCGGGGATCGGCCACGCGCCGCCCTTTGAGGAGCCGGAGCGTTTCAATCGCGAATTGGCGGCGTTTGCGCGGCAGCACGCGGGGTGAGGCTCCTGGGGGAGCTTGCAGGCTGCCCCGGAGACCGCCGCTCTGTCTCACGGCGGCGTCCGGGGGCGCATACGGCGTCCGTCCACGCCTCGCTCCCGCGACCAGCAGCGCGTACGGCGTGGCGTTCAGACGTTGACCGACCTCACGCTGCCCACTGCCAAGTAAAGCGGACCAGAAGTGCAGGCCGGACTGTAAAGGTACCCTGAGGTCCGGGCCCCCGACCCGCGGTACGGTTACAACTGTCCGGGTTGATGTGACGACGATTATCACGGCCGCCAGGCCGAGAAAGGATGGCGTGCACGATGGGGAGATTTCCCCCCGGATCGGCACTTGAGTATTCATGAGCGTTCCGCTCACCACGACGTACGAAAATCAAGCGGATACAGATTTATTTTCCTCGCAACAAGAGTCCGGCAGCAACTCACGGCGTGAACGTGGACCAGTCACTCAGGGCAGGCCAATGGGGCGGAGGGTTGCCCGGCCGCGTGGCCGGTCCGCTCGATCCTCCGCCTCATCACCTGGGGGAATGTCTCCGCCGCAGCACGACGACATTTGACTCGGCAAAACCGGTCACCGGTCACCACAATACGAAAGTAAGTGGAACGCATTGCGGATACACACGAACCGCGACGCGGCCGTCTGCTGGAAGATGGCGGTGCCACAGATCCGGAGCGCGGGATCGCTGCCCTGGCGCGTGGCGCAGCCGCGTGTCGCACCCGCACGGGGTGGTCAGCCGATGTCCTGTTTGATGCGGTCGAAGTCTTCCTTGGTGATCTCGCCCCGGGCGTACCGTTTCTTGAGCACGTCGAGAGGTGTTTCGACAGGCGGGGAGCCGATCCGACCCTGGCCTTGGGTCCACAGCCAACGCACCAGCAGGATCAAGGCGACGATCACCAGACCCCAGAAGAGCAGCATCAGCAGGCCCATGGGCATCCACCACAGCCCCCCGGCGTTTCCCCAGCCCATCGGGTTGCCCAGATACATCATTCCTCACCTCCGTCTGGTCGTGTCGCGATGGCCCTGAGCCCGCGTTTCGTCATCTTGGAGCGCCATGCGCGTGCACCGATGCCCAGGAGCTCTGCGGCCCGCGGCTGGACTCCGTCGGCGCGGGCGTCCTCGTCATCCGACGTTCCAGGGTCTCCGATGCTGCCGCACGGGAGCCGGCCGTCGGCATGGGCCGGCCGAAGCGTCCGCGGCGCCGAGCGGAAGTCGTTGAGGGCGGGAGACAACCGGGCGGGTCTTGCTGGATCACGTCGTCTGCTCGGATGCCGACTGACGGCGGAATCGCCACCCCAATAGCCGTGGTCGTCTCGGGTCCGACCGTCGCGGCCGGCAGGCGCAGGACCGGCTTCGCCATCGCCCGGTTTACGCCTACGACCCGTTGAGCGCCTTCAGGACCTCCTCGGTCTTCAGCAGATCCAAGGGGTCCGCCTGGACCCGCACGAAACGGACGATCCCGTGCCGGTCGACGATGAAGTAGGCGCGTTTCGGGAGCCGGTACATGGGACTCTTCTGGTCGGTCACCATCACCCCGTAGGCCGGGAGCATCGTGCGGCGGGCGTCGGACAGGAGCTGATGCTTAATCGTGTTCTTCGTCGTGAACGCCTCGAGTTTCGCGACGGGATCGGTGCTGACGCCCACGACGTGGGCGTTGGCGGCTTCGAACTGTGCCAGGTTGGCCTCGAAGCCACTGATCTCCTCCGTTCAGGCCGCGCTGAACGTGTCCAGGAACGTGTAGAGCACCATCGGACCCTTCCGGAGCAGGTCGGCCAACTTGACCGGCTTATTGCCGGGCGCCGTCAACGTGAAGTCCGGCGCCTTTTGGCCGACCTCAAGCGCATTGGCAGGGCCCGCGACCATGAAATCGATCAGGATCCCAAGGAGTGCCCCCCACAGCGTCCGCCTCCACGATCTCATCTGTTCCCCTCCCTTCTGACGCACCGCACCACCCGCGCCCCGTCGTCGGGTTCCGGGTACGACGCAACAGCCGGGCTGCCGAGCGCCGGCTCACTCGATCACCCGGTCCGCTCGCACGAGAAGGTCGCGAGGGATGGGTACCCCCAGGCCCCGCGCGGTCCTGCCATTGATGGCGAGCTCGATCTTGTTGACGCCTTCGACCGGCAGATCCTGGGGGCGCTCCCCGCGGAGGATCCTGGCCACCAGGCGGGCGGCCTGCACCCCTTCGGCATATGGATCAGAGCCGTACGAGACAACGCCACCGGCGTGCGCCCAGAAGGTGTTGTAGAAGAGGGCGGGCCACTTGCCCATGCGCACCAGGTCCAGGATTACACTGGGGATGTTCATGGTGACCGACGGTGGCGCCAGCAGCCCATCGCCCGGGCGCAGGGTTTTGAGGTGCCCGACCAGTTCGTCCGGCGTGCGTACCGCCGGCGCCACGACGTCCAACTTCAGTCGGGCGGCCACGTCCTGCGCCATCCGCGCCGCCGCGGCAGCCGAGAGATCCTCGGCGTAATGGACGGCCCAGACGCGACGCACGGCTGGAAACATCGCCTTGAGAATCTCCAGCCGCTTCGGCGTGAGTTCCGTCGCAAGACTGGAAATTCCGGTGAGGTTCCCTCCGGGGCGGGGGATTGCGGCCACCAGGCCGGCGGCGACTGGATCGCCGACCTCCGCGAAGACGACGGGAATGGTCTGCGTGGCGTCTTTCACGGGACGAGCCGCCTGCTCCGTTTGCGCGAAGATGAGATCGACGCCGCGTTTGACGAGGGCCGTCGCCCCCGTCGGTGCCGCATCGAGCTTCCCCCGGGTGACGCGGATGTCGAAGGTGACGTCCCGACCTTCCTCAAGACCCAGATCCTTGAGACCCACCTGGAGGCCGGCTACGGATGGGATCTCCTCGAAGAACCCTGTGTGGAGCACCCCGATCCGGTAGGGCCGCTTGGCCTGTTGTGCCTCGGCGGCGAGGGGTGAGGCGAGGACACCGAGCGCGACGACAGCCACGACTGTCGCTGGCAACCCGATCCGCCAGCGGCCGTCGGCGATCCGAGACCGTCTCACCAGATCACCTCGTCCGCCCACACGGGAAGGGATTGTTGCCGCGTTGAAGGCGCAACCCGGGCCGTCCTGCGGCCGATCCTTCGCTCATATAACGTAAACGGCTCGCCGATGCGGCTATGTCGCCGGGAGTCCCGTAACCCCATCACGCGCTGCTCGCCGCCTGGAGCCGCGCGTTCGCCTCTTGGAAGAGGCGTTTCGCCTTGTCCGCATCGAACGGTCGTTCCGCGAAGGTGTCGGGGTCGAACTCGCTCCGGGGCGTCGCGAAGAAGTCGCCGCCGTAGACGTGGAGGGCCCCCGTGAACTGCGTCGAGGGGTTCGTCACGGCATGGATCACCTGATCCCCGAGGATGACCACATCCGCGGTCGTCAGATTCTTGCCGCCGGTCCGGACGAGGCCCTGCGGGGTCCGCCGGTAGAAGGTGTTGTCCTCGCGGCCGCCGTACAGCCCAATGACAGCCCACATCCGGTGGTCATGGGGGGAGAGCACCATGCCGGGGGCCCAGATGAGATTGAGAATTGTGAGGTCGGGGGCGTGGTACAGCGTGACGAACTTCCCCTCGGTGGGGGTCCCAAGGGCTCGCTCCACCTCCCCGGGCTGCACCACGGCGCGGCGCACGACCTCCCGGGTCGCCGCCTGCGGCGAGTGCTCCGTGAGCGCCGCGCGGCAGTCCGCCACGAACTGATCGAGATCAAACATGGGTCATCCTCCTCTTTGCCTTGTCGCCCTCTTCCTTCCGGCACACGAAGATGCAGTTCTGCGGCCGGGGGGAGTCCACGACCTCGACGTGGGTGAAGCCTGCGTCGCGGAGCATGCGCCGCGCGAGCTGGATGCCCCACATGGTGCCGAGCCCGGCGCCGCCTTCCGCCAGCGAGACCGTCAGGCAGTGCATCACGCTGATGCCGTAGTAGAGAGACGCGAAGGGGTTCCCGATGTTCTCCTCCACGTGGCTGGAGAACTTGAAGTCGATCATCAGGAAGATCCCGTCCGGCGCTAGGGCGTCGCTCACCCGCTGGAGGACCGTCGCCGGCGCCACCTGATCGTGGATCGCGTCGAAGGCCACGATGAGATCGAAGGGCGGGTCGGGCGACAGCTAGGTGACATCAAGCACCTCGAACCGGGCGTTGGGCAAACCCATATCCAGCGCCTCGGCGGCCGCCCGCTCGATCGCCTCCACCGAGAGGTCGAAGCCGACGAAGCGCGAGTGCGGGTACTCCCGGGCCATCACGTTCACGGCGTGTCCAGCGCCGCAGCCGATGTCCGCGACGGAGATCCCCTCCTGGAGGCGCTCCGGGAGGCCCGGCGCCGCGGGGAGAAAGCCGCGGATGAGGTGCTCGTCGTAGATCCGGCGCCACACATCGCCCATGCTCTGGGCAAACCCGCGAAACTCCGTGTAGGGGATGCCGCCCCCCTCCCGGAAGCACTGGACGAGCTGGGGGAGGTTCCGCCCGAAGACGTTGAGCATCTGGCTCATCGGGGCGAGGTTCCTGGCCGTGTCGCCGCAGAGCAGGGCGGCGTGCTCGGGGGGGAGACTATAGGTCCGAGAAACGGGATCGTACGTGAAGATGCCGGTGGTCGTCATGGCGCCCAGCCACTCGCGGACGTACCGCTCGTGGAGCCCGGCCCGCGCGGCGAGCTCGTGGCTCGTGCCGGGCCGCTTGGCCCAAGCATCGAAGAGGCCCGTCTGGTGGCCGATGTCGATGAGCTTGGTCAGAGCGCAGCCGGTGTAGAGCCCCAGGAGCTTGGCGGCGAATTGCTTCGTCCGGTCTGGATCAACCTGTTGCAGCATGCTCGTGCCCTCCCGCCGGTCTTACATCACGCTTCGCGTGCCGACCTTCTCCCCGTCCCTTCCTGCTCCCGCACCCGCTCCCGCGGGTCACGGGGCCGCTCGTCGCGGGGCTGGTGGACGCCGCCAATGCGTCCGGGGGCGCGGGGCGCGGACCAGCACCAGCCCGGTGGCGAGTGCCCCGGCCATGGCCTCTGCCCCGGTCGCAGCGATGTCTCCAAGCCGTCGTCGGCGCCAGCGATACTCGCCTGCTGACGGCTTCGGTCGCGTTGCGTCGCACCCCTCCGCACGTACGCGAGCGGCCCGAATCTCGTGCGCGGCCAGTTCGCGGCTCCGCTCAGCGAGCACTCACTCCATCGAATACCAATCCTCCTCCATGGCGTCCTCCGGCGGCCTCCACAACCCGCGCCGACTCGGTCAACGGTACTGAGGCGGACGTTACCTCGCACAAGCGGCGAAAGGCCGAGCGACGCGACCGTCGCTTGGCACGTACCAGATCCAATACGACTAGGATCCCTGCCCAGCGGGGCAGGGAAGGCCGTCGGCTTACCGGCGGCGCAAACCGGGATTGCCTCCAACTGCAGGGCAGGAACATCTGGAGCGGAATCTCAAGTATTGGAGGCAGAAATACACACGGCCTCGCCGACCAGTCCGCTGGTCCACGAGGCCGTGTTGAAATTAACCGCAGCCCCGACGCCGACACACGCGGCGCCTCCTTGCGGATGGGGTGAGGCAACTGTCTGGAGGAGGGGAGCTAACCGTAAATCGGATTGAATTTGTTGTCAATCAAAAAATACCATTACCCTCTGCAATATTGTAGATATTCGTTTGGTAGAGCATTTTCATTGTCTTGACGTTCTTGAAACCAGTCGGATGGTGCTCGCAATACGAATCCGACGGCAACAACCGACTCGTCGGCGACGCTACGGACAAGGCGCCCAGCCTCCTGAGAGAAGAATTACCGTTGGCAGCGCGTCAGGCAACCCAAGGCGACTCGCCCTCTTCGCCTCCATGTACCGCCAGGAGATACGGTAGTCCTCCGACCTCAGGCTGCCCACTCCCCAACAAAGGGGACCAGCAACTCTGGCCGGGCCGTAAAAATACCCTGAGGTCCGCCCCCCCGGACCGCCAAGTGAGCAAGATTCCTCGTAAAGCAGTCCGAGTCAAGACTATGTTTGGCCGCCCACGGTACGCGCCTTCCATCGCCAAATGCGGCGTGAGCCGATCAGGAATGAGGACCAGCCTTTGTTGGGCAACCCCGTCGGGCAAGGCGCAGGGAGCCGTCAAAATCTGCAATGCAGAGCCAATCCATCCTGATTATCATTGACAATCACCAGTAATCGGGATAATGGAAGTCAGTATTCCTCGTATCGGTCTGGAGGGGGAACGTGCCGCCGACTTGGGTCCGCAGCCGAATGCTGGATTCCCTCGTCGGCCATCTCGGTGACCGGCGAGGGCGTTTGTGTGGCTGCCTCACCTCCGTGCTATTGCCCCCGCTTTTTCCGTCCTCGCCGCACGACACACACCGAGTCGATCCGGCGGGGAATTGAACCGCAATCCCTGTCCACCGCACCTGACCCGTACCTGCGTTGCGGTCGCAGGGAACAACCGGCGCGGAAGAATGTTCCGCCTGGTCTCAAAGACCCAGCACGAGTTTCCGGTTGCAACCTGAACAGAAGATTGGCGGGAGTACCTGAGTAGCCGTAGCATGCTGCGGGATCAGACTCCCGATCGCCGCACCCGAGCAGAGGGCGCCGTCATGCCGACTCCCAAGGCCAAGCGATCCGATCCTGCTCACCCTCGGAGGCTTCAGGCCGGTGGGCGAGGCAATGGTGTGGAACGGTTGTCGCCGAAGGGCGCCCCACTCCGGGAGGCGCGGGCCCACCTGGCGCAGCGGACCCGGGAGCTCACCGAGGCCCTCGACCAGCAGGCGGCGACCAGCGAGATCCTCCGCGTCATCAGTGGGTCTCGGAACGATGTCCGGCCGGTCTTCGACATGATCGCCAAAAGCGCGGTCCAGCTCTGCAACGGCCAATCGGGTGCCGTCTTTCAATTCGACGGAGCACTGATCCACTTTGTCGCGCACTACAGCTACCCACCCGAGGCCGTGGAGGCCCTCCGACAGCTCTATCCGGTGCCCCCGGGCCCATCCGGCGTAACAGGCCGGGCGATCCGCACGCGCACGGTCGTCGAGATCCCAGATGTGTCCGCCGACCCCGAGTACCGGTATGGCGATTTTGCGCAACTCTTGAAGTATCGGAGTATTGTCGGCGTGCCGATGTTACGTGAAGCCGAACCAATTGGCGTCATCGTCGTCCCGCGTGCTGAGGCCGGGTTCTTTCCCGAGAAGTACATCGCGCTCCTCAGGACCTTCGCCGATCAAGCCGTGATCGCCATCGAGAACGTACGCCTGTTCAGGGAATTGCAGGGGCGGAACCGGGAGCTCACCGAGGCCCTGGAACAGCAGACTGCGACCAGCGAGATCCTCCGCGTCATCAGCAGCTCCCCGACCGACGTCCGGCCCGTCTTCGAGATGATCGCGAAGAATGCCGTGCAGCTCTGTAACGGGCGCTCGGGGGCGGTCTATCAGTTCGATGGCGACCTCATTCACTTTGTCGCGCACTATAATTACCCTGCGGGGGGAGTGGAGGCGGTCCGGCAACTCTATCCGATGCCGCCGGATGCGTCCGGCGTCACGGGCCGGGCGATCCTCCAGCGCGCGGTCGTCGAGATTCCCGATGTAGACGCCGACCCCGCGTACACGCACCACCAACTGGCACAGCTCCTCCAGTATCGGAGTATCGTCGGCGTGCCGATGCTCCGGGACGGCCAACCGATTGGCGCCATTGTCGTCCCCCGGGCGGCGGCTGGGCGCTTCCCCGCGACGCACATTGAACTCCTCCAGACCTTCTCCGACCAGGCCGTCATCGCCATCGAGAACGTCCGCTTGTTCACGGAATTGCAGACCCGCAACCGCGACCTCACCGAGGCCCTGGCGCAGCAGACGGCAACGAGCGAAGTCCTCAAGGTGATCAGCCGCTCCGCCTTTGATCTCCAGCCCGTGCTGGAGACCCTCATCGCGAATGCGACGCGCCTGTGCAGCGCCGATCGGGGCGGGATCTACCGATTCGACGGGGAGGTCTTGCGCCGGGCGGTAGACTACGGGACCGCTCCCGCGTTTCGCGACTACTTGCAACGGACCGCGGTGCCCCCTGGGCGAGGATCAGGCGCAGGGAGGGCGGCCCTGGAGCGGCGGACGATTCACATCCTCGATGTCCTAGCCGACCCCGAATATGATTGGGTGGAGGCGCAGACACTCGGCGGCTTCCGGACCGTGTTGTGCGTCCCCATGCTCCGCGAGGGAGCCCTCCTCGGCGTCATCGCGATGGGACGGGCGGAGGTCCGTCCCTTCACCGACAAGCAGATTGAACTGGTCACCACCTTTGCCGACCAGGCCGTCATCGCCATCGAGAACGTCCGGCTGCTTCAGGAGTTACAGGCCAAAACCGAAGAACTAGCCCGGTCGGTGGAGGAGTTGACGGCACTTGGGCAGACGACGCAGGCCGTCAATTCCTCTTTGGAACTGGGACAGGTGCTCACCGCGATCGCAGAACAGGCCACCACGCTCTGCCAGGCGGATGCCGGGTTCATCCACGAATACGACGAGGCGTCAGGCGAGTTCCGCTTCAGTGCCACGTGGAACGCCCGCCCGGAGTACGTGCGGGCCATCGAGCACGCCCAACTCACGCTGGGGAAGGGGGCGACGGGCCGGAGCGCAGCCACGGGCCGACCCGTCCAGATCCCGGATGTCCTCGCCGAGCCGGACTACCCCTTCCGGGAGCTCTTAGCCCAAGAGAACTACCGGGCCGTCCTCTCGGTGCCCATGATCCATGACGGGCGGACCCTTGGCACGGTGAGCCTCGTGCGGAAGACGCCCGGGGCCTTCAGCGACGAGCACGTTCGGCTCCTGACCACCTTCGCCAACCAGACCACCCTCGCCATCGAGCATGCCCGGCTCTACCGCGACGTGCTCGAGACGGGCCGGCAGCTCGAGGCCGCCTCCCGCCACAAGTCGGAGTTCCTCGCCAACATGTCCCACGAGCTCCGCACGCCCTTGAACGCCATCCTGGGGTTTTCGGAGGTCCTGCTGGAGCGGATGTTCGGCGAGCTGAACGCGAAGCAGACCGAGTTCGTCCAGGACATCCTCGGCTCCGGCCGGCACCTACTCTCCCTGATCAACGACATCCTCGATCTCTCCAAGGTCGAGGCGGGCCGGATGGAGCTCCACTGCGCCCCATTCAACTTGCCCCTGGCCATCGAGAGCGCGGTCAGTGTGGTCCGCGAGCGGGCGAGCCGCCACAGGATCGCCCTCAGCGTGACGACTGACGATGCACTGGGCGAGTTCGTCGCCGACGAACGCAAGGTCCGCCAGATCCTCCTCAACCTCCTCGCCAACGCGGTGAAGTTCACCCCGGACGGGGGACGGGTCGAGGTCCGCGCGGTTCGGGCACGCGACTATGCCGAAGTCTCCGTCCGCGACACCGGCATCGGGATTGCGCCCGAGGACCAGGCGGCCGTCTTCGAGGAGTTCCGGCAGGTCGGGGGGCACCACGCTCAGAAGCGTGAAGGCACCGGGCTCGGCCTGGCGCTGGCGAAGCGGTTCGTGGAACTCCACGGCGGCACGATCCGGGTCCAGAGCACCATCGGGCAGGGGTCGACTTTCACCTTCACCGTACCGGTACGGCCATGTCCAACGAGTTGATTCTGATCATCGAGGATCACGATAAGAACCGGAAGCTCGTGCGCGAGGTCCTCCAGGTGACCGGGTACCGGACGGTGGAGGCCGAGACGGCCGAGGAGGGGCTCCACCTGGCCCGGGAGACAAAGCCGGCCCTCGTCCTGATGGATCTCCAGCTTCCCGGCATGGACGGGTTCGCGGCCTTGGCGGCCCTCCGGGCGGACGCGGCGACGCAGGCCATCCCCGTCATCGCGGTCACGGCCTCCGCTATGAGCCATCAGCGTCCGCAGATCCTGGCGGCCGGCTTTGACGGCTATCAGACCAAGCCCCTCTCCGTGCGCACGTTTCTCCAAGGGGTCCGGGAGGTGCTCGACCGCAGCATGGACACGGCAACGTCCACATGATGGGCTCCTCCCAACCCGGACCCGCACGGGCCGCACCACGTTTCTCAGGCGTCGATGCGTGCTTCACTATTTCGTATGGGGTGTTACGCGGACCCGTTGCCAGATCTCGTCTGTTACGCGGAAACCATCCAAGCGAAATAAGGCTGCAGCAGGATTTATCATGACCCGCATCCGACAACTCCACACGCCCGAGTCATCGTCCCTCGGGGATCTCTGTCACCTTCTGCAGGACGCCGTGAAGGGTGGTGCCTCTGTTGGCTTCTTGGCGCCGTTGTCAGAAGACACGGCCGTGTGCTACTGGCTGCGCGTCTTCGGTCAACTGTCCGATGGCCACTGTTTGTGGGTCGCCGAGTCAGACGGTCAGATCATCGGTTCTGTGCAACTCGAGCTGTGCGCCAAAGAGAACGGTCGCCACCGCGCAGAGGTCCAGAAGCTCTTGGTGCATAGCGCGTTCCGAGGA
>Ga0316622_100002009_pt1 | contig 13813 bp, 12 predicted proteins | sample OWC_Aug_OW2_C1_D_FD_207646 | JGI IMG/M metagenome (GOLD analysis project Ga0316622, IMG submission 207646) | Wetland soil microbial communities from Old Woman Creek delta, Ohio, United States - OWC_Aug_OW2_C1_D5_C | ecosystem: Environmental > Terrestrial > Soil > Wetlands | place: USA: Ohio... | reverse complement strand
TCCCACGCAGTGTCTCAAAATGGGCTCGATCCACGATGATTCCTGCTATCGCAAAGACGAGTTGCTGGTCGATTTCGTGGAATTGGCCAAGCAGGGACGGCGGACTATCCGGCCGATCTGGATGACCAGGCCAAATCTGCCGGCGTGGGCGGCCCGGCTCAGGAACATGGACCTACCTGAGGACCTCGACCGTGACAGACGCCAGTGGATGGCGCAGGCGGATGATCCGAAGTACTGCGCCGAGCTTGCCAAACAGACGGCCCCGAAGGAGGGAACGGCATGACCGAATCGACCCGTTTCGCCATCGAAATCCTGCTGTTTGTGGCCGTCGGCACAGCGCTGGGGATGGGGGCGTTGATGCTGGGCTGGCTGCTGCGCCCGAAAAATCCGGGCGGGCTGAAAAGCGAGATCTACGAGTGCGGCGAGCCGACCATCGGTCCCGCCTGGGTCCAGTTCGACCTGCGATTCTACGTGGTGGCTCTGGTCTTCCTGGTGTTCGACGTGGAAATCGCGCTGCTGTATCCGTGGGCTGTTGTATACAGGGATTACATCGTGCAAGGGTTGGGCTCGGCGGCGTTCTGGTCCATGGTGTTCTTCCTGGGCCTGATCTTCATCGGTTTCGCGTATCTCTGGCGGTTCGGCTACCTGGACTGGGTGCGGGCCGCGTCGCCGGCAAAGGATAGGAAAGAGTCTGCGCATGGCGGTAGTTGAAGGCATATTCGAGCCGGGCTTGATCGTGACGACCGTGGACTGGGTGCTGAACTGGTCGCGGCGGTGTTCCATCTTTCCCATGACGTTCGGCATCGCCTGCTGTGCGATCGAGATGATGGCCACGGGCAACAGCCGCTTCGACATTGACCGCTTTGGATCGGGGGCCTTTCGCCCCACGCCCAGACAGGCCGACCTGATGATCGTCGCGGGCACCGTGACCTTCAAGATGGCCGAGCGATTGCGGCGGCTCTGGGAGCAGATGGCGGAGCCCCGATTCGTGATCGCGATGGGCGCCTGCGCCATCAGCGGCGGGCCCTATCACCTGCACGGCTACCATGTCGTCAAGGGCGTGGACCAGATTGTACCGGTCGATGTCTATGTCCCCGGTTGCCCGCCCCGGCCGGAGGCTCTGCTTGAAGGCCTCATGCGTTTACAGGACAAGATCGCCACACGCACTATCGCCAAACAAGAGGCAGGAGCATAGGCAAGGATGACTCCGCTGGAAATCATTGAACTTCTGAAGAAGCATGATGCAGATAGCGTAGTCGTGGCTGTCGCAGACGGGCCGTACCCGCATGTTGTGATCACGGCGGAGAAGCTTGTCAAAGTTGCCGACTTCCTCAAGACCGAGCCGCGGCTTCGATTCGATCTCTTGCGGTGCATCTCCGCTGTTGACTGGCCTGCGAAGAACAGCATCGAGCTTGCCTACGACTTGATTTCCACATCGCTCGGTCACGCCTTTGCGTTCAAGGTCCTGCTGGACCGGGCCGACCCACAGGTGGAATCGGTCGGCGGGGTTTGGCCGGCCGCCCAGTGGCACGAGCGAGAAGCGTTCGACCTGATGGGAGTCACATTCCTCCATCATCCGGACCTTCGGCGCATCCTCATGCCGGAGGATTGGCCGGGCCATCCGCTTCGCAAGGACTACCAGGACGTGGCCGAATATAGGGGGCTGAAGTTCAAGCCATGAAGGAAATCGAGCTGCATAGTCAACCTGACCTGCTCCATGACGGCGAAGTCCCCTCGGACATTCGTACCGAAGAGATCATGCTGAACATGGGCCCGCAGCACCCCAGCACGCACGGCGTCTTGCGAGTGGTTTTGCAGACCGACGGGGAGTTGGTTCTGAAGGCCACGCCGTACATCGGTTATCTCCACCGTTGCGCCGAGAAGATCGCAGAGAAGGTTACGTACCGCCAGTTCACCCCGTATACCGACCGTCTGGATTACCTATCCGCCATGAACAACAACCTGGGCTATGCCCTGGCGGTAGAAAAGCTGGGCGGGATTGAAGTTCCGCCGCGGGCGGATTATCTGCGGGTGATCTTCGCAGAGCTTAATCGTATCGCCTCGCACTTAGTGGCCATCGGCTCCTACGGACTGGACATGGGCGCTTACACGCCGCTGGTGTACAGCTTCCGCGAGCGGGAATGGATCATGGATCTGTTCGAAGCGGCATGCGGGGCGCGCCTCACCTGTTCCTATATTACCATTGGCGGCATCCGTGAGGACGTGCCGGAAGGATGGGTCCAACAGTGCCGCGAGTTTCTCGATTACTTCGAGTCGAAGATCGCAGATTACAACAACCTGCTGAGCTACAATCATATCTTTGTCAATCGCACGGCCAATGTGGGCATCTGCCCCGCGGACCTGGCGGTGGCCTACGGCTTGACCGGCCCGTGTCTGAGGGGCAGCGGCGTTGCGTGGGACCTCCGAAAGGCCACGCCGTATTGCCGCTATAACGAGTTCGATTTCGACATCCCCGTCGGACAGGGCGCCAATGGGACGTTGGGCGACTGCTGGGACCGGTACTTCGTCCGCGTCCTGGAAATGGTCCAATCGGTGCGAATCATCCGCCAGGCGCTGGACAAGCTCACCGAAGGCCCGGTGCAGACGAAAGTGCCCCGCATCATGAAGCTGCCTGCCGGCGTGGTGTATTACGAGGTCGAAAACCCTCGCGGACAACTGGGCTTCCATCTGGTCTCCGACGGTGGCACGAGTCCCTACCGGTTGAAGATCCGTGGGCCGAGCTTCTGCAATCTCTCAGTCCTGCCGGTGCTGGCCCCGAACTGCCTGCTGGCCGATATCGCTGCGCTGATCGGCAGCATAGATGTGGTGATGGGGGAGGTGGACCGATGACCTACATCCCGCAGCGGCCCCCAGTCCAGTACAAAGGCTTGAGTCTGGTCATCGCGCGGCTGGCCACGTGGCTGGGCGGGATCGTCATTCCTTTGTTGCTGCAGCTTGCCTGGCCCGTATTCATCGCCGCCATCGTGGTGATCGTGGCGTTTGTCTGGGTCGTCGGTCGCTTCATCAATCCGCTGCTGCCGTGGATCGTCCGCGACTTTATCGTCGTCGTCGGCCTGCTGGCTTTCGCGTGCATCGTGGCGATCATCGGCATCTGGGGAGAGCGCAAGGTCGCCGGACGAATCCAGTCGCGGCTCGGTCCGATGCGCACGGGCGTCTGGCACGGCTGGGCTCAGTCACTGGCCGACGGTCTGAAATTCGTCCAGAAAGAGGACCTCATCCCGCGAGAAGCCGACGGGCCACTGTTCCGGCTGGCGCCCTACATTGCGCTCGTGCCCGCCTTCTGCGCCTACCTGGCCCTGCCGTTTGGTGTGGGCTGGGTCTTTCGTGATGCGGATGTCAGTCTGCTGTTCGTGCTGGCCATGCTGGCGATTGAGGTTCTGGGAGTCATCATGGGTGGCTGGGCCTCCAACAGCAAGTGGAGTCTGTACGGCGCCATGCGAGAAGGCTGCCAACTGGTCAGCTACGAGATTCCCATGGGCCTGAGCCTCTTGGCGGCGGTGGCCGCTACAGGGTCGGTCAGCCTGGTCCAGCTCGGCGAAGCTCAGTCCGGCGGCTGGTTCTCCTGGCTGATCTTCCGGAATCCGTTCCTGTTCTTCGCCTTTTTCACGTACTACGTCGCTTCTCTGGCAAGCTGCAAGCGCTCGCCGTTCGATCTGCCCGAAGGCGAATCCGAACTCGTGGCCGGCTTCCATACGGAGTACAGCGGCTTTCGATTCGTGATGTTTTTCTTCGCGGAGTACGTCGCGATGTTCGCAGTCTCCGCGTTGGCGACGATCATCTTCCTGGGCGGGTGGCACTCGCCAGTCGGTGGGCCGAGCACCCCTCTGTGGTTTCTGATCAAGAGCACGTTCCTGGTCTGGGTGCAGATGTGGATTCGATGGACCTTGCCCCGTATCCGCATCGACCAGGTGATGCACGCCTGCGTCAAATATCTGCTGCCGTTCACGCTGCTGCTGTTCCTCGGCAGCAGCCTGTGGCAACTGATCGATAATCCGACCCATCCCGTGTTCGAGGGATTTGCTCACCTCCTGCACTACGGCCTCGGCGTCATCGGCCTGTTGCTGCTGGGTCTGTATTTTGCCGGGATGGTCTATGGCTACTGGAATCGAAATCGACTTGTGGGGCAGATGGCCCGCAAGCATTTGCCGGGAGCGTAACGGGCAATGCTCGAAACTGTCATATTCTTTCTCTTTGCCGCAGTGGCCGTGGTCGCCGGCCTGGCGATTCTGCTGAGCACGAACATCGTGCGGATGGCGTACTGGCTGATCGCCATGCTGATCTCGGTGGCGGGCCTGTACTTCCTGATGGGCGCGTACTTCCTCGGCGTGATTCAGATTCTCGTCTACGTCGGAGGCGTCGCAGTGTTGCTGGTCTTTGGCGTCATGCTGACCAGTCGGCAGTTGGCTCCCAGACTGCGACCCGGACCGGGCGAGGCTCTCTGGCTGGTCGTCGTCGCAACGGTGCTGCTCATCGGCCTGATATTGAGCGTCACGCACGCTCGCTTTGATCAAGGCGCCATCGTGGCGAGCAACTCCGTAGCAGAGATCGGCCACAGTCTGCTGGGAGATTTCCTCGGCCCGTTTGAATTGGCTTCAGTCCTGTTGCTTGTGGCGTTGCTGGGAGCGGCTTATCTGGCCCGGCCGAAGGCGCCGGTTCAGGGCGCCCAGCAGAGGAAGGGGACAGCGATATGATCGGCTTGACACCGTATCTGGTTCTGGCGGCGATTCTGGTAGTTCTCGGCATCGCAATCATCATCAGCAAGCGAAACGCGATCGCCATGCTGATCGGCGTGGAGTTCATTCTCAACGCGGCCGCTCTGAATCTCGCAGCGTTCAGCCGGCACGGAATCGGTGCTCTGTCAGGCCAAACGGCGGCCCTGTTCGTCATCGTCCTGGCCGCGGCTGAAGCCGTCGTGGCTCTGGCCATCTTCCTGAACTTCTACCACACGATCGCCACCGTCGACATCGACCAAGGGGATCAACTGAAAGGATAGGACTCGGTGGTTGCTCGCAATCATAAATCAGAAATCATAAATCATAGATTCTTATGATGCCCTATGCATTCATCATAGCCTGGTTGCTGCCCCTGGCGGGTTTCGTGACGCTGGTCTTTCGGGGCCGTCGCATCGGCGAACCTCGCAGCGGCTACTTGGCGGCGGGACTGATGGTCACGGCGGCCGCCATCTCGATGGTCTGCGCGATCCGTTGGGTCGTGGGACACCCCGACAGCCTGAACGTCTCGGCTTCGTGGCTCGTCATTGGCTCTCAGGTCGTCAATTTCGGCGTGCACATCGACAGCCTCACGGTCGTGATGTTCACGATGGTCACTATCGTGGCGAGTTGTATCTTCATCTACAGCATCGGCTACATGCATGGCGACCCCCGATTCCCGCGGTTCTTCACGTACATGTGTCTTTTTGCGTTCTCCATGCTGGGCCTGGTCCTATCGGATTCGCTGATCGGCCTGTTCGTCTTCTGGGAACTGGTGGGGCTTTGCAGCTACTTCCTCATCGGGTTCTGGTTTGAAAAGACCTCAGCCTCCAACGCCGCCATGAAGGCGTTCATCGTCAATCGCGTGGGCGACTTCTTGTTCCTCATCGGCATCGCCACGATGCTGAGCATGACGGGGTCGGTCACATTGGAGGGGGTGTTCAACCAGGTTCGCCAGGGGGCCTTTGCCGGTCACGGCGCGCTTCTGACATTCGCGGGAATCTGCCTGTTCTTCGGCGCTATCGGCAAGAGCGCACAGTTTCCCCTGCATGTCTGGCTGCCCGACGCGATGGAAGGTCCGACACCGGTCAGTGCCTTGATCCACGCGGCGACGATGGTGGCTGCCGGCGTGTACCTGGTGGGACGCATCTTCCCGATTCTGACGCCGGGCGCGCTTCTGTTCGTGGCGTACATCGGCGGGATCACCCTGATCGGCAGCGCCCTGATCGCCATCGTGATGACTGACATCAAGCGCGTCCTGGCCTACTCGACGATCAGCCAGTTGGGCTACATGATTCTGGCGCTGGGCGTCGGCGGCTGGGTGGCGGGACTGTTTCACCTGATCACCCATGCCTGCTTCAAAGCCCTGCTGTTCCTCGGGTCCGGCAGCGTCATTCACGGCTGCCACGGCGAACAGGACATCCGCAAGATGGGACAGTTGCACGCCAAGATGCCCTATACCAGTCTCACGTTTCTCGTTGGCACACTGGCCATCGCCGGCGTGCCGCTGCTGAGCGGCTTCTACTCGAAAGATGCCATCCTGGCTTCCGCTCTCGGTTTCGCCTGGGGGCACCGGGCCCATTGGGTGCTGTTCGCCTTGCCCACGGCGGCGGCGGCGATCACGGCGTTCTACATGCTGCGGCTGTATCTGCTGACCTTCCGCACGACCGCTCGCGACGCACACATTCATGAGCACGCGCATGAGTCGCCAAAGGTGATGTGGGTGCCCCTGGCGGTGCTGGCCGTCCTGTCGATCTGCATCGGCTGGCTCGGAAAAATGCCCGAACGTCACTCGCTCGGCGAGGGCGAGTATAAGTATGAAGGCGGCCGAGGGTTGGTCGGCCTCATCGCCGAGGCCCAGCCCACTTGGGCCGTGAGTTGGCGGATGCAGGAAGCGGGTCATGCGTCCTCGCACGAGTCAGTTGCGAAAGAGTCGGCTCACGCGGAGCACGGGTTCCACACGGCGGCGACGATCATCGCCACGGCCGCGATGCTTCTTGGCGTGATTCTGGCTTGGCTCACCTATGTCAAGGGCCTGATCGCGCCTGCACGTGCGGCGCAGGTCCTGGCCCCGGTGCACAAGCTGCTGCTGAACAAATTCTACTTCGACGAGTTGTACCGTGCGACATTTGTCGCCGGTGTTTTGCAGTTGGCGGCATTCGGCAAGTGGTTCGACCGGGTCATTGTGGACGGTCTGGCTGATGGTTCTGCCCGCTGGGTGGCAAAGACGGCGTTCTTCAGCGGCCTGATCCTCGATAATCGCGGCGTCGACGGCCTGGTCAACGGCGTCGCTCAAGCTGCCTTAGTCGGCGGGAACATCGTACGAAGAGGCCAGACGGGTCGAGTCCGCAATTACCTCCTGGGTCTGACCACCGCCGGGGCTGTCGCTGTTGTGGTCTTCATTTGGATTTGGTGACGGTTTGGAAATCGGAGAATAGGCTTCGATGAACAATTCCTGGCTACTCACGTGGATCATCTTCGTGCCGCTGGTCGGCATGGGCGTGGTCCTGCTGGTTCCGCGGCAATGGATTCGACGGACTGCCCTGGCGTTCGCGTTGCTGGCCTGCGTGCTGTCGTTCGGCATCGTGCCGTACTTTCGCGGAGCGCCCGCCGAGGTCTTCGGCGCCAGCTACCAGAATGGATTCAAACTCGTCGATCGTGTGCCCTGGATTCACTCCGCCGGATTCTCGATCGACTACAGAGTCGGCGTGGATGGAATCGGTTTTCCGCTGGTCCTGCTGACGACCGTGATCTGCCTGCTTGCCTGCATCGCCAGTTGGAATATCAGTAAGAGCCAACGTGGCTATTTTGCCCTGTTCCTGCTGTTGGAGACCGGCATGCTCGGTGTCTTCACGGCCCTCGATTTCTTCCTCTTCTACGTCTTCTGGGAAGTGACGCTGCTGCCGATGTACTTCCTAATCGGTATTTGGGGCGGACCCCGACGGGAATACGCCGCCATCAAGTTCTTCCTCTACACGTTGCTCGGCAGCGTCTTGATGCTGATTGTCATGCTCTGGTTCTTCTTCGCGAGCAACGACAAAGGCACTCATACGTTCAACTTGATCTCCCTGAGCACCCCCGGCGTGCTCCCGGCGTTCGCGACGCATAAGACGATGTGGATCGCCTGCTTTGCCATGCTGTACGTGGCGTTCGCGGTCAAGATTCCCGTCTTCCCGTTCCACACGTGGCTTCCGGACGCCCACGTCGAGGCGCCCACGCCAATCAGCATGATTCTGGCGGGCCTGCTGCTCAAGATGGGCGGCTACGGGTTGCTGCGGATCAGCTACCCGATTCTGCCCAACGCCGGCGCCGTCAAAGTCGTGGCATGGGTCCTGGGCGTGCTGGCCGTGATCAATATTGTGTATGGTGCCCTGTGTGCTCTGGCCCAGACCGACTTCAAGAAGCTGGTCGCGTACTCGTCCATCTCACACATGGGCTTCGTGCTGCTGGGCATCGCACTACTGACGCAGGCCGGCTTCCAGGGTGCCATGTTCCAGATGGTCTCCCACGGAATCACCAGTGCAGCCATGTTCTTCTTGGTCGGCGTGATCTACGACCGCGTGCACCATCGCGATATTCCCCGGCTCGGCGGACTGGCCACACGCATGCCCATCTATACCGGCCTGTCAATTCTCGGCTTCTTTGCAGCGATGGGTTTGCCCGGCCTGTGTGGCTTCATCGGCGAGATCTACGTCCTACTGGGCAGTTGGCAGGCGCAGGTGCTCGGTCCGATGGGTGCCAGGGTCCTGACGGTCATCGCGGCCGTGAGTATGGTTCTGACCGCCGGGTACATCCTCTGGTCCGTCCAGCGGGTCTTCCTCGGAGCCCCGAAGCCCGAGTATGAGAACGTGCCGGACATCTCCGGACGGGAAATCCTCGTCATGGCTCCTCTCGGGGTGCTGGCCCTCGCATTGGGAATCCTACCCTGGCAAACCGTATTCACCTTTGTTCACGGTACTTTGGATCATATTCTCAGGCTGGTAGCCTGAGAGGATTTATGAATTATGATTTGCGATTTATGATTTTGGTTTGAGGCCGCTGACGCGGCAGGAGACCTTTCCACAAATCATAATTCATAAATCATAGATGAAAGGGGTTGTTCGATTGACGGATGGATTGACCATTGACAGTCTCCGGAGCGTCGGGCCGGTGCTGGTCCTGATTGCCACGCTGGGCGTGGTACTCGCCGGCGCCATGATCGGCAAAGACGGGGCCCGCCGTCGCGGCCTGCTGGTGGTGGCTTTGGCCGGCCTGGCCGTGGCAATCATCTGCGCGCTGCGCCTGAATCCGCAATCCGCAATCCGCAATCCGCAATCGTCCGGCTGGCTTGCCAGCTATCTGTTCTTCGATCCGCTCTATCGATTCGTGATCATCTTCCTCAGCGCCTTTCTCGGCGGCGTGCTGCTTCTGTCCACGTCCCTGTGGCGCAAGCCCGTCTGGGAGTGGCCGGTGTTTCTGTGCATGCTGGTAGGCAGCCTGATCGGGATGATTCTGCTGTCGTCCTCGCGACACCTGCTCTTCTTCGCCATCGCCTTTGAGATGGCGTCGTTGCCGTCGTACGTCCTCGTGGGCTTCCGCCGCTTCAACAGCAAATCGGCGGAGGGCGCCGCCAAGTACGTGATTTTCGGCGCGGTCTGCTCTGCCCTGATGCTCTATGGCGTCTCGCTGCTCTACGGCGTGACGGGCAGCTTCCAGTGGGACCAGATAGCGAAACTACTTGCGGCAAACGGCGTCTCCGCGCTGGCGGCAGTTGCCCTGGTTTGCCTGTTCATCGGCCTGGCCTTCAAGATATCCCTGGTCCCGATGCACTTCTGGTGCCCGGACGCCTTCGAGGCCGCCGGGGCTGACGTGGCAGCGTGGTTGAGCGTCGCGTCGAAATCAGCCGCTCTGCTTGCGCTCGCACGCTTTGTCCACCTTCTCCTGCCTTCTCTCACGCCGGACGTGCAGAACCGCATCGTGCTGGCTGTGAGTGTCGTTGCGGTTGTCACGATGACCCTGGCCAATCTCTCCGCATACTGGCAGACCAGCGTCAAACGACTGCTGGCCTACTCCTCCATCGCCCACGCGGGCTATATCGTCTGCGGCGTCCTGGTCTTCTCCACCGGCGCCGGCACGGCGGCCATCGTGGCCTATGTGATGGTGTACTTGTTAATGAACCTCGGAGCTTTCACCGTCACAGGCCTCGTGGAGGCTCAGACCGGCGCGGATCACGTCGAGAATTTCACCGGCTTAGGCACCCGCAATCCCAGGCTTGCCGCCGCCATGACATTCTTCCTGTTCTCCCTCGTCGGCCTGCCGCCGCTGGCCGGTTTCGCCGTCAAGTGGATTCTGCTTTCCGCCCTCTGGCAGCATCATCTCACCTTCCTGGTAGCCGCCGTCCTGGCGAACACGCTCTTCAGTCTCTTCTATTATATGCGCATCGCGCGAGCCATGTACTTCAACGAGAGTGACTTGGTCCCGGTTCGTGTTCCCGGCGTCACGGCTGTTGTATTGACCATCTGCGCCACAGGCCTGCTCGCCCTCTTCCTCGGCTGGGGCCTCCTCAACAACTTCAGTCTGACCCTCTTCGGCTTGGCGAACTGAGTTTTTGCAGCCTGATTATTCTCAACCTCTGGTCAGCACAATTTCGTTGCCATATGCCATTGGCACGTGCTCTTTCATGGTCGCATCCGGGTCGCCGGGCTCTTCCTGCTCGAATCCTGTGATCCGTATACGCACTTCCTTCTGATCACTGGTCACCTTCCAGTCGGCTGTCAATGCCCCTTCGAGCGGAAAGCCGTGGTATACGTTCGCATCCACAAGAGCATATCCGAGGAGCGGGATGTGTCTGGGTTCACCGACATCAGGCAGTCCGATCCTCCTGCTCACCAGATCCATGTAATACGGCTCAGGATACTCCGACGACTTGGACGTTAGCACGAGCAAATACCTATTATCGTAGCCGAGCCTATAGACTCTACCGGAGGCATCCGGTCTGGCTGGAACGACCACACGATACGATGTTTGCCCAACCGAAGTCAGGTCTTCATCGTCCATCAGCAAGAGCCTGATTCCCAAAAGCGTCACGAGCGAACCCATAAGGATGCCCACGACGAGGGTGACAGCAAACATGATCAGCATCTTCCATTTCTTCATCGGCAAATCCTTTCAGACGGGGTCGCAATCGCTGATCTTCGATATCCGTCATTTCTGGATCGGGGCGGTTTCTCCGGGGAGGTCGCCGAGGGCGAACTGGATGCCGGCTAACAGGTGTTGCAGGAAGCGGGGGTTCCAGTAGACCTTGGGCTCGTGGCCGAGCGTGGTGTAGAAGACCCGGCCCTGGCCTTCGGCGCGGACCCAGGAGACGGCGTAGTCCTTGTCGGGACGCTTGCCCGGGTCGGTCATCTGGCTCAGGTCGAGACTGGCGAGGACTCGCAGATTGTCGCGCGACCATCCACGGAAGATGTAGATTTCATCGCGGGCTATGAAGAGCCTGCTGTCGAAGCAGGCGTTGACCGGGTGGGTGCGGTCGTCGGGTTTGATCGGCACTTCCTGCAGGATGTGGCTCTCGTAGAAGCCTCCCATGAGGGGCCCGTACTCTGGCCAGCTCTGGAAGGCGGCGGTGGCGGCGTGGATGCCGACGAGGCCTTTGCCGCTGCGAACGTATTCGAGGATGCTCTCCTTGACGGCCTGGTCGAACTGCTTCGCTGCTTTCTGCTGCTCGGGATCGAGTCTCCTGAAATCGTCCGGCAGGAAGGGCTCCGGCTCATGAATGTTGTTGAGCACCAGCGCATCAAACTTCGGCAGCCGGTCGCCTAACAAGAGCCGCGGATCGTCGCTGATCGTGGCCTCGAAGGCTCCGGTCTTCTTGCCGAGGGCTTCGAAGGCTTTTTCCGCAAACGGGTTCGGTGTGTGCGTCCAGACATGTCCCCAAACGAGCACCTTGCGGGGCTTGGCGGGCCTGGCTTGAGCCGTTTGTGGTGCGGCTACTTCGATCTTGCGGATTTCTTCCTCGCTCGGCGCAGCGACCTGGCGGGTCTTCATCTTGGCCGCTCGCGCCTCCGGCGGGGTCGGTCCCGGCGCAATACGGACCGGCTGAGACCCTCGCGGCTCCGTGGGGACTTTCAAGTCTCCCACGGCGAATTGGATCGCGTCGAGGTAGAACTGAAGAATCAGCGGGTTCCACCAGATCTCGGTTCTGTGGCCGAAGCCCGCGTAGAAGACACGTCCCTTGCCGACGGACCTCACCCACGCCTGGGCGAAATCGTTGTCCTCGCGCTGAATCCATTTGACGGTCATGTTCGTGCGTTCGGTGTCGAGCGATAACAGAACGCGGAGCCCTTTGCGGTCGTAGGGTGGGCCGAACTGAAAGATCTCGTCGGCAATTCGGAAATCCTTGCCGCCAAACGCGGCAAGGAGCGGGTGGTTGGGTTCCTCGGCCCGTACGGCTACTTCCTCGTTCCAGGGGTGGCCTCTGAACGTGGCGCCGAGAAGCTCGCGAAACTCGGGCCAGTGGGCGTTGGCTCCGATGGCATAGTGATACGCGACGATCCCGCCGCCGTTGAAGACATAATGGAGAAGACTCTGGCGCAGCACCTTTTCCACAGCGTCTTTTGTTTCGCCGTGGCTCTTCAATGTCTCCATTGCGGCGTCGTTCGGCGTGATCCATGGGCCGCAACTGTTGTTCATCACGATGGCATCGAACCGGCGAATGTTCTCCGGCAGGAACTGGGCTATGTCATTGCCGACCACCGGCTCGAACGCACCGGTCTTCTCGCCAAGAAGTCGCATCGCGCATGCGCCGTAGGGGACGCAGTAGCCCTTGTGGGGGTCTTTGTCCATCAGGTGCGACGGCGTGCTCCAGATCAGAACCCGTCGTTGCCTTGCAGGTGCGACACGGGCCTTGTCTGGCGCGGCTGCGCGGATTTGCCTCTCCTGGTGTGATGGGATGCCTTCCGGTGATACGGCAGGCTCAGCGGCGGCGCAGATCGCATGCAGAAGGGCCACGAGAATCAGGTTCGACATGAATCTACGATTGGAGTTCTCTTTCATGACAGCGATCTCCAGAACACCGATGTTCAAAGGTCTCGGCCAATATACCTCTCGATACCATAAGTCACAACAGGCGATATGTCGTGAGCCGTGGACTCCGCAGTGGCATCTGCAGGGCTCCTGTGCTATAATGATGTTATTGGCGTTCCTGCATGATGGAGGATGGCATGCAAACAGCAACGAATAGCATCGGGCTTGGCGTTGTGGTCCTGGTGTTGTTGCCTGTGACCCTCGTGTCTGGCTCCGGCACTGGTGTGATCATCATCGATCACAATTGCGTGGATGTCTCAGCCATTCCTGACAGCTACTTGTTGCCGGCATCGTCCCTGCGGGTCCTGATGAGGCACGCGTCGGTGGGGCAGGGCATCATCTGGGGCCTGGACTGCCTCGCAGGCGGTCATCCAACGAATTCAGTTTGCTCCTGTTTTCCCGTGGGTAAGTACAATCGGGACAACTGGGTCTTTGAGGCTCGCATGGGCAACTGGCGGGACAAGGTGGATGATTTGGCGGCGCAGACCGCCTCGCGGCTCGACGACTTCGACGTCTTCATGATGAAGCTCTGCTATATCGATGCCCTCGGCAACAGCCATCCGGACTGGGAATACTTCCGCAGCACGATGGAGAAGCTGGAGGCGGACCATCCGGACAAGACCTTCGTGTGGTGGACGATCCCCCTCACGAGAGACGGCCAGCCCGGGACGGATGTGTTCAATGCGCAAACGCGTTCCTACTGTGCTGCCAACGGCAAGATTCTCTTCGACATTGCGGATATCGAATGCCACGAGGCGGATGGCACAGAACTGGTGAACGCGAGCGGCAATGAGATTATCAGTGGCAGCTACACGAAGGAGGTTCACGCCGGACACCTGAATCCAACGGGCCGAGTCCGCGTAGCGTCAGCGTTCTGGCAGCTCATGGCACGCGTCGCCGGCTGGGACCCCTGCTCATGCATTGAAGACGTCAATGAGGAGCGGTTCGAACTGATGCTCGGCAAGAAGGCGTCGTGGTCGCAGGGGCGCGAAGGGTATGATCCTAACTTGCCTGGCTATCAC
>Ga0316622_100002008_pt1 | contig 13814 bp, 11 predicted proteins | sample OWC_Aug_OW2_C1_D_FD_207646 | JGI IMG/M metagenome (GOLD analysis project Ga0316622, IMG submission 207646) | Wetland soil microbial communities from Old Woman Creek delta, Ohio, United States - OWC_Aug_OW2_C1_D5_C | ecosystem: Environmental > Terrestrial > Soil > Wetlands | place: USA: Ohio... | reverse complement strand
TCACCCTCGTATAGTACCCGAATTCCGTTGGGCGATTCGCCGGGGTCGACGCACGATGACGAAGGCGGAGATCCGCCAGAAGGTCTGGAAGACGATTGAGCGCGAAGGCGTCGGGCGCTTCCCCTTTGGCACCGGACGCATCCCCAACTTCGCCGGCGCGGAGCATGCCGCCCTGCTCCTGCGCGAGATGGCGGTGTGGCGCCGTGCGCTGGTGGTCAAGATCAACCCCGACGCCCCGCAGCTGCCGGTGCGCCGCCTCGCCCTCCAGGAGGGCAAGATCGTCTACATGGCGGTCCCGCGGCTGCGCAGCGAGAAGTGCTTCATCGAGATCGACCCGCAGCGCTTCGGCAAGCGCGTCACGTTGGCCGCGAGCATCGCGGGGGCGTGCCGATGGGGCCGTCCGGTGTCGCCCCGCGAGATGCGCCCGGTCGACCTCATCGTCTGCGGCTCGGTCGGCGTGGCGCGCGAGGGCGCGCGGGTCGGCAAGGGCGGCGGCTACTGCGACCTCGAGTACGGCATCCTGCGCGAGGAGGGGAAGGTCCGCGAGTCCACGCCCATCCTCACCACCGTCCACCCGCTGCAGATCCTGGGCGAGCGCATCGCGATGCTGCCGCACGACCTGCCCGTCGACTTCCTCGTCACGCCGTCCGAGGTCATCGCCACACGGCCCGCGCACCCGCGCCCGCGGGGCATCTACTGGGATCTGCTGCGGGCGCTCAAGATCAACGCCATCCCGCTGCTGCGCAAGCGGCTGAAGCGCGGGGCGAGCGGCGGCTCGTCACCCCGCCGGCTCTGAAGCGGGGTCGCGCCGCCCGGGGTCAGCCGAGGCTACCGAGGCCGAGGATGGGCGCGAGCTCGGCCAGGCGGCGGATGACCCAGCGCGGCCGGACGCCGGCGGTCTCGGGGACGCCGGCCCCCCGCCCGTCGATCCAGGCGCAGTCGACGCCCGCGGCGTGCGCGGCGCCCACGTCCTCCGCGAACGTGTCGCCGACGAGCAGGGCCTCGGCCGGCGCCATGCCGAGCTCGCGCAGCGGCACGCGCACGAGCGCCGGGTGCGGCTTGCGCAGCCCGAGGCCCTCCGAGATCACGACCACGTCGACCTGGTCGAGGATGCCGTGGCGGCGCAGGATCTCGTAGCCGGTGGCGGTGTCGTCGAAGTTGCTGACGACGGCGACGCGGTGGGTTGCCCGCACCACACGCAGCAGCGCGGCGTGCTCGTCGGGGAAGACCGTCGCCTCGGCGATCAGCCGCATGTGCGCGCGCGAGAGCAGCACGGCCCCCTCGTCGCATGCCGACTCCTCGCAGCCGACCAGCGCCAGCGCGCGGCGGAAGCGCTCGCGCGACGGCAGCTCGACGTGGTCCCAGCTCCGCGCCTGCGCCAGCTCGTCGCTGGCGGTCACGAGCGCCTGCCATACGTCGGGAAGGGGCACGCCCGGCGCGATCTCGCCGAGCAGCCCCGTGAGCCCGCCGAGCGTGCTGCGCACGGCGCGGTCATCGACGGCGAGCTCCGGAAGCCGCTCGGCCGCGACGCCGATCAGCGTGCCGAAGAGATCGAAGAGAACGCCCCGATATCCCGCCATGCAGAGCTACTGCAGCCAGCGTGCCGGGGGCCCGCCGGCAAGAGGCCGGCGGGCGGCGAAGCCCTCGGTCGTGCCGTGCCAGAAGCGGACCTCGGGCTCGCCGAGCTGCCAGCAGAGACAGACCACCTCCCCGCCGGGTTCGAGCCGGGCCGGGAAGTCGACGAGCCCCAGCTCGAGGTCCTTCAGCTCGCCGCCGAGCGCCGTGATGCCCTCCACGGCGGCGTCGAGCTCCTCGATCAGGAGCCGCGCGGCTGGCCGGGTCCGGACGAGCGCCTCGAGGGTTGTGGCGCCGACGGCACCCGCCGCCCGCCGCTCCTCGTCGAGGCGGCGTGCAGAGCCCTGCAGGCGCTCGAGCAGCAGGGCCAGGCGCGGGACGCAGGCGTTCACCTCGTCCACGCTGAAGAGCGTACGCGGCGTCACGCGCGGCATGCTAGCGACTCGGTTGGGGGCAGTCGAGGGCAACCGCGGCCCGCACCTTGTCCGCGGAGGGGTCGTGGGTTAGAGTCCACGGGATTCGCGCGGGCGCTCGCGCAAAGGACCACGATGGCCGAGGACGATCCGCTCGAGGAACAGGACGCCGGCGAGTCTCCCGAGGAGCAGCGCTTCATCGGCTTCGACGAGGACGTCGGTGGCGTCGCCGTCCCCGAGGAGCTGCCGATCCTGCCGCTGCGCGGCGTCGTCATCTTTCCGTCCGCCATCGTGCCGCTCCTCATCTCGCGCGGCGCATCGCTGCGGCTGGTGGAGGACCGCCTGACCGGCGACCGCACGCTCGGCCTGGTGTCGCAGAAGAACCCCGAGGACGAGTCGCCCGACCCGAGCGAGCTCTTCGCCCGCGGCACCGCGGGCCGCATCCTCAAGATGCTCAAGTACCCGGACGGCAGCGTCCGCATCCTGGTGCAGGGGCTCCGCCGCATCGAGGTGCTCGACTGGACCCAGCGCGAGCCGTACATGCGCGCCCACGTGCGCCACCTGCACGACGTCACCGAGCCGTCGGCCGAGCTCGAGGCGATGCAGGCGCACATGGTGAACCTGTTCGCCAAGTTCGTCTCCATGATCCCCTACCTGCCGGACGAGCTGCAGGTCGTGGTCATGAACATCAAGGACGCCGGCAAGGTCTGCGACCTGATCGCCTCCAACCTGAACATCTCGCTCGAGGAGAAGCAGGAGCTTCTCTCGAGCCTCGACGTGCGCACCCGCGTCGAGCGCCTGACCACGGTCCTCAGCCGCGAGATCGAGCTGCTCGAGCTGGGCCACAAGATCCAGTCGCAGGTGCAGTCCGAGCTGAACAAGAACCAGAAGGAGTTCTACCTCCGCCAGCAGCTGAAGGCGATCCAGCGCGAGCTTGGCGAGGGCGATGCGCGCACCGCCGAGCTCGACGAGCTGCGCCAGAAGCTCGAGGCCGCCAGCCTGCCTGCGGAGGCCCGCAGGGCGGCGGACCACGAGTTCGACCGGCTCAAGATGATCCCGCCGGAGTCGGCCGAGCACAGCGTGGTGCGCACGTACCTCGAGTGGCTCGCCGCGCTGCCGTGGACCGTCTCCACCGCGGACAACCTCGACCTGCATCACGCGCGCCTGGTGCTCGACGAGGACCACTTCGACCTCGAGAAGATCAAGGACCGCATCCTGGAGTACCTGGCCGTCCGCAAGCTGCGGAAGGACCCCAAGGGGCCCATCCTCTGCTTCGCCGGCCCTCCGGGCGTCGGCAAGACCTCGCTCGGCCGCTCCATCGCGCGCGCCATGGGGCGCCGGTTCGTGCGCATGTCGCTCGGCGGCATGCGCGACGAGGCCGAGATCCGGGGCCACCGCCGCACGTACATCGGCGCCCTGCCCGGCCGCATCGTGCAGAACCTGCGCAACGCGGCCTCGAACAATCCACTGTTCATGCTCGACGAGATCGACAAGCTCGGGGCGGACTTCCGGGGCGACCCGGCGTCCGCGCTGCTCGAAGTGCTCGATCCGGAGCAGAACTCGACCTTCCAGGACCACTACCTCGACGTGCCCTTCGACCTCTCGAAGGTCATGTTCGTCACCACCGCCAACGTCCTCGACACCATCCCGCCGCCGCTGCGCGACCGCATGGAGGTGATCGAGCTTGCCGGCTACACCGAGGAGGAGAAGCTCGAGATCGCACGCCGCCACGTGATCCCGAAGCAGCTGGTCGAGAACGGGCTCGCGCCGGGCCAGCTCGCCTTCGAGGACGACGCCGTGATCAAGATCGTGCGCGAGTACACGCGCGAGGCGGGGCTGCGGAACCTGGAGCGCGAGATCGGGCGCGTGTGCCGCAAGGTCGCCCGCGCGGTCACCGAGGGCCGCACCGAGCCGGTGACCTGCACGCCGGCGCTGGTGCGGGAGCTGCTCGGTCCCGAGCGGTTCTTCTCCGAGGTCGCCGAACGCACCGACGAGCCCGGGGTCGCGGTCGGCCTCGCCTGGACGCCGAACGGCGGCGACATCCTCTTCATCGAGGCCACGCGGATGGCGGGCAAGAAGGGGCTGATGCTCACGGGGTCGCTCGGCGAGGTGATGAAGGAGTCGGCGCAGGCAGCGCTCTCGTGGGTCCGGTCGCGGGCCGGGGCGCTCGGCATCCCGGCCGACTTCTACGACACCTCCGACCTCCACCTGCACGTGCCCGCCGGGGCGATCCCCAAGGACGGCCCCTCGGCGGGCGTGACGATCGCGACCGCGCTCACCTCGCTGCTGACCGACCGCCCCGTCCGCCCCACCCTCGCGATGACCGGCGAGATCACGCTGCGCGGCAAGGTGCTGCCGGTCGGCGGCATCAAGGAGAAGGTGCTCGCGGCGCGGCGCGCCGGCATCGAGACCGTCATCCTGCCCAGGCGCAACGAGAAGGATCTCGAGGACGTGCCACCCGCCATCCGCGAGCACCTGCGCTTCGTCTTCGTCGACAGCATCGACGAAGCGCTGGCCGAGGCGCTGGCGCCACGCGCCGCCGGGCAGCCCAGGGCTGCGACCGCCTGAACGCCGCGGAGCTTCCCACCACCGTCCGTCGCCCAACTCCGGAAACCTGACGCATGCCCGAGCTACGCAAGGATCCCATCATCGGCCGCTGGGTCGTCATCGGCACCGAACGCCCGCGCCGCCCGAGCGACTTCCACACCCGGCGCCCGTCGCGCCGCCGGGGCGCCACCTGCATGTTCTGCGCGGGGCACGAGGCCGAGACGCCCCCCGAGGTGCTCGCCTCCCGCGACGGCCCCGGCTCGCCGTGGCGCGTGCGCGTGGTCCCGAACAAGTTCCCCGCGCTGCGCATCGAGGGCGACCTCGAGCGCCGCGGCCACGGGCTCTACGACCTCATGAACGGCATCGGCGCACACGAGGTCATCGTGGAGTCGCCGCGGCACGAGGACACCCTCGCCTCGCTCCCGGTGGCCGCGGTGGAGGACGTCGTGCGCGCCTGGCGCGACCGCATCGTCGACCTGAAGCGCGACCAGCGCTTCCGCTCCATCGTGATCTTCAAGGCGCACGGTGCGGCGGCGGGGGCCACGATCCTGCACGCGCACTCGCAGCTGCTCGCCACCCCGACGCCGCCACAGCGGCTCGCCGACGAGCTGCACCACGCGCGGGCCTACCACGACTACCGCGAGCGGTGCCTGTTCTGCGACATGGTGAACCAGGAGACCGAGGAGCAGTCGCGCGTCGTCCTCGAGACCGAGCACACCATCGCGTTCGCCCCGTTCGCCGCGCGCTTTCCCTTCGAAGTGTGGGTGCTGCCGCGCCGCCACGTGCCGGCATTCGAGAGCACCGGCGCCGTCGAGCAGCGCGACCTGGCCCGCGTGCTGCGCGGCGTGCTGCGCAGGCTCGACGCGGCGCTCGCCGACCCGGCCTACAACGTCCTGCTGCACACCGCGCCGTTCGCCGACGGCGAGAGCCCCTTCTACCACTGGCACCTGGAGATCACCCCGAGGCTCCCGGCCGCCGCCGCCAGCTTCGAGTGGGGCAGCGGCTTTCACGTGAATCCCGTCCCGCCCGAGGACGCCGCCCGGTTCCTGCGCGACGCGCCCGAGTGATGCGCGTCGTCATGCTCACGTCCGAGGCCCAGCCCTGGGCGAAGACGGGGGGCCTCGCGGACGTGCTCGGCGCGCTGCCGCGCGCGCTGGCCGACGGCGGCGTCGAGGTCACCGTCGTGCTGCCGGGACACCGGGAGGCGCTCGAGCGCGCGGGCGACGGCCTCGAGGCCCTGGGACGGGTGTGGGCACCCGTCTCGAGCCGCACGGAGCCGGTCGACGTGCTGGCGGTGGTCGAGGCCGCGGTGCCGACGGTGCTGCTCGCCTCGCCCCGCTACTTCGACCGTCCCGGGCTCTACGGCACGCGCACCGGCGATTACCCCGACAACGCGGAGCGCTACGTGGTGTTCTGCCGCGCCGCCCTCGAGTGGCTGCGCGTCTGGCCGTCGCCGCCGCATCTCCTGCACGCGCACGACTGGCAGGGCGGCCTGGGGCCGGCGTTCCTGCGCGGCTCGGCCGACCTGTACCCCGAGCTGCGCTACGTGCGCACCGTGCACACGATCCACAACCTCGCCTACCAGGGCCGCTTCTGGGCGGCCGACTGGCACCTGCTGAACCTCGACCGGCGCTGGTTCACCTCGGAGTGGCTCGAGTTCTGGGGCGACATCGGCTTCCTCAAGGCGGGGCTCGTGTTCGCCGACGCGATCACCACCGTGAGCCCACGCTACGCCCGCGAGATCCAGACGCCGGAACGCGGCGAGGGGCTCGACGGCGTCCTCAGCGCGCGCGCCGCGCGGCTGCACGGCATCACGAACGGCATCGACGTGCATGCCTGGAACCCCGCCGCCGATCCCGCCCTGCCGGCGCGCTACGGGCCCGACCGCCTCGACGGCAAGGCGCGGTGCAAAGCAGCCCTGCAGGCCGATCTCGGTCTCCGGCGCTCCGACGCCACGGCCGTGCTCGCCGTCATCACCCGGCTGGCGGCGCAGAAGGGCATCGATCTCCTCCTGGAGGTCCTGCCCGGAGTCCTCGAGGCCGAGGACGCCCAGCTCGTCGTGCTGGGCAGCGGCGCCGCGCCCCTCGAACGCGCGCTCGACGCCCTGGCCTCGCGCTTCAGGGGGCGCGTCGCCATCCGGCTCGGCTTCGACGAGGCCCTCGCCCACCGCATCCACGCCGGCGCGGACTGCTTCCTGATGCCCTCGCGCTACGAGCCCTGCGGCCTCGCCCAGATGTACGCGATGCGCTACGGCACGGTCCCGATCGTCCATGCCACCGGCGGGCTGGACGACACGGTCGTGGAGTGGGATGCGCGCCGGGGCGCCGGCACGGGGTTCAAGTTCGAACCCGACACGCCGCAGGCGCTGCACGCCGCCATCGACCGCGCGCTGGCTGCCCGTCGCGACCGCGCGGCCTGGCAGCGCCTGCAACGCAACGGCATGGCGGTCGACTTCTCGTGGGCGCGCTCCGCGCGCGCCTACCGCGCCCTCTACGCCTCGCTGCTGGCGACGCCGCTCGGCGCCGCGACGGCGGCCTGACGGGGGCCACCAGCTCAGCACCCCTCGACGACCGCCAGCAGTTCGGCGGGGTGGTCGATCACGCGCTCCGGCCCCGCGGCCCGCATGCCGTCCGGGGCGAACCCCCAGGCGACGCCGCAGAAGGCCGCGCCGGCAGCCCGGGCAGTGCGGACGTCGATCGCGGAGTCGCCGACCAGCAGCGTGCGCTCGGGCGGTGTGCTCGTCAGCGCGCGCAGGCGATGGAGCCCGGCCGGGTCCGGCTTGCGGGTCGGCAGCGAATCACCGCCGACGACTCCGACGAACCGTGCGGCCAGCCCGAGGCCCTCGAGAATGGCCCGGCTCATGGCTTCGGGCTTGTTGGTCAGGACCGAGCACGCCACACCGCGCGTCGCGAGCCCGTCGAGCAGCGCGACCACGCCAGGGTAAGGCCCGCTGGCGTCGAGCAGGTGCTCACCGTACCGGGTCATGAAGAGCGCCACTCCCCGCTCGACCAGCGCCGCGTCGCCGGCGCCGAGCGCCTGCTCGACCAGCCGCCGCGCGCCCTCCCCGACGTACCCGGTGACCTGCGCCAGCAGCAGGGCCGGCCGGCCGAGGGCCCGCAGTACGTGGTTCAGCGATGCGGCGATGTCGTCGCCGGTGTCGACGAGCGTGCCGTCGAGATCGAAGGCGACGTGCTCGAAGCGAAGCCGGCCGGGCGGGGCCACGCCCGTCACCCGCGGCGTGGCGGTCAGGCCGAGAACGACGACCCGCAGCCGCAGGTGTGGGTAGCCCGGGGATTCGAGAACTTGAACCCGCCCCCGTGGAGGCTCGAGACGTAATCGATGCGCAGGCCGTCCAGGTACTGCAGGCTGGTCGCGTCGACGCGGACCTGCACGCCGTCGTAGTCGAGGACCAGGTCGCCCTCCCGGGCCGCATCGTCGAAGTCGAGCTGGTAGCTGAACCCGGAGCAGCCGCCGCCGACGACGGCCACACGCAACGCGTGCCGCTCGCCGAGCCCTTCCTTCGCACGCACCTTCTTCACCATCTCGACCGCGTGGGGCGTCAGCTCGATCCGGGGCTCCGGAGTCGTCGCATCCATCCCGGCGTAGATTAGGGAGCCCCCCCGCGCAAGTCAACGCCGGAACGCCAGCTTGCGCCGCGGCTGCCCATCCGTCACATGGACATTGCCCGGGAACCATGTCGTGCACACCTGCCCGATACCGCCGCCCGGAAGACCCCGTGAATACCCGGTCGGGTGGCACAGCTGTTGCTGACTACCCCGGCCGTCGCCTCATGCTGATCGCTCCGCACCATCGCCCGCGTATGTCGCGACGAGGCACGCCGCTCGAGGCGTTCTTCCGCACCGAGAAGGTCATTGCGTTCTGCCGCATCCTGCTTGCGGTCGGCACGCTCTCGGTGGTCCTCATCGACCCGAAGCAACCCTCGCTCTGGCCCGCGGCCGCATACGCCGTCATGGGCTCGTACCTGGGCTTCGCCATCGTCCTCTTCCTGCTCGTGCGCAGCGAGCTGGTCGGGCAGAAGCGCATCGGCCTCGTGGCCACGATCGCCGACATCGCCTGGATCTCGGTCATCACCGTGTTCACCGAGCGCGGCCTGAGTCCCTTCTTCCTGCTCCACGTCTTCGTCATCTCCAGCGCCAGTCTGCGCTGGGGTCTGGCGGGGGCGATCCCCGTGACGATCGTGCTCGCCGTCCTCTACCCGCTGCTGGGGTTCGTCCTCGGCCCACTCCTCGACCCCGAGGAGTTCTCGTTCCACCGGGCCCACGTCGTGCGGCCGCTCTACCTGCTCGCGGTCGGCTACCTGCTCGGCTACCTCGGCGAGCACGAGCGCCGCTCGAAGCAGAAGCTGGGGTTCATGCTGGCGCTGGCCGCGCCGGCGCGCCGTCGCGGCCAGCGCCCGCTCGCGCTGGCGCGGCTCGTGCGGCAGGCGCTGCGCTTCTTCGACGCCCAGGTCGGCGTGCTCGTGCTGCGCGATCCAGACAGCGGCCGCTGGTTCACGTGGACGGTGAGCGGGCCGCCGGAGCGCACGCGCGTGGCGCTGCGCATCAGCGCGAAGGAGCCCACCCCGCTCCCCTTCTGCACCGACACGGAAGGCTTCCTCGCCAACGACCTCCGGCCCACCCGCCGCTCGGCGCTCTGCTATGACGTGCCGACCGGCGAGATGCACCGTCGCGCCATCCCGTCGGATCTCCTGCTCCCGGGCGGCAACGCGCAGGCCCTCCTGGTCGCCCCGGTGCTGATCGAGCGTGAGCTGCGCGGCCGGGCCGTGGTCGCGCGCACCACCCGGCGCAAGTTCACCCGCGATGACCTCGAGTTCCTCCTGGTCGTCGTCGGGCATGCGGCCGCCGCATTCGAGCGGAGCCGCCTGCAGGAGAAGGCGGAGGAGGTCGCCGTGCTCGAGGAGCGCGCCCGCATCGCGCGCGACCTGCACGACGGCTTCATCCAGGCGCTTGCAGGGATCGATCTACGCGTCGAGGCAGCCAAGCTGCTGCTGCAGAAGGATCCGGGCCGCGTGCCGAAGGCGCTCGAGGACCTGCATGCCGCCGTCGACAGCGGCTATCGCGAGGTGCGGCACTACCTCACGGTGTTGCGCAGCGCGAGCCGGCAGGCGAACGACCTGGGGTCCACCCTCGACCGCCTCGCGGCGGAGTTCGCGATCCGCGAGCGCCTGCGCGTGCACATGGCGCGGCCTTCGCACGACCCCGGCCTGCCGGCCTCGACCGCCTACGAGCTGACGCAGATCGTACGCGAAGCGCTGCACAACGCGGTCCGGCACGGTCACGCCACGCAGGCCGTCGTCAAGCTCGCCACGCGCCCGTCGCACGTCTACCTGGTGGTGCGCGACAACGGCTGCGGCTTCCCGAGCGGCAACGGCGCGATCGATCCCGACGGGTTCCTGCGGCCCGCTGCGGCGCCGTGGTCGATCCGCGAGCGCACGGCCGCGCTCGGCGGCTCGCTGGCGGTGTGGACGCGCGCCGACGAGGGTGCCGAGGTATCGGTGCTGGTCCCGGTCACCGGGTGGGACCAGCGGACGTCGAGAGCAGCAGATCAGGTGGCCACATGACCATGGCGTCACGCAAGCGCCGGCTCGTCATCGTCGACGATCACACGCTGTTCCGCGAGGGGCTGCGCACGATCCTGGAAACCGAGGACGACTTCGACGTCGTGGCGGACGCGGAGAGCGCCGAGGACGTCGTCGAGCTCGTCTGGCAGACCAGGCCCGACGTCCTCCTCCTCGACATCCGCATGCCGCAAGGCAGCGGGCTCGACGCCATCCCGGCCGTCCTGAAGATCTGTCCCAGCACGCAGGTGCTCGTCCTCACCGCCAGCGACGACCGGGAAGAGCACATGCGGGCCTTCCGGCTCGGCGCCAAGGGGGTCGTGCTCAAGGACTCCGCGCGCCAGACCCTCACCCAGGCCATCCGCACGGTGTGCCGGGGCGAGATGTGGATGGATCCGCGCATGAGCGGCGCGCTCGCCAGCGAGCTGACCCAGATCGGGAGCGACACGAGCGCGATCCGGCTGGAGAGCGGCCTGACCGAGCGCGAGCTCGATATCGTGCGGCTGGTCTCGTCGGGCTACAAGAACAAGGAGGTCGGCGCGACGCTCATGATCAGCGAGCGTACCGTCAAGACCCACCTGACGAACATCTTCCAGAAGCTCGGCGTGCGCGATCGCGTCGGGCTCGTGATGTACGCGCTGAAGCACAACCTCAACCCGGCGGCATGAACCTCCGCGCTGGCGGGGGCGGCCCCCCGGGCGCCCCGGCCCGGGCGGCGGCGCCGGCTGAGCCGCCCCGGCGGCCCCGGGCCGTCGGCGCTCAGGGGCACCTGCAGCCGAGGTGCGAGGTCACTGCGAGCGCCGTCCCGTCGGTCTCCACCGCGACCGCCCCACAGCGATCGGTTCGCAGGACGCAGGTGCCGTGCGCGCGGTAGCGCGCCTCGACCTCGGGCGACGGCAGGCGGTAGCGGTTGTCGGCGCCCACCGAGATCACCGCCACGGTCGGCGCAACGGCCTCGAGGAAGTCCGCGGTGCTCGACGTGCGGCTCCCGTGGTGCGGGACCTTGAGCACCGCTGCACCGAGACCTGCCCCGCGGCCGACCAGCGACGCCTCGGCCCCGGCCTCGGCGTCGCCGGTCAGCAGGACCGCGACCGCCCCGAGGCGCAGTGCAAGGACCAGCGAGGCCTCGTTCGCCGCGGGGGTCGCCCAGCCCGCGGGCGGGTGCAGTACCGCCACCCCGCGCGCGAAGGCCGGCACGGGCAGCCCGGCGTGCAGCAGGCGTTCGCCGGCACCGGCGCTCGCGATCGCCGCCCGCAGCCGCGCCCACTCGGCGCCGCGGCCTGCGTGCCCCGTCCACCACAGCTCCCCCGCCCACGGCAGCAGCGCGGCGAGCCCCGCAAAGTGGTCGGGCTGCGCGTGCGTCATCGCCGCCGCGTCGATCCGCATGATCTTGCGGCTGGCCAGGAACGGCACGACCACCGCCGCGCCCGTGTCGAAGCCGCCGCCCGGGAAGCCGCCGGCGTCGACCACGAGCACGCCGCCGCCGGGCAGCTCGGCGACGGCCGCGTCACCCTGCCCGACGTCGAGAAAAGTCACGCGCAGGCGGTCCGGCGCCGTGCGGACGTGGACCCACCAGGCCGCGTCGAGTGCCAGCCCCGCCACCGCCGCGCCGGCCACCAGACGCAGCGCCCGCCCGCGCAGCAGCACGGGCGCGCCAAGGAGGATCGCCAGGAGGCCCTGCTCGACGAGGTCCGGCGTCGGCACCCGGACGGCTGCCCACGACGGCGCCGCCAGCCGCTCGACGACCGCGATCCCGGGCCGCAGCAGCCACGCCGCGAGCGCGAAGCCTGCGGCCGCGATGCCCGGCACGAGCGGCTCGATCGCCGCTGCGGCGAGCCCGAGCACGACCACGACGGCACCGAAGAGCGGGATCACCAGCGGGTTGGCGAGTGGTGCGACCAGCGACACCTGCTGGAAGTGACGCGCCGCCAGCGGCGCGGTGCCGACGGCGGCGGCGAGCGAGACCACCGCGGCCAGACGCAGGCGCGCCCGCCAGCCGCGCGGCGGATCGGGCGCGAGCCGGCGCACGCCGAGGGCGATCGCCAGCACCGAGGCGAACGATAGCTGGAAAGCGATCTCGCGCGGCGTGCCGGGCCAGGCGAGCGCGAGCGCCATCGCCGCAGCCGCAAGCGTGCGCAGCACGTCGGCCCGACGCCCGAGCGCCAGCGCCGCCACGGCCGCGGCCGCCATCGAGGCCGCGCGCAGCGTGGCGATCTCGAAGCCGGCCAGCGCCGTGTAGCCCGCCACGGGCACGAGGCTGCCGGCCGCGGCCAGGGTGCGCAGGTCGAGCCGCCCGACGAGCCACGTGCTGCGGGCGAGCGCCCAGCGCAGCACGACGAAGGCCGCCGTGCCGACGACGCTCACATGCAGCCCGGACACCGAGAGGACGTGCACGACGCCGGTGCGCGCGAAGGCCTCGCGCAGCCCGGGCGGCACGCCGCCCTGGTCGCCGACGACGAGCGCAGCGAGGACCGCGCCCGCGGCCCCGGGTGCTGCGCGGCCGATCGCCCGCACGAGCCGGTGGCGCCAGCGTGCGAGCCGCGTGCCGACGGTGCGCGCAGGTCGGCTGCGCCGCACGACGGCTCGCGGATCCCAGGCCGAGGCCGTGACGAGGATCCCGCGTCGCGCGAAGTGGCCGGCGACGTCGAAGCTGCCCGGGTTGGCGAAGCCGCGCGGGCGGCGCAGCGTCGTGTCGACCGCCAGCTGGTCGCCGGGCCGAAGCTTCGGCACCTCGCCGCGCACCGAGACGCGCACGCGGCCCTCGACCCGCTCGCCGTCGAGGCGCTCGGCCTCCAGCACCACCACGCTGCCCCCCGGGCGCCGGGCGGGGAGGCCGCGCACCGTCCCCACGAGCCGGGCCCGGCGGGGCAGCGCCAGCCGCGCGACATGCCCGCCGGGCAGGGCCGGCCCGGTGGCGGACTCGAGCCGACCCCGCCCGATGGCGGCGCCGGCGAGCACGGCGGCCGCGCACCAGAGCGCGGCGACCGCAGCCTGCGCCACTCGCCCCGCCGCCCCGCCGCGGCCATGCGTCCAGCGCCGTGCGAGCGTCGCCGCCACGCCGCAGAGGCCGGCCCCGATCCCCGTCGCCGCCACCCACGGGCCCGACGCATCCGGCGCCAGCTGCGCGACCAGGACGCCCGCCGTCGCCGCGCCGAGCCACGCACGCACCCCTCCCATCGCTCTCCTCCAGGGGCGGGCGCTGCAGACGGCGGATCGCTACCCGACCAGGTGCTCCTTGATGCGGGCCGCCACCGTCGCGGTGATCCCCGGCACGGCAGCGATCTCCGCGATCGAGGCGTCGCGCACACGGCGCATGCTGCCGAAGGCGCGCAGCAGCGCGCGCCGCCGCTGCGGCCCGACCCCGTCGACGGCGTCGAGGCGCGAGCGCAACCGCGCGCGCGAGCGCAGCGCGCGGTGGTAGGCGTTGGCGACGCGATGGGCCTCGTCGCGCACGCGCTGCAGCAGGAAGAGCGCGGTCGAGTTCGAGCGCAGGACGACGGGGTTCTTCCGCCCCGGCAGGAAGACCCGCTCGGGACGGCGTTGCACGTCACGGGCCAGGGGGTCGCGCGCCACGCGCTCCTTGGCGAGGCCGATCACGGGCTGCGCCGCCAGGCCGGCCTCGGCGAGCACGGCGCGTGCGGCCTCGAGCTGGCCGAGCCCGCCGTCGATCACCAGGAGGTCCGGCGGTGCGAGGGCGCCCG
>Ga0316622_100002007_pt1 | contig 13814 bp, 11 predicted proteins | sample OWC_Aug_OW2_C1_D_FD_207646 | JGI IMG/M metagenome (GOLD analysis project Ga0316622, IMG submission 207646) | Wetland soil microbial communities from Old Woman Creek delta, Ohio, United States - OWC_Aug_OW2_C1_D5_C | ecosystem: Environmental > Terrestrial > Soil > Wetlands | place: USA: Ohio... | reverse complement strand
GCGGCGAACCAGCCGTTCTCGGTCGTGACTTTCAGCCCGTCTATGGGGGCGTCATTGCCTGGCGCCCTGGTGAGCTTGGCGATGATCGGCTCTCCGGCGAGTTCCTTTGCCGTCACCGCTTCGGGACTCAGCTTCTTCAGGGCCTGCTTCTGTTCCGGATTCGCGGGAGCGTCGATACGGGTGTAATAAGGGCGCCCCAGGCGGCTCACCAGATCCTCGTAGTGCTGCCCCGGATCTCTGCCGGTGCGGGCTGTCATTTCCGCGGCCAGGAGGCAGAGGATGAGCCCGTCTTTGTCCGTGGCCCAGGCAGAGCCGTCCATGCGCAGGAAGCTTGCGCCCGCGCTCTCCTCGCCGCCGAAGCAGAACCGGCCGTCAACGAGGCCCTGGGCGAACCACTTGAAGCCCACCGGCACCTCCAGGAATGCTCTTCCGAGGCTTCTGACGACACGGTCGATGAGGCAGCTGCTGACAAGTGTTTTCCCCACGGCGGACGCAGCAGGCCAGCCGGGCCGGTTGGTCAGGAGATAGTTGATCGAGACCGCAAGATAGTGGTTCGAGTTCATGAGGCCCACCGAAGGCACGACAACGCCGTGCCGGTCAGCGTCAGTGTCGTTGCCGAAGGCAACCTGGAAACGGTCTTTCAGGCTGACGAGACCTGCCATTGCGTAAGGGCTTGAACAGTCCATGCGTATCTTGCCGTCGTGATCGAGGGTCATGAACCCGAAGGTGGGATCCACCTTCGGGTTGACGACGGTAAGGTTCAGACCGTAGTGATCGCCGATCGCCTGCCAATAGGCCACAGAGGCGCCGCCGAGAGGATCGACACCGATTTTCACCCCGGCGGATCGGATCGCCTCCATGTCGATCACGTTCACGAGGTCCCTCACATAGGGCATGAGGAAGTCGTCCTCACGGATCGTGGCAGACTTGATCGCCGAGTCGTAGGATGTTCTTTTCACATCTCTGTTATCCTGGCGCAGCAGATCGTTCGCACGCTGCTGTATCCAGCCGGTGACGTCGGTATCTGCCGGCCCCCCATTGGGCGGGTTGTACTTGAAGCCCCCGTCGGCAGGAGGGTTGTGCGAAGGCGTGACGACGATGCCGTCAGCGAGACCATCCGACCTGTTCTTGTTGTGTACGAGAATTAACCGCGATACGGAGGGTGTCGGTGTGAAGCCGTCACCCTGCTGGATGATCGTTTCCACGCCGTTTGCCGCGAGCACCTCGATGGCAGTGCGTTGGGCAGGCCCTGAAACGGCGTGCGAGTCCTTGCCCATGAAGAGTGGCCCCGTGATTCCTCTGCCACGCCGGTATTCGCAGATGGCCTGTGTCGTTGCGAGGATGTGGGCTTCGTTGAAGGTGGAATCCAGAGGGCACCCCCTGTGACCGCTGGTGCCGAAACTTACAAGATGGTTCGGGTTTGTCACGTCAGGCTTCTTCTCATAGTAGGCCTTTTCGAGCTGCGCCACATCGATAAGCATGTCGGCGGGTGCAGGCTTTCCGGCCAGAGGATGAATGCTCATGACTCAAATACCCCCTCGTACCTCTCGAATGAACGGATTAATGATCAAGTATCTCATATTAACCTTAGGGCAGCGCGAGAATCAAAGATGTGAAGCGGCTTATAGGGAAAACCGGCGATGAAAGAGGTTATTGTAAATGCAGCGACAGTGATATATAATCTTCAACGACTTCTATATCTGGGATTTGGGAGGTAAGGCTATGACAAGGAAGTTTTCGGTGTTCGTCTTGTGTGTGTGCGCCATGGTGGCGGTCTCTCTTCTCGGCTCCGCCGCTTTGGCAGCACCGAAGGGTGCAAAGGCTATCTTCGACAGCGGTGAAGGTCCGTCCACGACAGTGTCCGCAAAGCCTGCCCCGGGGCCCTCATCGGGCGAACCGGTGAGCAAAGAGAAGTACACGGGCATCGCCTATCAGTTGGTCCTCCTCGGCGACGACGGGCAGTTCAAGATCGTCCCGAAATCGCGCACCTTCAGGACCGGGGAGCGGATCAAGATGCTCGTGAGAACCAACAGGTCGGGATATCTGACAATCGTCAACATTGGTCCCTCGGGCAGCACTAATGTCCTCTTCAACGAGTATGTCGAAGCCTATGCCATGCATGAGATCCCGAAGAACACCAATTTCAAGTTCGTGGGGCAGCCGGGCACCGAAAAAGTGCTTGTCATGCTCTCCGATGGTCCCAACCCTGTGGTCGGCCAGCCTGCGGTCACTGCGGATGCCCAACCGCCGACCCCTCCCGCGATTGCCTCGAACATTGAGGGTGCCAAGAGCGTGAAGGGAGCCAAGGACATCGTGGTTGAGGACGGCATGCAGTCCTCTTTTGCGGTGATATCACCGAAGAACAACTACCAGCCGGTGAAGGCAGGGATGAAGGACATAGTCCTTGAGTCGTCTCAGGGCAATAACTACGGTGTGGTGCCCGTCTCTGCACTGAGCGAGGGCGGGATACTTACCCTGGAAGTGAAGCTCAAACACAGGTAAGAGGCAGGGGCATGGAAAGAACGATGACAAGACTGATCGGTCTTCTGGTTCTCTGTGCCTTTCTCTCTGGCTCCTGCGCGCCGCTGCCAAAGCGTGGTACGGCGTTGACCGATGAGGAGCGTGAGTCGGCAAAGAGGACGTGCATTACCCAATACACGGCTGCGGGGGCAGTCGGTGGCGCCGTCCTCGGGGGCCTTATCGGCCACCGGAAAGCGAAGACAGAGACGGCGCTCATCGGCGCTGCCGCCGGGGGTGCTCTGGCCTTTGCCATTGCCTGGGGGCACTGTCTGTCGGTCTATTCGGACCTGAGGAGCTTTCCCGTAGCGGGGGGGCGGGAGACCGCCGAGAGGATCGGCTATGCGCCGTCCCAGGGGGAGATCGTGAGGATCGAGGACTTCGCGATCAACCCTTCGGGTGTCGCACCGGGGGGACAACTCAAGCCGAGCGGCACCTACTATGTCATGGCGCCGGAGGGAACGAAGGATGTGAAGGTGACCATCACGCGGACCTTCTCCTATTTCGATTCGTCAAAGAACGAGTGGGTGGAACTCGGCTCCGTGCCCGAAGAAGAGACGGTTGATCTCGGGACGAGGAGCCTGAGCGGGAACATCGATATCGATAAGCAGCAGGCAGAAGGACGATACCGCATGGCTGTCAAAGTGGCGGCCCTCGGCAAGGAAGACCAGGTGACACAGGAGTACACCGTCAAGAAAGGGCTGGCCAAAGGACCGGCCGACTACGAGCCCTGGCTTTTCCAGGACAGGGCATTTGCCTCGGCCCGACAGCCTGAGAGGTAGTTACATTAGGTTGAGTAACACCATGCCATGGGCAGTATGATCTTCAGGGCTCTCGTCTTTGCATTCCTTGTTCCTCTACTACTGGCGATGGGGGGTCGCAGAGCTGCGGCTGAGGAGTCCCCGGTCACCGAGTCTCATCTGATGACCATCAGCGACCTGTTGAAACATAACAACGTGTCTAAGGGGTACGTTGCGCTCGACAGGTATGGCCGGGTGCAGCTCAAGGGCGACTATTCTGACGAGCAGGAAGTGGATCGTGCCTTTTCGCTAGCCCAGACCGTGGTCGGTGTCAAGTGGGTCTCACCGGTGACCCCTGAGAACATAAGGGTCAAGGAGTGGGAGAAGCGGGCCTCGAAGATCATGCTCAGAGCCAACGTGCTCAGGCCACAGGCCAGGGATGGCGAGCCTCCCGGACCAATACGGAACAGGTACGCCCTGGTTGTCGGCATCGGGGAATTCCTCGCCGAGGCCCAGGGTATACCGAAACTTCACTTCGCCCTCCGGGATGCAACCTCTTTCTTCAACTTTCTCACCGACCCCCGGAGAGGGGGATTCCCACGGGAAAACGTGACCTTTCTGTCCAACAAGGCGGCGACGAGGAGCAGCATAGCCAGCGCCCTCGATCGGATCAACGCTGTGGCGGAGCCTGATGATCTCGTGGCGATATACATGAGCAGCCACGGGACCCCGCCAGAGAAGTTCGGCGGGGTCTTTATAGTGACCTATGACACAGAGGTAAAGCCCAGGGAGCGCGTGTGGCACACCTCGATAACAGAGACTATGCTGAGAGATTTCATAGAAGGACTCAGGGCAAAGAGACTCGTCATGATCCTCGATGCCTGTTACAGCAACGGCGCCTACCGGAAGGTGCAGGGTTTTCTGCCTCCCGGAGGGAAGTCTCTTGGGGCGAGTGATCACGAGGGCTACGGCATGTCGCCCGAATATGGGAAGCGTCTCCTGGGTGCGAAGGATATCGTCCTCGAGGAGCCGCAGGGGAAGACTGCCGCGAGGGGAAAGTCGGCGAGTTCCGCCCAGGATGAACCCTGGGGACAGGTTTTGATCGGGGCAAGCGGACCCGGTGAGCAGTCCTGGGAGTCGGATTCGCTCAATAACAGTATCTTCACCTACTACTACCTCGACGGGCTGAACAGGTACGACGGTTCGGTCCAGAATGCCTTCTACCACGCGAAACCTCTTGTTTACAGGAGGGTGAAGCAGGAGAAAGGCAGTGACATCGATCAGAACCCCCAGGTCGTTGCAACGAGTACGAACTGGGACATACACCTTTCACAGAGGAAGACAAAATAACGACACAAGAAGGAGGAGCATGCAATGTCGAAGAAGTCTTGCGCGGTAATCTCAGTGGTTCTCATCGTCGGTCTAATGGCAGGCGTTCTCTTGCTTTCGGGGTGCAGCAAGCCCGAGCCCAAGCAGGCCGAAGCGCCGAAACAGGAAACAGCACCCGCACCTCCGCCCCAGTCCGGCCAACAGCAGGCGAGCCAGCCGGCGCAACCGGCACCTGCGCCACCGCAGGCCCCGCAATCTGCACCCGCACAGACACCGCCGGCCCAAGTGGGCAAGGGGAGCACGGCTCCCACGGCACAGACGGAGGTGCCGACGGAGGCGAAGCTGAACATGCAGCAAGGGATGAACTATCTGAGGTCACGGGACTACGACAATGCCATCAAGGAGTTCACTGTCGCGATTCAGAAGTTCCCCGCTTACGATGTCGCTTATTCCAATCGTGCAGTTGCGTATATGCAGCAGAAGAAGTTCAACAAGGCCATGGATGACCTCAAGAAGGCTGAAGAGATCAACCCCAAGAACCCGACCGTCTATTACAACTTCGTTGCCCTCTACTCTCTCCAGGGTCAGCTGGACCGGGCCCTCGACTCCCTCGACAGGGCACTGGAACTGGGATTCAACAACTACGATGCACTCAGGACAGATACCGATTTGAACAATGTCCGCAAGCACCCTGAATTCAAGAAGATCCTCGAAAAGCACAAAGTGTTCATCATGAAATAGACTCTGTCCATAGAGTCAAGCTGTTTACCATTAGCTTGGCTCAGCCGGACTATCCTGTGAGAGGAGGTACGCTATGGGTACCAGAGGCAGAGAGATCGTCGGAATGGACGTGGAGGAGCTGCTCAAGCTGCTGAACAAGGCCTTTGCCGATGAGTGGTTCGCGTATTATCAGTACTGGCTCGGGGCGAAGGTGGTGCGCGGCCCGATGAAAGATGCCGTTGCGGCGGAACTCCTGCAGCATGCCACTGAAGAGCTCATGCACGCGGACCTGGTGGCGAGCCGCATCATACAGCTGGGCGGCAAGCCGGTCAGTGAGCCGCGGAAGTGGTACGACTGGAGCAGCTGCGGTTATGAGCCGCCTGACGACGATTACGTAAAGGTGATACTCAGCCAGAACATCAATGGTGAGCGCTGTGCCATCAGCTACTACAACGATCTGATGCACAAGACGCGCGACAAAGACGTTGTCACCTTCAACATGGTGACGACGATCCTGCAACAGGAAGTGGTGCATGAGGAGGACCTGCAGGCCCTCCTGGAGGACCTGGAACTTATGGTGAGCCGGGGATGAAAGTGGTTCCTTTGCAGACTCATCAACGGGCTCGTGAGGTCTTCAAAAAGAGTACTGACGGGGGCTCCGGGAAGGGGCCCTCGTCTCTGGCCCGTTCGAACTCTTCCAAGAGGGCTCAGCTTTGTCCCGCCGGCCCACAAGGTCATGCGCTTATCGCACGGGGCACGCGGGAGTGAGACTGACTATGATAATCCGGCTATAACGCTTCTCTCCTACGCCGTCTGTGGCACGCCCCTCTTCAGCAGACGCGCTGCGGCCCTGTCGACAACCCACGTCAGTTTCCCGTGAACGGGCCTCACCAAGGCCGCAGGGAGAGGCTCAACGTCCGGTGGTGCCTCCAGCACTTTTTGAAGGGCCTCTGCTTTGTCATCTCCGCTCACCAGGAAAATGACGTGTCGAGCCGCGTTGATAAGCGGCAGGGTGAAGGTGATGCGGCAGGTCTTTAGTCTCTCAACCCAGGCAGCGACGACGAGACGGCCCTGCTCGCTCAGAGTCTCAGAACCCGGGAAGAGCGAGGCCGTGTGGCCGTCGGTCCCCATGCCGAGAAGGATAAGGTCAAAGGACGGTGCATCGAGCATGTCCGGGCAGAGGGCATTTCTCGTTGTCTCTTCGTATTCAGCCGCAGCCGCCGATGGGTCAGTGTCTTCTCCCCTGATCCGGAAGATGTTCGAAGGCGGCACGGGCACTTTGCTCAGCATCGCTTCCGAGGCCATACGGTAGTTGTTGTCGGCGTGGTCGGGCGGAACGCAGCGCTCGTCGCTCCAGAAGAAACGTATCTGCTCCCATGGAACCGCCTCCTTCAGTGACGGGTCTTCTCCGAGCAGGGCATAGAGACCACTTGGCGTCCTTCCCCCCGAGAGGGCAACGGTGAAGAAGCCCTTCCGCTTTACCGATGCCTGTGCGGCTTCGGCGAAGAGGCAGGCCGCAATGCGGTGCAGTTCGGTGATACCGGCAGTGATCCGGATTTCGGGGGTCACGAAGCAGACAGTCCGGCACGGGGGTTCTCAAGCACCATGTATCGTGCGGCACCCTGTAGCGCCGTCATGTCGTTCATGATGACCATGACCGGCATCGACTCGAGCAGGGTTCTGAGCCGGCCCTTGGCGGTGAAGGTCTCCATGAAGAGGGGACCCTTCAGCTTCTGGATTATCTTTGGCGCTATGCCCCCGCCGATGTAGACACCACCGGTGGCCATGATCTTGAGGGCAACGTTGCCTGCCTCGGCGCCGTACAGCGAAACGAAGATGTCCATCGCCTGCAGGCAGATCTCGCAGCTCCCGTCGAGGGCCGCACGGCTAATGACGGCTGGCGGGCTCTCCGACTGCATCTGCTCGGCAATCGATTCGGACTCGGTCCCCCGGCCGGTATCTCGGAGGAACTGATAGATGTTGTAAAGTCCGGGACCCGAGACTACGCGCTCACAGCTCACACGGCCCAACCTGTCGAGCAGATAGAAGAACAACTCCACCTCCAGCCTGTTCCGCGGGGCAAAGTCGGTGTGCCCTCCTTCGGAGGCAAAGGGCCGATGTCGCGTGCCGTCCCAATAAAGCCCTGCTTCGCCAAGGCCGGTGCCCGCCGAGATAACGGCGGCGTTGCCCGACGCGTCGGGGGCCCCGCTGTTAAGCACCACAAAGTCCGACGAACTGAGGGTGGGTATGCCGTGGGCGTTGGCCTCGAGGTCATTGATGACATGGACCCTCTGAAGTCCGAGCGCATGCCTCGCTTCCGCGCCGTCTACCACCCACCCCAGGTTTGGCGTTACTGCATGATCGTGTCTTACCGGTCCAGCGACGCTGAAACAGGCGGAATCGCTTTGAAGACCATGGGTCGATATGAATGCTCTGGCGACTTCGACAACCCCTCTGAACCTGTGACTCGGATATACCTCTTGGACAATCGGCTCGACGTGGTCAGCCTCGACCTCGAAGTAACCGAGCCGGGACGAGGTACCCCCGATATCTCCGGCGAGTGTGATCATGGCATAAGCCTCCAGTCTGCACCGCAGGGAGTTCTCACGGTGCCGACCTGCGTTCGACGTGGCCCCCGAACTCATACCTCAGCGCCGAGAGAACCTTGTCTGCAAAGTCGGACTCGCCGCGTGTGATGAAGCGCTGGAAGAGGGCGGCGCTCAGTACCGGCGCGGGCGAACCCTCTTCGATGGCGGCCGTTACCGTCCAGCGTCCCTCGCCCGAGTCGGACACGTGGCCGCTGAAACGGGAGAGATTCGGGTCCTTCACCAATGCCGAGGCCGTGAGATCGAGCAGCCAGGAGGCGATGACGCTCCCGCGGCGCCAGAGTTCCGCTATGTCGGCGAGATTGAAATCGTACTGGAAGTGTTCCGGGTGGCGGAGGGGTGTCGTCTCGGCATCGGCGAGCAGATCATCCTTGCCGACGTTGGCATGATGCAGGATGTTCAGCCCCTCCGCGTAGGCCGCCATGAGGCCATACTCGATGCCGTTGTGGACCATCTTGACGAAGTGGCCGGCGCCGCTGGGACCGCAGTGCAGGTAGCCCTCTTCAGCAGTGCCGGTCATCTCCTCCCGATGAGGCGTGCGAGGAATCGGTACGCGGCCCGGCGCGAGAGACCTGAAGAGGGGATCGAGATGTCTGACAGCCTCCCGGGGCCCCCCGATCATGAGGCAGTAGCCCCGCTCAAGCCCCCAGACCCCCCCGCTCGTACCCACGTCGAGGTAGTTGATGCCCCGGGGAGCGAGTTCGCCTGAGCGGCGTATGTCGTCGACGTAGTGGGAGTTGCCGCCGTCGATGAGGATGTCCCCACTGTCCAGTAGCGGTGCAAGTTCGTGAATGGCGTCGTCCACGACAGCGGCGGGAACCATCATCCAGACGACACGAGGGGTGTCGAGCCTGCCGACAAGGTCATGGAGGGAGGCGGCGGCAGCGGCGCCCGTCTCCCGGGCAAAGGTCTCTCTCGATTCAGCGCGGGCCGAATAGACGATGCACTGGTGCCCCGACCGCATGAGACGGCGGACCATGTTGCCGCCCATTCGTCCGACTCCGATCATTGCGAGTTGCATTGCACCTCCTGCGTTGTTCCGGGCGTCGATGCGAGTGGAGACTGCAAAGAAACTGATTGTAAGCTATGTTGACTGATCGCCCGTCGTTTGTTCAAGGGGAAGCGATGCCTTGAGGTCCCCTTACCGCTGGATTCTGGTATATGATTATCTTGGCTCTTGTGAAGGGAGAGGAGTCTCCCCCGGGCGGGTTTCACGCAACTCCGTGAAGTCTGCCATTGTCGGGTCCGGCGGTTTCCGTGCTGTTTGGTGAGGTGTGAAATGAATATCCTTGTATGCGGGGCGCCCGGCTACATAGGGCAGAGGCTGGTTGCCCGTTTGATTGCCGATGGCACTGCGCGGGTGAGGTTGCTGCTCCGTGACGTCCGTCGTCTGCCTGCAGAGCTTCGGCAGCAGGCAGAGGTCATCGAGGGTGACCTCCTGAATCCGCGGGTGCTGAGGCAGGCTGCTCACGGCATGGACGTGGCGTACTACCCCATTCGTCTGGTGGGGACGGACAGGGGCTTCGAGGAACTGAGCATGGTTTTCGCCGAAAGGTTCCGGGAGGCCTGCATTGAGAGCGGAGTCCGGAGGATCGTCTACTTCGGTATTCAGGGCGTGAGGGACTCGTCGAGCAGCCTGTTGAGGGGCATGGCCGGCACAGGGCAGGTCCTGAGTGCCAGTCCTGAAAAGATCCAGACTGTCCGGCTCCAGGCAGGTGCTGTCATAGGCTCGGGAAGCCTCTTCTTCGAATTGTTGAGAAGCCTTGTACGAAAGGCGCCGGTGATACTGGTGCCGCGATGGACGAAGATAAGGACCAGGCCGATCAGCGTTGAGGATGCTGTGGAGTTCCTGTCTCGTGCCCGGGCTCTCAGCATCAGGGGCAACGTCACGATCGACGTGGGTTCTGAGGCGATGAGCCTGGAGGACATGCTGAGAGCGACAGCTGATGTGATGGGGATCAGGAGAGTCTTCGTCCACGTTCCTTTGACGCTCCCACGCCTTTCGTCGCTGTACCTCATGCTGTTTACGTCTTTGTCCTACCGGCTCGCCTCCACAGTCGTGCATGCCCTCAGATCAGCAGGTTCCGATGCGGCGACAGCAGCCGAGGAACATTCGGCATCGCTCTTCCCCGACGCTTCGGTTGCCCCCTTCAAACAGATCATTGAAGAAGCACTTCGTGATGTCGAGCACGAGCGGGTGCCGAGCAGGTGGACGGACAGCCTCGTCGATGTCTCGTACACCTTCAGCGAGGATGAGGTAACCGGCGCTGTGTATCGCGACGTCAAGGCCATTGATTTCGGAGATCTGCCTGCCCGCAGGATATTCCGCGCCGTGAAGTCCATCGGAGGCAGCAGGGGGTGGTTCACCTTTGACATCCTCTGGCAGATAAGGGGACTGATGGACAAACTCATGGGCGGCTTGGGCACGTCGGTGGGACGGAGGATCGGGACCGACCTGCGCATCGGCGACATGCTTGATGTCTGGAGGGTGGTGGACCTCGTCGAGGACAGGAGGCTTCTGCTCGAGGCCCAGATGAAGGTCTTCGGCAAGGCCTGGCTCGAGTTCAGGATCGACAACAGGACCCTGACCCAGACGGCGTACCATCTGCCGGTCGGCATCATGGGCCGTCTCTACTGGTACTCAATGCTGCCCTTCCATGCCTTCATATTCAGAGACATGATCGAAAGCATTGTGAGGAGGGCTGAGCAGATGGAGTGACGGGGGCAGACGCTGATGATCTGTGCCCTGGAGGAGGCCGTCTGACAGTGACTTCAGTGGCGCAACTTGTGGTAACCTAAAAAGCCCAATAAACAAAGAGGATGTTTCGCAACAGATGAATACTAAGGTACCGTTCCCTGATCTCACCCGTACGATGCTGGCGATCATCGTGATCAGCCTGCTCATCGCCGCCAGCTTCTGGGTCGTCAGCCCCTTTTTGCCTGCCTTGATCTGGGCCGCCACGATTGTCGTTTCCACGTGGCCAATCATGCGAGCCGTCCAGAACCGCCTGTGGGGAAGGAGGGGTATTGCGGTCGCGGTGATGACAGTCGTGCTCCTGTTGGTCCTGGTCGTTCCTGTGACGCTTGCTGTCGTGACTATTGTGGACAAGGCCGATGAAATCGCAAACTTATCGAAGTCCCTGAAGGGGTACTCGGTGCCGCATCCCCCCGACTGGGTGCAGCGGCTCCCGTTGGTAGGTTCGAAAATTGCCGTCGAATGGCATCAGGTGGCCTCGGGCGGGCCTGAGGCCCTGTCGGCCCGCCTCTCTCCTTACGCCACAAAGGTTCTCAAGTGGTTTGTCGCCCAGGCCGGCAGTGTCGGCATGATGATGCTCCAGTTTCTGCTCACCGTGATCATTGCCGCCATCCTCTATTCTTCGGGAGAGACGGCTGCAAGGGGTGTCATCCTGTTCGCCCGGCGGCTTGCGGGGGAGCGCGGCGAGGATGTGGTGGTCCTTGCGGGACAGTCGGTTCGTGCCGTTGCCCTTGGCGTCGTTGTTACGGCGTTGGTGCAGTCCGTCTTTGCCGGGATCGGCCTTGCAATTGCCGGCATTCCTTATGTCGCATTCCTCACGGCCCTGATGTTTGTGCTGGCAATCGCCCAACTCGGGCCGGGGCTGGTCCTGATACCGGCGATCATATGGGTCTACTGGAGCGGCGACGTGCTCTGGGGGACCGTCCTGCTCATCTGGTCGATTGTTGCCGGGACTTTCGACAATATCCTCCGGCCGATCCTCATCAAGAGGGGCGCCAAGCTTCCGCTCGTGCTTGTCTTTGCCGGCGTGGTCGGTGGTCTGATTGCCTTTGGGGTCATCGGGCTCTTCATTGGGCCTGTCGTGCTGGTCGTGACGTACACGCTTCTCGCCTCCTGGGTCCAGGAGAACCGCCCGGATGAGGGAACGCCGCCTGACGCAGCAGGTGAACATCAATAAAGCGCCTCTGATCCTTGCATCGGCCCTTGTTCTCGCCCTTGTGACGGCCGGTCCGGCCGAGGCGGTGACAGCTTTCACCGACAGGGATCTGGAGAAATACGAAAGGAGCTCGACCAACGCCCCGGGAGGGAGCAGAGAAACCGACGGTCCCGAGGCGCTCTGGCCTGGAATCGAAACATGGCTTGAACTGAGCGAAGTAGAGAGCCTGATCGAGAGGACAAAGGATGAGCGGGACAGGCGAGTCAGTGAACTGATGAAGCGGATGGGGGCTGAGAAATCGGAGTGCACGGGCGTCGTCGGCGCGGAGTATCGGTTCGACGGGAACGCCTACGGGATTCTGGTCAACGCTACGGCGAAGAAGAACTGCGAGCTTGGGGTGGAGAGAAAGTACGACACCCTGACAAGAGATACGCTGAGAGCAGCCGAGGAGAGGCTTGAGTTGCTCTTTGCGAGGAAGAAGGAACTCGAGGCACGGCAGCGCGGCCTTAAATAGAGTGCAATTGCGCACTCAAGTCAGCGGACAATGCGGCAAGAGTATTGCCTGGCATGTGCATCGACTTACTCGCACCATCAGCACAAATACCAATGAGTATCACTTCCGACAATCTGCCCGGAGCGCCTGTCGCCGAAACAAAAATAGGTTTCTCGCGACAACCATCAGGGCCCAGAACCTTGTAGTTCCTGAAGCCTGCAACGAGGTCAGGCTCTTGGTTGCTGCGGTGGTCCCCTCCTAATTTGCATAGGCGAGGCACTAGAGAGAATCGCAAGGCACCTCGCTAATTTAGCTCATCGTTCTTGTAGTACTTCGTCCCTTTTGCCGCGATCTCGGCAGCCAGTAAGGCGAGAGCGCTCGGCAAACCTTTGTTTCTCGTCTCTACATCACGGCCGGAACCACGCATTGCCTATCTGGAAATACACCGCCGTGGTTCCGGGGCTGTGCGCCACATCGATACCCGCGTGCATTCCGAACTTGCGGGCCAGTTCGTAGCGAAAGCCGATGCCTCCGCTGCCCACACTTTGAGTGGCGGAAAACGTATCGCGGTCGGTACGTGTCATGCCCGCTCCGCCGAAGGCGACGACACTCCAACGTCCGTAGAACTGCCAGCGCGCCTCCAGTTCCGCAGACGCCATCTGGTCGCCCTGGTATCGCACCGCCGGTACCCCGCGCAGCTGAATGAAGGGCCTCAGGAAAAAGGGCGTGCCTCTTGAGGACCACTGATAGTCCGCCCGCGCCCCGAGCGTCACTTCGCGCGGTAGTGAGTGCCATCCAATCAGAACCTGTTGGAAACGCTCGAAATCGTCACTTGAGCCCAGAGCCTGGCGCGAGACAAGGTAGGAAGTTTCCGCGTAGATGCCCCGCTTCGGCGTGAAGACGCTGTCCCGGGTGTCGAACTCGACGATAGCGGTCGGCGCAGAGACCTTCACTCGAGCACGGTCAGCGAGACCCGGAAAGGCAGGTTGGTCGCGCAGCTTCGGATCTATGTTGGCATAGACGTAGCGCAGTCCTATAGCCCACGGCGACTTCGGGGCCAGTTGCCAGTTAACCTGGGCGACGACCCCGGTAAACTGTAAAGAGTAGCGTACCTTCTGATCAAGCGACGAGCGGTCAAGGCCGAGGCCGTAGAAATGGAGATTGATCTGTCCGACGCCCGCACCCACCAGCGTGCGCAGGCGCCCATCCAACCAACGGCTGGCATCTCCCGCCAAGGCGGCCCAAGTGCCGTTTTCTGTCGCGATTCCGCCGACAGCAGACATGTCCGGCCGCGACCAGCCCTCAGCGCCTGCTTCCTTGCGAGGCCGGACGAACATCCCGACGCCTCCACCGCCGTAGCCGACGGCGGGCTCGGTCACCACGATCGGGAGAGGGACGAAACCGTGAGCGGTCTCTAGAAAATAGCTGAGGTCGATCTGGCCGTCTTCAGGGTCGACGAACTTTGCGACACTCTCGCGCCTGGCTTCCGGTATTTCGG
>Ga0316622_100002006_pt1 | contig 13818 bp, 11 predicted proteins | sample OWC_Aug_OW2_C1_D_FD_207646 | JGI IMG/M metagenome (GOLD analysis project Ga0316622, IMG submission 207646) | Wetland soil microbial communities from Old Woman Creek delta, Ohio, United States - OWC_Aug_OW2_C1_D5_C | ecosystem: Environmental > Terrestrial > Soil > Wetlands | place: USA: Ohio... | reverse complement strand
GCCGGAATTCCTTCATGCCGTACAGGTCGTCCGCCGCGGCACCGAGTACCGCCGGCGCATGCTCGTGCTGCGGGAAGGTGTCGGCGAACCGCAGCGAGCTCGCGACGGTGCTGGTCCGCACGCTGCCCTGCTGCTCCACCGGCGCGCCCTTGAGGTGCTGGCGGTGCGCATAGATTGCGGCATAGCCGGCGGCCGCCGATTTCTCGTGCACCGGGTAGTCGTAGGCCGTGCGCTCGTACTGCAGCGCCGCCTCGCCGAAAGCCTGGTGCTCGAGCAGCAGGTCCGCCAGCTGGTAGTTGATCGGCGGCGTATCGGCGTCCTTCGGGAACGACAGCAGGTAATCGCGATACCAGCGCTCCGCTTCCGCGAAGTGGGCGGGCTTGTATGCCGCGAGCTCCGGCGCCTGGTACAGCGCATGGAAGTGGTTGGCGAGGTCCCTCAGGTTGCTCTTGAGGTAGCTCAGCACTTCCGGCGCCTCGTTGACGTCGAAGTGGCGCCAGTACTCGGCTTGCAGGCCGTACCGCGACGCGAATTCCTTCTTGGCTTCCAGCACCAGCTTCGGGAAGTCGGCCCGGGTGTAGATCTCGACGACCCGCATGCTGAAGTGCGGCGACGAGCGGTGGAACGGATTCAACTCGACGAATGCCTTGTAGGTCCTGGCGGCATCGTCGTAGCGCAGCTTGGCGAAATAGAACTCGCCCAGGTTCGCGTAGATGCGGTCTTCATAGCTGCGATGGCCGTTCCCGGCGAAGTACTCCTGCACGACCTCGGGGCCGCCGAGGTTCGAGAAACCCAGGCTGATGACGCGGAACGTGTCCGCGATGCGACGCTCCTCGTCCTCGTGCTGGGCCTGGTCGAAGTCGTAGCCGATCGAGACCTTGTAGTCGAGCAGCGCAATGAACTTGTGCTGGGCTTCGTCGTAGAAGTCCTGCTTGTAGAGCGTCCAGCCGAGCTTGTAGAGGGCCAGCTCGTAGTAGGACGACGACGCGCCCATGTTGATGATCGCCTGGTACGCGTTCTCGGCGTCCTGGAACTTCCGGCGCGTGAAGAAGAACTCGGCGCGCCGGAACTGCACCTCGTCGTAGTGGTTCGAGTGCTGATGCCCGGACACGAGGCGCTCCATCGTCTCCATGGCTTCCTCGGTGCGACCGAGCTCGTCGTACGCACGCGCCTTCTGGTAGAGCACCTGGTCGTTGTGCTCGAAGTCCGGGTACTCGGCCAGCAGGCGGTCGTAGAGAGCGATGGCCTCCAACGGTCCCGACGGGACCGGCTCAGCGGCCGCGCCCGCCGGCGTAGCGGCCGCACTCGTGGCCGGCTCGATCTGCTGCGCGCCGGTCGTGCGCCGCTCGAAATCCTGGTCCGACTCGGCCAGGCCGGTGATGCCCGTCGCGGCCTGCTGCAAGGCTGGTGCTGCCGTCGTGCCGGCTTCCTCCGGTGCCGCCATCTCGATGAGCTGGCCGTCGCCGCGGATGCCGAACTCCTTCTCGAGCTGCAGGTCCGCGAGGCGCCGCATGGCTTCCGGCGTCATTTCGCTGCGCGGCGTCTCGTCGAGGTAGCGCCGGTAGCTCTGCATGGCCTTGTCGAGGCCCTGCTCGACCTCGACTTCCGCGACGTCCGGCGGCAGGTCGCGCAGGTCGGCGAGCGTGCCCTTCTCGGGACTCCCGGCGCAGGCCGCGAGCAACGCCGGCGTGACCAGGCACGTGAGGCGCAGCGCGCGCATCAGTTCTGCACCTCGCTGGTCTGCTGCCGGGTCGCACGGTCGTAGCTGTCGGCCACGGCAAAGCGTGCCTGCGCCTGGTACTCGCCCAGGCGCTCCCGTCGCGCCTGCAGTTCCTTGATTGCGACCGTCTCGAGCATGTGCCCCTGGCGCGCCATGAGCCGGTCGACCTTCGCGAGCGCCTCGGCGACCCGCTTGCGCAGTCGGGTGATCGGAACGTCGTAGCCGACGTAGCTGTGGGTAGCGGCCTGCCGCGTCCTGACGAGGCTCTCATAGCTCTGTGTCATCGCCGCGATGACGGTGTCCAGCTCCTGCAGGTGCTGGTGCGCCAGCGTGAATCGCTCGTGGTACTCGGTCCGCAGGCGCCAGGTCAGCGTGCCCCGGACACGGGCGATACGCTCTCGCAGCTCCTGCTGCTGCGGATCGTCGGCATCCGCCAGCCGCGCCTCGATCTGGCCGAGACGTTCGAGCACGACCCGTTCGTCGGCGGTCGCGAGGTGGTCTGGCCGCGGCGCGGTCAGCATGCCCTGCAGTCGCTCGTCGAGGTGCTCGCGTTGTGCGACGCGCAGCCGGATCTGGGAATCGAGCTCCCGGAACTGGGCGTCGACGTCCGGCAGCAGTGGCTCGTAGTTCTGCTCGCGCAGCCCGATGATGTCCTCGAAGGCGTCGAAGCTCGTCTGCCACGCGACCAGTCGCACCCGCAGGTCCTCCAGATCGAGGTAGTTCTGCAGCGCCGTGTGGAAGTCGTGCGAAGCCAGCAGCGCCATCAGGTAGTAGGTCTCCGGCGATTCCGGCAGCGTGCGCAGCCGGATGACCCAGTCCTTGTCCTGCCGGATCTCCTCCCGCACCAGTGCCTCGAGGAAGCTGCCCTTGCGGATGCTGTCGATCGACGCGTCCACGCGATCGAGCTCGTTCGTGTAGGTCTCGAGTGCGTGCCCGTACATCAGCGCCGCGCGGCCGTGCACGTTCAGCTTGCTGTAGGCGAACGGCGCCGCCAGCAGGGCCTCCTGCACCGCGGCGTCGGTCACCTCGCGGGCCGCCAGCATGTTCCAGGGCACGAGCGCGCGTTCGAAGTTGCCCGCCGACACTTCGGCCCAGCCGGCGCGCAGCAGCGCCTGGTTCGAGAACGGGCCATCCAGCCGCACGCGGTCGAGCGACTGCTCGGCACGCTGGTAGTCGGCCGACTCGAACAGCAGCGTGCCGAGCACGAGATTCGCCTTGTCGCGAATCGCCACGCTGCCGCCGTCCCGTGCGTCGACCTGCCCGGCCCGGTCGAGCTGGTCGATGGCCCGCTGCGTCTGGCCGTCCTGCAGCAGCGCGATGCCGAGGTTGTACTCGGCAAAACCCGTCAGGCTCTCCGACCGCTGCAGTCCCGCGAGGACTTCGACCGCGTCGCCGTAGCGCCCGAGAGCCATGTAAACGTTGGCGCGCAGGAACTCGACGTCGTCCTCGATCTCGCGCGGTACGTCGCCCTGGATGCGCTGCAGCGCCTGCAGCGCATCGCCGGGCTGGTCCTTCTGGAAATGGATGCGTGCCAGGCGGAACGCGGCCTCGTTGCGGACGGCGGCGTCGACATTGCCTTCCAGCACGGCCCGGATCGCGCGTCCGGCTCGATGATGCATCCGGTAGTTGAGCTCGAAGTCGCCGACGTCGAACTCCGCGGCCCCGATGTGGTAGTGCAGCGAGTCGTACTGCGGCTCGTCGAGGCCGTGGTACTGGCCGAGCTCGGTGTCGAGCCTCTGCAGCGCGTCGAAGTAGTGCCCCTGGTAGGCGTGGAACAGCGCCTCGCCGAAGTGCAGGTCCTTGAGGTCATTGCCCAGCGACGGACCGGCCGCGAGCGACGCAGCCAGGCCGAATCCGAGCAACCGCGAGGGTGCTCGTGGCATGGCTCACCAATCCCCGATCGCGATCGCAGGCTGGCCCGTGTCGGGGCTCGCCAGCGTCACTCCGACCAGCTTCGGTTCGACGCCCTTCTGGAAGGCGAAGCTGCCGGTCTGGTTGAAATCGGCACCGCCCGGCAGCTTGCCGGCGACCGAGATCTCGATCTGGTGCTCGCCCGTGGTGACGTTGCCCGCATAGACGCGCTGCACGCCACCCTTGCGGAGCGCGTCGAGCTCCTTGAAGCTGTAGATGTAATGCGCAACGGGCTGGCCGTCGATCTGGACCTGCACGGCGTCGAGGCGCATTTGATCCGCGTCCGCGAGGGCGATGAAGACCGCGACCTGGGTATTGGATGGATAGAGGAGCTTCTCCTCCAGGCGGCCGAGCTCGGCGGCAATGCTCAGGACGTCGGACTTGACCTCCTGGACCTGCTCGTCCAGCCCTTTCATCTGCTCACGGTCGCTACCCACCGCCCCGGCCGGCAAGCTGCAGGCCCAGATCAGTGCGAGCGCGAGAGTACGGAAGATCACTGGCATTGCTCGAGTCCTCGATGCATCGACCCCGCGATTCCGAAGGCGACGCGCACCGAGGCTGCAACCCGAGCAACGGGTTGGATTCCGGCGGTCCCGCTATCCTGGGGCCGAAGCCCTTTAGACCGGAGACTTTGCGTCGCCACCTTTCGATGGCTTTGCCCTTGTCTGAATCGCGAGAGAACTATGGCCCCCGCGCATTGCGGAGGCAAGCAGATGGCTGTGATCCGTCTCGCAGTTTGATGCCGCAATTTGTCATGCAGGTGACGAATCGCGACTGCGCTGGAAGAAACGAGGCAGCGCGCCGCCGCGGCGCGCCTAGGCGGGGAAGAACTCGATCGGCTTGGTCGTCGTCATCGTCGCGACGTCGCGTTCCTCGAAGCGGAACATCCGGACCCGCGCGACGAGCTTGCGCTCGAGCTCCGCGTCACCGAGCTCGCTCGAGACGACCCGGCACGCAGTGACCTCGCCGGACGGCGCGATCGTGACTTCGAGCACGACCTTGCCCTGCAGCGCCGGATTGTCGCGCAATGCCCGGCTGTAGAGCGCGTGGATCGCCGACTTGTTGCGGTCGAAGACGAGCTCGACCTCCTCGCGCGTTCGCGCGCCCTTGCGGCTCGTGCCGCTGCGTTCGACGTCGTCGGCGGACGGCGCGGCCGACGGCGGTGCCACGACCTTCGCCGTGTCGTGCCCCTTGAGGCCGGCCGAGCCGGCGCCGAAGCCGCTGCTGGCCGTGCTCACCGCAATGCCGCCGCTGCCCTCGCCGACCGTCGCCGTCAGCAGCGCTCGATCCACGCGCGCCTTCTCGCCCGCGCCGGCATCGAGCGCCTGCGCATCGACGCGGGTGTCGACGTCGCGCTGGCGAAGCTCCGTGAGCTGCTGCGACATCGCGAGCAAGCCCGCGCTCGCCGCCTTCTGCTTCGGATCCGCCGTCGGCTGAGGCGGCGGCCGGGACACCGGTTTGACGACCGGGACCCGGGCCTCAGGCGGTTCGATCAGTGCCGGTCGTTCGATCACCGGCTCGGGCCTGGGCTCGATCTTCGGTTCGGGCTGCTGCGGCCGCGGCGGCTCGAGGAGGAACTCCACGACGCGTTGCGGGGTCGCGGGCGGCGCCGCGATCTTCGGCACCTCGGGCAGCAGTGGAATGATGATGCCGAACGCGACGAACAATCCGAGGACCGCGCCGAGCACGCGCCGCAAGCGTCGCTCGTCTTCCTGCGACGGTGTCCAGGGCAGGTCATAGTCGCGGTACAGCGCGACGGCAGGCATGGACATCGTCCTCAGGCGCCCGGCCGGCCCGCGAACGCCTGCTCGCGCTCGACGACGGCGAATGAGACCTTCGTGTACTCGGCCGCGGCCGCGCTGGCGACGATCCGCCGCAGCACCGGAAACGGCAGGGACTTCTCGGCCATCACGGTGAGCTCACGGGTGGCCCTGTCGCTGGTCGGCGCGTCGCCGCCCGGTCGGTCGAGCGCGGCACGCAGGATCTCGACGACGGGCTCCGCGCTCGCGCCGACCTCGGCGACCGCGATGACCGCCGCACCGTTCACGTACAACATGTCACGGGTCACCGTGACCAGGGTCGCCTCGCGAGGCTTGAGGTCCGAAACGGACATCGGCATCGAGACGCTGCGAGGGTTCGCAAGCAGCTCGGCGTCGGACGCGTGCAGCAGCAGGTACACGACGAGGATCATCAGGATGTCGATCATCGGCACCAGCGACAGTGGCCCGTGGCCGCCGCCCCCGGCCTTGGCGTGGCGAGTGTGGCTCAGCAGTCCGTTGTGGATCACGTCGGCGCGTCCCCGAGCGAGATCTGCGGAAACAGCTCGGTGCGCACCGGCGTGCTGCCGTCGAGGCTCTGCCGCACGCTGACGGCGTCCATGACCTGGACGATCGTGTCGTAGTCGACGTCGCTGGCGACCAGCAGCGTCGCGCTCACCTGGTCGGGGTGGCGGCGCTTCACCTGCTCGAGGTACTCGGAGAGCCGCACGACGTCAGGCCCCGCGGCCGTCGCTGGAATCGTCTGCAGCACGCCGGAGCGGCGGTCCGCGACGTCGAGGGCGGCACGGCGGACGATCACCTCGAGCTGCAGCGTCACCGGCCCCGCGTTGGACGCCAGGGTCGGGCCCGGCAGGTGCACCTCGAGGATGTTGGTCCGCGAGAACACCGCCGTGAAGATCAGGAAAAAAGCGAGGATGACCATCACGTCCAGCATCGGGATGATCGTCAGGTCCTTCCGGCTGCGCTGCCGCGCGTGGTCGCGCAGCAGGCCGTAGGCGAACGGCGACGTCGACTTCATGCACGCTGCGCCGCGCGCGACGGTTGACCGATGGACACGCCGATCTGCGCGGCGACCTCGCCGGGCGTCAACGCACGCTGCGTCGTGCCGCGGCGCTCCGCGACCGAGTTCAGGAACTTCATCGACGCGACCTCGAGGCCGTTCACGAGCGAGGTCGTCTTGCTCTCGAGGTACATGTGCGCGAGCAGCAGCGTGATCGCGAGCCCCAGGCCGAGCGCGGTGTTGTTCATCGCGACCGAGATGCTCGCCGAAAGCAGGCTGGTCTTCTCCGCGGGGTTGACGCTCGCGACGGCCGCGAACGCGTTGATCAGGCCGACGACGGTGCCCAGCAGGCCCATCAGCATGCCGATGTTGGCGAGCGACGCGAGCTGGTGCGTCCGCTTCTCGACCCGCAGCACCACGTCGATCAGGCTTTCACCGACGGCCCGCTCGATGTCCTCGTGGCGTTGCGCGGTCGAGATCCGCGAAATGCCGTATTTCATGATCGTCGCCAGCGGCGAGTCGTCCCGGTCGGCGACTTCCATCGCATTGCGGAAGTTGCCGGACTGGATCTGCGGTGCAATCCGCTCCCACAAGCGCCGGTTGCGGCTGCCCACGCGGCTCAGGTAGATGAACCGCTCGATCGCGACGGCGATGCCGACCGCGAACACGGCTGCGATCGGGTAGAGGAACGCCCCACCCTGCTTGAAGAAGTTGACGACCATGTCGATCGAATTCATTGGACGGATGCTCCAGTTGGGCCGGACGGGCCGGACCGGTGGGACTCGGGCACTGCATCGGCCACCGGACGTCCGGTGGTCCGCGCCTCAACGGCACTACTTTGCGGGGCCAGCCCGCGGTAATACGTGATCTCTCTCCGGAATTCGTCACGATCCAGCGGCGCGAGCAGCTCCTCGATCAGGCTGCCCATCGGCCGTTCCGGTCCCGACGGCGGTTCGGCCGGCTTCCACGGCACGATGCTCATGACCTTCGGCAACTCCCGGTTTCCCGTGACCGTCGTCGCATCGAGTTGCAGTCGATCGACTGCCTCGCGGACGGGGGGCCCGGGCGCAGGCCGGTCGGCAGCGCTCGCGGTCGTTGCGAGGAGTACGCCTGCGACCAGCATCGTGCACAACGGGCTGGCCTTCATGGGGAAATCTCCGCCGTCCGCTGCACCCGGCCGAGCCGGGTGCGAAGCTCGACGAGCCACGCCGCGACCTCGTGGTCGGCATCGCCGCCGAGCGATTGGAAACGCTCGTAGTGCACGAGCGCGGCCGCCGAATCGTCGAGGTAGAGGTCGAGCAGAACGGCCAGGTTGAGTTCGGGATCCGGCAACGCGGGGTCCGCCGCTGCGGCAAGCTCGTAGGCTGCACGCGCGTCGGCAAACCGACCGAGCCGGCGCTGGGCGATGCCCAGGCGGTTCAGCAGGTCGGCTCGCGAGGGCTCCGCGACCAGGGCGGCCTCGACCTCGGCCAGGTCGATCTGCGCCGCGGGTTGGCCCGCGTCACGCTCGACCCGGGCATAGCGACCGGGCTTGATCTGCGCGAGGGCGGCATAGCTGCGCTGCACCGACTCGTCGTAGAGCCCTTCGGCGGCCCGACGCGCATTGCGCTCGTGAATTCCGATGGCCTTCTCCTCGAATGGAAACGCCTGCTCCTCGAGCAGCAGCTCGTATTGCTCCAGCTCATCCGCGGACAGGTCGCGCGGCCGCTCCGAGTCGAGCAGCGCACGCCCGAAATGGCGGTACAGTTCCGCCATCGCATAGGTCGCATCGGTCGCGACCGACGCGACGCCGTACTCGGCGGCACTGCCGTATGCTGCGAGTGCCGATTCCAGCGCACCCTTCTTGGCGAGCAGCGAACGGTCGAGCGGAACCACCAGCCGCACGGCGCGCGCGGCCTCGTCCAGCGGCCGGGCCAGCTCGAGCGAGGCCCGTGCCGCGAGCAGCCGGCTCCGATCGGTGCGCGCCGCCCCGGCGGCTCCGTCCGCCATGACGAGCTCGCGCAACCACTGCTGCCGCGCCGCCCAATCGCCGGCGGCAGAGGCGAGCGTGGCGAGCTCGTGCCGGGCCTCGAGCGCTGCTTCGAACGGACTCGGGAACGACCTCACGTAGGCTTCGTAGGCCCGGCGGGCCGCGGGTACGTCGCTCGCCGCCGCGTACAGATCCGCCGCCTGCCACAGCGCCGCACGACGCACCTCCGCGTCCTCGGTCACGGTGGCCGCAATACGCTCGAGTTCCACGGCCGCCTGTTGCGGGCGTCCACCTTCCAGGTAGGCGACGGCGAGCTTGCGGGTGACGTCCGGCTGCAGTGCGTGCGCGGGGTGGTTGCGACGGAACGCTTCGAGGATCGCGGCGGCCTCGGTCCACGCTGCGCCATTCAGCAGCAGCGTCGCCGCATCGAACTCCGCCGTCGCCCGGATGGGCGACGCCGGCGCGACCACCGCCACGCGCAGGTACTCCTGCACCGCGCCGGCGACGTCGCCGCTCGCCTGGCGCGCCTCGGCCTGGCGATAGACGGAGGCGGCGAGTCGCTCGACGATGTCGGCGTGCTCCGGGTCGCTGGCCGGAACGCGACGGACGAGCTCGGCGTAGGCCTGCTCGGCCTGCGCGTGTCGCTGTGAATCGAAATACGTATGCGCGAGCACCGTCCACGCGACGCGCTGCTGGCTCGCGTCCGCGCGGGCGCCGAGCGCGAGCACGCGCTGCGCGACGGCCTCGGCGCGCTCGCGATCGCCAGCGTCGAACAGCACGCGCGTAGTGCGGCTCAGCACTGCGGGCACCTCCGGCGCCTCCGGGAACGTATCGGCGAAGCGCAGCGACGACTCGGTCGCGCGCTGGCGAAGTCCGGCGCGCGCCGGCACCGGAGCGACCGCTTCGGCCTTCTCGAAGGCGACCAGGGCCGCGTAGCCGGCGCGACCCGACTGGGGGCCCACCGGATAACCGTAGGCGGCCCGTTCATATTCCGCCGCCGCCTCGTCGTAACTCGCCCCCTCGAACAGCAGGTCGGCCAGCATCAGCCGTGTCGCGGGCGCGTCGGGGGTCGTGTCGAAACCCTCCAGGTAGTCGCGGTACCAGCGGATGGCGGCCGCGCGCTCCGCGGCCGAACCGCCCTGCTGCGCGAGCGCGTGGTGATGCCGCGCAAGATCGAGCAGCGTGGACTGCACCGCCACGCTCACGGCCGGATCGATGTCCGGCGTGTAGACGACCCAGAACTCGCTGCGCGGACCGTAGTTCTCGACCAGCTCGCGCTTGCCGTCGAGCACCAGCGACGCGAATCCGCCCTTGCCATACGCTTCGGTGGCGCGCACGAGCAGCAGTGCCGCCTCCGGGTCGAGCGGCTGGCGCCTGGCATAGGCCCGGTAGCTCCCGGCCGCGTCCTGGTAACGCTCCTTCTCGACGAACAGGTCGCCCAGCGCGCGATAGACGCGAGCCTCGTACGGCGCCGTGCCACGGCGGTCGAGGGCGGACTGCAGCGACGACGGGCCCTCCGCAGCCGCAAACGTGATGGCGAGCGCGCGCAGCGCGTCGTCCGTCAGTTCCTGCTCCGCTCGCGAGAGGCTGCCGGTCGGCCGCAACTTGCCCTGCTCGACCAGCAGTTCGTCGAGCAGGTCGAGGAAGGCGGCATTGCTCTGGTCGTCCAGCGACTGCTTGAAATAGGACCAGCCGAGCTTGTAGCGCGCCTGCTGCCGGAAGCCGGTGTCCGTCCCGGCGGCCAGCACCGCCTGGTAGGCGCGCTCCGCGTCGGCGTACCGCTGGGCGCTGAAGAAGACCTCGCCGCGGCGGAATTGCGCCTCCGCGTAATGCGCGCTGTCCCGATGACCGGCGGCCAGTGCGTCGAGCCGCGCCAGCGCGCGCTCCGACTCGCCCAGGCTCTCGTGCGCCCGCGACAGCTGGTAGAGGGCGACATCCACGCCGCTCGCCCGTGGCTGCTCCGCGAGCAACCGTTCGTACGCTGCGATGGCTTGCCGCGTCAGCCCCGCAGCCGTCTCACCCGCGGCCCCGTCCTGTGCCCGCAGTTCCTCCGCCTGCGCCAACCGCAGGTCGCCCAGACGGCGCAGCGCCTGGGCGCGCAGCAATGGATCGGTTTCCGGGATGCGCAGGAAGTCCTCATAACTGAGCGCAGCGAGCGCAACGTCGGCAATGACCGGCTCCTCGGGCCGCAGTGGCGCGCTGCGGTGCGCGAGTTCCGCGAGCGTGGCTGGCTCCCGGGGCTTGCGGGCCGCCTCGGCCGGCAACACCTGGCAGGCAAGACAGGCGAGCGTGACGGCGACGACGCGCGGATTCACTGCCCGACTCCGGCCGTTGCACCGTCGTACAATGAGGCAAGCGCGAACTGGGCCTGCATCGCGTAGTTCGCGAGCCGCCGCTGCTGCGCCTCGAGTTCCTGCACCGCGAGGTTCGCGAGCAACCGCTGCTGGACCGCGGCCGTCGCATCGATTCGCGGCCCGATCTCGTCGATTCGCCGGGCGAGGTCGACGACGCGTCCGCCGAAGCCCACAGTGTCGAGCGGTGCAGTTGCCCCGGCTTGCTCGACCAGTCCGACGCGCCCACGGGCTTCGTCCAAGGCTGCCTGCGACTCGCGCAAGGCACCCTTGACGCGCCTCAGCCGTACCTTGTACTCGGCGTCGAAATGCCAGAGCTGCGTGCCGCGCAGCAGTCGTGACCGCTCCGCCAGCGCATCTCGCTGCGGACCCGGGGGCAGTCCGGCGATGACATCGTCGACCCGCATGAGCGCGAACCATTGCCGCTGCTCGACGTCGGACGCCAGGGCCGCCACGTCGCGCCCGGCTTCGATCGCGGCCACGCGCTGCGTCAGCGCGTCCTGGCGCAGCGCCAAAGACTGCAGGTCGGTGCCCTCGAGCACCTCGGTCTTGCGCGGCGTGCGAGCGACGAAGGCCTGCTCGCGGGCTTCGACCATGTCGTCGAAGGCCGCCAGCGAGTCGCGCGAGCGCTGCAGGTTGCGCTGCATGATGCGCAGGTCGCGATAGTTTTTCAGCCCCTCCTGGAACTCGTGCGACGCGAGCAGATGGTAGATGTACCGGGTGTGTGGCGCATCAGGAACGCTCTGCAGCTGCCAGAACCAGCCGGCGGTCGCGTCCCGCGGCGCGGCGTCGAGGATCGCGTCGAGGAAGCCGCCCTCGCGAATCGCCGCGATCGATGCGTCGATGCGCGCGGATTCCGCCGCATACGCCTGCACCGCGAGTCGGTACTGCTGCGCCGCCTGGCCGTTGGACGCGAGCTGCGCATAGGCATAGGGCACCGCCAGGAACGACTCCTGCACCGCAGAATCGAGCAGGCGACCCTCGCGCAGCTCGAGCCAGGGCACCAGCGCGCGCTCCGGGCGCTGCACGTCCGTCTCCGCCCAGCCGAGGCCGAGCAACGCACGATTCGTGAACGGGCCGTCGAGCCTGACCCGGCTGAGCGCCGCGACCGCCGGTTCGCCGGCCCGCGCCTGCAGGTGGGCGAAGCCGAGGGCGAGGTTGGCCCGATCGCGCAGCGACCGGTCCTCCTCGGAGCGCGCCGGCATCGTACCGACGGATTCGAGCAGGCGCCGCCCCTCCTCCGCCGCGCCCGAGCGGACCATCGCGACACCGAGATTGAACCTCGCGTACGGTGCCCAGTCGTCGTCGCCCGCGGCCTGCAGCGCGCCGACCGCCTCGCCGAAGCGACCCTGTGCCATCAGCACGTTCGAGGCGAGCAGACGGCGCTCCGACTCGAGCGCGTCCGGCAGCGGCGCGCGAATGCGCTCCAGGCTGCGCCAGGCCTCGGCGTAGTAGCCGCGCTGGTAGCCGATCCGCGCCAGGTAGAAGTGCGCGCGGTCGCTGACCGTCTGCGGCACCGGGCCGGCCAACAGCCGGTTGAAGATCCGCGCAGCCTCGGAGTGCAGCCCCAGCGACAGGTAGAGGCCGCCAGCGAGCAACTCGGCTTCCGCCGAGTGGTGCTCGATTCGGTTCAGGTCGCGCGCCACCTCGAGTCGCACCAGTGCGGCGAAGTAGTCGTCCTGGAAAAAGTGGAACAGCACGTCGCCGTAGTCGAGGTCGCGGATTTTGCCGGGCGGCGGCAGGTCGCGCGCGGCGTCACTGGCATGACCGGCACCCGCGGCACTGGCGAGCACGCCGGCGATACAGGTCAGCGTCCAGCGACGGAGGCGCGATCGGCTCATGGATCAGCCTCGAAAGGCTCTCACTCCCACTGGCGCACGACGAACTCCGGCTGCAGCGCGGCCTGCCGGTCGCTGATGCGGAGCTCGAGGTACTTGGCGCCGATGGCCTTCTCGAACTTGAGCGTGGTGCCGCGTCGATAGTCGCGCTCGTGCGGACCCTTGCCGGTGAAGAACGCGACGATCTCGTGTTCGCCGGCCTTCAGGTTGCCGAGATACAGCTTCTGCACGCCGCCGCGATGCAGCGCCTGCACCTCGCGCTCGGTGTACAGATAGTTCGCGACCTCCTTGTCGTCGACCTTGAGCGTCACCGAGTCGAGCGCGAAGAACGTGCCGACGTCGAGCGAGAGGAACACCGCGACCTGCGTACTGGCCGGATACAGCAGTTCCTCCTCGAGGCGGAACAGGTCCCGGTTGAGGTCGACGAGCTGCTTCTTGAGAGCCTGGACGTCCTGGTCGACGGTGCGCAGGTCCTGTGCAGGTTCGGCGGCGTGCCCCGGCGCGCCAAGCAACAGGGCGCCGCACACCACCAACGCCGCGGCGCAAGCCTGCCAGCGCAACCGCGCCGCGAGCCGTCTGATCGAACTGCTCACAGGCTCAACTCCTCGATCTGCCGGGCGACCTCCTCGCCCGAAATGACTTGCTGCGACCAGGCGCCGCGCACGACGCCGTCCCGGTCGAGCAGCAGCGTGAGGGGCAGGCGATCGACGTCGTAGAGTCGGCCCACGGACTGTCGTGCATCCAGCAGGGTCGGAAAATCGAGGCCGAGCGACTGCGCGACCGAGGCCGCGCGCGCGTCGTCGCCTTCGAGATTGACGCCGAGCACGACCGGAGTCGCGTCGCCTGCGGCCGATGGCAGCGAGTTCAATTGCGCGAGCGTGTCGCGGCAGGGACCGCACCAGCTCGCCCAGAACGCGAGCACGACGACGTCGCCGCGGTACTCCGACAGACGGAGATTGCGACCGTCGGTGGCCTTCAGGACGAAGTCGGGTGCCGCACTGCCCGGAGACGGGCGCGCATCGGAGACGATCGGAAAAATGAGCAGGCCCGCCACGGCTGCGGCGAGCAGCGCGAGCGTCTCGAACAGTGCCCGCCGGCGGGCACGCGCAAATCGATCCATGCGTTGCATGCTGGCAACCCCGCTGTCATGGGTGGGACCCGAAGACCGGAAGCTTTGCGTCCCCGTCTTTCGACGGGTTTGCCCTTGTCAGTCGCATGGGATCGTCGTCTGCGCACCGCGGCCGTGTCAAC
>Ga0316622_100002005_pt1 | contig 13819 bp, 13 predicted proteins | sample OWC_Aug_OW2_C1_D_FD_207646 | JGI IMG/M metagenome (GOLD analysis project Ga0316622, IMG submission 207646) | Wetland soil microbial communities from Old Woman Creek delta, Ohio, United States - OWC_Aug_OW2_C1_D5_C | ecosystem: Environmental > Terrestrial > Soil > Wetlands | place: USA: Ohio... | reverse complement strand
GCCGGCGCGCTGCCGGCCGCCGCGCGCGACGCCGGCGGCGTTTCGCCCGGTGCGGCGGCCTTTTCGGCGGGCGCGCCGCACCCGGCCAGGACGATGCCGGACAGCAGGGCGGCTGCTGCCGGCCGGACGAACGAACGTCGGGTGCCGGAGGCTGTCGTCATGCCTGTCATCCGCCGATGACCAACGCATCGACGATCTCGTAGTACTCGCCCGACTCGAACTTCACCGTCGTGACGTCGCCCTGGCGCGTGACCGTCATCTTCTCGGATGAATCCGACGCTACAGGCTTTCCCTGGATGAAGAGGATTCGGCGCGTGAATCCCTTCGACGGGATCTCGACCGTGGCCGTGCCGTCTAAGCCACGGCGTATGACGAACGCTTCGCACTGCTGCGGCTTCCCGTCGCCATACGGCTGTACGCACTTGACCGAACCCGACGCGTGGAACTTCGTGCCCGGCAGCAACGCGTCCTGCGACGCGGGAAGGGGGGGCAGCGCCTTTCCCGTCACGCTGATGGTCAGGGTGTAGTCGCTCGTCTCGTTGCGGCGCGCCGCGTTGCGCATCAAATAGACGCGCACCTTGTAGTCGCCGTCGGCGGGCAGCATGCCGGCGTAGGCCTCGCCGGTCTGGCCGACGTACATCGCGACATCCGCGCTGCCGGGCGGCAGCACGTTGAAGTAGTTCGATCGGTTCGAGACCTTCAGCGCGACGCTGATGGTCTGGCCGGCGGCGGCGCGGATCACGTAGTCGATGTCGGCGTCGCCCTTCAACTGGCCCTTGATCGTGGCCGACGATGCGCCCTTGGCGAACGCGACCCGCTCCTGGCGAGGGGGCGCGGGTTGCGCGCCGGCGAAGATCGGGCACGCAAGGACGACGACTGCTGCGGTCGCGAGCAGAGACTTCATGGTCGCGCTCCTATCGTTTGTTCCGATACTCGTCGCTGTTCCGCAGGTCGCGGGCGATATCGGCCTCGCTCCAGTGCTTTCTCAGCACCCCCTGCACGTAGTTCTCCATGCCGGCGGGATCCGGGTCGCGGCCAAGGACGCTCCGATAGGCGCGGGTGACCATTTCCTCGGCCTTCTGCCGCGTCATCGTGTTCTTCTGACGGAACTCAGGGCTCTTCCGCAGCGCCTCGCGGACGTCGTACTCGTCCCAGCCGTCGTTCACGATCCGGTTCCGGTACATCACGAGGCCGTTGTAGTCGGGGTCGCGGCCGAGGATGTCCTGATAGGCGCGCTTGACGATGCGGTCGGCCGAGCTCTCCCTGACCGTGTCGTGCTCGGCGCTCTTCCGGAGCGCCTCGCGGACGTCCTGTTCGGTCCAGCCGTTGTCGATCATCTCGGTCCGGTAGTGCCGCAGCCCCTCCTGATCCGGCTCGCGGCGCAGGATGTCTTCGTACGCGCGGCGGATGATCCGGTCGGGATCCATGCTGCGGTTGTTCGAATACCGCTGGTAGTCGCTGCGACCCCGGAGGTCTTTGCGAACGTCGTCTTCGCTCCAATGATCCTCCGTCATCAGCGCGCGATAGCGCCGCATCTCGGAGCTGCTCGGCTCCCTCTTGAGGACGTCGCGAAACGCGCGCTTGATGGCCGCGTCCTGCCATTGCGACGACTGGCCGTAGCCAGAGGAGCCGGAGTATTGCGCGTTCGCCGGGGTGACGAGCACGGCCGCCTGCAGCGTGAGGACCGCCGCGGTTCCCACGAGAATAGACCGTGCCGCCTTGACTTGTCGGACGTTCATGCTTCCGCCTTCCTTTCCTCTTTCCGGACGCTGCCAGAGAAGCGCCCACTCGAGCGCGCGACACTTCTTCTGTGACGTTACCACTCGGCGCCCGGGTTCCGGCTATCCGTTCCCTGCCACGACACGACCGGCCCGTTCGGCGCCAGGTCCACGCCGCGATGTGACGCGGAGGTGGGCCGCGGGCGCACGAAGGACGATCATGCCGCATGGACTTTCTCCGCATCATCCGATCGCTCGAGGAACTGCTCTACGAGGTGATGACCTGGCTCGTCTTCTACCCGCGGACGCCGATCCCGCGCTTCTACCAGGTGCATCGCGGCGACCGCCACTACGGGTCCGGCAAGGTGACGGTGCTGCCATTCATCGAGTTCTGCCGGGAGCTCGAGATGCCCTGATCTCGGCACGGGCCTTTCCGGTGCGGCGAGCCGCGGCGAGCCGCCTTGAGCTTTTGGGACGGGCGTGTCACACTCGATGGCTGTACGGCGGGCCGGCGCGGCGGCCCGTGCCCTTCGAGGTTTCCGCGGGCCGCCGCCCCTGGGGGCCGGATCCGCTTCTGCACGAGGACACGCCATCATGAACAACGACATCGTCCAGCTGCTCGGCGACAACGCCGCCTACCTGCTCGACCACACCTGCCGGACCGTTTCGAAGGACCTGCTGCACCTGCCCGGTCCCGATTTCGTCGATCGGGTGTGGGCGCTGTCGGACCGGAACAACCGCGTGCTCGGCAACATGCAGCGCCTGTACTCGACCGGCCGCCTGGCGGGGACCGGGTACATGTCAATCCTGCCGGTTGACCAGGGCATCGAGCATTCCGGCGGCGCGAGCTTCGGCAAGAACCCGATCTACTTCGACGCCGAGAACATCGTGAGGCTCGCCATCGAGGGCGGGTGCAACGCTGTCGCCTCGACGTTTGGCGTGCTGGGCGCGGTGTCGCGGAAGTACGCGCACAAGATCCCGTTCATCGTGAAGATCAACCACAACGAGCTGCTCACGTACCCGAACAAGGCGGACCAGATCATGTTCGGCACCGTCGAGCAGGCGGCGGACATGGGCGCGGCGGCCGTGGGCGCGACCATCTACTTCGGGTCGGATCAGAGCGGCCGGCAGATCGTGGAGGTGGCCGAGGCCTTCGCCCTGGCCCACGAGATGGGCATGGCGACGGTGTTGTGGTGCTACCTGCGCAACAACGCGTTCAAGACGGACAAGGACTATCACGTCAGCGCCGACCTGACCGGCCAGGCGAACCACCTGGGGGTGACGATTCAGGCCGACATCATCAAGCAGAAGCTGCCCGAGAACAACGGCGGCTTCAAGGCGCTGAACACCGGCGGATCGAGTTACGGCAAGCTCGACGAGCGCATTTACACGCAGCTCACGAGCGATCACCCGATCGACCTGACGCGCTACCAGGTGGTGAACTGCTACATGGGCCGCGCCGGCCTCATCAACTCGGGCGGCGCGTCGGGCAAGAACGACTTCGGCGAGGCGGCCGCGACGGCCGTCATCAACAAACGCGCCGGCGGGATGGGCCTCATCTCGGGGCGCAAGGCGTTCCAGCGGCCGATGGCCGAGGGCGCCAAGCTGCTGCACACGATCCAGGATGTCTACCTGGACAAGGCGATCACGATCGCGTAGGGCCGAGCCCTGACCCGAGCGGGATCCTCAGGCGCGGGTCCTGCCCGGGACGTTTCCATCTGTGCTCGGGTGACCTTCGCTTGTCCTCCCTGCGCGCAGATGGAAAGCGCCCCGGTCACCCACGCCTTGCGGGTGTAGCCCCGATCAGCGCGTCCTTCTCGGCCCGGGTCAGCCGCTTCAGGGCGTGCTCGCGCCTGAGGGCGGCTGACCTCGACCCGCACTCCTCGACATACGCCACCGCGACCGGTCTCCGGCCCGAGGTGTACTTCGCGCCGCGGCCCGCGTTGTGGGCGGCGACCCGGGCCTCCACGTCGCTGGTCGAGCCCGCGTAGAACGTACCGTCGGCGCAGCGCAGCAGGTAGACAGACCACTCGGCCACTACCGGTACATCGTAATCCCGGAACGTTCAGGCCGCGACAGGATGAGGGAGGGGCGGCCGGCGCTCGGGGCGCCACGGCGGGTGGTCGAGGAACCGCTGGAGCCGCTCCAGCGTGCCGAGGTCACTCCAGCCGCACGGCGGCACTCTGATCACCGACAGGAAGGCGGTTGAGCGCTGGAGCACGTCGCGTGACAGGTCCATGGATGGCAGCGCCTCGTAGAGCCGGCGGATCTCCGGCGCCCCTTCGGGTTCGCGCGCGAACCGCTGGAAGGCCCGCAGGCTGTCGGGGAACACGCGCGCGATGAGCGCGAGCAGCACGTGCGCCCGCGCCGCGAGAATGAGGCTGTTGATGAGGGCACCGTCCCGAATCATCTCGCGCACCTGCGGGGCCGGGGGCTTCTCCGCGAACCGGCGCACGCGGGCGAACGGATCCGGCGACTCCGGCACGATCCACCCATAGCCGGCCTCCAGGGTGGTGGGGCTCATGCCCAGCAGCGTGACGGGCGGGTCGCCCTCGCAGGCCGCATGCACGGCCACCACGAGCGCGTCGTGCAGCACACGCTCGTTTTCGACATAGTGGTCGGACGGCAGGAGCACAACCGGGGCCGTGGTGATCTCGCGCGACTGGATTTCGACCAGCGCCCGCATGACACCCGCCGCGGTGCCACGGTTCTCCGGCTGGACGAGGATGTTCTCGCGCGGGACGTCGGCGAGAGCGCGTTCCCAGAACGCCCGGTGCTGTTCCTTGACCGCCACCAGCACGCGCGTCGTCGCTGCGACCCGGCGGGCGCGAGAGAGCGCCCAGCGCACCATTGGTGGCTGTCCGCCGCAGCACCAGAACTGCTTGGGCACGGCCCGGCCCCCGGCATCGCGCGTGATCGCGGACACGCGATCACCGTCGCCGCCGGCGAGCACGACCGCCCAGGGAGAGCCGGTCATCGTTCGGAAACGGGCCTCGGGTCCCGTTTGAGGAGGAATGGCCGCCGTATCTTTACAATCTAAGCCCGCCGGCGCCGAAGTCAAGGCCGGCCGTCACGCAAGCGCCCAGGGCTCGGCCGGTCGGCGCACCAGCAGCCGGTAGAGCAGCACGCACGCCTTGATGACCGAGAAGATCAGGAGCCACTGCAGCACGATCTTGATGAGCGCGTCGTAGCGGAACACCGGCGGCCCGACCACGATGAGCAGCAGGATGACGGCGCTGAAGACCTCGAGGCCGACATCGGCCCACCGGCTCGTGCGGGTCCACCGGCCATGGCGCAGGACCGCCAGGTTGAGGATGAAGGCGAGGGCCCACCAGGTGTTGATGAGCGGCAGATAACGGCCGAAGGCCGGCGTGAGCAGCGGGTAGACGCTCGCGTCGTCGTTACTGAATACGTACACGGCCACCCAGTCCGGGAAGAAGTTGAACAGCAGGGCCAGGGCGGCGATCGCGTACAGGGCGAAGATGCGGCCGAAGTAGGAGATGCGATCAGGATCGTTCACGGGCGGAAGCGCGGAAGGATCCCACGCCTTCCCGGCGGCCTCGCGCTGCCGGATCGCGCGCTCCACCAGGGCGAAGACCAGCGTCATGATGCCGAGATTGACGAGCGCGCTCCACAAGAAGCTCCCCGTGGCGCGGACCAACGGCACGACACTGGGCGGTTCGCCGGGATTCTGGAAACGGCCGACGACGACGAGCGCGAGGACCACGGCCGCGAGGACGGGCAGCATGATTCTCACCGCCGTGCGGTACGCGGGGTAGAGCCGCGGCCCGATCAGATACTGTGGCTCGGGCGCGTAGCGGGCGGCGATGTCCTTCGGCGTGCCGAACTCGCGAAGCACCTTCGCCGCCAGCTCGTCGTCGGCGGGCACACCGCCCAGGAGCGCCTTCTCCTCGACCGAGTCGGTGAGCAGCGAACGCAACTCCGCCTCCACGTCCGCCCGCAGGCGGTGGGGCAGGTACTGGCCGACTTCGTGCGCATAGCGATCGATGAGGTCCATCACGTCTCTCCCTTTCGTCAGCCGATCAGCCTGCCGATCACACCCGCGAGATTGCGCCACTCGGCCGCCAGCTCGTTCGCCAGCTTCTCGCCCTCCGCGCTCGCCTGGTAGTAGCGCCGCGGCCGGCCGTCCTCGACGCGCCACGCGCTCGTGAGCTGCCCCTGCGACTCCAGCCGGCGGAGCAGGGGATAGAGGGTGCCCTCGTCTATCTCGAGGCCCTTGTCCGAAAGCAGCTTCTTGAGGGAGTAGCCGTACTCCTCGTGCCGCAGCTCGACGAGGACCGCCAGCACCAGGGCGCCCCGGCGAAGCTCCAGGGAGAGGTTGTCGCGCGGCGTTTGCTGTGCTCCACCGATTACCATGTGTGACACTATACTGTGTAGCAAACAGTATGTCAACAGGCCCGCGCGGACCGGTTTGCCGGGCCAGGTCGGGGCTATCTCAGGATGCGGATGTTGCCGCGGGGACGGTAGCGACAAACCCAGACCTGCCCAAGGCACGGGCAGACGGCCATACCGCAGCCGACTTCCTCGGTCGACGGCCAGACGATCTGGGTGTAGTGCCCGCACTGGCGGCCAGGCGCGCAGGAACCTGTGGAGGGGGAGTAGTCGGCGGACTCGACGCCCCAGACATCGACGACGTTTGAGGGAGAAACGACGTAGAACTCGCGGCCCCCGCGTTCCTTCAGCAGGGCGCTCGCCCGGTACAGGTTCTCGCCCACATCGTCGGGGAGCATGCCGTGCTCCAGCGCGCAATCCTGCCGGGCCAACGCGATGGCGCGGTTCTGGGCCTGGGCGGCGAGGTCCGCGGCCCAGCGGATCGAGAGCACGCCGGCGCGCGTGCGCCAGGCGTTGTGCGCCTTGACCATCTCGACCGCTTCGGCGGACGTGAGCGGGCCGCGGGGCGGCGGAGGCGGGGGGAGGGAGTGCGGCCGTGTTTGAGCCGCCGCCGACACGAGAAGGACGGCGACCGCGGAGGCCGCCACGACACCCGCCGCCAATCTCGACGCGCGCCTCCCGAACATGTCAGGCATTGTCGGGCGGGCCGCCCGGGTCAGTCAATGTCAGCCGATGCCGGGCACGGCGGGCTGGCGCGGCGGGGCTTGCAGCCGACGGGCGGCGTGAAGCAGAATCGGCGCGCATCAACAGGACCGGCTTCATCACCTGCGCAGGGCGGCCAAGAACCGCCGCGAGAACGGGTGATGAGACCGCCCCCAGGAGGCCATTCGCATGACAAGCGCGCATCGTGACTTCCGCCGCAGGTCAATCGCATTCCTGGCAGGCGCGTGCCTGCTCGCGGCCGGATTCGCTCTCCAGGCGCAGCAGGCGCCGGCGCCGCCGGATCCGCAGAAGGAGGCCCGTCTCGAGTGGTTCCGCGAGGCGAAGTACGGGCTGTTCATCCATTGGGGGCTGTACGCCATTCCCGCGGGCGAATGGAAGGGTGCGCGAATTCCCGGGATTGGCGAGTGGATCATGAATCGCGCGAGGATCCCCGTCCGGGAGTACGAGGCGCTCGCGACGCAGTTCAATCCCGTGAAGTTCGATGCCGACGCCTGGGTCCAGCTCGCCCAAGACGCGGGCATGAAGTACATCGTCATCACGTCGAAACACCATGACGGCTTTGCGCTGTTTGCCTCGAAGGTGAGCCGCTACAACGTCGTGGACGCGACGCCGTTCAAGCGCGACATCCTGAAGGAGCTCGCCGCCGCGTGCGCGAAGCGGAACATGCGCCTCGGGTTCTACTACTCGCAGGCGCAGGACTGGCACGAGCCGAACGGCGCCGGGAACAGCTGGGACTTCGTCCCGAACGACAAGAAGGACTTCGATCAGTACCTGCGGGACAAGGCCGAGCCGCAGGTCCGCGAGTTGCTGACCGGGTACGGCCCCGTGGCGCTCATCTGGTTCGACACGCCCCAGCTGATGACGGCGGAACGGGCAAAGCGATTCACCGACATTGTGCGGTCGATGCAGCCCAACACGCTGATCGACGGCCGGCTCGGCGCCGAGGGCGACTACATCAGCACCGGCGACAACATCATCCCCGGCGAGAAGCGCACGGAGGCGTGGGAGACGCCGGCGACCATCAATCACACCTGGGGCTACCGCAAAGACGACGTCGACTGGAAGCGGCCGGGCGAGATCATCTTCAAGCTCGTCGACATCGTCAGCAAGGGCGGGAACTACCTGCTGAACGTCGGCCCGATGGCCGACGGGGTGATCCCGCCGGCGAGCCAGGACGTGCTGCGCGCGGCGGGCCGCTGGCTGAAGGTGAACGGCGAGGCCGTCTACGGCGCGATGCCGACGCCGTTCGGGGAGGAGCTGGGGGAGCCCAGCGCGAAGGGGACGAAGGATCTGCGTGGCCAGACGCTCTTCCTGGTCCGCGACGAGTACCGCGTCACCGCGAAGCCCGGCAAGCTGTACTTCACGTTCTTCATCGAGACTCGCGTGCCGTTCCAGTTGCCGGCGATGAGCAACGCCGTGAAACGCGCCTACCTGCTGGCGAACAACGCGCCGCTCGATCTCGTTGCGAAAGACGGCCGGACGTCGTTCACGCTGCCGCGGCCGATCCTCGATCCGATGGGCACCGTGGTCGTTGTCGAGATCGAGGGGCAGAAGGTCGAACGCTAAACGACACAGCGCCGGGTCTGAGCACTCAGCGTCATCAGGCGCGGGTCCTGCCCGGGACGTTTCCATCTGTGCTCGGGTGACCTTCGCTTGTCCTCCCTGCGCCCTTCGACGGAGCTCAGGGCGCCCTGAGCTTGCCGAAGGGCGCGCAGATGGAAAGCGCCCCGGTCACCCACGCCTTGCGGGTGTCTGCTCTGCCGTGGAGCCCTGGGGTTCAGCCCCCGATCCGAATGGAGCCCCGGGTCGTCTTGTTGAAGATGGAGCCCGGGGTCTTCAGACCCCGGGAAGCCGTTCCGCGAGCGCTTCACGCACGAAGGACTCGACCTCGGCCATCGTTCGCGCGATGGGGACGCCTTCCGGCGGCTGCCAGTCGACGGTGTGATCTCCGAAGAACGCGATGACCGGCGTCCCGTAGCGGACAGCCAGCGTCATCTCGGATTCGGTCCCCTCGTTGCCCGGCAAGACGATGACGACATCGGACGAGAGGATGTTGATGTGGTTGCGGCTCCGCGGGTCGGTGCCGGCAATGCCGCTGAGCGGCAGGTGCGTGAGGATGGTGATCTCAACGGAGGGGTTGGGGTAGCCCTTGCGCGGGACCGCGAGGCCGTCAGCCAGATCGGCCGGCAGGACGCCGATGACCAGGCCCGCCCTTGGCAAGACCTCAGCGAACGCGCGGCTGACCGCTTCCATCGTGCCCACTCCGCCACCGGTCAGCAGGTGCACGCCGGTTGACGCGAGCCATCGGCCGAGCGGCGCCGCGAGCTCCTCGAAGGCCCGGGTACTCGATCCCATCACACCGACAACGGGGCGGCGAGCGTGGCCGGACGTCATGAGGCCCTCCTGCGGGGGACGACTGCGGGATCATATCGTCGCCATGCTCTGGTGATGGGAGTATCTTTGTACCGGACGTCGGCGCCAGGGCCCGGCCCGGGGCCAGGTCGCTTGACCGACACTGGACATTCACTGGACCGGGGCTCCACGCACGCCCGCTATCGTGATCGATGGAGGCGTGAAGCCATGAGCAAGACAACCGTGGCGCTGGCCGGCATCATCATCCTGAGCGCGGGACTCCAGGGTCTCTGGAGTGCGCCGCAGCAGGAGAATCCCGCAGTACTCCTGCGAGCGGCGATCGAGAAGGAAGAGGTCGACGGCGATCTCAACGCCGCCATCGAGCAGTACAAGCAGGTCATCAAGATCGCGGGCGCGAACAGGGCCGTGGCCGCGCAGGCGCTGCTCCGGCTGGGCGGCTGCTACGAAAAGCGCGGACCAGAGGAGGCGCGCAAGACCTACGAGCAGCTGATCCGCGACTACGGCGAGCAGTCGCGGGAGGTCGCGGCCGCGCGCCAGCGGCTGGCCGCATTGCAACCGCCGGCGGCCATGCCTGGACGCCTTGAGATAGAGGTCCGCCGGGTGCTCGCCATCGAAGGCAGAGGACTGGGAGTAAACGCCGCGATCGGTCCGGGCGCCACCTTCTTGTCATTCACCGATGCAGAAACCGGCGATCTTGCCATCATGGAGCTTCCCGGCGGCGCCAAACGACGGTTGACGAACAAGGGTGAGTCGCCCGATTTCACGCAGGTTTCTGTGCCCTCCCGGGACGGGCGGCATGTGGCGTTCGACTGGTATGCAATTGAACGGTCTCACCCTTCTGGATCTCTGGAGGGTCGGCTGAAGGTTCGGTCCCAGCTGCGTGTCGTCGACCTCGACGGCTCCGCACCCCGGGTGATTTGCGAGGGCACGGACGCCAGTTCGTTGTACCCCTATGACTGGTCACCTGATGGCGGCCGGGTCCTTGCTGTTCATGTACTCAGGAACGAGCGTGTCAGCCAGATCGTTCTGCTCTCGGTAGGGGACGGCTCGAAGCGGGTCGTCGCGACCGTCCCAGGGGTTATCCAGAGTGTCTCCAGGGCGCGCTTCTCGCCCGATGGGCGCTACATCGCGTTCGAACAACTGGCCGAGGGAAGCAGCGGCCTTCACGACATCTTCGTCGTCACATCAGACGGGAGCCGTACGACGCCACTGGTGCAGCAGGCGGGCGACGATCTTCTTCTCGATTGGTCTCCCGATGGGCATCACATCCTGTTCTCGAGCGATCGCACTGGAACGACCGACGCGTGGCTCGTTCCAGTGGCCGACGGGAAGCCTCAAGGCGCGCCGCAACTGATCAAGCGGGATCTGGGTCACATCCTCCCCATGGGGTTCGCGCGGAACGGCTCGTTCTACTACAACCTCGGCTTGGGCGGATGGGAGGTGTCCGTGGCCACGATCGACCCGGCATCGGGGAAGGTGCTGGTCCCGCCCCGATTGGTTCCCGCGCGCTTCACTGGGGCCAACGTGTCACCCGAGTGGTCGCCCGATGGCAGGTCGCTCCTCTGGTTGTCTCGTCGCGGGCCGATGGGACCTGCGCGCAACATCCCGAGAATTCGATCGATGGAGACAGGCGAGGAGCGCGACCTTGCCACCGGGCTCCTGTTCTTGAACCAGGTCACGTGGTCGCTGGACGGACGCTCGCTTCTGGGCAAGTGTGTCGACAGGGCGGACAAGATCGGCATCTGCCGCATCGACGCGCAGACGGGGCAGGCCACCTTGCTCGTCGTGGAAACAGCGGCCAACTTCAGCGCTTCCCCCTTTGGGCTGCCAGACGGGAAGCACATCCTGTTCGCCGTGAACACCCCAGAAGGACGCGCAGAGGGCTACAGCGTTGTTCTGATTCGCGACCTCGATACTGGCGAAGAGCGGCAGGTCGCCCGCAGCGCCGGTCGTTTCAGTGTTTCCCCGGACGGCCGAGAACTCGCCATCCAGGTGGGAGACCCAGCCACCAAGGAGAGCGTCGTGAAGATCGTCCCGGTGGCCGGCGGCGAGCCGCGCGAGGTGTTCCGCACGAAGAAGGCTGGCATGTCGCTGTCGTGGAATGCGGATGGCAGGCACGTGCTTGTCGGAGAATCAGACCCGGACAACGAGGTCCTGTGGCTCGTTCGCGTCGACGGTGCCAAGCCGCTGAAGTTCACGCTTGGCACAAAGGGCGTCCTGGGCCCGCGCCTGCACCCCGATGGGCGCCAGGTGGCCTTCTACACGAGGTCAGAGGGGAAAGGCGAAGTCTGGGTCATGGAGAACTTCCTGCCGGCGGCCAAGGAGGCAGGCGGGGGCCCGACGCAGAAGATCAAGAAGATCAAGAAGTGAGCATGACGCTGCATCGTCTCCGGATGCGCGCCCCCGCGAACCTGACGGCGGTGTTCCTGGCCGTCGCCGGCGTCTCCGTGTTCGCGCTCGTTTGGCTGGGTATCGGGATCGTGCGGCAGGACCGCGCCCTCGAAGCGCAGCGCCTTGCCGAGCGCCGGGAAGGGGCCGCCGACCGCGTGGTCGCCGGGCTGGAGCGGGTACTCTCGGTGGAGGAACGGCTGCTCGATGGTGCGGCGGCGCCGCCCGAGGGGTTCGGCCGGGACGGCGCACTCCTGATTGTGGCCGATTCGTCAGGTTTGCAGGCGTGGCCCGACCGAGCTCTCCTCTATTACCCGACAGTACGTCCGCTGCGAGAGGCACCAGTGGAGGTGTTTCGCGAAGCCGAGACACTCGAGCATTCGGACCGCGCCTACGATCGGGCCATCACGCTGCTGCGACAGCTGTCCAAGTCTCGCGATCCGGCCGTGAAGGCCGGAGCCGAGCTTCGCCTGGCGCGCAACCTCCGCAAAGCCGGCCGAGCCGAGGCGGCACTGGAGACCTACAGCGACCTCGCCACGGTGACTGACGCGAGCCTGTCTGGCGTGCCCGCGGATCTGGTGGCGAGCCGGGCGCGCTGTGCGCTGCTCGAGGAACTGGGGCGCACCGAGCATCTGCGCAAGGAGGCGCAGGCGCTTGCCGCGGGCCTGCGGGATGGGCGGTGGCAACTCGGTCGCGCGGCGTGGCACCACTACACCGGGCAGACAGAACGATGGCTCGGAACCGGTCCCGAGAACGATGCCGAGCGGCGGACGACTGCCGAGGCCGTCGATTGGGTGTGGCAGCGATGGCGCGCGGGCCAGACTGTCGAGCCCCGTTCGTCGGGCCGCCGCGCACTCGAGATCGAGGGCACGCCGGTCACGGTCCTGTGGCGCGCGTCCGACGATCGCCTGTCAGTACTTGTCGCAAGCGCCAGATATCAGCAACGCCGCTGGTTCGAGCCGACGCTCGCCGCGCTCGACCGGCCGAGCGTCGGGATCGCTCTGGTCGGCGAGGGCGCCCACGTGCTTCACGGAGCCGCGCCAGCGGCGGGGTCGCCAGAAACCCGGCGGCTCGCGTCTGCGACCGGCCTGCCGTGGAACGTCGTCGCCACCAGCGACAATCTGGACGCCGACTTGCGCGGCTTCGCGCAGCGCCGCCGGCTGATCGTCGCAGGCCTGGGCGCGCTCGCCCTGCTCGTTGTCGCGGTCAGCTACCTGATCGGCCGCGCGGTCTCGCGGGAGCTGGCTGCCGCGCGCCTGCAGTCGGATTTCGTGTCCGCCGTGTCGCACGAGTTCCGGACGCCGCTGACCGCGCTCGCGCAATTCACGGAGATCCTCGGCGAACAGGAGGATGCGCCGATCGAGAAGCGGCGGACGTTCCACGAGGCGCAGGCGCGCGCCACGCGCCGCCTGACGCGGCTGGTCGAGTCGCTGCTCGACTTCGGCCGGATGGAGGCCGGAGCCCGCCCGTATCGGCTCGAGCCGATCGACGCGGCCGAGGTGACTGAAGACGTTGTCCGGGATTTCCGGCAGGACGTGGAACCAGCAGGATTCACCGTCTCCTACAACGGCCCGACCGGCCGCGCCACCGTCAACGCGGATCGGGAGGCGCTCACGCAGGCGATCTGGAACCTCCTGGACAATGCCGTCAAGTACTCCGGCGACAGCCGGGCCGTACATGTCGAAGTCGAGCAGACCGGTGAGGTCACGATCCGCGTGCACGACGAAGGGTTCGGCATTCCAGCGCCCGAGCTGAAGCGGATCTTCAGGAAGTTCTCCCGGGGCTCGGCCGCCACGGAACACGGCGTGAAGGGCACCGGCATCGGCCTCGCCATGGTCAAGCACATCGTGGACGCGCACGCGGGCCGGGTTGCCGTAGACAGTGAACCAGGCCGAGGCAGCACCTTCACAATCACCGTGCCCTCAGGAGGCTGACGTGCCGCGCATTCTCATCGTCGAGGACGAACCGGACATCGCGCTCGGGCTGCGTGAGGACCTGGGCTCCCACGGATTCGACGTGGAGGTGGTGCGGGACGGGGAGTCGGCGGCCCAGAGGGGAAAGGAGCCGGGCTGGGACCTGATACTCCTCGACCTCATGCTCCCGCGCAAGGACGGCTTCGACGTGTGCCGCGAGCTCCGCAAGGACAGCGTGAGCACCCCGATCATCATGCTCACTGCCCGGACGCACGAGGCGGAGAAAGTGATGGGTCTCGACCTCGGGGCCGACGACTACGTGACGAAGCCGTTCAGCCCCCGGGAGCTCAG
>Ga0316622_100002004_pt1 | contig 13819 bp, 12 predicted proteins | sample OWC_Aug_OW2_C1_D_FD_207646 | JGI IMG/M metagenome (GOLD analysis project Ga0316622, IMG submission 207646) | Wetland soil microbial communities from Old Woman Creek delta, Ohio, United States - OWC_Aug_OW2_C1_D5_C | ecosystem: Environmental > Terrestrial > Soil > Wetlands | place: USA: Ohio... | reverse complement strand
GGTGGGATGGCCCTTGGGGTACTCTACGTAAGTCTGGAAGGACGCGCCCGAGGTGGTCACGATGAGCACGTGGTTCGGCTGCTTTGCGGGAAACAACGCCTCGTAAGCCGGGTCGGCCGTCACCCTGATGCGGGAAAGGAACCGGCGGATGGCGGGATCATGAATGCTCTCTTCCGTGAATTCCTCCGGCGTCACTTTGCCGCGCGCGCACGCGGCCGCCAGGCAGTAGGGGAGGCTGTGGTCGGCCGTCTCCTTGGACTGCGGATCGAATTTGGACGGATCAGAGAGGATGTCCGCGGCCCGCGCGATCGTCTTTACGGTCACGGACGCGATGTCGTCCGGCCGGAGCTTGTTCTTGCGGATGATGTCGAGCGTGGCGGTGATGGGCGCGTGTGTCAGCGCCTCCGTGGGATGCGCCTTCATCCCGCATCGCGTGATCCTGAACGTTGAACCCAGGTCGTCCACGAGCTTCGATTCGTCCCATCCCTTGCCGAGGCAATGCATGAGCCCTTCCTTGCCGTCCAGCGCGTGCTCCGGACCCGTGTACCCCTCCTTCGCCAGCAACGCGGCCTCCACCCCGGCCGCGACCGCGAGCGGATCGACGGTGTTCTTCATCATGGTGAGTTTGCCGGCAGTGACGGAACCCGTCGTGCCGTGACAGGATCCGGAGATGCCGGCGGCGTTCACCAGTTGCTGCGGATCGAGGCCAAGCAGCTTCCCGGCGGCAAACGGCGACGCGAACTGGGTGAGTGTGGCGTGATGCCATCCGCGCTCCCGGACGCCGGGAACGGCGAACTCGCACAAACGCATCTCGATCTCGTAGGCGATCAGAATCGCCGTGAGGATCTCCGCGCCCGACTTCTTCGTGTATTCGCCCACGGACAGCGCCGCAGGGATGATATCGCTCGGGTGCGACGGGTCCTGCATCCAGTAAATGTCGTTGTAGTCCATCACCCGGATGAGCAGGCTGTTCACCAGGGCGGCTTGCACGAGCGAGGTCTTCTCGGCGGTGCCGATGATGGTCGCGTGCGCGTTGCCGCCCAGAAAGGCAAGCACCTTCCGATAGATCGCCGGGTCTTCCTGCTTTAGACCTCCCAACGCGCAACCCACGCTGTCAAAAAGAAACCTCTTCGCCGCCGCGCGAGCGTCTTCCGGGACCTGGTCGTACGTCAGGGACGCGGTGAATTCCGCTAACTTCAGGGTGAGCCTGCTCATGTCGCATTCTCCTTGCAGCAAAAGCCATACGGCCTAACAGACGATGGGAGAGCATCTTAGCACAATAACTCCGCCCTTGTCCAGGGGGGGCGGCGAGTGTGCATTCGAGCCGGTGGAACCGGCAAACTTTGCCGGTACCAGTTCGTGAGTCTGACAGCCATTTGTGTACTGTTTTTGCTTGTTGTCACGTATCCGGCAACGCCTTAGGAGACCAAATGCTCAACCGCCTGTTGCGGCCGCTCAGAGAGAGTTTTTCCGCAAAAATAATTGCGCTGGTAGTAGCGAGCGTGGCCGTCACATCCGTCGTCGTTGGCATCGTGACCATGCGGAGCACGCAGCGTTTCCTCGCCGACAAAACGTGCGAGAAATTCCCCGCGATTCTGTCCGCGAGCAAGTCCAAGGTTCGAATCCTGCTCCAGCGCGAAGTCCAGGACCTCGAGCGTCTGTCGCAATCGTCGGTCTTCCTCGCCAACCTCGAGCGCTATTTCGCTTCCGGCGGTGCCAGAAAAGCCGACAGCTCCGTGCAGGACGAGCTGCACAAGTACCTTCGCATCGTGCAGATCCGATTCCCGATCTACGACGAGATTCTCGTGCTCGCCCCCGGGCGCGAGGCGATTGCTTTCACCTCTGCTGAAGCCGCCGCGGCCGCCGACTCGGTCGTGCGGACCACCCTTGACGAGGATGAGTCCTCCCGGTTCTGCCCGGCCATCGTGCTCCCCGATCGTTCCGGCGCTTACCAATGGCTGTTCGTGCCTTTCGACAGCCCGGAGTTCAACTTGTCGAAGCTCCTGATGGTGGCGAAGGTCGATCTCGGCGAATTCGGGCGCGAGATGGCGGAGATCGGGCTGGACCGCGGTGGCGACCTGTATCTCGTGGACGAGATGGGAAGATACCTCACGCAACCCCGTTTTGCGGAGGAGAACCTGGTCGGTCTGGAAGCCATGCAGGTTCCAACACGCGACGACGGACAGTTGGTGGTGGAAGAACGAACCAGTTACGGAGATCGCTTGGTATTTCGGAGCATCTCTCGGGTCGAGGAAACAGGTTGGTGGGTCGTGCACGAAGAGGACTACACGATCGCGATGGAACCGGTGCTCAACACCCAGACGCGGATATGGGTGGCGGTGCTGCTCATAGGCGCGGCATTCGTTCTGGCCGCGCTCAAGGTCGTTCAGACCATGTTGCGGCCGGTACGCGCGCTGGCGCTGGGCGCTCAGCGCATCAATGAAGGACTGGTCGGCGTGAAGATCCCCCGGGGGGCGAACGACGAGATCGGGATGATGATCGGCACCTTCAATGAGATGGCCCAGACGATCACGTTGTCCAAAGCCGAGTTGCAGTACAAGAACAAGATGCTGAATCAACAGAACGATCAGTTGCAGGACATGAACCGCAGGCTCGAGGAACTATCGGTGACGGACGGCCTCACCGGGTTGTTCAACCACCGCCACTTCTGGAACATCCTCAACACCGAGCTGGCGCGGGTGCACCTCTACAAAGGAAACCTGGCTCTGGTGCTGATTGATCTGGACGATTTCAAGCGGGTGAACGACCAGTTCGGACATGCGGTGGGAGACCTGCTGCTCCAGTCCATCGCACGCTTGCTGAAAGAAGCCGTTCGCGAGACCGACATCGTTGCCAGGTACGGTGGGGAGGAGTTCGCGATCCTGTTGCCCGATACCAATCGCAGCGGCGTGGAGCAGGTTTCCGAGAAGCTGCGCCGATGCGTGGAGGCGCTGCGCTTCAAGATACCGGAGACCGACATCGCTATCTCGGTGACCATCAGCATCGGTGTTTCCGTATTCCGGGGCAACCGCCGCGAGTTTTTCAACGCCGCCGACCGCGCGTTGTACCTGTCCAAGAGTGAGGGGAAGAACCGCGTGAATTACGCTCTGCAGAGTTGAGGCCAGACTACGAACGGTACGCCGGACGTCCCGACCATCACCGGACGACCGAGCTGTGCACCCATCCCGCCACACCCGATTTCGCCTTCACCCGATACCAATCGTCGCGCTCCTGGAGTTGGACCACGACCGTTCCATGGTCCAGCGTGGCCACGACGTCGTACTCCGCCCCCGGGCCCTCGCGCAGGTTGGCGCGCGAGACCGAAACGACCCGGGCCGTTCCCATGGCCGGCGCCAGTTCTCGGCGGCGCTCGACCTGAACCAGGAGGCGGATCGCGCGATTGGCGTAGTAGACGGACGCGGCGTAGTTCTGGGTCTTCATGAGTTCGTCGGCGGCTTTGATCTTCGCTCGCACCTGCGCGGCGCTGAGAGAGTCCAGATCTTCCGTACTCTTGGCTTCGATCCGCTCGAGCAGAAGCTGGGCCTCAGCTATGGCGGAGACCGCTGACGCTTTTGTCTCCGTCGATTGGAGCCGTTGCTCCAAGCTCACGAATTGCCGCTCGACACGGTCGAGTTCTGCTTTGAGACTCTCGACCTCATCCCTGAGCAAAGCGTTGAGTTCCGCCCGGTTCTGGCACTCTGCGGTGGCCTTGGCGAGGTCCAGCCCGGCCGACTCCAACCGGGTCCGGAGTTTTTGGTTCTCGGCCGCAAGTCCCTCGAGGGAGTCTCCCTCAGCCAGCGCGGGGTCATTCTGCGATGACCTCGCAGCGATCCACCCGCAACCTGTTGGCAGACTGCACATCAGCGCGCAAAGCGCGACCGGCCAGAGCATCCAGAGACCGTTTCTTTTCATCGGGGCGGGTGTCGCGCAAGATGCATGCCAGCCGGGGCGTCGCTCACCGGCGTGACGAGAGCCGAAGGGAATTCCAACCGGAACGGCGCGGCATGCGCTTTCAGGCAGATCGTTTCGCTCTCTTTGCCCGGATGCCGGCCGAGAAAGCCGCACCGGCGCGGTAGATGCAGACTGCTGCGGCGATCTTGACCAACGCTCCCGGGATGAAGGGCAGGAGCCCGAAACGCAAAGCGGACACGAGGTCGTGCGTGTAAACGGCGGCGAGATGCGAGACTCCCATGGCGAAGATGACGATCGTCCCGGCCACGAACGCCCCCGCCTGGCCCGCAAGCGAACGGGAGCGACGAATGAGGGCAGAGACCACGAGCGGCGCGACAACAAAAGAAGCCAGGTATCCGCCCGTCGGGCCGGCGAGCACACCGATCCCCGCCGTCCCCCCGGCGAACACCGGCAGGCCCGCTGCTCCGACGCCAACGTAGACGAGCTGACTGAAACCGCCGACCCGTCCGCCGACGGCAGCGCCTGCCAGCAAAACAAACAAGGTTTGCATCGTGATGGGCACGGGTTGCAGGGGGACGTAGATGTGGGCCCCCAAGAAGGTCAGGGCCGCAAACGCGACCGAGCCTGCAACGCCATGTAATACATTCAGTTGATTAGCGCTCGCGGTTGTGAGCACCGCCGCCGACGATTGGGAACGAACACCTCTGCCAATACCGATCACGTTGGTCTCCTCGTTCGTAGGGGTCAAAGCCAGGATAGTCGCCAATCTGACCGATGCATCCTGCCGCTGTCAAGCGAAAAGCCGGTCCGAAAGCCGCCGGTCCCACGCCTGCTGTCACGGGCAGGGCATACCCGCTTGCGCAGAATCCAACAGGGTCGTCAGGTCGGGTGCGACCGCCTCCGCGTAATCGCAAGCGAATCGTTGAAACCGCGTCGGGTCTTTTCCCTCCCAAAGCGCCGGTCCCCACCAATCATCGTGGGTGACCGCCCCTCCGACAGATCGCGGAGCCTGGCCCTCGATCTCGCTCAGTATCTCGGGGATGATCATCGCCGTCCGCCATTGGGCGGCCCGAGCCGCCCGGCAATCGTGCGTCGGGTTGTCTCCCACGTAGCAGATGCGCTCCGGCGTCACGCCCAGGATCGTCGTCAGGCCGACGGCCCCGCCGCCCTCCCACATGGTTGCCCCGCGGCCGCGGACATCGATCGGTCTCGGGGAGGTACCGGCCGTGAAGAACTCCGGTTTTCGCGCTCCCGTCACCGCGAGGTCAAACACCTGCCGCCACCCGTTCAGTAGATGGTCCATGAGCGCGCAGGTGTAGTCGTAGCCGGAGTTGGTGAGAAGAAACAACTTGAAGCCTGCGCTGCGGAGTCGTTCCAGAGAAGCGGCCACTCCCACGGGTGCTGCGACGAACCGTCCGGGATTGGACAGTATTGTCTGTTTGAGTTCGCCACGCGTATGGGATTGGTCGAGCGCTTCCAAGATGTCGGAAAACAATGCGCGATAGTCGGGGATCCGATCCCGCGGTTCAAGTCCAAAGTCCACAGCCAGTGAAAATAGCTTTGCTGCCGGCAGGTCGAACGGTGAGTCGAAAGCGAGGTGGCTGGCTTGTTCGACTGCCATGCCGGAGCGGCCGTAGAGCCCGCGGACCTCGGCCGCCTCGAGTGCGAGGCGGCCGTGTCGCGCGCGCCGGACGCGGTCTCGGTAGTCGAGCTTGAGGAGGTTGCCCTGGCGGAGATCTACCACCAGCCCGCGACAGGCTTTCGCGTCGAGAAATCGAAACGAGGAAACGGCGTCGGGATAGCCTTTATCTTCGACGAGAAACCGGCAGGTTTCGGCGAATGCCAGGTCGTTCACTATCCAGTCGTCGTACAGCGCGAGCGTGTGGTCGAGGTCGAGACCGATCGCCTCGACTCCCTCGAGACGGAGCGGCTGCCGGACGAGGATGCGGCGCGGGAGAGCATTCTTCGATGGACGGTGTTGCATGGTCGGGTGGCCACTCACGGGCACGAGCGTAACTCGCTGGGAGTAGGGGGGTTCGCATGTGCGGGTCCGTCACTCCCGGCGCCGCCGCCGTGCGTCTTTGTGCGCACGATTGAACGGCGAATCGCCGCGCTCTGCCAGTGAATGTTACGCGATATTTTGCCTTGCATTTTGCAACGTTTGTGACTACGAATTAGGTAGAGGGCGAAGCGGCAAACAGGAAATGCCGCTGGGGCTACGATCCACTGGTGACTGGCGCAGAGGCCATGCCTCGGTGCCGGGCGAGGAAAGCAAATGAGTCACAAGTTCTTCACGGTGGAAGAGGCAAACGCGCTCGTGGGCTTCCTGGAGGTGTCCATAGAGCGGATCCGGAGGAACAAGCAACGGTTCCTCTGGCTCCAGCAGGAGATTTCGATTCTCCGGTTGATCGTCGAATGCGGGGCGAACACGCCCGAAGGCCGGCCGAAGGACGAGCAGGTCAACCCCGACGCCGTCGCCCTGGGGGAAAAGCTCCGTCAGTTCGAGGCCGTGCAACGCGAGATTGACAAGGGCAAGGCGGCGATCGCCCACACGGGTTGCATCATTCGGGATGAGGACAATGGCCTGATAGACTTTTACTCGATCCAAAACAACACCGTGGTTTACCTGTGTTGGAAGAAGGGCGAGGATTCGGTTCGATATTGGCACTCGATTCACGACGATTTCGAGACGCGGCAACCGCTCTTGCGATCACCCTCGGCCTAGAAGGGCCGCGGGCACTTTGGTCATCGACGGGACGACGCCGACGCGCGTCGTCCTTTTTGTTTGCTCCGATTCCTGGGCGTGCTCACAACAGCTGGTAGTTCGGCCCGTCACCGCCCTCCGGTGGCGTCCATCGTATGTTGTCCAGCGGGCACTTGATATCGCAGGTCTGACAATGGACGCAGTTGGCGAAATTCACCTGCAGTCGTAGCCGGCCCCCCTCCTCCTTGATCATTTCGTAAACGCTCGCCGGGCAGAAACGGTTGCACGGGTAGCGATATTTCCCCACGCAGGTGTCGTAGCAGACCTTCGTGTCCAGAATCTTCAGGTGGCACGGTTGGTCTTCGTTGTGCATCGTGCCCGAGTTGTAGACGTTCGAAAGCTTGTCCAGGAACTGCACCCCGTCGTACTTGCGCGGTTCCGGGAGGTCGACATTGTCCCCGTGATACTCCTTTACCGTGGCGAAGGTGTAACGGTCCTCCTCGATCCCGCGGTACGACAAGAGATCGCTCCCCCCAGCCACTTGCTGCACACCGAGGTGAAAGAACGCTTTGGGGATGCCGAGCGAAACCGCCCGGTGGAAGTTCCTGGACTTGTGCATCGAGCGGCCGATGTAGCTTTCATGGACGGCCTTCTCGTACGGGGAGAGCGCCTCTTCGGAGAAGTCGTTCTTCTTGAGGGCCTCCAGGATCGTCTCCGCGGCCAGCATGCCCGATTTCATGGCGAGATGGATCCCCTTTAGACGCGCCATGTCGACCAGGCCGCCGGCTTCACCCACCAGCACCGCCCCGTGCGTGTGCAGTTTCGGAACGCACAGATAGCCGCCGGCGGTGATCACTTTCGCCCCGTACGCGACGCTCTTTCCGCCTCTGAGGATCCCCGCTATCAGCCGGTGTTCCTTGAACTGCTGGAGCTGTTCGTGCGGGTTTATGAATGGATCCCTGTAATCGAGCGGCGTCACGAGTCCGATCGAGAGCATCCGGTCGGCCATGTGGTAGACCCAGGTGCCGCCGACGCAGTCCCTTTGGAACGGGTATCCCATGGTGTGAATCACGCGGCCGACATCCCCGAAGCCCACCGGCATTTCGAACACTTCTTTAACGCCCGTTTCGTACACCTGTGTGGGCTTGCCCGCGTCGAGCTTCCGAGCTGCGATCAGTTGCTTCGAGAGATAGCCCCGCGAGCCGTCGCCGAAGACGGTGACCTTGGCCCGGAGGTCGATGCCGGGCTCGAAGTTGCTCTTCGGCTGGCCGTTCTTGTCCACTCCCTTGTCCCCGGTCCGCACGCCCACGACCGCGGGGCCGTTTTCCAGTATCTCCTTGCCGGCGAAACCGGGAAAGATGTTCACGCCCATCGACTCGACCTGCCCCGCGAGCCACCGTGTGAACTTCGAGAGGGACAGCGTGTAGTTTCCGTGGTTCCGGAACTGGGGGGGTGTGATGGGAAGTCGATAGGCCCGTCGCCGAGAGAGGAAGTAGACGTCCTCCGCCTCGATGAGCTTTTCCAGCGGGCAACCTTTTTCCGCGAAATCGGGGATGAGTTCCTCGAGGGCGATGGGATCGAGAACGGCGCCCGAGAACGAATGGGCGCCGACTTCCTTGCCCTTCTCGATCACGGCGATCATGGGTTCCAGCGCGTTGCCCTCGTTCGTCTGGCGCACGCGTTCGTTGTGCGCGTTGACGAGGCTCTGCAAGTGGTACGCACCCGCCAGCGTTCCGGGTCCGGCGCCTACGAATAGGACGTCAACCTCCAGTGTCTCTCTTTCGGGGCTCATCTCGCCTCCGGCGGTTATGGGTTCGATCGCGACTCACGGATTCGTGCGCGCGAGTCTATCATATGGAAACCGCACCGGACGGTCAAAATGTTTGCGGCCCGCGCGGGTTGGGACCGACGAACGGTCCCTGGGAATCGCTTGACATTGCGTGCGAGTGGGTTACCTTACAACAAAACGGATGTGACCGCCTTCCGGTGCCGGAGGCGGGCCCTGTAGTGAGGAAGGACTCATATGGCAACGAGGGTTGTCAGCACACCGCTGGCACAGAAGAGCTCCTGGGGAGACCGCATCTACCTGAAGGAAGTGCTGAGGGGGTTGGGTATCACCATCACCCACTTCGTCACGAACATCGCTAACATCCGGAAGAACGAAGTGGGGTTGACGTACCAGTGGCCGGAGGAACGGAAACCGCTCGCCGAGCGATGGCGAGGGGAACATCGCTTGATGCAGCGTCCCGACGGCACGCCCCGGTGCGTGGCGTGCAATTGCTGCGCGACGGCCTGCCCGGCGGATTGCATCGAGATCGTGGCAGCCGACAGCGGTCATGATAGCGTGGAAAAATACCCGGTCGTTTTCAACATCGACATCCTGCAATGCATTTTTTGCGGCATGTGTGTGGAGGCGTGCCCGTGCGACGCGATCCGCATGGACACGGACAAGTTCACGGAAGCCAGCTACCAGGGCCCGGTGAAGATCCTGGACATCGACTACCTCTTGAGCAACCATCCCACGGGAAAGAGCAAGGTCAGCGAGGCGATCTACTGAGCGCGTGTCAGCAGGCGTGTAAACACGCGGATTCGTCGGGGAAGATCTTGCCGGGATTCAGAATGCCGGCGGGGTCGAAAGCCCGCTTGATGCGCCTCATCAGCTCGATCTCCGCTTCGCTCATCGCGAGCGGAAGGTAGTTCCTCTGCACCAGACCGATCCCGTGTTCCCCTGAAATCGTTCCCCCCAAGGAAACGGTGAGCCGGAAGATCTCCCTGATCGCCGCGTCGAGACGGTTGTTCCATTCCTCGTCCGTCATGTCCATCTTGAGAATGTTAACGTGGAGATTACCGTCGCCGGCGTGGCCGTAACAAACCGCCCGAATGCCGAAGCGGCCGGCGATTTCCTTGACGCCGACCAGCAGCGGCACCAGGTTGATCCTGGGAACCACTGTGTCCTCTTCCTTGTAGACGGACACCGACTTGACCGCCTCGCCGATCGAGCGCCGCATCGTCCACAGTTCGTTCATTTTGGCCGAGCTATCGGCGAGGAGGACGTCCCTGGCCCCTTCCGCGAGCGCCACTTCACAAACGCGCTCGGCGTTCCGTTCGATGACGGACGTGTCGTCGCCGTCCAGCTCGACCATCAGCAGGGCGGCGGCATCACTGTGAGGGATCTTGGTGTCGAGATGCTTCTCGGCGATCTGGATGGCGTCACGTTCGATGAACTCCAGCACGGATGGAACGATGCCGGCGTTCATGATCGCCGGCACCGTGCGCGCGCACGATTCCAGAGCGTCGAACGGGATGAGCAGCATCGTGCGATACGGGGGCAGAGGAATGAGTTTCAGGTGGATCTTGGTGATGACGGCCAGCGTTCCTTCCGACCCGACGATGAGCTGCGTGAGATTGTAGCCGGTGACGTTCTTGAGCAGTTTGCCGCCGTGGCGGACGATGTCGCCGCTGGGAAGGACGGCTTCCAGGCCGAGCACGTAATCCTTGGTCACGCCGTACTTGACGGCCCGGGGGCCGCCCGAGCATTCGGCCAGGTTTCCCCCTAGGTAACAGCTGCCCCTGCTCGCCGGGTCCGGGGGATAAAACAGCCCCACCTTCTCCACGGTTTCCTGAAACTCCTGGGTGATGACGCCGGGTTCGACCACGGCCATGAGGTTATCGCGGTCGATCTCGACGATTCGATTCAGCCCCGCCGTCGACAGCACGATTCCGCCGTGGACGGGAAGAGCCCCTCCGGACAGCCCCGTGCCGGCCCCACGCGGGGTGACCGGTATGCGGTGCTCGGTCGCGATCCGCATGACGGCTGCAACTCCCTCGGCATCCCGGGGAGCGACGCCGACCTCCGGCCTGTATACCAGGTCCTCGGTCTCGTCGGATGCGAACTTGGTGATCGTTTCCTCGTCGGTGAGCACTGCGGCTTCGCCGAGGGCATCCCTCAGCTGCCCGATCACCTGCGGTGAAACCTGGTTGAATACCGGCGATTGCCGGCCACCGGCCATGGTACACCCCCTGGATATCGATAGCATGTTAGTGCGCGCGCGCGCGGTAGCAAGACAAATTTTGCCGGCGTTGCGCGCTTGAGGCTTCCGCGCCGATGAGATACGCTTTGCCTGTGCAAAAGGTCATTGTCGATGGCTACAATGTCATTCACGCCGACGAGTCACTGAAGCGTATGGCCGCTCGCGGTTTGGAGGATGCCAGGGGCGCCTTGGTCGCCCGGCTGCGCGACTACCTGGCGGAAAGGTCCGTCAGCATAACGGTGGTTTTTGACGGGGCCGGTCGACTCACGGATGTGGATGTTGCCGTGCCGGGCCGGCTGCAGTTGCTCTTCACTGCCGGCGGGCAGACCGCGGACGAGATGATTTTGCGTATACTGGAGGAGTCCTCGAATCCCCGGGAGTACATAGTCGTGACCTCCGACATGACCGATATCGGGAGAAACGCCCGGGCCATGGGGGCGTGCGTGGTCCGGTCAGGGGAGTTTCTGGCGCGTATTCGTCCCAAGAGGGGGCGGCCCGGGAGTGATCGTGGGTCGGAGCGGGATTCGATGCCGGATGTGGACTTCTGGCTCGGACAGTTCGAGCGGGATTCGAAGGACGGTGGCGGTGAGCCGGATGGCGACTGAATGTGCAGATTGCGCTTAACGTCGCGCCGGAGACGTCGTATCATTGAGTGTCGAAGCCATCGGAAATTCGTGATGTATCGGACACCGCCGGTGATGTGCTTTGGGGCGGGAATCGTCCGGATCAAGCTCAAGCCCTGACGCGAGCGATCGGAAAGGGATCAACGTGAAAAAAACTCTGTTCGTCGTTCTAGCGGTATTGGTGGTGGGTGTGGCCGCCTCTGCGGCCAAAGGACCTGATCTCGACGCTCTGCGAGGTCTTGCGGCGAAGTACCCCTTCGTCCTGACGTACACGCCGGGCGGGGAGGGGGGGGTGCGCTTCCTCTACGTCGACAACTGGAACCATGTCCACGTTTATCGGATGGTGGACGGGGTTCTGGAACTCGAGTGGGAGCAGACCAATCTGGGCACCAGGGTGACCTCGATTTTCATCACGGATCTGTACGCGGATGGTCGGTTGATGCTGGTGATATCGACCTTCGGCGGCCGGATCGTTGTGTACGACTTGGATGGGTACGACCTGGTATGGGAAAACATCGAGGATCCGTTCAGCCGGATCGACTACCTGGTCTCGGCCAACGTGGATAGCGACGATCAACAGGAACTCATCTTTTTAGCCGAAGACAAGCTGCGGATCTACGACACCGTGAACAAGACGTTCGAGTGGGTGAGCCAGAGGTCTTTCGTAGCCCAGCAGATTCTTCTTGGAAACGTCGATGACGACCCGCAGGCCGAAATCATTCTCAACACCGGCCTCGTGATCGACTCCAAGTTTTTTAACATCGATTTTACGTCCGAACGCCCGTTCGGCGCGCGTATCGCGCTGCTGGACTTGAATGGGGATGGGATCCCCGAGATTTTCGGAGAGGCCCCCGACTTCGTGTTGCGCGTGTTCGACGTCTACGCCGAACGGGAGATCTGGTGACGCAAGATCTCTGCTGATAAAGCCTTGCGTCGACACACGGGCGCGGATTTCTGGCTTGTGAAAAAACGGACATTGTGGTACAATCCTGCCGAATTCTCCTCCCCTACAAGCAGTTGGTTCCGAGGGGCGATCGACGTACGTGGTGCGCTTCGAGTGTTTCTGTTTGATCACCGCATCGAAGGGAGGGCTTGCTATATGTCGGGATTTCTAACGAGGACGACGGTGGCGACCGTCATGGCGTTGCTATTGGGATTGGCGACTGGGGCGATGGGTGCGACTCAGACTGTCCAGTTCAGCCTGAACGGATCCGGGGCGTTGCTCAACAGCCCGGTGGTTTTCCAAGGGACGATCGATTCCGGCCCGATGAGCCCGGGCTTGTTCGTGATCCAGATCGATGACGCCGGGTGGCCCCTGGATGATCCCGGAACGCCGGGGAACGAACGTTGGAATTACCTGCTCACGAACTTCTTCACCTATGACAACACCGCCGGCGGGCAGCACTGGGACGGTTACTTTCCGAAGCAGGGGACGTTGTTGCCTCCGGTCACTTGGCGATTCGGCAAGAATGGCGACCGGTTGGGTGGAGTAATCCGTTACTTGATTATCACGATTCGGGACTCGGACGCCGACGGCATGGTCGATCAGGATGAGCTCGCCAACCAGATGGTGGCGATGAACTTTCAGTGCCACGTCGAGCAGAGCGGCGGTGCCTACGACGGTTGGTGCGGGGCCGGATCGGCCAACGGAAATCTCGAGGATTTCGACCCCAACATGGATGATCTGCTGACGATTTCGGTCGGCAATCTGTTATTGAGGGACTTCGGCTGCGCGGTGCACGCCGATGCCAAGACGTGGGGTGCCTTGAAACAGATGTACCGGTAAGCGAGACCAACGCGCCGGAAACCAAGGAATGCGCCAATACAGTTCGGGGTGCTCATACGAAAGGCTAGGTCATTAATGAAAAAAACTGCGATTGCAGTGGTCGCTGTGGTTGTCGCACTGACGTTCGGCTCCATCTCAGCCTGGGGTCAGGTCCCCAGCCACATGGTGTTCGACGTCGCCGGCACCTTCAACTTCATGGAGTCGCCGGTTTTGGTCAATGGGTCGGTCACCGCTGGGGAACCGCTTTTGTTGGGTGGATTTTGGAACATTCTGGTCGATGACACCGGTTGGCCAGGAGACTCCGACCAACAGGCGAGATGGGACTATCTGAGCGCGACCTATTACGAACCGAACTTCGACCCGTACTCCTTCACGTGGACGGCCACGTTCGATGAGAATACGACGGCGTCATCGCCGCAGTGGTCGTGCGGCCGAACGGGGATCGGGAAGATGACGGGCACGGCGACGCTGCAGATGACGATCAGTGATTTCGACTTCGACGGCGAGCTCGATACCGACGAACGCAGCCTCATCGTATTCTCGGGGACGTTGATCGTGGTGAAAAACGGCGAGGGAGTCTTCGCGGGCTACTGCGGTCTCGGTTCGTACAGTGGGTACTCGGAAAATCCGGACCCGGTGAATTTTGCCGACGACGCGTTCACTGGATCCAATATCGTGGATATAGAAGACTGCTCGCTGCCCAACGAGAACGTATCGTGGGGACACGTGAAAGCCAAATACGCCAGGTAGGCGCTGGGCTCTC
>Ga0316622_100002002_pt1 | contig 13821 bp, 6 predicted proteins | sample OWC_Aug_OW2_C1_D_FD_207646 | JGI IMG/M metagenome (GOLD analysis project Ga0316622, IMG submission 207646) | Wetland soil microbial communities from Old Woman Creek delta, Ohio, United States - OWC_Aug_OW2_C1_D5_C | ecosystem: Environmental > Terrestrial > Soil > Wetlands | place: USA: Ohio... | reverse complement strand
ACGCCCGCACCCACGGGTCCGGGCCTGATGGCGACGACCAGCGCGGCACCAACCCCGACGGTGAGACAGATCAGCAGGACACCGCGGCACGTCATTGATCGATCCTTCGAGTGTGAGTGGCTTTCACTTTCCCTAAACGCCGGCGCGGCCTCCGTGCGACAGCTGCGAACTGCGGTAAGATCACCTCGGCTCAGCAAACACGAACGACATGCCCACTGACGACGGCCCGTCGGGTCGCCTCGACTCGACCTTTGCGCTGCTCGAGCGGGCGCGCGGCGGGGACGCGGCCGCGCTGGACTCCCTGTTCGCGCGACATCTCAAGCCCCTCCAGCGCTGGATCAGCGGGCGGTTGCCGAGATGGGCCCGGGACATGGCCGACACGGACGACCTTGTCCAGGACACGCTGCTGCAGACGTTCAAGAGGATCGAGGCCTTCGAGCCGCGCCGGGTGGGCGCCCTGCAGGCGTACCTGCGCCAGGCCGTGCTGAACCGGGTTCGGGACGAGCTGCGGAGGAAGGGACGACGGCCCGACTCGACCGACCTGGACGACATCCAGCTCGCCGGCGAGGACTCGCCACTCGAGGAGGCCATCGGACGAGAGGCCGTCGAGAACTACGAGCGGGCGCTGCAGCGGTTGAGGCCGGACGAGCGGGAGGCGATCATCGCCAGGGTCGAGCTTGGCTACTCCTACGAGGAGCTGGCCGAGGCGTTGGACAAGCCGTCGGTGGGCGCGGCACGCAAGACCGCCCAGAGGGCACTGTTGCGGCTCGCCGAGGAGATGAAGCATGGCAGAGGCTGACGCCCTCGTCGACGAGCTGGCCGGAGCCATTCTCGATGGCGACCCAATCGACTGGCCATCGGTCGAGTCGAGCGCCAGCCACGGCGATCGGCCGCTGCTCGACCAGCTCAAGCTCCTGTCGCGGGTGGTCGAGTTGCATCGCAGCCCACGGGCTCACGACGCTGCCGGACACTGGGGCCCACTCCGTGTGCTCGGGCCTCTCGGCGTCGGCGCGCATGGCGCGGTGTATCGCGCCTGGGACACGCGGCTCCACCGTGAGGTGGCACTCAAGCTCCTGCCAGCCCCGGCCGACGACGGCGCGGCCCGCGTCACCTCGACCATCGAAGAGGGGCGCCTGCTGGCCCGCGTGCGCCACCCGAACGTCGTCACGATCTACGGCGCCGAGCAGATCGGCGATTCCATCGGCCTGTGGATGGAGCTCGTCGAGGGACACACGCTCGAGGAGTTGATCGCCGGCGACAAGGCGTTCACGGCCGCTGAGGCCCGGCACATTGGCGTTGAGCTCTGCCACGCGATGACAGCCGTCCACGGCGCCGGTCTCCTGCACCGCGACATCAAGGCGCACAACGTGATGGCGGCCGACGACGGGCGCCTCGTGCTGATGGACTTTGGCACGGGCCGTGAGATCGACGGCCGGGCAGCGGGGCCAGCGGCCGGGACGCCGCTGTACCTGGCACCGGAGATCTTCTCGGGAGCAGCAGCCAGTGTCAGGAGCGACATCTACAGCGCTGGCGTGCTGCTGTATCACCTGCTCACCGGCAAGTACCCCGTGGAGGGCCGCACCCTCGACGACCTCCGGCTGGCTCACGAACACGGGGAGCGCGCCCCCCTCAGGCTCGCGCGACCGGACCTTCCGAGGCGCCTGTGCCAGGTCGTGGAGCGTGCCATGGACGCGCAACCCGCGCGCCGTTACGCGAACGCGCAGGCGATGGCCCGCGATCTCGCCGTGCTCGGACCACGGACGCGGCGTGGGGCGTGGCCGTATGCGGCGGCCGGCGTCACGGCCTCGGTCGTGCTCGCGACGTGGCTCGCGCCCGGACTTCGCGGTCACCTGCCGGGCGGGACCAGTGGTTCACGCGGCAGGCTGGGCCTGGCCGCCGTTGGGGCCCCCGATGCCGCGCCGCGCGCCACCGTACCGGTGATCGCGGTCCTGCCGCTCGACAACCTCGGCGACGAGGCCGGCAGCGACTACTTCGCCGACGGACTCACGGACGAGATCATCCGAAACCTCGCATCGATCGACGGCCTGGAGGTGCGCTCCCGGACGTCGTCGTTCTACTTCAAGGGCCGGCCGCGCAACCTGCGTGACGTCGGCCGGCAACTCGGCGCGACGCTCGTCGTCGAGGGCTCCGTGCTGCGCGACGGCCGGCGCCTGCGCATCAACGCGCAGCTCGTCCGCGTCGACGGCGACGTGGCCCTCTGGTCGGAGCGGTTCGATCGCGAGCTCGAGGACGTCTTCGCCGTGCAGGACGAGATATCCAGGGCGATCGTCAACAAGCTGCGGCTGTCGGTTGGCCAGGGGCGACGGCGCTACGACACGAACGTCGAGCTGTACGACCAGTACCTGAAGGCGCGCAGCCTGCTCGACGAACGCACGCGTCGACACAGCGCCGAGGACGCCGCGGCGCTCTTCGCGGAGGTCGTCGCCCGCGATCCGGCGTTTGCCCCCGCGCACGCGGGGTTGGCGATGGCCTACGCCTACATGTCGATGAGCCCGTATAGCGGCCCGACACACGAGGAGGCCCGATGGAAGGTGCAGCCGGCGGCGCTCACGGCGCTCGAGCTCGACCCGCTGCTGGCCGAAGCGCACGCCGCCATCGGGTGGATGCACGCCCGCGAGCTCGACTGGTCGGACGCGGAGACCTCCTTCGAGCGGGCGCTCGAGCTCGACGACACATTGACGCCCATCGCGGTCAACTACGTCTACTCGACCCTGCGCGCCCTGGGCAAACTGGACTACGCCGAACGCCTCCTTCGCCAGGCGCTGGTACACGATCCGCTGTCGTGGGATGCACACCGGGAACTGGCCACGGTCCTCCTGTGCGCGGGCCGGCACCAGGAGGTCATCGACATCGCCCAGCGTCTTCGTTCCCTCGACGAGAACAGGGTCGACCTCACGGTCGTCCGGGACCTGGGCCGGGCGTTGACGTTCACGGGCCGGTACGAGGAGGCGATGGCCGTCCTCACGAACCCGCGGTTCGCCGGTGCGGGCAACGAGCAGTGGCGTGCGCTCCCGCTCGTCAGGATGGGCCGAGGTGGCGAGGCCGCGAAGCTGGCCGTCGCGCACGAGGGCTACCCCTTCCGGCTGGCGATCATCTACGCCGCGCTCGGCGACGAGCGCCGCGCCCTCGACGCGCTGGAACTGATGCTCGCGCGCGAGCCGCAGCGGGTCGTGATCACGACGATGCAGCCCGAGCTCGCCATGCTTCGCGACGACCCCCGGTGGATCGCGCTGCGGCGCACGCTCAAGCTCCCGACGGAGCTACCAGTCCAGCCGCGCCCCTAGCCGGGCGATCCGCGGAGGCACGATCGCGAGCGGCCGGAGGAAGGCGTCGCCAGACGACCAGTTGACGGTCTGTTCGGGATTGGCGTTGAACACGTTGAAGACGTCGAGGAACGCGGCCACCCGGCGTCCTCCCGGCAGGCGGAATCCCTTCTCGAATCGCACGTCGAGCAGCGTGACGTTGTCCATGCGCCGGGTTCCCATCGGCTCGGCGAGCACGCGGACGGTGCCGTACTCGAGTCGTGTCACGAAGGTGCGCCCGAAGGGCTGCCCCGACTGGTGACGCAGGAGGGGGGCCGCGCGCAGGCCCCAGGGACCGTCGAGTGTGGCGAGCAGCTTGGCGGTCCACGTCGTGAAGTCGTGGCGGCCGCCCGGCCCGGTGTTGATCAGGTCGTTGGGGACCACCGGGTAGGGGTTCTGGCGGACCGCCTGGCCGGCGTAGTTGTTGGCCTGGTCTCCGTTCCAGACGTGCGCGAATCCGGCCAGGAGCGACCAGCGCCCGGTGTATCGCCGTTGAGCCGTGATCTCCCACGTCACGTGACGGCTCTCGGCGCCCGCGACGTTGCGCACGACGCTCGCAGGCGGCAGGCCGATCATGGCAGGGGAGAGATCCCGTCCCGGAATCGGCGGTCCGTCGTCGGCCGTACCCGCCAGTCCGTCCGGACCCGGGTCGGCGATGGCGACCGGTATCGAGAAGGCGGTGAATGGCCGGTTCGCGCTGACGCGCGTGAAGTGCTGCGACGACCCGCGCCAGACGAGCCCCGTGCGCAGGCCGATGGCTCCCGGCAATTCGCGCTCGATCCAGGCGGCCGCCTCGGTCACCAGGGGAAGTTCGAGCGAGGGATCGAGCGACTCGATGGCCACCCCGCCTCGGACGGCGAGGGGCCGGCCGCCTTCCTCGCCCGCCTCCCACAGCCCGCTCCCGTTGGCATCCGTCCACGAATGGTGCCGCCACCACTGGCTCGAGTTCGGGTTCGCGTTGGCGCCGACGAGGTTGCCCGGAGCCAGGGTGTACCGACCGTAGCTCGCCTTGACGACGGTACGTCCATCGCCAACGAGGTCGTACGTCACTCCGAGCCGCGGCACGAGCAGGTTCCACGAGATCACGTCATCGACGGCGGCGAAGGCCTGCGCGGTCGGGGTGAAACGGCCCGCGGGGTGGACCTGCTCGGGAAGGAAGACCCGGTAGCGATCCCAGCGCGCACCGAGGTTGAGCGTGACGCGACGATGCGGCCGCCAGGAATCGTGGGCGTAGGCGGAGTAGGTCCACAGCCCGTTCTCCGATTGCGACGGCGTGCCGAACAAGTACACCGCCGCCGGCTCGCCGCGCCGGAGAACATGCAGCGCGTCACCCGGATAGCCCTGCCGCCACGTCTCGCCCTCGGTGGTCAGGAAGATCTCGCCGCCCACCTTGAACTGATGGTTTCCAAGCCAACCGTCCGTGAAGTGGCTGAACGTCCCCACCGCCTGGTGACGCCGGTAGGTGTTCTGCCAGTCCCGACCGCCTCCACGGACAACGGATGTGAGGAGGTCCTCGAATCGCGGCGCGCGTCCGTTGGGCGTCTCCGACCGGTTGGCACCGAACTGGCCCGCGCGCAGCTCGAGGAACGACCGGTCGCCGAAGCCGGCGTTCCATTCGGCCTTCCCGACCCAGCCCCACGACAGCAGGCGGCTGGTGGCGTCCTCCGACGCGTGGATCGCCGAGGTTCCCGTGAGCAGGCTGCCGCTCGTCCCGAATGGCTGCTCGTTGCGGCCGGCCTGGCCGAACCCGATCAGGGTGTGGCCCGGCGCGGGCCGATACGTGGCCTTGCCGGTGTAGTTGGTCAGATGTGTCGGCTGGGGCTTCACGGGGAAGTTGACCTGGCGCGCCGCGATGTCCTGGTCGCGGAACGAGAAGTACCACCAGAGCGTGTCGGGCGTGACGTACCCCCCGATGTCGGCGTTGACGTCGTGGTAGCTCCACAGCCGGTTGGCCTCGCCGGGCGGCAGCCCCTCACCCCCCGCAGCCCCGCGACGCACCTGCTCGCCGTCGATGTTGAACGACTGCCACTGCCTGTGCTCGTAGCCGGCGTACATCGTGCCGCGGTACTGATTGCCGCCCGACTTGGCGATGAACTGCATCTGCACGCCGGCGGAGTGCCACTCGGGCCCGTGCGCGCCGGTGCCGACCGCGATCTGGTCGAACGAGCCGACATCGAGACCGAACCCCGTCGCGGCGATGCCGCTGACGTTGACCCCCTCCACCATGGGGCGATTGAAGCCGGAGGTGCCGTAGGCCCCGTAGGAACCCGTGTCGAGGCTGCTGCCGCCCACGTCGAAGCGGGACACGTACACGGCGGGTGTCGCCGCCAGGAGGGATCCCATCGTGCGCGAGCCAGGCATGCTCGCCAGGGCGGCAGCGTCGAAGGTCGCCCCCAGGGAGGTCCCCTGCCGGTCGATCACCACCCGTGACCGCTCGACGCGCACGTCGTCGACGATGGCCTGCAGCCCCAGCGTCACGTCGACGGTCGCGGTGAACCCGGCGGCCACGTACACCCCGTCCCGTGCCGCGGGCGTGAAGCGGGGAAGCACCAACCTCAGCGTGTAGGTTCCGGGGGGCAGCGCGGCAAACCGGAACGCGCCGAGGTGCGTCGTGAGCGTCGTTCGAACTCCCATCAGGGCAGGGCTCGTCGTGGTCACGGTCACCCCCGGCAGGACCGCACCCGTGGCATCGGTCACCACGCCCGCGAGCACGCCGGTGGTCGGGCTCACCGTCTGTGCCGCCACTGGCGGGGCGCAGAGGAGCGCGCAGAGGACGGCCACTCCCATGCGCCCTGAGCCGATCTGGGCGACGCGATCGGGCGAGATGGTCCGTCCCACGATTGAACGTCAGTGGCTGGCGCGGCGATGTGGTTGAGAGACCTATCATACACGCACCGCCAAGCTGGTCCGTCGGCGGTAGATGCTCAGCGTGGCGGCTCGTGGCAGAGCTACGAGGCCTCGTCGAGCGTCCGCGAGAACACGACCTTCGACAGGGCGTTCATCGCGACGCTCGGCGGCGGGCAACGAACGCCGGGGGCCGCGCGGCTCGGTACTGGCGAGTTGCTCAGGCGGGCTCGAGCGCGCGCCGTTCGAGCACGAGGAGCGTGATGTCGTCGTACTGCGGGGCGTCGCCGGCAAAGGCGTCGATCGCGTCGAACACCGAGGCGACGAGTGTCTCGGCCGACCGGCCGTCAGCGGTGCGGACGAGATCGAGGAGACGGGCTTCGCCGAACTCCTCGCCGGCCGCGTCCTGCGCCTCGGTCACGCCGTCGGAGAAGAGCAGCAGCCGATCGCCGGGCTCGAGGCGGAGGTCGGTGTCGCCAAAGGGGGGTCCCGGCGGCAGCATGCCGAGCGGCAGGCCGGTGGACGCCAGCCACACGTCGGTCCCATCAGCCCGCACCAGCAGACAGTTCGTGTGGCCGGCGCTCACGAAGCGGGCGGCCCCGGTCGACGGCGACAGATCCAGGAGCGCGGCCGTGACGTACTTGTTCTCGGAGGTGGTCGCGTAGAGCAGCTCGTTGGCCTGCTCGGCGAGGTCCACGAGCGACGGGGCGCGGCGTGCGAGGGCGCGGAGGGTCGCCTGCGTGTTGGCCATCAGCAGTGAGGCTGGCAGGCCCTTGCCGGCCACGTCGGCCACGCAGAGCAGCAGGCGGAGCTCGTGGCCGGTCCCCTGCGCCACCTCCAGCGCGTCGTAGTAGTCACCGCCGCACTGCCGGGCGGGACGGTTGCGCACCGCGAGGTCGTAGCCCGGCGTGGCCGGCAGCGCCGCCGGGAACAGGTCGGCCTGGATGGCGGCGGCCACCTCCAGTTCCTTGTGGAGCGCCACCAGCCGCTCGCGTTCGCGCGCCGCCTGCACGGTGCGCTCGAAGAGCCGCGCGTTCTCGAGCGCCGAGGCCGCTTGCAGCGCCAGGGTGTTCAGCAACTTGAGGTCGCCGGCCGTGTAGACGGTCGGCGTGGTGTTGCCGAGCACCACCACGCCCGTGACCCGCTCGCCCACGCGGAGCGGCGCTGCCACGAGCGAGCGCAGGGCCGCGGGCTCCTGGCCGCGGCGCTGGTCGGTGGCCACACTGTTGACGATCTCGGCGTTCCCGCCGGCGGCAATGGCCCCAATCAGTCCGGCCCCGGCGGCGAGGCGGCTCGGGTGCAGACCCGCCGCGCCGAACCCGTCCACGCTGTCGAGCGCCCCGGTCGTCTCCTCGCGGATCATCACCACGCCGTCGCTCGCGGCAATCAGCTGCCGGGCCTGCGCAAGCGTGGTGGCCGCCACGGCCGAGACGTCGAGCAGCGCGGCGAGCTTCTCCGAGAAGCTGTAGATCAGGTTCACCTCGCGATAGAGGTGCAGCACCTCGCTGCCGAGCGTGCGCTGCTCGTGCTCGCGGGCGACGAGCTGCTCGAGCAGCGCCGCCACCGCCTCGCCCTGGAGCCCGCCCCGTACCCACCCGAGACGCTCGCCGTCGAGCATCACCGGGTGGCGCGTGTCCTGCCCGTCCTGCGGCTCCCCGAGCAGCCGCCGGCCCTCCGCGTCCTCGATGAGCACGGGCGGATCGCACGCGCCCGCCAGCGCGGCCAGTGCCGCCGCGGTGTCCTTCTGCTTCCCGAACAGGCCCTTCAGCGCGATGCGTGCCATCACAACTCTTCCATTGTCCAGCGTCCGGCTTCGAGTTCTCGGCGTTCGGGCGTGACCTGTCAGTTCTGCGTGCCCGGCGCCGACGCCGTGGCGCCCCCAGCGCTCGCAGACCGCCGATGGTCGAGGGCTACGCGAGCTCCAGCACCTCGCGCGCCTTGCCGAGGAGCGCGTCGGGGTCGAAGGGCTTGGTCATGTAGATGTCCGCGCCCACCTCGACCCCCTTCTGCCGGTCGAACTCCTGCCCCTTGGCCGTCAGCAGCACCACGTAGGTGCCCGTGAGCCCGGGCGTGCTCTTCACCCGCTGACACACGTCGAACCCGCTCAGCTTCGGCATCATCACGTCGAGGAACACCAGCCTCGGCTGCTCGGCCTGGATGGTCGCCAGCGCCTCCTCGCCGTTGGCAGCCGTCAGGATCTCCACGTCCTCGTCCTCGAGTTCCTCGAGCGTCTGGTGAATGAGCATCCGCAGGTGCGGCTCGTCGTCCACGATCAGGATCTTCTGGCTCACGCGATCTCCTTCTCTCGAATCCACGCCCGCAGGCAGGCGCGCCGGACGTTCACTGATAGACCAGGAACAGCACGTTCTCCAGCCCCTTCTCGAAGCGCAGCGACCGGACCACCTCGTGCTTCTGCGACAACAGCGAGTTGAGGATGATGATGTCCGGCTGCGTCTCCACGGCCCGCGCCACGAGATCGATCCCGTTGGCCTCGACGACCGTGTAGCCGCGCGCCTCCAGCACCTCACCGAGCGTCTTCACGGTGGACGCATCCTCGTCGACCACCATCACTTTCTTTCGCGACCGGCCCTGCTCGAGCAGCGCATCCACTTCCCGGAAGAGCACCTCGGTGTCGATCGGCTTCGTCAGGTAGCGGTCCACCCCCAGGCGGAACCCGCGCTCCCGGTCCTGGACGATCGACAGCATGATGATGGGGATGTCCATCGTGTCGGGGTCGTTCTTGAGCACCGCCGCCACGTCGAACCCATTGATCTCCGGCATCATCACGTCGAGGATGACGAGGTCGGGCCGGTCGCGCCGGATCTCGGCGAGCGCCTCGCGGCCGTTCGCGGCCACGCGCAGGCGGTACCCCGTCTCGCCGAACTCCTGCATCAGCAGCTCGCGGATGTGCGCCTCGTCGTCCACCGCGAGGATGGACGGCTCGCGGCCGCTGATCCTCGGCGTGGTCACGGCGACCCGCTCGCGCAGCTGCCTGACGAGCGACTCGAGGTCGATGGGCATCTTCTCGCCGGCGGTCGCGCCGGCTGCCGGAAGCGTGAAGGAGAACGTGCTGCCCTTCCCCGTCTCGCTCTCCACCCAGATGCGGCCGCCATGGTGCTCCACGATCTCCTTGCAGATCGGGAGCCCGAGCCCGGTGCCCTTCGGCTTGTCGGTGAGCGTGTCGCCCACCTGCTTGAACTTCTCGAACACCTTCGGCTGATCGGCGGCCGAGATGCCCAGGCCGGTGTCGATGACGCTCACGACGATCTCGCCGTCGCGCCGGGTGGCGCGGCAGGTCACCGCGCCGGCGTCGGTGAACTTCACGGCGTTCGAAATCAGGTTGATCACCACCTGGATCAGCCGGTCCTGGTCGCCGATGACCGGGGGCAGGCCGTCCTCGACCTCCCTGATCAGCTTCAGCCCCTTGTGCTCGAACAGCGACGAGGTGGCGGCGGTGGCGCGGTCGAGGATCTCCGGGACGGTGAGCGGCGCCATGTGCCACTCGAGCTTGCCCGCCTCGATCTTCGCGAGATCGAGCACGTCGTCGATGAGCTTTGTGAGGCGCTCGCCCTCGCTCACGACGACGTTGAGGTTGTCGCCCACCTGTTGGATGGCCTGCCGGACCTTCCGGTCGTCGCTCACGACGTGCGGGAAGATGCGCTCCTCGAGGCGCTTCCGGATGATCTTCGCGAAGCCCAGCACCGAGGTGAGCGGCGTGCGCAGCTCGTGGCTCACCGTCGAGAGGAAGGCGCTCTTGGCGGCGTCGGCCTCCTCGGCGACGGCGCGCGCCTGCCGCGTCTCCTCGAACAGGCGCGCGTTCTGGAGCGCCACGCCGACGTTGGCGGCGATGGTCGTCAGCAGGCGCTGATCCGACTCGGTGAACCGGCCCTCCACCTCGGTGCTCTGCACGCTGAGCACGCCGATGATCTCGCCGCCGGCGGGGATGGGCACGCCCAGGTACGACTTCGCCGCCCGGCCGGAGCGCCTGATCTGCAGCTGCTCGCTGCGCCCCCCGATGTCCTCGTTGATGAGGAGCGGCTGGCCCGTCTGGATGATCCGCGAGGTCATCCCCACGCCGAAGGGCCGAGAGGGGAACGTGTCGCCGTACCCGTACTTGAAGTGGATCGTGTTCGTGGGCCGGTCGAGCAGCGCGATGTAGGCGATCTGCGCGTCGAACACGTCGCGGACTTTCTCGCCCACGAGCGCGATGAGCGCGTCGAACTCGAGCTCGGCCACCAGGGCCTCGCTGATGCTGTTCACCGTCGCGAGCTCGGCCGCCCGCTGGCGGATCTCGTGCTCCTGCTCGTTCAGCTGCCGGTACGCGTCGGCGTTGTCGAGCGCGATGCTGGTGTACGCCGCGAGGTTCTGCAGCAGGTTCAGGTGGTACTCGGTGTAGGCGTCCTTCTGATAGCTCTGCACCGTGATGACGCCCAGCACGCGGTCCTGCGTCAGCAGCGGCAGGTAGATGAGCGACTGCGGCTCCTGCGAGAGCGAGCCGTCCTCGAGTGCCCGCGGGGCGTCGGCGTAGCGGCTGATGTAGCGGCCGTACTCCCGCGCCACGTCGTTGATGAACACCGGCTTGCGGTGCTCGATGCACCACACCGGCAACTGGTCCTTGTCGGAGGTGTCGCGCACGTAGGGCGCGTAGCGCTGGCCCCGCTCGACGGCGAGGCGGTACTCGATCTCGTGCCGCGCCGGGTGGTAGAGCCCCACGCCGAAGACGGTCGCGTCCACCAGCTGGTTCACTCGCTCGTGCAGCTTCAGGAAGATGGTGTCGAAGTCGAGCGACGCCGTGATCTCCTTGCCGACATCGCTGAGCAGTTCGACGCTGCGGATGCGCTCGCCCTCGGCCTTCGCCAGGGCCTCGGCCGAGTCGGCGCGCAGCTGCGCCTCCCGGAAGCGCGACCGCTCGCGCTCCTTGCCGATCACCCGACGGCGCTGGATGCGATCGACGGCGAACACGCCCAGACCGAGCAGGAGCACGTAGAGGCCGTAGGCCCACCACGTCCGGTACCACGGGGGCCGGATCGTGAAGGCATAGACGGCCTCGTCACTGACCTGGCCGTACAGGTTCCTCGCGCGCACGCGGAACCGGTAGTCGCCGAAGCCCAGGTTCGTGAAGTCCCGGTTCCCCTCCTTCGTCCACTCCGACCACCCGGTCTCCAGCCCCTCGAGCCAGTACTGGAACTCGTTGGCCGCCTCGTTGTCGAAGCTGGGCGCCGCGAACTCGAACCGCAGCGCGCTGTCCGACGAGGGCAACGCGGGCACCGCGGCCGGGACGGGCCCGATCGCCGTGCCGCCAAAGGTCACCGCGCGCTCGTGGACCACCACTCGCCGGATGAGGGCGGTGAAGTCCGTGGCCGCCTCCTTCTTCACGCGAGGGTCGTAGCGAACGATGCCCTCGCCGCCGCCGAACCACACCACGCCGTCGTCGTCGGGGTAGATGGCCGCCGTGCTGAAGTCCGCGAATCGCCGGAACAGTTGCGTGTCGAACTGGTAGCTGCCGTCGGCCTGCCGGATCCCCCGCGCGGTCTCCCGGCCGAGGTGGACGTACAACGGGCCGTTCGGATCCTCGATCAGGCCGACCCCGCCCACGGAGGGGTCGATACCGACCACCTGGAATGTGGTGTCCGGGACGAAGGCGGCGCGTGCCTCGTCGAACCGGAAGAACTGTTCCAACGACGCGAAGTGGGGCTCGCCCGCCAGGGCCTGCACGGCGACACCCCCCTGGGGCAAGCCGCTCGCGGGGCCGAAGCGCTCGATCGTCGGGTTCTCGGGAAGGAGCCCCCCTGCCCGCAGTGCGCCAGGCGAGAGGTCCACCCGCAGGATCCCGGTCGCGCCCGTCCCCAGCCAGACCCGGCCGTCGCTCGCCTCCACGATCGTGCGGACCTCGTCGGAGATCCCGGCGACCCGTCCCTCGTCCACCCAGCGGCCGCCGACGCGACGAAGCGAGGCGAGGCCATCGAACAGGCCGACGTAGACCCGGCTGGGATCCTTCTTCGAACGCACGAGCACCGAGGCGTTGAACGAGCGGGCCACCGAGGGCCGGACGATGGTCGCGGTCTCGCCGTCGATCTCGAACACGCCGTCGGAGGTCGCGACCAGCAGCGACGAACCGCGTCCCCCGTCCAGGTCTGTCATCGAGAGGAACCACCAGGACTGGCTCCAACCCTGGGCGGAAGTGTTGGCGACGGGCCTGAACTCGGCCCAGCGCTGCGCCGCGGCGCCAGCACGCCCGTCGGCGGCCGGCCGCAGGTGATACGCGCCGTTCTCCGTGACGATGTACAGCCTCCCCCGATGCCGGACGAACTGCGTGACGCCACCCTCGATGCCCGACTGTTCACCGAAGAACGTGACCGGCGACGGGGTTTCGACCCGGGCGATTCCGCTCGCCAACCCCAACCACAACGCCCCCTGCCGGTCAGGGTGGACGAAATACACCCCGTCGCTGCGCAGGCCGCCGCTCTTGTCGACGACCTGCACGCGCCGGCCGCTGCGGTCGATGATGGCCAGGCCCGCGCCCGTCGTGGCCAGCGCGAAGGTGCCGTCGGGCAACACCGTGCCCCGATAGAGGCTGTTGGCCGTGATCACGTCGTCGACCTCCGTGGGGAACGGGGTCGCGGTGGTGCCGTCGTAGAGGAAGAGGCCGTCGGCCCGGGTGCCGATGAGCATGCGGCCGTCCCCGTAAGGCAGGAGAACGGGGTACACCTCGAGGCGGAAGCGCTCACAGCCGGGAAGGGATCTGAAGGTGTCGCCGGCCAGCTCCATCAACCCGCCCTCGGCCTGCGTGAGCAGGAGCCGGCCGTCGACGACCGACGCGCGGTTGAAGCGTGTCGTTGGCGTCCAGACCTTCATCCGATCGCCCGCCCAGCGGAACAGGCGGGCCTGACTCTGGAAGTAGACGCCCTCGGGCGTGGCGTGCGTGCGCCAGACGTCGGCAAACGCGCGGTCGCCCTCCGGGATGCGGTCGAGGAGGGACGCGAACTGCATCTGGCCCGTGACGTCCGGCGCCAGGTAGCCCAGGTCGCCCACCGCGCCGACGTAGACCCGGCCCGACGCGTCCATCGCGAGCGACCGGATCGCCGTCTTGTTCGGCACCGGAATGGTGCGCCAGGACGAACCGTCGTACTCGAGGATCCCGACGTTGTTTCCGACGTACATCACGCCGCGCCTGTCCTGGAGCACCACCCAGTTCTGGTCGGCCCCGCCGTATTCCTTCGGGCCGTAGTTGCGGACGAAGGGCCGGCCTGCCTCGCGGTCGCGGGTCACCGGTGCGTGCGCGACCGGCTGCTGCGCCCACGCAGCGGCCGACAGGACCGTCATCACGCAGGCGGGCACGAGGGAACGTCGTCTCATCGGCTGCTCCGGGCGGAGCCCAGCCGAGGCGGCGCCACGCACGCGCAGCTCGGGCGGACCCGGCGTCTCACTCCGTATCGGTGGTGCACGGAAGAGGAGGATTCTAGCTCAGATTGGCAGAGGTGACCGCGGACAATGTGAACCGGTGGCCGCTCACGGCGCACACCCTGCCGGAGACTTGTGGCCCCAGTGCCCCCGGGTATGGTCCCGGAGGGCGCCGCGCGCCGGCGCCGCAACCGCTCCTCGGCAACGACAGCGCGTCGCCCGCTTAGCCCTTCTTCGCCTTCGACGTTGTCCG
>Ga0316622_100002001_pt1 | contig 13825 bp, 11 predicted proteins | sample OWC_Aug_OW2_C1_D_FD_207646 | JGI IMG/M metagenome (GOLD analysis project Ga0316622, IMG submission 207646) | Wetland soil microbial communities from Old Woman Creek delta, Ohio, United States - OWC_Aug_OW2_C1_D5_C | ecosystem: Environmental > Terrestrial > Soil > Wetlands | place: USA: Ohio... | reverse complement strand
GGAAGAGATCCTGCACGACACCGGCGTGCTGGTGCTGTCCGACGAGGTGTACGAGCACATCGTCTTCGACGGCAAGCCGCACCAGTCGCTGGCCCGCTCGGCGGAACTCGCCGAGCGCACGTTCGTCATCTCCAGCTTCGGCAAGACCTTCCATATCACCGGCTGGAAGGTCGCCACCTGCTGCGCGCCGGCGCCGCTGACCACCGAACTGCGCCGGGTGCACCAGTTCATGGTCTTCGCGGTGAACACCCCGGCACAGCACGCGCTGGCGCGTTTCCTCGAGGTGCCGTCAAATTACGAGCTGCTGCCGGCGTTCTACCAGGCCAAGCGCGACCTGTTCGTCGCCGGGCTGAAGAAGACGCGGCTGCGTGCTCTTCCCTGCCCCGGCACCTATTTCGTCCTTACCGATTACAGCGCCGTGTCGGAAGAGCCGGAGGCGGAATTCGCCCAGCGCCTGGTGCGCGAGTTCGGCGTGGCGGCCATACCGATTGCCGGCCTGTACGCGCAGCCGTTCGAGAATCGTATCGTCCGCTTCTGCTTTGCCAAGAAGGACGACACGCTGCGCGCCGCGCTCGAGCGGCTATCGAAAGTCTGAAGACCATGACTGCACACACCCAGGACACGCCCAGCGCCGCGCTGGAGAACGTCAACGTCGTCGGCCTCGACCCGATGCCGACACCGGCCCAGGTGCACGAGCGCGTTCCGATGACGCCGGCCGCCGCCGCGACAGTGGCGCGCGGCCGCGAATCGTTGCGCGCGATCCTCGAGCGGCGCGATCCTCGCCTGTTCGTCGTCGTCGGCCCCTGCTCGATCCACGATCCGGCCTCCGCACTCGACTACGCGCAGCGGCTGGCGCGGCTGGCCGCCGAGGTGGCGGAAACGATGCTGCTGGTGATGCGCGTGTACTTCGAGAAGCCGCGCACCGCCGCCGGCTGGAAGGGCTTCATCAACGACCCGCGGATCGACGATTCGTTCCACATCGCCGAGGGCATCACCGCGGCGCGTCGCCTGCTGGTCGACATCGCCGAGCTCGGCCTCCCGGCCGGCTCGGAGGCACTCGATCCGCTGTCGCCGCAGTACCTCGCCGATCTCATCAGCTGGTACGCGATCGGCGCCCGCACGACCGAGTCGCAGACGCACCGCGAGATGGCGAGCGGCCTGTCGACGCCGGTCGGCTTCAAGAACGGCACCGACGGCGGGCTCGAGGTGGCGATCAATGCCATCCGCTCAGCCGCCAACCCGCACAGCTTCCTCGGCATCTCGGCCTCCGGGCGCACTGCCATCGTGCGCACGCGCGGCAACGCGCACGGCCACCTCGTGCTGCGCGGTGGCGGCGGCCGGCCGAACTACGATTCGGTGAGCGTCAAGCTCGCGGAACGGGCATTGGCGAAAGCCGGGCTGGCGCCGAACATCGTCGTCGACTGTTCGCACGCCAATTCGCTGAAGGATCCGTCGCTGCAGCCGCTGGTGTTCATGGACTGCGTGCACCAGATCCGCGAGGGCTCGCAGGCGATCCGCGGCATGATGCTCGAGAGCCACATCCATGCCGGATCCCAGCCGATACCCGCGGACCGCACGCAGCTGAAGTACGGCATCTCGATCACCGACGGCTGCATCGGCTGGGAGACCACCGAGGAACTGCTGCGGCGGGCCGACCAGGAACTGCGCGCGTTGATGAGTGCGCGAGCGGTCGCGTAGCGGCCGCCCCTAGGCCAGCGGAATACGGCTCGCGTTGCGCGCCAGCCAGTCGTCGAAGTTCTGCAGCTCCGGGTTAAGAGCCCGCGATTCGTCGAGGCTGCGCGCGCCGCAGAAGTACTCCTCGAACTCGGCATAGAACTGGAACATGTTGCCGAGGTCTTGCGCGCCCGGAAAACCGAAGCCCCGGTACTGTTCCGCGGTCACCCGGTTGTAGACGACCTCGCGGCCGAGCGCCCTGGCGAGCGCCGCCGCCATCTGCGCGCCGGTCAGGTGTTCGCCGGCAATGCCGATGGTCCTGCCGATTGCCTCCGCGCCCTTGCGGAAGATGCCGTAGGCGCACTTGCCGATGTCCTCTGCCGCGATGCCGGCCAGCTTCTTGTCGGCCATCGGCAGCGTGAAGGCGAGCCGGCCGTCGGGGCCCGGCTTCGGCCCCATGCCGAAGTGGATCAGGTTGTCCCAGTAAAACGAGGTGAGCAGGAACGTCGTCGGCACGCCGGCGTTGCGAAAGTACGCGTCGGCCTCTCCCTTGGCGTCGAAGTGCGGCACCTTGTACTTGCCCATCAGGGTCGGCATGCGGGCATCCGACAGCGGCACCCACTTGCGCGTGTCTTCCAGCGTCGACCAGATCACGTGCTTCAGCCCGGCGTGCTTTGCCGCCGCCGCCAGATTGCGTGCCTGCGCCTGCTCCTTTTCCGGTGAGAAGTGCTCCCAGAAGTTGGTGACGAAGTACGCACCGTGGGCGCCGGCGAGCGCCGTGGTGAGGCTCGCCTCGTCGTCGAGGTCGGCGGCCGCCACCTGCGCACCGCGCTCGGCCAGCGCCTTTGCCTTCGCCGAATCGACGTCGCGGGTGATTGCGCGAACGGCAAAACCGCCCTGCGCGTCCTTCAGGATTGCCTGCACCAGTCCGCCGCCCTGTGCGCCGGTGGCGCCGACGACTGCAATCGTCTTCTTCTCGGTCATGAATCACCTCCTGGTTGTCGTTGCGCGCGGATGCCTGCCGCGAGGTCATGAGCCTGAGTGGCGCCGGCCGGCCCGCTCGGAATCAGACCGGATGCGGCCGCGCCAGTTCACGCAGGACCCCCCGCGTTTCTTCGCTGTCGGCAGCGGCTCGCAGTCGGTTTTCGGTGGCCGCGCGCAACGCCGGCGACGCCTGGCAAGTGAAGACGAGATGAAGGTCCTGGCGCAGGCTCTCGATCAGGTGCCAGTCGGCATCGGTCATCGAGTCGTCGTGCCCTCGCCGCGCCCAGGCGTCGATGTCGCCGCCGAAGGCCTGGTAGACGCGCAGTTTGGCCAGCGTCACGAGGCGGAGGCCGGTCGGGGAAGTCGGGTCAGCCGTCATCGCTGCGCTCCGCCGGCAGCAGCCGTGCCGCCTGCTCCGCCGGCAGCGCCTCGACGGTCTTCAGTGCCCTGCCCATCTGGCGCGTGCGCGTCTCGGCCTTGTCGATCGTGTCCGACGCGGTCGCCAGTTGCCTCTTCAGCGCCGCCAGCACCTCGCCGAACTTGCCGAACTCGGTCTTCACCGCGCCGAGCACCTGCCACACCTCGGCGCTTCGCTTCTCCAGCGCCAGCGTGCGGAAGCCCATCTGCAGGCTGTTGAGCATGGCGAACAGCGTCGTCGGCCCGGCGATCACCACGCGCAGGTCGCGATTCAGTGCCTCGGTCAAGCCCGGCCGTCGCAGCACCTCGGCGAACAGACCCTCGGTGGGCAGGAACAGGATGCCGAAGTCGGTGGTGTGCGGTGGCTCGACGTATTTCTCGCGCAGCGTCTTCGCCTCGTTGCGGATGCGCGTCTCGAGCGCGCGGCCGGCCACCTCGATCGCCGCCGTGTCGACGGCGTCGTGCGCGGCGAGCAGCCGCTCGTAGTCCTCGGCCGGGAACTTGGCGTCGATCGGCAGCCAGACCGGCACGCCGTCTTCGCGACCGGGCAGTCGGATCGCGAACTCGACCCGGTCGCTCGATCCCGGCCGGGTGGCGACGTTGGTCGCGTACTGCTCGGGCGTCAGCACCTGTTCGAGCAGCGCGGCGAGTTGCACCTCGCCGAAGGTGCCGCGCGTCTTGACGTTGGTGAGCATGCGTTTGAGGTCGCCGACACCCGAGGCCAGCGTCTGCATCTCGCCGAGCCCGCGGTGCACCTGCTCGAGCCGCTCGGAGACGATGCGGAACGACTCGCCGAGCCGCGCCTCCAGCGTGGTCTGCAGCTTCTCCTCGACCGTGGCGCGCATCTGCTCGAGCTTCGCCTCGTTGCCCTGCTGCAGCGACTGCAGCCGGCCTTCCAGCGTCGTGCGCACCTCGCCGAGGTTCAGTTGCACGGCGCGCGCCAGATCCGCGACCTGCGTCTGCAACTGCTGCGCCAGGCGGGCGACCTGCGCCGTGCCCTCCTCGCGCTGCGCGCGGGCGCTGGTCTCGGCCACCTCGGCCGCATGGGTCATCTGCTGGCCGAAGCCGGAAAGCTGCGTCGTCTGCATGCCGGCCAGCGAAGTCACCTGGGCGACCAGCGCCGTCTGCATCTCGGTCAGCCGGTGGCCCGTTTCCATCCGCACCTGGCTCGCCGACGATTCCACCGCCCCGCGCAGTTCGCGCTCCAGCCGCTCGTCATGCGCGTCGCGGCTGCGTTCGCTCTCGGCCAGCCGCTGCGCCACCGACGTATCGAGGCTGCGCTTCAGCCAAAGCAAGGCGGCCAGCAGGATCACCAGCATGGCAGCCACCAGCAGTGCAGGAACCTGGAACTCGCTCACATTTCTCCCTTTACGCCAGCATGTTACTGGCGCCTGCTCGGCGTCATCCTGCGCGGTTGCGCATCCAGTCGGCCGTCTGGAAGAACGCCTGCTTCAGCTGCCGACGCAGGTCTTCCTCGACGCCCTGCTCGACCATCGCCTGCTCCATGCAGGCCATCCACTGGTCGCGTTCGCGGATGCCGATCGCAAAGGGCAGGTGACGGGCACGCAGCATCGGGTGCCCATAGCGCTCGATGTACAGGCTCGGCCCGCCGAGCCAGCCCGAGAGAAAGAGATACAGCTTCTCGCGCGCCTGCGCGAGATCCGGTGCATGCAGCGCGCGCAGTTCCGCGAATTGCGGCTCCAGGTCCATCAGGTCGTAGAAGCGATCGACCAGCGCCCGCACCGCCGCATCGCCGCCGAGCAGCGCGTACGGCGTCCGCGCCGCGCTCTCTGCGCCCTCGATCGCATTCGGGATGTTGCTCACCCGTCATGCTTCCCTGAGCGTCGCCAGCGGCGGCGACTTCAGCACGTTGCGCAGGCCGAGCCAGCCACCGGCCAGCGCGCAGACGACGCCGCCGCCGATGCCGAGAACGAACACCCACGGTGCCACCGTGTAGTCGAATTCAAAGGCAAATTTCGCCAGCGTCCAGCCGACCGCGGCGGCGGCACTCGCGGCCAGCAGGCCCGCCAGCGCGCCAAGGCAGATCATCTCCGCCGTCTGCGCCCGCGACAGCTGCTGGCGCGAGGCGCCGAGCGCGCGCAGCAGGCCCGCCTCGCGCACCCGCTCGTCGAAGGTGGCAGCCAGTGCGGCGTACAGCACCAGCACGCCGGCCGCCAGCGTGAACAGGAACAGGAATTCGATTGCCGCGATCACCTGGTCGAGCACCGCCTGCACCTGGCGGAAGATGGCGCTCGTGTCGAGCACCGTGAGATTCGGCATCTCACGCACCAGCTCTGTGGCCAAGGCGCCCCTGCCCGCCGGCAGGTGGAACGCGGTGATGTAGCTCTTCGGCTGGTTGGCCAGCAGCCGGCTCGGCATGATGACGAAGAAGTTGGCGCGCAGCGAATCCCAGTTGACCTTGCGCAGGCTGCTGGCGCGCGCGCTGACGCGGCTTCCCGCGATGTCGAAGGTCAGCTCGTCACCGAGCTTGATGCCGAGCCGTTCGGCGATGCCCTGCTCGATCGACAGTTCGGCCGCCTCGGCCGCATACCAGCGCCCGGCGACGATCGGGTTGTGCGTCGGCGCTTGGTCGGCGTAGGTCAGGTTGAACTCGCGGTCGACCAGCCGCTGCGCCCGCTCGCTGGTGAAGTCTTCCGGGCCGATCGCCTTGCCGTTCACCGCGATCAACCGGCCGCGCACCATCGGGTGCAGCGGCGCATCGGCGATGCCCGCCTCGCGCAGCCGTCGCTCGACGGCCTGCACCTGCTCGGGCTGGATGTTGATGACGAAGCGGTTCGGCGCGTCCGGCGGGGCGGCAGCGCGCCAGGCGCCGACGAGATCGGTGCGCACCACCGTGAGCAGCAGCAGCGCCATGATGCCCACTGCCAGCGCAATGAGTTGCACCACCGCCGCCGCCGGACGCCGCTGCACGGCCGCCACCGCAAAGCGCCACGACACGCCGAGCTTGCCGATCGAGCGCAGCGGTGCCAGCAGCTGCAGCACGCCCCAGGCGCAGGCGGCGAAGGCGAGCACGCCGAGCGCGAAGCCGGCCGCGGTCAGGCCGCCGATCTTCAGATCGCCCGCCGCCCAGACCACCAGCAGCAGGAAGCCGCCAAGCCCGACGAGGTAGCCGGCAAGCGAACGCGACGATGGCGGGCCGACGTCCTTGCGCAGCACGCGCAGCGGCGGCACCGAACGCAGCTGCGCCAGCGGCGGCAGCGAGAAGCCGAGCAGCAGAACCAGCCCGGTCGCCCCGGCCTGCAGCGCCGGCGCCAGCGACGGTAGCGGAAGTTGCGTGGTGATCAGCGAACCCAACGCTGTGATCAGCACGAAGTGGAAGACGAAGCCTGCTGCCATGCCAAGGGCACAGGCGGCCAGGCCGATGTAGATGAACTCGAGCGCGAACAGCCGGAAGATGTCCCGCTGTGCGAGACCGAGGCAGCGCATCATGGCGCAGGAGTCGAGGTGCCGCAGCGAAAAGCGCCGGCTGGCCACCGCCACTGCCACCGCGGCAATCATCGCCGCCAGCAGCGCCACCAGTGCCAGAAAGCGTTCGGCGCGCTCCAGCGTGCGCTGCATTTCCGGCCGGCCGCCCTCGAGCGATTCGAGCTGCTGGCCCCGTTCAAGGCGGGACTGCAGCTCCTTCGAATACGCGCGCACCGCTGCCGGCTCGCCCGCCGCCAGCAGGCGGTAGGTGACGCGCGCGCCCGGCTGGATCAGCTGCGTGGCAGCCAGGTCGGCCAGGTTGAGCATCACGCGCGGCGCGAAGTTGATGAACTGCGCGCCGCGGTCTGGTTCGAGCGTGATGATGCGCGCCACGGTGAAGGTGCTTTCGCCGAGGCGAAGCCGTTCGCCCACCTTGATGCGCAGGCCGTTCAGTGCCTGCGCATCGGCCCATACGCTGCCGGGCTTCGGCACGCCGTCGGCCGGAACATCGGCGCCATCGCTCGCGCTGGCGAGACGAACGCGGCCGCGCAGCGGGTAACCGTCGGACACCGCCTTCACCGCCGCCAGCGTGGTGGCATCGGCGTCGGCCTCGCTGATCACCATGCTCGGGAAGGTCACCGTCTCGGCCAGCTGCAGGCCGGCGCCGCGGGCGCGCTGCCGCTGCAGTTCGCCGATCGGGCGGTCGGAACTGAGCACGACGTCAGCGCCGAGCAACTGCGTCGCGTCGCGCTCCAGCCCGATGCGGATGCGGTCGACGAGGAAGCCGACGCTGGTCACCGCGGCCACCGCGATCACCAGCGCCGCCGCCAGCAGGCGTAACTCGCCGGCACGCCAGTCGCGCGTGGCCATGCGGGCGGCCTGCTTGAAGAGATCAGTCAGTGACATGAGTTCACGTTCTCGGAACGATTCAATACCGGGCAAGCCGCCTGCGCACCGCGCCGCCGCTCAGGGCTTCGGCACTCCGCCGCCCGGCACGCTCCTCAGCCGCCCCATGAAGCGGCGGGACAGTTCGAGGGTGCGGGCATCGTCGGACCGCGCCGTTGTCGACGCCGGCGGGCGCCTTGCTTTCGACGGCCGGCCGGCGATAAAGGTTTCCCGAACCACGCGGTCGTCGCCGAGAATCATCAGGGCAAACAGCAGCGACTCGATGGAGTCCGCCCTGGCTGCACGCCTTGCCAGCAGCGGTGTGGCCGCCGGGTCGAGCACCACCACGTCGGCCTCTGCTCCCGACTCGAGCGTGCCGACGTGGTCGTCCCAGCCCAGCGCCTGGGCAGCACCGCGCGTGGCCCAGTAGAACAGCTGCGTGGCACGCAAGGCACTTGCCTTGATGCGCGCGACGTCGTGCGCCGCGCGCATGGTCGCCAGCATCGAGAACGACTGCCCGCCGCCGACATCGGTGCCCAAGGAAACCGGCATCCCCGTCTGCATCGCCTGGCGGAAATCGAACGCGCCACTGCCGAGGAACAGGTTGGAGGTCGGGCAGACTGCCGCCAGCGCACCTGACCGCGCGAAGCGAATCCGGTCGGAGCTGTCGAGCCAGATGCAGTGCGCATAGATCGACCGCTCGCGCAGCAGGCCGACGGAGTCGTAGACGTCGAGATAGCTGCGCGCCTGCGGAAAGAGCTCGCGCACCCAGCGCACTTCGTCCTCGTTCTCGGCCAGATGACTCTGCACGTACAGGTCGGGCCTCGCTCTTGCCAGCTCGCCGGCAAGCTTCAGCTGCAGCTCGCTGCAACTGGCGGCGAAGCGCGGCGTGATCGCGTAGGCTAGCCGGCCCTTGCCGTGCCAGCGGGCGGCGAGGTCCATAGTGTCGTGCATGCCCTGGTCGCCCCGGTCGCGCAGTTCCGACGGGCAGTTGCGGTCCATCAGGCACTTGCCGGCGACCAGCCGCATCTCGCGTGCATGCGCCTCGGCAAACAGCGCCTCGACCGACTGCGGATGCACCGTGCCGAGCACGCAGGCGCTGGTCGTGCCGTTGCACGCCAGCTCGTCGAGAAAGAAACCGGCCGTCTCGTGGCAGACGGCGGGATCCGCAAACCGCATCTCGGCCGGGTAGGTGTGCTGCGTCAGCCAGCTCAGCAATCCGGTCGCCGGCGAGGCAATCACGTCGAGTTGCGGAAAATGGGTGTGCGCGTCGATGAAGCCCGGCATCAGCAGGCAACCGGAGAAATCGGTCACCTCCTCGCTCGGATTCAGCGCCCGTGACAGCGGGCCGAACTCCCCGCGCCCGATGATGCGGCTCCCATCGATCAGCAGCAGCCCATCGTCGACCACCCGGACCGCCGATGCCGAGTGGGTCGGATCGCCGACGAAGTCGACCAGTCGGCCGCGGAGCGCGATACGGGCCATAGGGAAGAAAGCGGGATCCGGTAGCGGCCGCGAACAGGCGCCAACGACCTTGGCGTTGGCCGCAACCTGAACGAATCAGCGTCGGCTTACTTGCCCGCCGGCACCTTGCCGACCACGCCCTGCACGTAGAAGTCCATCTTGCCGAGCTGCTCGTCGGTGAGGACAACGCCTTTGGCGGCGATCTCCTTGCCATCGTTGGTGGAGATCGGGCCGCTGAACGGATGGAACTCGCCGCCCTTGATCGCCGCCGCCCTGGCATTGACCAGTTCGACGATGTCCTTCGGCACCGACTCGTTGAATGCCTCGACCTTGATCATGCCGTCCTTCATGCCGCCCCAGAGGTTGCCCGGCTTCCAGTTGCCGTCGAGCACGCTCTGCGCGGTCTTGGTGTAGTACTCGCCCCAGTGGTGGGTGACCGCAGCCAGTTGCGCCTTCGGGCCGAAGCGCGACATGTCGGAGTGGTAGGCGATCGCCATCTTGCCCTTTTCCTCGGACGCGGCCACCGCGGCGCTGGAGTCGGTGTGGTGGGTGACGATGTCGGCGCCCTGGCCGATCAGCGCGTTGGCCGCGTCGCGCTCCTTGCCCGGGTCGTACCAGGAATTCACCCAGATCACCCGCACCTGCGCCTTCGGGTTGACGCTGCGCGCGCCGAGCGTGAAGGCGTTGATCCCCTGCAGCACCTCGGGGATCGGGAACGCGCCGACATAGCCCAGCGTGTTGCTCTTGGTCATCTTGCCGGCCAGCACGCCGGCGGCGTAACGGCCTTCGTAGAAGCGCACGTTGTAGGTACCAACGTTGGCGGCGCTCTTGTACCCGGTGGCGTGCTCGAACTTCACGTCCGCGAACTCCTCGGCGACCTTGATCGTCGGGTTCATGAAGCCGAACGAGGTGGTGAAGATCAGCCTGTGGCCCTGCGCGGCGAGGTCGCGGATGACCCGCTCGGCGTCGGCCCCCTCGGGCACTTTCTCGACGAAGCTGGTGGTGACCTTGTCGCCGAGCGCCGCCTGCATCTGCTCGCGGCCGCGGTTGTGCTGCGTGGTCCAGCCGGCATCGCCGATCGGGCTGACGTAGACGAAGCCGACTTTCAGCGGCTCGGCCTTCTTGGGCGCCTCGGCCCTGGGTTCCGCTTTCGGTGGCGCGGGAGGTTCCTGCTTGCCGCACGCCACCGCCAGCATCGACACCACCGCCACTGCCGTCCAACGCAAGATCTGCATCGCCGCCTCCGCGAAAGCGGCGGATTTTACGCTTCGGTCGCCGCGGCGCCGATGCGGAGAACCTTAGGCGTTGGGATTGAAAGGCTTGCCGAGCGACGCCGGCATGTTCAGCCGGATCCAGCGCGGATTGCGCGAGATCAGCGCCAGCACGACGATGGTCGCCACATACGGCGCCATCGACATCAGCTGCGAGGGCGCCTGCACGCCGACGCCCTGCAGGTACAGCTGCAGCATCGTCACGCCGCCGAACAGATAGGCGCCGACCAGTACCCGCAGCGGCCGCCAGGTGGCGAACACCACCAGCGCGAGCGCGATCCAGCCACGCCCGGCGGTCATGTTCTCCGCCCACAGCGGCGTGTAGACGGTGGCGAGATACGCGCCGGCCAGCCCCGCGCAGGCGCCGCCGAACAGCAGCGCCGCCAGCCGCACGCCGCGCACCGATATGCCGAGCGCGTGCGCCGATTCCGGCGATTCGCCCACCGCGCGCAGCACCAGGCCGGCGCGCGTGCGGAACAGCAGCCAGGTCACCGCGCCGACGAGAAGCAGCGCGAAGTACACCAGCAGGTGATGACCGAACAGGATCGGCCCGAAGACCGGCAGGTCGCGCAGCAGCGCAATCCCATCGGCACCGCGGGCCGGCAGCCCCTGGCCCGAGTAGGGCAGGCCGATGAAGGCGGAGGCACCGGCGCCGAGCAGCGCTATCGCCAGGCCCGCGGCGTACTGGTTGGCGTGCAGGACGAGGGCGAAGAAGGCGAAAACGGCGGCGAGCAGCACGCCGGCCACCGCTCCGGCGGCAAAGCCCAGCACGTGGCTGCCGCTGTCGTGCGCCACCGCGAAGGCGACGATCGCCGCCGTCAGCATCATGCCCTCGACGCCGAGGTTGACCACGCCGGTGCGCTCGTGCACGAGGATGCCGATGGCAGCGAGCAGCATCGGCGTGCCGGCGGCGATGCTGGCGGCGACGAGCGTCGCGGCTGCTTCCATCACGCGGGCGTCGCGCGCAGGCGCACTCGGTTGACGATCAGCGTGTCGGCGCCGAGCAGGAACAGCAGCAGCAGGCCCTGGTACACGCCAGTGAGCGACGACGGCAGGCCCAGCCGCGACTGCGACAGCTCGCCGCCGATGTAGAACAGGGCCATCAGGATCGACGCCGCGACCACGCCGACCGGATGAAGCCGGCCGACGAAGGCGACGATGATCGCCGCGAAGCCGTAGCCCGGCGACACCGATGGCGTGAGCTGGCCCATCGGGCCGGTGACCTCGGCACCGCCGCCGATGCCGGCGAGCGCCCCCGAAACGAGCAGCACGGTCCACAGCACGCGCCGTGAGGAGAACCCAGCGTAGCGCGCCGCGCGCGGCGCCAAACCCGCCACGCGCAACTGAAAGCCGATCACGCTGCGCGCCAGCAGCAGCCACGCCGCCGCGGCGGCGGCCAGCGCCAGCAGGAAGCCGACGTGCAGGCGGGTCCCGTCGAGCAGCAGCGGCAGGCGCGCCGCACGATCGAACATCGGGCTCTGCGGGAAGCCGAAGCCGGCCGGGTCCCTCATCGGCCCGTGCACGACGTACGACAGCAGCAGCTGCGCCACGTAGACGAGCATCAGGCTGACCAGGATCTCGTTGGCGTTGAAGCGGTCGCGCAGCCACGCCGTGATCGACGCCCAGGCCATGCCGCCGCATGCCGCCGCGGCGATCGCCAGCGCCACGACCCAGCCGCCGCTGCCCGCGCCCGCCAGCGCCACCGCAGCGGCCGCAATGCTGCCGGCGATGAGTTGCCCCTCGGCGCCGATGTTCCACACATTGGCGCGGAAGGCGAGCGCCAGGCCGACCGCGGCGAGCGCCAGCGGCGTGGCCTTCAGCAGCACCTCGGCGACGCCGCGCCGGGTCGACAGCGGTTCGACGAAGAACATGCTGACGGCCTGCCAGGGCGATCTTCCGAGCAGGCTGAACAGCAGCATGCCGCAGGTCACCGTCAGCAGCAGCGCCAGCAGCGGCGAGGCCCATGTCCACAGCCGCGACGGCGAACCGCGCGGAACGAGGGAAACGCCAGACATCGGCATCCGCATCACTGTTCCGCCCGCGGCCAGCGACCGGCCATCCACATGCCCAGCTCGTCGGCCGGCAGGCGATGTGCGGCCACCGCCGGCGACAGGCGTCCGCCGGCCATCACCATCAGCCGGTCGGCGAGTTCGAACAGCTCGTCGATCTCCTCGGAGACGACCAGGATCGCGCAGCCGCGCGCGCGCAGTGCGATCAGCGAGTTGCGGATCGCCGCGGCGGCGCCGACGTCCACACCCCAGGTCGGCTGGTTGACCAGCAGCACCGCCGGCTCCGCCAGCACCTCGCGACCGACCAGGTACTTCTGCAGGTTGCCCCCCGACAGCGAGCCGGCGCGTGCCTGCGTGCCGGGGCAGCGCACGTCGAAGTGATGCACGACTTCCCCCGCGTAGGCGGCTGCAGCGGCCGGCTGCACGAAGCCTCGCTGCTGCAGCCGATCGATCGTCAGCAGCGCGTTCTCGGCCAGCGACAGCTCGGGCACTGCCCCGTGCCCGATCCGCTCCTCGGGCACGTAGCGCAGGCCCAGCGCACGCCGCTGCCGCGGCCCCAGCGTGCCGATCGGTCTGCCGTCGATCCGGATCGACTCGGCTCGCGCGCTGCGCTCGCCGGCGAGCAGTGCCATCAGCGCGTTCTGGCCGTTGCCGGAGATCCCGGCGATGCCGACGATCTCGCCCGCCCTCACCTCGAACGACAGCGGCTCGCCGCCCCCGGACAGGGGCAACCCGTCGACCGCCAGCCTCGGCTGCCCCGGCGCCGTGTCGTGGGCGGCAATCTGCGGCGGCTGCCCGCCGATCATCAGTCGCGCCAGCGACTGCTCCGACTCGCCGCGCGGATCGACCACTGCGACGACGCGGCCCGCCCGCATCACCGTGCAGCGGCTGGCCAGGCGACGGATCTCGTCGAGCTTGTGGCTGATGAAAAGCACGCTGACGCCTTCCGATGCCAGCTGGCGCAGCGTCGTGAACAGCGCCTCGCTGGCCTGCGGCGTCAGCACCGAGGTCGGCTCGTCGAGGATCAGCAGCTTCGGCTGCGCCAGCAGTGCGCGAACGATCTCGACCCGTTGCCGCTCGCCCATCGACAGGTCGTGCACGTGCGCCGTCGGATCGATCTGCATGCCGTAGCGTTCGCCGGCGCTGCGGATCGCTTCGGCGAGTTCGCGGCGGCCGAGCCGCCGGTCGAGGCCGAGCGCAATGTTCTCCCCCACGGTCAGGCTGTCGAACAGCGAGAAGTGCTGATAGACCATGGCCACGCCCAGCGTGCGCGCAACGGCGGGATCGGCACCGACGACCGGGCGCCCGTCGAACTCGATCGCGCCCGCATCGGCCGCCACTGCGCCGGCGATGATCTTCACCAGCGTGCTCTTGCCGGCACCGTTCTCGCCGAGGATGGCGTGGATCTCGCCGGCGGCGACCTCGAGCGACACGCCGTCGTTGGCGATGACACCCGGGTAGCGCTTCGTGATCTCGCGCAGCGAGAGTCGTGGCGTTGCGGTCATCGGTGGTTCACCGGGCACCGCACTCGGCGACTGACTCAGCCGGTGAAGGTAAGACCATCGTCGGTTCGTCTCTGCGCTCGTTCGGCCCGCGCTGGCCGGCCGGCAGGCCGGCGGGGCGCGCCGATTGTCGCACCCGGCTGCGAGGTTCCGCCGGGGCGAGGCACCGATGCTAGGATCGTTTGGCCCTTGC
>Ga0316622_100002000_pt1 | contig 13832 bp, 17 predicted proteins | sample OWC_Aug_OW2_C1_D_FD_207646 | JGI IMG/M metagenome (GOLD analysis project Ga0316622, IMG submission 207646) | Wetland soil microbial communities from Old Woman Creek delta, Ohio, United States - OWC_Aug_OW2_C1_D5_C | ecosystem: Environmental > Terrestrial > Soil > Wetlands | place: USA: Ohio... | reverse complement strand
TCTCGGCCACGTTCTCGGACGAGATCCGCACGCTGGCGAACGGCCTGCTGCACAACCCGCTCACGGTCGAGGTCGCGGCGCGCAACGCCCCGGCCGAGCTGATCGAGCATCGCGTGCACCTGGTCGAACAGGGCGAGAAGCGGGCGGTGTTGAGCCACCTGCTGCGCGAAGGCGCCACGCCGCAGACGCTGGTTTTTACGCGCACCAAGCACGGCGCGAACCGCCTCGCCGAGCAGCTCTCGAAGGACGGCATCGAGTGCGCGGCGATCCACGGCAACAAGTCACAGAACGCGCGCACCAAGGCACTCGCGGACTTCAAGGACTACAAGGTGCAGGTGCTCGTCGCGACCGACATCGCCGCGCGCGGGCTCGACATCAGCGAGCTGCCGCAGGTCGTGAACTACGAGTTGCCACACGTCCCCGAGGATTACGTGCACCGGATCGGTCGGACCGGCCGAGCCGGCAGCACCGGCCAGGCGCTATCGCTGGTCGCGACGGACGAGAAGGATCGCTTGCGCGCGATCGAGCGCGTGCTCGGTCGCAAGATCAACATCCTGCCGCTCGACCGTTCCGGGATCCGTATTCCGGTCGAGCGTCCCGTGCAGGCCCAGGCGGTCGTCGCGCAGGCGCCGCGCTCGGCGCGGCCTGCCTACGGCCAGCAGCGCGGACACGGCCAGGCGCAGGGCGGCCATGGCCGCCGTGGTGGCCGTAGCCGCGGACGGTGAGCGAGGAGGTGCCGGTGTTACGGTTCGGTTGAGCAGTGCCCGCGTACGCCGGTGGCGCTCAACCGAAACCGTAACACCGGCACCTTTCTAGAACCCCCGCCGGGCAGCGACATTGAACGCGATGTCGGGCGACGCGCCGACGTCGATGTCCTCGCTGACGCCGAGGTCGAACTGCCAGCCTCCCTGCGTGCGATAGCTGCCGCCAAACGTCATCAGGATCGCATCGCCGGATAGATTAGTGCCGCCGCCGTCGAACACCCGCGAGTTGCCCTCGAACTGCACGGTGAGGTCGAGCTCGCGCCACGGGTTCCAGGTGATGCCGGCAAGCGCTGAAAACACCGCGCTCTCCTGCAGTTGCGGCAGCAGATCTCCGTCGCCGAGCCAGACTGCGTTCACTTGCCCGAACACGTCCCAGTCCTCATTGAGCGCCGACTGCGCCGAGACGCTGAGCGCGACGTCGACCGCGCCGCTGCCGGTCAGGTCGCTCGCGTCACCAAGCGGCGCCTTCACGGTGAGCCAGGCCGATACCGAGCGCGTGTCCGACGCGTGGAGCTGGTAGCCGGCCGACAGCGGAATGTCGCCGACTCCGGACGCGCTCTCGTCAAAGCGCAGCAGCGTCGCATCCGCCACGCGGTGCTCGATCAGCAGCTGGTCGCGCGGCAGGCGGTCACGCGATCCGTTCGGCAGGCCGAAGAAGTCGTGCCAGTCCTCGATGAAGCCGTCGAGCGACCCGCCGCTCACGCGTCGCCACGGCAGCTCGGCACGCAGAGCGATCTTCGGCCAGAACGAATGCTCGACGTGCAATCGAACTTCGACGGTCTCCGCATCCAGCGTAAAGGTTGTGCTTCCGGACGAGTCGATGTTGGCCGAATTGGCCCAATTGACGACACCGGCGACCCGGCCACTGCCTGCGTCCGGCAAACGAGCCGGCAATGGGGAGGGCAGGCCGTAAAGGGCCAGCAACGGATTCTGATTGCGAGTCAGGAACGGCTCGGCCTGCGCTGCCGTCGGCAAGAGCGTCGCGGCGCATGCGACCGTGGCCAGACGCGAAAGGAACGACGCTTCGCTCACGGTGTCCCCCAACGGCGAGGCGGTGCCGGTGTTACGGTTTCGGTTAATCACCGCCGGCGTACGCCGGTCGTGCTTAACCGAAACCGTAACACCGGCACCGCCTTAGAACATATAGGCATCCATCGCCAGCGCAGCCCCTTCGACGGCAGAAAACGCCCGCGTCACCGGTCGTTCAAGGCCCCCGGCACCCCAGGCGACGAACAGCGGAAGGAAATGCTCCTCGCTCGGATGCGCGCGCGCCGCCGAGGGTGCGCCAGCACGGTAGTCGAGAATCGCATCGCGGTCCCCTGAGATGAGTCGCTGATGCAACCAGTCGGAGAACTGCACGACGTAATCGAGCGGTGCCGCCTCGCGTCGGTGCAGCGACCAGTCGCGCAGGTTGTGCGTGACGTGTCCCGAGCCGATCACCAGCACGCCGTCATCGGCAAGTGGCGCGAGCGCCTCGCCGAGTCGCAAGTGATGCTGCGTGCCCAGTGAGGGTTGGACGGAGACCTGAACGACGGGCACGTCGTGCTCCGGGTACATCCAGCGCAGCGGCACCCACGCGCCGTGATCGAGCCCCCTGCAGCCATTCACCGAAGGCGCATGGCCGGCGGCCTTGAGCATCTCTGCGACCTGCTGCGCCAGCTCCGGTGAACCCGACGCAGGGTATTGGAGCTGGTAAAGCGCGGCGGGAAACCCGCTGAAATCATGGATGGTCTCGGGCCGCTCGGCGCCGCCCAGCATCGGCAACGAGGTTTCCCAATGCGCCGACGCGACCAGTACGGCGCGTGGCTTCGGCAGCGAATCGGCGATCGCCCGCCAAGCCGTGCCAGTGCCGCCCGCGTCGAGTGCGTGCATCGGCGAACCGTGGGAAAGAAAGATGGTGGGTAGTCGTGACATCGTGTGTCCCCGTGCCCTCTCCCGCGCGAGCGGGAGAGGGCTGGGGTGAGGGTCTACTTGATCAACCCCTCCGCCTTGAGCGTCGCCTGCACCGCCGGCCGCGCCGCGACCCTTGCCTGGAATGCGGTGAGCGCCGGCCAAGGCGAGAGGTCCACCTTGTGCAACCCGGACCAGTTCAGGACCACGAACAGGTAGGCGTCCGCGATCGAGAACTCAGGACCCGTCAGGTACGGCTGCCCGGCCAGAGTCTTCGCGATCAACGTGAAGCGGTTGCCGAGTGCCTGTACGGTCCAGCCGCGAACCTCGGCAGGCGTCTTCGGATTCCACAGCGGCCCGAAGCCCTTGTGCACCTCGGTCGAGATGAACGCGATCCACTCCATCAGCTTCCAGCGCGCCAGAGTGCCGAAGACCGGCGCGATCGTCCCGGGCTTCTGGTCGGCGACGTACTGCAGGATCACGCTGGCCTCGCTCAGGCGAGTGCCATCGTCGAGCTCGAGCAGCGGCACGTAGCCTTTCGGGTTGATGGCGCGAAAGTCCGAGCCGTCGGGCAGCGTGTGCTTCGCCAGGTCGACCTTGACCGTGTCGAAAGTCAGGCCAAGTTCGCGCAGCGCGATGTGCGGGGCCTGCGAGCAGGCGCCAGGCGTGTAATAGAGCTTCATTGGACGGAATCTCCGGGTTGGGGGATGGAGCAAGAATCAAGCGGTGACGATTGCCGGCGCGCGAACCCGTGCCGGCCGCACGGACCGCTGCAGGGCGAATGCGCCGTCGCCGACGAAGAACTGCACGATCGCGGCCAGCGTCAGGAACGCCGGGTATTCCCAGCCGCCATTCGGCGCCGAGAAGAACCAGCCGTTGCCGAGGTGCGCCCACGTTGCGCCGAGCAGAATCGGCACCAGCGCCAGCGCGACATAGCGCGTGTACACGCCGAGCACGAGCAGCACGCCGCCGCCGAACTCGGCTGCGATCGTCACGTAGCCCAGCGCCGCGGGCAGGCCGAGCGACTCGAAAAACTGCGCGGTGCCCGGCAGCGTGAAGACGAAGACCTTCAGCAGCGCGTGGGCGATGAACATCGAGCCGAGCCCGAGGCGCAGCAGCAATGCGCCGGTTTCGACGCGGGCGTGATCGGTCGTTTCGTTGTAAGCGGTCATCGTGTCCTCCAGTTCGCAGGAAGTGGTCAGGTGGGTCATGTCGTGGAGTAGATGATCAATCAGCTGATTAAAGGGATAAATAGCCAGACAGTTGATAGATAGTTGCACAAATCGCAATAATGCCTGCAGATGGACCGCTTCCAGTCATTCAACGCGTTCGCCAAGGTCGTCGAGCTCGGCAGCTTCGCGGCTGCGGCCCAGCGTCTGGAGGTATCGACGTCCGCGGTCTCCCGTCAGGTCGCGGAGCTGGAGGCAAACCTCGAGGTCCGCCTGCTCAATCGCACGACTCGGCGGCTTTCGCTGACGGAGGCGGGCCAGGCGTTCTACGAGCGTTGCGTGCAGTTGCTGGCCGATCTCGAGGAGACCGAAGCTGCTGTGCGCTCCGAGGCGGTCGTGCCGAAGGGCACGCTGCGCATCACGTGCGGCGTGACCTTCGGCGAACGCCACCTGGCGCCGGCCGTCGCCGAGTTCGCAGGGCGACACCCGCAGGTCGCATTCGACATCGACCTGTCCGATCGCGCCGTCGATCTCGTCGAGGAAGGATTCGATCTCGCAATCCGGATCGGCCCGGTCGGGCAGCAGGCGCTCGTCGCGCGCCGCATCGCCGAGACGCAACTGGCGTGCTGCGCCGCGCCCGCGTACCTCGCCAGCCGGCCGCCCCTTCTCACGCCCGACGACCTGCAGCACCACGAATGCTTTGCATACACGTATGCGGCCACGGCGAGCGCATGGACGTTCGAGGCCAGGGACGGCACGCGGCACACGCCACGCATCAGTTTTCGCCATCGCGCGAACAATGGCAGCCTGCTGTCGGCGATGGCCGTGGCCGGAGTCGGCATCTCGCTCGAGCCCGACTTCATCGTCGCGGCCGACGTGCGGGCTGGCCGTCTCGTCCACGTGCTGCCGGATTACCAGCCGCCGCGATCCCCGATCTCGGCCGTCTATCCCAGCCGACGCCACCTGTCGGCAAAGGTCCGCACGTTCGTGGACTTCCTCGCCGCGCGTTACGCCGGCGCGGCGGAGTGGAGCCTTTAGTCGGCGCCTGCCGTCACGCCGGATCCTGCATCCATGTGTGCAGCTGCGAGTAAACCTCGGGACGATTCAGCAGCTCGAGGTGCCCTATCCCGTAGCCGATCCACTGCCGGTCCCTCGGGAAATGCAGCGTGTGCGGCGCCTTGCCGTGGCGACCGAGCGCGCTGTCGAGCGGCACGAGGCCGTCACCGATCAACCGCTCGTTGAGCAGGCTGCGGCGTGCGCCGAGAGTGGCCGCCAAGGCGTAGCACTTCACGCCCGAAGGCAACGCGACATGCTCGTGTCCGTCCTTGGTGATGGTGCCGTGCCGCAGGTCGGTGATTCCGGCGCTGCGCGTCTTGCCAATCTGCGTGAACGGGGCGGAGTACGGGCTCAGGTCCATCACGAAGTCGAGCCAGTGGCCGCCGCGTTCCAGCGGCGCCCCGTGGTGCGGCGTGCCGATGAACATCAGCTTCTGCAGGTGCCTGAGCCACCCGTGCTTCGCCAGTCGACCGTGGTGGCAGGCACTGCGTGCCACGAGGCCGCCCATGCTGTGACCGACGATCACGAGTTCGGTGACCGGCTGTGGCCAGTGACTGACCAGCGTCTCGAGCAGTTCGGCGAAGGCCTCTCCGTTGGCAGCAATGTGCCGGCCGCTGTTGAAGCGCAGGTACAGCGGCGTGTGGCCGAACTCGTCGGCCAGCGCAGCGCCGTGGTCGTGACCTTCGCGAGTCCACTGCCGGTCGTTCAGGCACAGGCCGTGCACCAGCACCAGCAGCTTGCCCGTCGGGCCCGCATCACCCTCTGCAGCGAACGCCGCTGACGGGTCGGTGGGATCGACCAGGCGCCCGTGACGTCGCAGGCTCATCTCGATCGCGAGCGGGTTGCCGGTGCGCTCGAGATAGTCGCCCGAGACGCCGTTGACCGCCGACAGGAAGGCATCGCGCGCCGGTGTCGAATCGCCGTCCGGCAGAAACGCCATCGCGGGAGCGAGGCTCGCATCCAGTCCACGGCTCAGCAATCGCATGCTGCCGCGAACGCTGCGGTACACGAAGCCGGTGATACCGCGCGTCGTGTCGATCGGACCGCGGCCGAGCGGCAGTGGCAGCACCTGGATCGTGCGGTGCATCCGCTCCACGATGTCCGTGATGCCGGCGCCGGCGTCGAGCGCCATGCGCGCTGCGCCGCGCAGGTCCGAGAGATGGGTGCGGGTTGGTGCGGCCATGCGTCTCTCCTCGAGCGTCACGGGCTCAGGGCCTTGATGACTTCGATCGGGTTGTTGCGGATGGCGCGCAGCAGCGCGCGCGCGGGACCGGTGGGCTCACGGCGGCCCTGTTCCCAGTTACGGAGCGTGGCGACTTCGATCGAGAGCAGTTCCGCGAACTTGGCCTGGCTCAGGCCGGTCACGGCGCGGATCTTGCGCACGTCGATGTCCGCGCTTGCGTCTGGCCTGCCGCGCGAGCGACTCGGCCTGCGCAGGCCGAGTCTCGCGAGACGTTCGTGACGACGCTGCCGCAGCCATCGCGCGGTCTCGAGCAGCTTCTCGAAGGTTTCGGAATCCATGGCTGCGGCGGGTTGTCAACCGATGAGGCGTGGAGCCTCCGGGAAAAGGTACGCCGCTGGCATAGGTACGTCAATGGCGCACATCCTCTTCTCCGAGAGTCAGGCCCGTCGGCGGGGCGCGCGTATGGCCACCTCACCAACGGCGAACTGTTGGCGCTCTCCGGCCAGCGGAGTCCCTACGGGGGCAAGCTGGTCGTGGTCGAGGAGGGGGCCCTGGCCGACCTGCTGGTGGTGGACGGCAGCCCCATCGCGAACATCCGCCTCATCGAGGATCCGGAGTGCAACCTCCGGGTGATCATGAAGGATGGCCGGATCTACAAGAACAGCCTGCAGTAACGATGAGACTTCGCGCCGTCTGCATTGGTGCGGCTGCGACGCTCGGCGTTGGCGGGCGGTTCTGACAGTCAGGCCACGCCTCCGATTCTCCGACCCCCGGAAACCTGCATGAAATCATCGCCCGGTGCGGGTGTAATTCAAGGGTAGAACTGTAGCTTCCCAACACGCTTGCTTGACGGTTGGCGTGAGTTCAGTCGCAGGCGCTGGCCGTATTACATAATCCGCTGCCGCCTTCCGCCGTGTACGCGAGAACCGAATACGTGCTGCGGTGAGTGCAGAGTCCTCTTGCCGGCGTGCAGCGCTAGAGTTGAGCTAGATCAAGCGGCGCGGTTCCACCTTGGGGGAAGGGGGCGGCCATGGACTTCGACTTCAGCCTTGCATCCGGGTGGTACCGCAAGCGCGGCAAGGCGGAGGTGCGCTTGTCCGGTCGCCCGGTGCAGGTCCATCGCATCACGAATTCCTACTACGCGGCGAGCATCGAGGGGGGGCCGCATTGCGTTCAGAACCAGCTGACGTGCAGTGGGCGCCATTACTTGTCGAAGGATGCGCCGTCGATCCCGTTGCCGACGTGCGATGCGAGGAATTACGGCTGCCGCTACCGCCACCGTGACGACGGTCGCGACGGACTTGACCGGCGCCGTCGGGCCGTCTGGTACCGGAGTGCCGGGTTGACGGGGAGCGGGAACGTCCCAGCAGCCACGGTCGGAGAGTGACGGATCACTGAGTCCCGGCCAGACGGAATTGCAGCTCCAAAGGAAACATAATTCACACAAACGGGCAAGAGCGACGACAGGACAGCCGCGCTGCAAAGGAGGTTGACACAAACAGGCAAGGAACGGGGTTGAAACCCCGATGAGACTAGAAAATGGGAAGGGTCCGTCCAGTCTCGCATGTGGAGTCGGACGGTGCCGGATGTCGAAAGGAGTTCATCATGAGATTCGGAAAATCACTGATTGCATCGGCGATTGCGGTGACGCTGCTCCTGAGCGCCAACGCACAAGCGGCGCGCGACGTGGTGGTCAATACGGAAGCGACGCCGCCAAGCCTGACGGACGCCCAGCTGCTTGCTCTCAAGCCGGTGGCTAATTCGTTGCCGGCTCCGGACACCTCCGCCATTTTCGCGGACACGGGGCCCGAACCGTTCGGCCAGGGATTCATGTCGAAGGATGGTCCAACGCAATTCGACGACTTTTCTGCAAGGGCGTACGGGACCTTTGGAATACCGTACACCACGACGCGCGTTCAGGACGGTGTTGGCCCGGCTTCGGGCGCGTCAACGCTCAGCCGTCTCAGCACAACTTATCCGTATCGCGCAGTCGGAAAGCTGACGTTCTCTGCGGGCTACTGCTCGGCGAGCGTGATTCGCAGAGGGATGATCGTCACGGCGGCCCATTGCATCCAGAGATTCGGTTCGGGCACCAGCATTTATTCGGGTTGGCAGTTCAGGCCGGGTCATTATGGCGCGTCAGGAGCCACCGCGGCGCAGATCGCACCATATGGCACGTGGAACTGGGCGGCGCTCATCCGTCCGGTGTCATGGCTGAACGGAACCGACACCGGGTGCGGAGCTGCCAGGGACAATGATCTTGCCGTCATCATCCTGGCGAGGAACGCGTCTGGTCAGTTCGTGGGCGATGTGGTCGGCAAGCTGGCTTACGGCTGGAACAACTACTCGTTCGTGTCGTCCTCGAGGACGGGTTATCTGCGCACGGCTGCGGTCTCGACGCTGGGTTATCCGGGACTGATGGATTACGGCAGGATCATGCAGCGCACCGACGGGCCGACGTACACGACAACGGTCTGCAACGCGGGCCAGCTCTGGCAGGGCAGCAACTTCACGGGCGGGTCCAGTGGTGGTCCGTGGGTTGTGAACTTCTCCGGCCGGAATCCTGTGTTGTCTGGCGGAGCAGTCAGCGGTACGGCACCGGTAATGGCGGTGGTCGGTGTGACTTCGTGGGGAACGGCGAATCCCAATCTTCCGAAGGACAATTACTCGTCTCAGTTCCGCCAGAACTCGCGATATCCCAACGCGAGCTACGGCATCTACGGGGCGGGTAACATTGGCTACCTGATCAACGCGCTGTGCTCGACCGCAGCGCCCGGCGGCGGAACCTTTGCGTCGCAGGGATATTGCCAGTAGGGCATGGGTCACGCACGCCAGGTGGACGGGCATGCTTTGAGGGCGGCCCCCAGGCCGCCCTCACACTCTGTCTGTCACGTCTCCAATTTTGGCAACCGGAATCGCTGGGTCGGACGGCCTATGAATGCAATGTCGCGCAGCCTTCCGGGGACCCTGCTGCTCTGCGCAGCGATCGCCGTCGGCGCCGCAACCTGCGGTGCGTGCTCGGGCGCGGCTGTGGACACCGCACGGTTCGCGGGCACCTGGCGTCTGACTGAGATCGACTCCAGGCGTTTGGTACCGATGCCGGCGGATCAGGTGCCGTTCTTGGTGGTCAGCGGCAACAGGGTCAGCGGCTTTGACGGGTGCAACACTTTCGACGGTCGGCTCGATCAGCCCGGCAAGATCAGTTCAACGAGGCTCGGCTGCCCCGGGGGAGCGGTCAGACTTCCGCTGGACCTCGGAAACCTGCTGGCACATCTGCAGACCGGGGTCATGACGGAGAACTCTCTCCGTGTACCCGCGCAAGGTGATTTTCCAGCATCGGTATTCGAACGATCTGAATGACGCGGGGCACGTCGCGGCTCGGTGGTCGACCTCGTTGCCCAGCGACTCCGACCAATCGCGTGGCGGTGCGACCTGCCATGACCTGCGCGAGCCACGGCAACGGCGGCTCGTGACCCGATTCGCGGGGCTTCTGTCAGGTTCTCCACCGATTCGGCCAGGGATGCGGCGGTGATGCCGCGACGGCCGGGTCGACAGGCTGTCTCGGGAGAACGGACATGCATGACTACTGGGCGACTCGCATGGGGCATTGGCACCGGTCGATGCACCTGGTTGCCGCGCCGCCGACTCGGCGAGCGCTGCGGTGATGCTGCTGCCGAGGTCGCCGGCGGTGGGCAGTTCGTCGCGGTCGCGGAATACCGGCCCGAGGCGCGCCGGTACCGGGCCTTGGCGCCCCGGCGTGCCGATGAGGCGCTTTGGCACCCGGTTCCCCTCGAGCCCGTTCAGCAGCTGGCGCGCGTGCCGCTCGTCGGCGTGGCTGTAACTTAGGAACGCGCCGTAGCGCGACCGTTTCCCCGGATCCTGCGCGCGTTGCGCGACGTACTCATTCTGGCTTGCGGCAGCGCCCATCATTGGGCCCGCACGCTGCAGACGCACGGTCATACCGTGCGTCTGATAGCGCCGCAGTTCGTGAAGCCCTACATCAAGAGCAACAAGAACGATGCAGCGGACGCCGAGGCGATCTGCGAGGCCGTGGGGCGTCCGTCGATGCGATTCGTGCCGATCAAGAACGTCGAGCAGCAGTCGGTCCCGGCACTGCATCGCGTTCGGCAAGGCTTCGTCAAGGCGCGAACCGCCCAGGCAAATCAGATCCGCGGTCTGCTCGGCGAGTACGGGCTGGTTGTTCCGCAGGGGCTCACCCATCTCGCCAGGCGGGTTCCCGAAATGCTCGAAGACGCTGACAACGAACTGCCTGGCACGTTCCGATCGCTTATCGCACGACTGCTCGCGCACCTGAGCGTGCTGCAACAGCAAGTCGAGGAGACCGAGGTCCTGATTAAGGCCTGGCACCGTTCCAGTGAGGCGAGTCAGCGGCTGGCGGGCATTCCCGGGGTAGGTCCGCTCACCGCGAGCGCGCTGACTGCTACCGTCGGCGATGCGAAGAATTTCGACAACGGCCGACACTTCGCGGCGTGGCTTGGCCTGGTTCCCAGACAGCATTAAAGCGGCGGCAAGCCGACGCGGCTCGGCATGAGCAAGCGGGGCGACACATACCTGCGAACGCTGCTGATCCACGGTGCCCGATCGGTGATCTACCGCGTGACTCGGGGCGCTGAGCCCGAGCACTGGTTGGCCAAGCTCGTAGCCCGCCGCAACCGCAATATTGCCGCCGTGGCGCTGGCCAACAAGACAGCCCGAGTGGTCGGGGCGCTCCTCTACCACCACCGCGAGTTTAGGAACAACTTTGCACGAGCCTGAGCAGCTGTTCGATTGGGAGACATAGTTCATCATCGACAACCAAACAACGCGATTCACACCAACGATTGCTGGGGCAATCAACACGTGAGGGCAAGACAGGTCAGACCAAGGTCGGCAAAGCCCGCGCCGGACGAGGCACCGAGAGTGCGTGTAAGCGATCGAGGCGTCGACCAGCAGAACCCATCAGGGACAGCGAGTTCGTCTCGCGCTGAAAGTCCGGATGTACGGGTGAAATCTTTACCTGTCAGCCATCATGACTTGAGTGCTCGGCAAACCGGGGTCGTGTCCATGTACGTCCGGTAAACCCGTCTTGAGGCAGGCGCCGTCGGTGGACACGATGGCAAGCGAGAGTCGGACACGGCGCAAGCGACACAGCGCTGAGTTGAAGGCGCAGATCCTGGCGGAGTGCGCGGCGCCGGGGGCCTCGGGGGCGCGGGTGGCGATGTCGCACGGCATCAACGCGAACGTCGTGCATCGCTGGCGGCAACTGGCCCGCGAGGGTGGCTCGACGGTGGTGAAGGTGCCGATGGCGACGGCCACGACAGCAGCTGGCGATAGATTCGTCCCGGTCGCGGTGGTTGATCCGCCGGTCGCCGCGAAGGTGAGCGATATCCGCATCGACCTGCGGCGCGAGCCCACGGCGCTGACGATCCGCCGGCCAGTCTGCGCAGCGGCGGACTGCGCGGGCTGGCTGCGCGAGCTGTTGCGTTGATCCGGGTCGTGGCGGTGTGGTTGGCGACGGAGTCGCTCGATCTGCGCGCGGGGATGGAGTCCGTGCTGAACCGCGTGGTGAGGGGGTTTGATGCCGCTCGTCCGCATCACGCGTACCTGTTCCGTAATCGTCACGCGAACCGGATCAAGGTGCTGGTGCACGTGGGATCGGCGTGTGGCTCGCGGCACGGCGGCTCAACGCGGGCCGCTTCGTTTGGCCTCATCAGGGTCGCGGCACGCTGACGATCACGCGCGCGCAGTTCGATGCGCTGGTGCTCGGCTTGCCGTGGCAGCGGATCGGTGAGGCCGGGATCAATCACGGTGCTGTAAATCAGCGCACGCACGGATGCGCGTCGCCGCGCGATGCGGCACCAACGCACTCCGTGATCAGTATCGACTCTCTCGACACGTTCGAGGTCCAGCAGCTGCGCCACACGGTGCTCGAGCTGCAGACGCGGCTGCGCCATGCGACCGCGCTCAACGAGAAGCTCACGCACGAGATGGCGATGCTCAAGCCGGGCCACGGCAAGACGCACCGCGCGCACCTGTGGAGCTACTGCACAACACGCTTCAACCCGGTGCAGGCTGTCGTGTTCGACTTGACCGAAAGTCGCGGCGGTCAGCACGTGCCCGAGTTCCTCGGGCTGCCGGGCCGTGCCGATCGGCCGCCCTGGCGGGGTCGGCTCGTCACCGACGACTTCAGCGGCTACAAGGCCTGCTTCGAGCTCGGCGTGACCGAGGTCGGTTGCTGGGCACACGCCCGGCGCAAGTTCCACGAGCGGTGGGCCAACCACGGCAGCACCGTCGCCGTGCAGGCACTCACGTTCTTCGCCGGAGCGCGAGGAACAAGCTGGCCGCGCTGCGAGCGCTTTGCCGTCAGAGCTGCGAGCTGCCGGAGCGGTACAGCGATCTCGGGGACCTGTCCGAAATTCTGTGTGTGAGGCGGGATTTACGCTGTCACACCCGTGAACCGGTCGCCGAACATCACGGCGAATTGGTTCATGGCCGCCTTCCACTCCTTAGCCAATCGTACCTTGTCGGCGAGGATGTTGCGTAGCGCGAGCCACATGAGCTTGATGGCGGCCTCGTCGCTCGGGAAATGACCGCGCGTCTTGATGATCTTGCGCAGTTGCATGTGCAGGCTCTCGATGGCGTTTGTCGTATACATCACCCGGCGCACATCCGGTGGGAACGCGAAGAACGGGATGACGTGTTCCCAGGCGCGCCGCCACGACTGGGCGATCGTCGGGTACTTGCAGCCCCACGGTCCCTTCTCGAAGGCCTCCAGGGCCTCCTGGGCGGCCTCGGCGCTGGCCGCCGCGTAGATCGGCTTCAGGGTCGCGGCGACGGCCTTGCGGTCCTTCCAGCTCGCGTACTCGAGGCTGTTGCGGATCAGGTGCACGATGCAGGTCTGCACCGTGGTCGCCGGAAACGCCACCTCGATCGCCTCGGCGAGCCCCTTCAGGCCATCGACGACGGCGATCAGGATGTCGTTGACGCCGCGGGTCTTGAGGTCGTCGAACACCTTGAGCCAGAACTTGGCGCCCTCGGTCTGCTCGATCCACATCCCCAGCACATCCCGCGTACCGTCATGCCGCGCGCGTACATCGCGATGATCTTGTCGTCGAAGCCGGTGAAGCGGCGGGCATGCTTCGGGATGATCTGCGGCTCGAAGCTGCCGTCGCGATCGCGTGGCACCTCGATGCGTACTGGACCGTCGTCGGTGATGACCGTCTTGCCGGTCGTCCCGTTGCGGTGGTTGGCTTGCTCGGCCGGCTTCGCCTCGCCCGGCGAATAGCCGAGGTGATGGCTCATCTCGCCCCCCATGGCCCGCTCGATGACGGCCTTCTTCAACGACCGGCAGACCGCTTCGACCTCCTCTTGGGTCATCGGACCCTTCACCACGTGATCCAGCAGGGGCGCGGGGATGTCTAGCTCAGGGACAGGCTTCGCCCCAAAGGGCTGCTTGCGCTTGCTTGGCATACTGACTCCTGTTCGTCGTCATGATATGCCTCGCACACACAAATCCTGACAGGCCCCTTGGGAGACGCACCGGGTCGCGACCGACGACTTGGTCGCCTGGCCCTTCCGCTCGCGCCCTGACCGCTACTCTACCGGCTGATTAGTACCCTCGATTTGCCGGCCGTATGGAACCTGCATAGAATCTTCGTCGCTCAGCGGGTGTAGTTCAATGGTAGAACTGTAGCTTCCCAAGCTACTAACGTGGGTTCGATTCCCATCACCCGCTCCACTTTCCCGCCGGGCTGAGACGGCGTCAGCCAA
>Ga0316622_100001999_pt1 | contig 13833 bp, 4 predicted proteins | sample OWC_Aug_OW2_C1_D_FD_207646 | JGI IMG/M metagenome (GOLD analysis project Ga0316622, IMG submission 207646) | Wetland soil microbial communities from Old Woman Creek delta, Ohio, United States - OWC_Aug_OW2_C1_D5_C | ecosystem: Environmental > Terrestrial > Soil > Wetlands | place: USA: Ohio... | reverse complement strand
CGAGCGCGGATGTCTTCGTCGGCGGCGAGATCAAGGGCGGGAAGCTGAAGATCGACTTCTCGACCGCCGACGGGTTCCTGGCGCAGGTCCTCTCCGGCGTGAACATGGAGTCGGACTTCGAGATGGACTTCGGCGTCTCCTCGAAGGAAGGCGTGTTCTTCGTCGGCAGCGCCACGCTGGAGATCCAGCTCCCGACCCACATCGATCTCGGTCCCATCAAGGTGGACGCGCTGACCTTCAGCGTCGGCATCCAGGACTCCACCTTCCCTATCACCGTGAGCGCGAACATCGGTGCCCAGATCGGCCCGATCGCCGCCGTGGTGGAGCAGATCGGGCTCAAGGCGACGCTCAGCATCCCCCAGGACCGGAACGAGGGAAACCTCGGGCCGCTCCAGTTCGACATCGGGTTCAAGCCGCCGACCGGGGCCGGACTCTCCGTGGATGCCGGCCCGGTGAAGGGGGGCGGCTACCTGTTCTTCGACACGGACCGCGAGGAATACGCCGGCGCGCTGCAACTGGTGTTCAGCGAGTGGATTGCCCTGCGCGCCATTGGCCTCATCACTACGAGGATGCCCGACGGCTCGAAGGGCTTCTCGATGCTGATCATCATCACGGTGGAGTTCGGCACCGGGATCCAGCTCGGGTTCGGCTTCACCCTGCTAGGCGTCGGCGGCCTGCTCGGGATCCACCGCACGGTGAAGATCGAGCCGCTCACGGCCGGCGTACGGACCGGCGCGGTCGAGAGCGTGATGTTCCCGACGGACATCATCGCCAACGCCCCACGGATCATCAGCGATCTCCGCGCGTTCTTCCCGCCGCAGCAGAACATTTTCCTGCTCGGCCCGATGGCGAAGATCGGGTGGGGCACGCCGACGCTCCTGAGCGTCAGCCTCGGCATCATCCTCGAGATCCCCAGCATCAACATCACGATCCTGGGGGTCATCAAAGTGGTCCTGCCGGACGAGCAGGCAGACATCCTCCGCCTCCAGGTGAACTTCATCGGACGGCTGGAGCCCGCCAACAAGCTGCTCTGGTTCTACGCGGAGCTGTACGACAGCCGTGTCCTGTTCATCACGCTCGAGGGAGGCATGGGGCTGCTCGTCCGCTGGGGCGACCAGGCCAACTTCGTGGTGAGCGTCGGCGGGTTCCACCCCCGGTACACTCCGCCGCCGCTTCCGTTCCCGACGCCGCCACGCCTCGCGATCAGCCTGCTGAACGAGTCGTACGCGCGCATTCGCATCGAGGCGTACTTCGCGGTCACCTCGAACTCCGTCCAGTTCGGCGCGCACGCCGAGCTGTTCTTCGGCGTGAGCGCGTTCAACATCCAGGGGCATCTCGGCTTCGACGCCCTGTTCCAGTTCGATCCGTTCTTCTTCAGCTTCGGCCTGTCCATCTCGTTGTCGGTCAAGGTGTTCGGCATCGGGCTGTTCAGCGTGGGCTTCAGCGGGCTGCTCGAAGGCCCCACGCCGTGGCACATCGAGGGCAAGGGCAGCATCAGCCTGCTGTTCTTCAGCATCTCGGTGCCGTTCAGCGCCACGTGGGGCGAAGAAGCGGATACCAAGCTGAATCCGATCGAGGTGTTCCCGCTGCTCGAGCAGGAGCTTGGCGCGCTCACCAACTGGCGGGCCGAGCTGCCGGCGGGGAACAACATCTCGGTGTCGCTGCGCAAGCTGGGAGACCAGGAATCCGACCGCCTGGTGCTGCACCCGGTGGGCACGCTGAAGATCAGCCAGCGCCGCATCCCGCTGAACCTGGAGCTGGACAAGGTCGGCAACCAGGCGTGCGCCGACGCCAACCTGTTTTCACTCGCGGCAACGGTTGGTGGCGGCGGTTCGCAAAACGTGCTCCAGGAGCCGTTCGCCACCGGCCAGTTCGTCAACCTGGCGGATGCCGATCGCCTCTCGTCGCCCGGCTTCTCGCCCGAGGACAGCGGCGTCGAGATAGCCGCGGCGGGCGAACAGCGCAAGACGAGCCAGGCTGTAAAGCGGGTGCTTCGCTACGAGTCGATCATCATCGACAACCACTTCAGGCGGTTCGTGCGACCGTTCTACGGGTTCTTCAAGGCTGGCCTGGCGGTCCTCTACGAGTTCCTGTTCACGCATTTCGTCGCGGGCAGCGCCGTGGCGCAGTCGACCTTGTCGCAGCATCACCGGACGCGGCTCCGCCCGTTCGACGAGGTGATCACAATTCAGCCGAACGGGTACTCGGTGGCGTTCACGGAGAACAACCAGTCGCTATACCCGGAGACCACCTTCACCAGCCAGGCCAAGGCCGTCCAGTTCATGAACCGCCGGATCGCGGAAGACCCGGCGCTCGCGGCGAAGGTGCACGTCATCCCCAACACGGAGATTGACCTGGCCGCATGAGTGAGATCGCCACCTACACGTTCCTGCCCTGGCTGCGCCAGGGCCTCGCCAACCAGATCACGGGTGCGTCCGGCCAGCGCGCCACCGTCCCCGTGGAACTGGTCCTCACCGGCCGGAAGCTCGATGGCGTGTCCGAGACGAGGCCGCCGATCCAGCGGAATATCGAAATCTACGGCCCGGGCGACGTCACGGGCCTGGATCCGCGGGCCATCATCAAGACGGAGCCGGGCAACTGGATCACCAACTTCGAGCCGAACTACCTGCCGTACGTCGATTTCTACGACGAGGACCTGCCGTGGCGGTATTCCCCCGTCACGACATCCGGGCATCGCCTCCTGCCCTGGATCATGCTCATCGTCCTGAAGGAGAGCGAGTTCAAGGACGGGCGGAATGCGAAAGGCCGGCCGCTCCCCTACATCCTGCCCGCAGGAGGAACGAAGCTGCCGCCGCCGTGGCAGCTGTGGGCGTGGGCGCACGTCCACATCAACAAGAACCTGATCGGAACCTCGTTCATCTCGACCGACAGCACCGCGATCCAGGCGCAGGTCCGGCAGACGCTCGACGCGAACGCCGACATGGGCTACTCGAGGATTCTCTGCCCCCGCCGCCTGGAGGCGAACACGTCGTACCACGCGTTCGTCGTGCCGGCGTTCGAGAGCGGGCGGCTGGCAGGACTGGGACAGGATCCGGCAGGCGCGGCAGCATCCGACACGCCGGCGTGGACCGGCGACGCGCTACCGGCGGAGATTCCCTTCTACCATCGCTGGTACTTCCGCACCGGCTCGATCGGCGACTTCGAGTACCTGGTGCGGCTCCTCAAGCCGCAGCCTATCGACAGCCGCGTCGGGATCCGTGACATGGATGTGCAGCGGCCCGGGGCGAACATCCGCGGGATCGTGGATGAACCGGGCACCCCGGCCGACCAGCTCCTCGGCGGAATCCTGAAGCTAGGTGGCGTCCTGCGGATTCCCGATACGTTCTATACGCCCGAAGAGCTCGCGGTCGTCGTCAAGTACCGAAACTGGGCCACGCTGAACGGCAACCGGCCGTACCCGCATCCCTTCCAGCAGGACGTCGCGGCGTTCATCAACCTGACCGCCGAGTACGAGGAGAAGAGCGCGGCGCAGGCAAATGCCGACTCGAACATCACCGAGATCCGGGCCGCGACGGACCCGGAGACCGAATACGACATCCGGCAGAACCCGGATCCGCTGATCACGGCTCCGCTGTACGGCCGCTGGCACTCGCTGACGAAGCGGCTCCTGAAAGATGCGGCTGGCGCGGACCTGACGCCGAACGACAACTGGGTCCATGAGCTCAATCTCGATCCGCGCTGGCGGGCCGCGGCGGGGTTCGGCACCGGCGTGGTGCAGGACAAGCAGGAAGACTTCATGGCCGCGGCGTGGGAGCAGGTGGGCGAGGTCCTCGAAGCGAACAAGAAGATCAAGGCCGCGCAGCTCGCAAAGGAGGTCTCCGCCTACTGGTACACGACGCACCTCGCGCCGGTCACGCAGACGAAGCCTGACGTGTGGCTCGCCCTTTCCGCGCCGATCCACGCACGCGTCATGACGGGTGCCGCAGGGGCGCCGAATGGCGCCGCTGCTCCGCGCCGGATGACGGTCCGGGCCCAGGTGGAACGCAGCCGGGTGCCGCGTGCCGCGCTCTCGACCGGCATGCGCAAGCAGCTCAGACCGCGCGGGCCGCTCGCGAAGAGGCTTCCCTTCTCCGACGCGGCCACACCTGCCAACCTCGTCTCGCGGATCAACCGCGGCGACGTGAGCGCCGCGCCGCCGCGCGTGTCGCCGCCGTCCCTGAATGGCCTGCAGGAGGTCGCCAATCGCGTACGTCCGGCGGGCGTCTCTGATTTTCTTCTCGATCTCCTCGTGAGGAATCCGTGGCTCCGATGGCTGCCGCTGATTGCCGCGGTCGTCCTGCTCCTGATTCTCCTGCTCGCCGCTTCGGCCGCCGTCGCGCTGGCTCTCGGCGCCGTCGCGATCGCGGGCGGGTATTACCTCTACACGGTGCTGTCGCGCTTGACCCGCCGCGCGGTGGCGGCGTCTTCGATCCTGCCGGAGAACCAGACACCACAGTCAATTGACTCCTGGCCGAAAAGCCCGGACTTCCGGGTCTCCACGGGTGGAGTGCTGGTGCGGCCGACGTTTGGCAACAGGGACAGCGAAGAGGCCGTCCGCTTCAAGACCGCCATGAGAGACGCCTACACGCTGGTTCAGCGCTCCGTGGCGGCGAGCGTGCCGGTCGTCAAGCCTATGCTCGACATCGCCGGCATCGCCGGTCGCGTGTTCGAGGCGGTCGATCCCGAAAAGACGATACCGAAATGGACCTGGGCGGGCGTCGCCATACCCGGCCGCATCAAGGAGCAACTCGAAGAGCAGTTCGTCGAGGCGATGGCGTACCCCGAGATCGATCTGCCGATGTACAAGCCCCTGGTGGACCGGTCCTCCGAGCTGTTCCTCCCGAACATCAACTACATCGCCCAGAACAGCATCTCGCTGCTCGAAACCAACCAGCCCTTTATCGAATCGTATATGGTCGGCGTCAACCACGAGTTCGCGCGCGAGCTCCTCTGGCGTGAATACCCCACCGACCAGCGAGGCAGCTACTTCCGCCAGTTCTGGGAGGCGCGCGCCTACCACGACGATGCGAACCTGAGCCCGGAACAGCTGAAAGAGAAGCTGCGGGACATCCCACCGATCCACTTGTGGTCACGCTTCTCCAAACTCGGCGATCACGATCACCGCGAAGTTCCCGGCGAGAACGAGGAGGAAGTCGTGCTGGTCATCCGCGGGGAGCTCCTGAAGCGGTACCCGAACGCCGTCATCTACGCGCAGCGCGCGGCATGGAGAGATGCAGACGGCAAGGTGATCCTGGACCCGGCAGACAGCGCGAAGATCGATCCGACGAAGGAGAGGGACCTGCGCCCGCTGAGCGCGTCCGAAGAGGCCAACCCGCCGAGAACGATCCTGAAGACTCCCCTGTACGAGGCCAAGGTGGATCCCGACATCCATTTCTTCGGGTTCGACCTGACCGTGTGCGAGGCGAAGGGTGGCACCGGCAAGCAGAGTCTGCCGGTCACGGGCATCTGCGCCGACGAGGGGATCACCTGGGACGATCCCGGCTGGTTCTTCGTGATCAAGGAGCGCCCGGGCGAGCCGCGGTTCGGGCTGGACATCGGTGACGAGCCGAGCCTTGACAGTCAACGCCGGGCGGAAGGGTGGAACGACCTGCGGTGGGACGACATCACTCCCGCCGTCCCTGCCGGCTCCTACATCCACATCACGGACCAGACGCTGACGACGACGGCCGATCAGCCGCTGGAACCGAACGATGCCGAGAAGGCGGAGCAGCAGCAGGAGGACGTCAACATCAGGTGGAGCAAGGACATGAGCTCCGCGGAACTGGCCTACATCCTCTACCAGGTACCGGTGCTGGTGGCCGTGCACGCATCCGAGATGCTGCCGCAAACCTGAGCTGGCTCTGGCCCCACTGGGAGCAACGATGTCCGAGTTCAACGAACTCCAGGCCCTCATCCGGCAGGCCACGGCGACCGCGGAGGCCGCGAAGCAGCGGATCTTTCTTACCCGCGAGCGGGTGCGGAGCCTCGAGCTGGCCAAGGCGAACGTGGAGCGCACGCGCGGGCGCGACAGCGACGTGTATGGATCGCTGGTCGAGCAGCAGCGCGAGGCCGAGAAGGCGATGGCCTCGGAGCGCTCTCGCCTGCAGGAGGTGCTCGTCGCCCGTGACGGCCTGCTCGAAGCGTTCACAACGTTCGCGGATCCCAGGGAGAACCTGGCGAAGCTGCCGAACGGGTATCCGATCCTACTCTTCCCCGTCAGGCTCGAAACCCGGTTCAAGGTCCTGCGGCAGCGAGATGGATCGGTCCGGCACCAGCTGTGGGTCCGCATCTTCCCTGATGACTGCTCGATCGATACCTTCGACGAGGTCCTGTCGGAAAGCGAAGTCTCGAGGGCGAAGAGCTACTGGACGGCCGTGTGGAAAGCGGGCACCGCCGGCAACGAGGCCGTTCAGTCGTTCGTCGATGACAGGCGCCGCGGCGCGTGGCGCGCGTTGATGGGACTCTTCAACGCCGGTCGCGCGTACTGGATTACGATTCGCTTTCGCCCGACGAACGAAGCGGAGATCCCCGAGCGTACCAACGTCTCGGATCGGATCCTGGTGATCCCCACGGGCGCTCCTCCCGATTCGGCTACGCAAACCGCCCTGAAGGAGTACTGGGGGGCCGTGACACGAGCCGCCGGCGACCAGGCGCAGATCGACGACGCGTTCGCTGAGCTCGCCGGCGCGATCGGCGGCAACGAAGAGGTTGCGACCGAACTGATCGTGACCTATGCCCCGCAGAATCTCGAGGAGTATTCCGGGCCCGTTCCGGACGACGCCACGGTGAAGGTCGTCTTCCTGGTATTCGAGGCCGCCGCCGAGACGAAGATCAACGCCTGGTCGCAGGCAACCACGGTTCGCACCTTCCCCGAGCGGTTCGTCCTGCTCGGGTATCAGGGGAACGACGATCCGCCTGTCATCAACCTGCTTGGCCAGCCGGTCCCAAGTCCGATCGTGCTCGGACCGGACACCCGCGACGATGTCGAGGCGCTCCTGGTCGAAGAGTTCGGACCAGGGTTCGCCGATCTGCCAGACGAGGAGAAGGCGACGAAGTATGTCGAGTACCTGTCGGGCCGATCGGCGACGCGCTGGATGTTCGACTTCGACGCGGCCGTCTCGATGGGCCTGGGATTCCGAGTCGATCTGACCGCCGAACAGGCCCGCCAGGGCTTCACGCGGCTGATGGTGCTCGGGGTCCGGATGGGGTCCGACAGCCAGGCTGCGCGCCAGTCGCTCGAGGAGCTGCTCCGGCATCACCAGTTTGGCGACGCCGGGTTCTCGCTGTTGCCCCAGGGAACGCCCACCAACAACACAGAGGAAACCGCGTCGGGGCAGTCCGAGGTCGAGGACCCCGACGAGGCGTTCGAGCGCTACCTTGGAGAGGAGACGCCGAACGATCCGACAGACCCGAAGTTGAAGCGCGACGGCAGGCGCCTGGCCGACCTGCTCGGCGTCGACCCGGACGCGGCGGGGCTGACCACCGTTATGCACTATTTCGGCGGCGACCAGGTGGAAGCCGAGGCGATGCACACGGCACTCTGGAACGCTACCCTCGGGTTCTTCTTCGAGAGCATGGTCACGCCTGTGCTGTCGGATCGCGGGCGCGAGCTGGTTCGCGCGCACCTGATCGAACACGTCAAGGGGCGCGGCGCCGTTCCGGCTATCCGCATCGGGAAGCAGCCGTACGGCATCCTGCCCATCTCGAACCTGAAGAACCTCGAGTGGCTCTCGCCGCGCCTGCCCCTTCCTCGGGAGGGGCGCGACCGATGGACGTTTCTCCGGGCGTTGTACTCCGCCCTGGTCGTGATGCGCGGCGAGTGGCAATCGCTCGTGAGCCAGGTCGCGTGGGTGGGCAAACGTGGAGATGCGCACGCGATCCTGCTGCAGGCGCTCGGGCTGCACGCCGGCTCGGTCGAGTTCGACCGCCGGATCGCCGAGGATTTCGACCAAGTCAAGAACGCGCTCTACGCGCAGGGTGTGCTCGGCGACGAGATCGACATGCTCGACCAGACCTATCGCGCCCGCGGCATGCAGCTGCTGCAGCGCCTCGGCTACGTGCACGATACGCGAACGAACCCGGAGATCCCGGTCCTCACGCGATCGTTCCTGGGACGCCAGGAAGACGTGACGAAGTTCCTGATCGATGACCAGCCGATCTCCGAGACGCGGCGGATCCGCAGCTACACGGATACCGGCGAAAACTACATCGACTGGCTCCTGAGGAATGCCACCGAGGACCACGGCCGGATTCGGCGCGAGGAAGGATTCTCGGACGGGAAGTCGCCGGGAACGATTCTCTACGACATGCTGCGCCACGCGCTGAACCTCGAGTTTGGCAATACCAGCATCAAGCTCCACATGCGCGCGGGGATCCTGAGCGCCGAGGAGGCAGTCGCGACCCGTCTCGATGCGAGGTTCATCGGCGTCCAGGTGCAGAACCAGGTGGCCGAGAGCCGCTGGGACCTGATCTACCGCGAGGAGCCCCGCATTGCCCAGCAGGGCCTCGTCGTCGATCACATCGTCTCGCTACTGCGCGAAGCCGTCGTGGACGAATCGATCAGCCATCTCGCGGGAGTGCTCGATGCCCTGAGAGTGCTGAAAGCCAGTCCGACCGCGCGCCTGGAGCGTTGCCTCGTCGAGCACCTGGACTGCTGTCACTACCGCCTGGACGCCTGGCTGCTCAGCCTGCTCCACTGGCAGCTGCAGGAGATGCGTGCCGCGCCAAGCGAGGAAGAGCCTCACGGCGTGAGTCGCGGAATCTACCTGGGTGCCTACGGCTGGGTGGAAGACCTGAAGTCCGACAACCGCGAGCTCAGACCCGCAACCCTCGACGACGTGCAGCGCAAGACGTTCGACCCTGACAACACGGGCCAGATCGGAATCGATAGCGACAACGCCGGGCACCTCCACGCGCCCTCCACCGCGCACGCCTTGACGGCCGCGGTACTGCGCAACGCATACGTCTCCGTCGCCTCGCCCGGGGCTGCCGACCAGTACAAAGTCAATCTCTCGTCGGAGCGCGTCCGCCTGGCCATGTCGATTATCGAAGGCATGCAGCAGGGACAGGGATTGGCAGAGCTCCTGGGCTATCGGCTCGAGAGAGGGCTGCACGACAACAACAGCGAAGAGCTGGACATCTTCATCTACGAGCTTCGGAAGGTCTTCCCGCTCGTCTCGAACCGGTTGAAGCGCACCGCGATCAAGGTGGGCCGGATCGCGAACACAACGCTCGAAGCGGTGCGGTTCGCCGAAGAAGCGAGCGAGTTCGAAGGCGACAAGGCGGTCACCAAGATCGAGGCCCGCAACGTCGTCAACGGCCTGGCCCTGCTGGAACACATCAAGACAAGCGGCCAGACCTCGTACCCGTTCGGCTTCCCAGTCGGAACCGGTGCCGGCCAGCTGCGCCAAGCGACTCCCGGCGAGCAGGCCGCGATCGACGCCGAGGTCGGCCGCTTGATGAACGTGCGCGATGCCGTTGCCGACCTCGCGCTCGCCGAGAGCGTCCACCAGGTGGTGCAGGGGAACTACGACCGTGCCGCTGGCGCGCTGGATGCCTATAGCAAGGGAGGCTTCCCACAGACGCCGGACGTCATCCAGACGCCCAGGAGCGGAAAGACGCTGACCCATCGGGTCGGCATCCACCTCCCTGCGGGCGTTTCGCCCGCTATCGGACTGACGCCACGCGCGAAAGCGGAACCTGCGCTCGCGGCATGGCTGCACAGCCTGGTGCCGTCACCGGACCGGATCGGTTGCACGCTGCGGTTCCGCGTGCCGGCTGCCGAAGGCGAGGTCCCAAATGCGTGGACCGATTTCCCCGTCACCCTGCAGGACCTCGGCCTCGAGCCGATCGATCTCCTCTACCTGCACGAGGCCGAGAGCGAGAAGACCCTGAGCGCCCTCGACGATCACGTGCTGCGGGTGTTCCGGAGCGGCGCGCCGCGCCGCCCCGATCTCGAGATTGCCCTGGACTACACCGTGGCCGGCGGCGGCTCCGACGTCACGTTCTTCGAAATCGGAGCGCTCCTCTCGGAACTGCGAGCGCTCGTGCTGGCGGCCCGGCCGCTCGAAGCCAGCGACATCGCGCTGCAGAACGAGGGGTCGAAGACGCAGAACGCCGGAGCCGAGATCGCGTCCGGCCGCATCACGGCCGCCAGAGCGATGTACGACACCGCCCTGTCGAACCTGAAGACCGACTTCATCGACGTCTTCGACCCGCTGCTCGATTCCGAGGACATCGAGGTCGGGCTGTCGAACCTGCCCGCCATCATTGCTGCCATCGACGCGCGCTCCGACCTCTTCGTGCAGCACATGAGCACCCTGAGCCTGTTCGGCATGACCGGCGCCGGATCCGGGTACGTCAACGAGCGGAAGCGCGCGATCCATGCGGCCATCCAAAGAAGGGTGCTCGCCTTCCTGGATCGATCTGACGGCTTCGACGCGCGCTACCAGCAGTTGATTGGGACCGAGCTTCCCGCTGCGACGACCGAGGACGAGCGGATCGCGATCCTGCAGAAGGCGGAAGCCTTGATCAGCACGTCGTTCACGACCACGTTCGCCGACGCCGCGGCGCTGCAGAGCGCGGTCGCCGCCAGGAAGCTGCAGTTCGACGCGAAGCGTGCGCAGATCACGACGTTCCTCTCGTCCGGGTTCCTCTCGCTCGCCGACCAGCATAACGCGGCAACGGCCCTCATGGCGGGCATGGAGGCGTTCGATCCGCAGCCGCTCTCAATCGAGGAAGACGTGCGGCTGTTTGGCGTCCTCGCCGAGGACATGCTGAAGCAGGCGCAGCAGCTTCACGCGCTCGGTACACGCAATTCAGCGGCCGTCCAGGACCTGCTGACCGGCGCGGCCTCCGCCACCCCGGGCGACAAGCTCGAGGCAATGAAGGAGGCGGGCGTCCTCCTGTTCGGAGAGGGTTTTCACCTGTTTCCCGAGTTCCGCCTTGGCGCCGATCGCGCGATGGAGCTCCAGAACTGCCTCGGGGACGTCGATCAACTGCTGCGCCACCAGACGACAACGCTCGATCGGGACTTCCCGGTGGACGAGTGGCTCTACGGTGCGGCTCGCGTGCGCGAAAAGCTCGCCGCGTGGGAGAACCTCGTCATGGTTGCGGAGGGACTGCAGCCGGATCGGCCGTCGATGGATCTGACGCCGTTCCAGCTGCCGTACCGATCGAACGACACGTGGCTCGCCCTCGACTACCCGGAATCGCACGTTGTCGAAGGAGACAGCCTGCTCTACACGGCGTACGCGCCGGGGATCAATCCCGCTGGTCCGATCGTCGGGATCCTCGTCGACGAATGGACCGAGACGATTCCCACCAGGCAGGAAACGACCGCGCTCACGTTCCACTACGACCGGCCGAACTGCGAGGCGCCGCAGTCGCTCCTCCTGGTGACGCCCGCATCCGCAGCGGATGCCTGGAGCTGGCAGGAGGTTGTTGCGTCGCTGCACGAGGCGCTCGACCTGGCGCGGCTGCGGGCCGTGGAGCCTGACCAGCTCGATCAGCTCGATTACGCGCGGTTCCTTCCGGCAACGGTGGCGACGCTGACGTACCACCCCGTCACGTTTGCCATCAACTTCGCCTCGATGGCGATGGCCACGGTGCCCAATGGCTAGACTGACGAGAGCCGACATCTATCTGCCCACGATCACCCTCTGGAACCGCCTCGAAGGGCGGCCGCGACGGCAGGACTTCGACCGTGCATTGAAGGCAGAGGTCGCCGACGCCCTCTGGATGATCTCGAAGCAGTGGCAGATGGGTGAGTTCATCGGCGACGATGCGGGATCGCCGGTGCTGGCGAAGGCGCTCCTCGAAACCACCCGGCTGTCGAAGTATCAGGCCGGGAGCGAACCGCCCGAACTGTTGGACACGGAGGTGCCACTCGAGGTCACGGTCGAGAACCGGCCTGTCTCATTCGAGAGTGCCGGCAAGCGGATCTCGCTGGACATCCGGCTGCTCATGGGCCGCCACTGGCTGAAACTCGTGGAACCGATAGGCACCGACCTCAAGGCGGCTTATGTCCGGGAGTATGGGATCGCGAAGCCCGACCCCGCGTCGGAGGCCGATGCACACATCTGCGCCCACAGCCGGGTCTGGCAGCAGTTCTCGGCTGTTGCAGACCGGCGGATGGACGGCTACGAGCTGTATGCGTACCTTCGTGAAGATGCCGGCCACTCGGCCCACGACGGCATTCCCGAGGCGAACACCCAGACGAAGCGCGATGCGATCGACACGGCTGCCGCGCGCTGGATCGCGTGGTTCGAGCGGTTGATCCATCAACCCATCGATCGCGACAACCCGTCGTGGAAGCCTGCGTACCTCGAGCACCAGTTCGCTTGCTCTGCGCCCTGGCGGGACGGGGAGAAGGTGCTCACCGCCGAAGAGTACCACCACGGACACCTCGATTGGTACAGCGTCGATATCGACCCGAAGCGTGAGGCGCTCGAGAGCGACAATCCCGAAGAAGGTCGAAGCCCGGAGGAAGGCGAGCGGCTGATCACGCGCACCTTCGTTCCCTCGACGGTGACGTTCGGCGGGATGCCGCACCCGCGCTGGTGGACCTTCGAGGACTGGAAGACGAATCTCGGCTTCGTCAAGCCAGATACGACCGACCTCAACAAGCTGCTGCTGCTGGATTTCCTGCTGATCTTCGCGAACGACTGGTTCGTGCTGCCGGTCACGCTGCCGCTAGGCGGGCTCACGGACGTGCGTGGACTCGTGGTGACCAACGTTTTTGGCGAGCAGACGTGGGTGGAGGCAGCCGGCCGCGGCGCGGACGAAGACTGGCAGCGGTGGAACATGTACACGCTGGCCGTGCACGGAACCGAGGACGTGCCGGCCCAGCTCGGCACCGTGCTGCTGCCCGTCGCGCCCAAGGTGCAGGAAGGCAAACCGCTCGAGCAGATTCACCTCCTGCGCGACGAGATCGCGAACATGGTGTGGGGCGTTGAAACGCGCGTGCCGCTCCCGTCCGGCCGTGGGCAGGCCGGCAGCGAGACCGGCTACGAGTTCCGCACGAAGCTCGGCCAGCTCGTGCTGGCGGCGCACCCCGAGACCGCCCCCGAGGTCGAGTTCAAGGCCCCCGTGCGATATCAAATCGCCAACACCGTTCCCGAGCACTGGATCCCGTTCATCCCGGTTCACATCGAAGGGCAGATGCGGCAGATCCAGCTGCAGCGGGCGTCGCTCCCGCGCATCCTGGAGAACGACCCCGACGTGCCCAAGAAGATCGAGCCGCGGACGTCCCTGCTCCGGGAAGGCCTGGACGAGAAGCCGCCGCAGCCGTATTTTCTCCACGAGGAGGAGGTCAGCCGCGCGGGCGCCACCGTCCGGCTGTCGTTTCAGCGGACGCGCTGGCACGGCGGCCGGGTGCTGACCTGGCTGGGCATCCGGAAGCAGACCGGCCGCGGCGGCGGATCCAGCGGGCTGGCATTCGACCAGGTCGTGCCGGCAAAACAGGGCTAGCAGCGGTGCCCCCATGCCCCGGTTCGAAATCTTCCTGTCGCCAGGTCAGCCTGAGGACCAGCAGCGCGCGCTGGCCCCGGCTGGCCGCTTCGGCCGCGTCAAGGGCGTCCTGACGGCGCTCCTGGTGGCGGCAGCCTTCATCGCCTTCCTGATGGTGGCGCTCGTCATCGGCTCCATCCTCGCGGTGGCCGTGGTCGTCATCCTGGCCGTCGCGTTCACAGCGGCGTTGTTCAAGAAGGCTATCGAGCGAGCCATGCGCTGATGCCGAATGGCAGACCACAAGCTCTCCTGCCTTAGCGCCGATCGGAGCGAGCACCATCGAACTTCCGGAAAACCGTTGCACTCGTGAGAGTCTGTCCCGCG
>Ga0316622_100001996_pt1 | contig 13840 bp, 9 predicted proteins | sample OWC_Aug_OW2_C1_D_FD_207646 | JGI IMG/M metagenome (GOLD analysis project Ga0316622, IMG submission 207646) | Wetland soil microbial communities from Old Woman Creek delta, Ohio, United States - OWC_Aug_OW2_C1_D5_C | ecosystem: Environmental > Terrestrial > Soil > Wetlands | place: USA: Ohio... | reverse complement strand
ACGGGGACGGCCGGAGCGCATCACCCGATCTTGCGCGCCGATGTGATGTAGCCCGTGTGGCCGAGCATCTCGAACGAGGGGCGCGTGCCCTGCGGGCCCACGACGAGCTCGCGCTCGAGCGTCTCCAGCGTGCGGGCCTCGGACAGGCGGGACTCGCGCAGCGCGGCGTGCGTCCGCTCGACCTGGCCGATGTTGGGCGAGTACGACACGAGCCTGCCCCCCGGGCGCAGCGCGGCCGCGGCCACGCCCACCGCCTCCCAGGGCTCCCCCATGTCGAGCACGACCGCGTCCACCCCGCGCTCCTCTATCCCCGCCCGCACGTCCGCGACGCGCAGCGTGTGCCATTGCGAGAATCCCGCGCGCTCGACGTTCGCGCGCGCGATGGCCGCGTGGTCCTCGCGCACCTCGTAGCTCACGAGCCGCCCCCCGGGCCTCACGAGCCTGAGGAGGTACAAACTGAGGGCGCCCGAGCCCGCGCCCGCCTCCACCACGAGGTCCCCCGACTTCACGTCCGCGGCGAGCGCGATGAGGGCCGCGTCGCGGGGGAGCACTATCTGCGACCGGCGCTCCATCGCGGCCACCAGGTCGAGGTGCGTCGGGCGGACCGCGGTCAGGGCCACCGAGCCCACCCTCAGGGTCGTGCCCTCGGCCTGGCCCACGAGCTGCGCGGTGTCGATGACGCCAAGCCTCCCGGCCACCTCGCTGCCCCCCGACAGCGTCACCAGGTGGCGCCTGCCCCTGGGGTCGATGAGCGCCACCACATCGCCCTTCCTAAGCTCCACGTCCCCGTGTAGTGTGGGGTACGGTAATAAGCGCTTGCCTCTGACAGGGGTTCATGCCAGGCCTGGGGCGCCAGAGAAAGGGGGGCGCCGACATCCGCTGAGACGCCCCCTGGCCATGCCATTTTCCCGTCATGTGATAATTAACTGCAATAATCTAGTAATTATGGTAATATATACGGGAATATGTTTATCCTCCCAATGGAGCCCCAAGCCGTAATTGAATGTCTTCATGGAGCGCTCGGGCGCAGCTACCACAAGGGGGAGGCCATCGTCGACATCCTCCTCGCGGGGCTTGACAAGACGCCCGACTGCCTCTCGCGGAGGGACTGCGAGTACCTCGTGAAGAGCGTCAAGCCCTTCATCAAGGACCCGCGGGACGTCGAGCGCGTGCTCGTGCTTCTGCGCGGCGGCACGCTGCCCGATGTGGATGCCCTGCACGCCACCCAGATCATGCCCGCCGGTGTGCGGGGCGCATAGGCGCGCCCATCGCGGCGCGGCCGGCCCGGTCAGGGTGGAGGCGAGAGCCGCCAGGCCCCCTTCGGCCCCGGCCCCAATCACGGGTTTTATATCCAGCATCTCCATTCCGGCCGACTCGACATGGGCATCGCCTCAGAGCTCGTGCGCCGCGGCGGCGGGGAGCGCTGGTACTACGCGTTCGTTCCCAGCAAGCTCGCCGGCGGCATGAGCTCCCCGATGATACCGCTGTTCGTCCTGGAGGTGTTCGGCCTGGGCGTCGGGGCGGTCACGCTCGTGACCGTGGCCGCGTCGGTGGCGACCGTGCCCGGGTTCATGCTGTGGGGCGAGTACACCGACAAGCAGCGCAAGCGCAAGCAGCCCATCGTGATGGGCATGGCGCTGAGCGCGCTCGCGCTCGCCATCATGGCGGTGGCGCCGGACATCGTCGCCTTCGTCATCGCCCAGCTCATCTACGGGTTCTTCGTGGCCGCGACCGTGCCCTCCTCGACGATGCTCATCATGGAGCACACGCCCAAGGAGCGGTGGGGCGCCGCCATCGGCCTGTTCACCAAGGTCCTGGGCGTGGGCTGGATGGTCGGGATGGCCCTGGGCGCGGCCTACTTCGCGCTCGCGCCGCTCGTGATGCCCCTCGCGATGGCGATGCGCCTGTCGCTGCTGCTGTGCGCCGCCATGGCCACGGCCTCGTGGGCGCTCTCGCAGGCGTGGATAGAGGAGCCGGAGGCGCGCCTCGAGCGGCGGTGGTTCTTCAGCGACGCCCTCGCGATGCGGACGTGGGTGTTCGAGCGGGCGCGCCACATCCCGTCCGTGATGCTTTACGTGTTCAGCCCCCGCATCATCCGCAAGGCCCGGCGGATGTTCCCTGGCTGGGGGCGCGAGCTCGACTTGTACCTCCTGTCCTCGTTCATCCTGTACGCGGGCATCCAGGTGTTCTACGTCCCGTTCCCCGTGATGCTCTCCGAGGAGCTCCGGCTCGACAGCGCCGACATCTTCCTTGTCTTCCTCGTCGGCTCGCTCACGGCCGCCGCGATGTACACGTGGGCGGGCCGGGAGGTCGACCGCCTCGGCAACCGCAAGTCGCAGCTCCTCGCGTGGGGGGCCCGGGCGGTCATCTTCCCCTCGTTCGCGGTCGCGCTCGCGCTCATGGCGTGGGGGCATGCGGACCTCGCGTTCGTGGCCGTGCTGGCGCTCAACGCCTCGACAGGCGTCTTCTTCACAATCGTGAGCGTCGCGGGCACGACGACGGCCACCGTGCTCGCGCCCGAGTACATCCGCGGCGAGGCGGTCGGGGCCTACAACGCCGTCATCGGCGTGGGCATGATCGTGGGCGGCTTCGCGGGGGGCGCCATCGCGGCCGCCGCGGGCTACTACGCGGTCGCGTTCACCACGGGCGTCCTCACGGTCGTGCCGGTGGCCATCCTGTGGCACCTGAGGTTCAGGTAGGGGCGCACGGGCCGCGCCACCGCGCCCGCGTGGGGAAGCTTGAAGAGGCGCGGCGCGCATGACCCGTCCGTGGCGGCAGTCGAGCTCAGGGGCGTCGTCAAGTCCTACCGCGCGGGCGAGCTCGAGGTGCCCGTGCTCAGGGGCGTCGACCTCGATGCGGCAAGGGGCGAGGTGCTCGCGGTGCTCGGGCCCTCGGGCTCGGGCAAGACGACGCTGCTCAACCTCGCCGCGGGCATCGACCGGGCCGACTCGGGCACCGTGACGGTCGGCGGCCGCGAGCTCCGCTCGCTCGACGACGGCGCGCTCACCGCCTACCGGCGCGCCCACGTGGGCTACGTGTTCCAGTTCTTCAACCTCCTGCCCACCCTCACCGCCCTCGAGAACGTCGCGGTCGCGCTCGAGCTCCTGGGGCGCACGGACACCGAGGCCGCCACGGCGGCGCTCGCGCGCGTGGGGCTCTCGGGCAAGGAGGGGCGGTTCCCGCACCAGCTCTCGGGCGGGGAGCAGCAGCGCGTGGCCATCGCCCGCGCGATTGTCAAGGGCCCCGAGCTCGTGGTCGCGGACGAGCCCACGGGCAACCTCGACGGCGCCACGGCCGCGGACGTGCTCGCGACGCTCGCGGAGGCCAACCGCGAGCGCGGCGCGACGCTCCTCATCGCCACCCACGACGAGAGGGCGCGGCGCACCGCCGACCGCGCGGTGGTGCTGCGCGACGGACGCGTCGCCCCTGCCGAGTGAGCCGGCGTCCATGGGGCAAATATAAACGAGCGAGAATCGTTCGGGGGCGCGGGATGCGCTCGGGATGACGCACGCATCGCAGGCCCACGGCACCAAGTGGTACTGGGCCTTCTTCACAAGCAAGGTGGCGATGGGCGCGAGCTCCGCGCTCGTGCCGCTGTTCGTCATCAAGGTGCTCGGCGGCGGGGTCGCCGAGGTCACCATCGTGGCAATCGCGGCCACCATATCGACCGTGCCGGCCTACATCCTGTGGGGCGCCTACGTGGACCGCACCCAGAAGGCCCGCGCGCCGCTGCTTTGGGGGAAGGGGGGCGAGACCATCTGCTACGCGGCCATGGCCGTCGCGCCCACCTTCTGGACGTTCGTGGCCGCCAACCTGGCCGCGGGGTTCTTCGTCGCCGCCACCACCCCGACGTCGACCATCCTCATCCTCGAGAACACGCCAATCAACCAGCGCACGCGCGCGATAGGCTACTTCACCAAGGTCAACGGCGTAGGCTGGGTGGCCGGCACGGTGCTGGGCGCGGTCTACTTCGCCTTCGCGCCCGACCTCATCGACCTCGACATGGCCATGCGCGCCCTCATGGGCGTGTGCGCCGCGCTCTTCGCCGCATCGTGGGCGATGTCCGCGCGGTGGCTGAAGGAGCCCACCTTCAGGTTCGACCACCGGTGGTTCAAGAAGGAGGTGCTGCGCATGCACACGACCTACGTCGAGCGGCCGCGGTACCTCCCGTCGCAGTTCTACTCGACCCCGGGCAGGATCAGCAAGGCCCGCCGGTCCGGGCCTGGATGGACCGGCGCCCTCGACCTCTACCTCGTCGCCTCGTTCCTCGTGTTCGTCGGCTTCCTCACGTTCTACACGCCGTTCCCGGTGATGCTCTCCGAGGGCATCCACCTCGACGACTCGGAGATCTTCATCGTCTACCTCGCCTCGTCGGTCATGGCGGCGGCGCTCTACGCGTGGGCTGGCCGCGAGGTCGAGCTCTTCGGGAACCAGAGCGTGCAGCTGGGGGCGTGGGTGCTGCGCATCTTCATCTTCCTGGCCTTCGGGCTGGCCCTCCTGGCGGCCGAGCTGGGCCGGGACCACCTCGCGTTCGCGCTCGCGGTCGGCCTCAACGGCCTCGCGGGGGCGATGTACTCCATCATCGCGGTCGCGGGCACGACGACGGTCACGCGCCTGGCCCCCGAGGACATCCACGGCGAGGTCATCGGCGCCTACAACGCCGTCGTAGGCGTGGGCATCGTCGTGGGCGGGGCCATCGGGGGCGTGGTCGCCGCCTCTTGGGGTTGGTGGGCCGTGCTGGGCGTGACGGGCGGCTTCATCGCCGTCGCGACGCTTCTGCTGGCCATGATAGAGATGAGGGACTGACGCGCCCGACGTCCCCGCTCCGGGCCGTCCCCGCCCCATCGACGGTGGTCAACCCGGGCGCGCGGGGGCCCCTGCAGTGCCGACGACCGCGGAGCGCCCCTCCCCCCGCCTCTGGGCCGAGAGGACCCCCGAGATGACCAGCGCGGTGAACAGGGCCTGCAGCGGCGTGAGGACCTCCCCGAGCAGCGCCCAGGAGGCCACGATGGCCACTACCGGGATGAGGTAGATGAAGTAGATGATGCGCGAGTACTCCACGCGGTCGAGGACGACGTACCACAGCAGCATGGCCACGGTCGTCGGCAAGGTCGCCATGAACAGCACGATGCCCCACGTGGACGCCGAGGCCGCGGCCACGGCCGCGGCCGGGGACTCGAGCAGCGCGCCCGCCGCCAGGGGCGCGGTCGCGATGGGGAAGGCGGCAGCCATGAGCGTGACGGGGTCCACCTCGCGCAGCAGGTACTTGCCCACGACCCCCGCGAGGATGTAGCTCAGCTCCGAGCCCAGGACCAGCACGTTGCCCACGACCGTGGAGCCCTGGAACCCGCCCTCGATGTCGAGCGCGATGCCGACGGTGCCCACGGTCGCGAGCACGCCGCCCAGGAGCTTGAAGTGCGTGTAGCGCTCGCCGAGGAACAGGATGGCCAGGAACATGCCCAGCACAGGCCCCGAGGACTGCAGCACCGAGCTCACGGAGGCGGACGTCCACTGCATGCCGATGTTCTGCGTGATGTTCGAGATGGTCGTGGAGAGGAGGGCCCACAGCGTGATCAATCCCCACTGCCTGCGCGTGAGACGGCGCAGGGCCCCGAGCCCGCCCTGGGTCCACGCGAGCACCGCCAGGAACATCGGGCACGCGAGCGCGAACCGGAAGGCGGCGAGCGTGAGGGGCGGCAGGTCCCGGAGGGCGAGGGTGATGAGCGGGAACGTGCACGCCCAGATGACGACGGTCGCCATGACCGGCAGGAGGTTGCGGGGCAGAAGCACGCTCTGGGCGTCCTGGGGCACGGCTGGGATACCGCGCGCGGCCGATTTCACTCTTTGGGAGTGTCACGCCCGCGCCGCAGCGTGCGCGCGCGCCACACCACGGCCGCGACCAGGAAGGCCACCGCGCCCAGCACGAGGTAGGGGCCGTAGCCGGTGCCGCCCGCGCCCCCGGGGGAGGGAGTGACCTCGACCTCGAGGGGCACGGTCGTGGTGATGTTGCCGTCGGACAGGACGATACCCAGAGTGTAGTCGTCAGGGTCCGCGCCTGACAGGTCGAGCGTGACCAGCCCGTCCGGGCTGACGGCCGGGCGCAGGGGACCGCCGGGCGCGGCCAGGGCGAATGCCACCTCGGCGCCCTCGGGGTCCGCCGCCTGCAGCCGCACCTGGGCCGTCGAGCCCGCGGCCACCTTGAGCTTGGACCAGCCGACGGGGGCGGGGGGCAGGTCGACGGCGCCCGATGCACGGAGCAGCATGGTCGTGTTCGCGAGCTCGACCAGGTCGCCGCCATCGCCGGGGTCGTAGAGGGCGCGGACCGTCACCACGGACTCGCCCGCGGCGGTGGGCGCGAACACGAACCTGCCCGTCGGTATGGTGAGTGCGAAACTGTCGGGCGAGCCCTCGGATATGAGCTGCACGTCCCCGACGTCGGAGCCATCGATGGGCTCGATGCGAATGGTCCCGAACGAGGCCTCGTCCACGCGCGCCTCGACAGTGCTGGGCGCGACGAGCCGCACTGATGGGCTGTCCCTCAGGAGGGTTATGGTCACGGTGGTGTTGACCTCGAAGGTCCCGTCCGTCACCGTCAGCCGCAAGGGGAGCCAGCCGGGCGAGCCTTCGGGAGGGCGCACGTGAAGCACGAGGTCCTGTCCCACATAGAGGCACTCGCGCGGCACTGGTACCGATAGGGCGGTCGCCTCCACGCGCAGCCCCTCCAGTGGCGTGTCCGGGTCACTCAGGAACGGTGCGAGCGCCAGCGAACCGCTCGCCACACCGCGGCAGTCCACGATGACGAAACTGGGCATGCTGACCCACTGTGGCGGGCCCCTGTACGACAGGTCCACCTCCAGCTCGTTGTTGGCCGCCTCGGCATCGGGCATCATCGCCGGGTCGACGGAGACCCGTATGCGCCAGCCGCCTGGCACGTGGAACGCATGAAGTGTTCTTGTGACGGTCCCCTGCCCGAAGCCCTGGACCGCGACCCACGAATCGGCGCCGATCGTGACGAACGGCCCGCCCGCGCAGCTCGCCTGGAATCGCACACGTGTCTGGTTATAGTCGTACCTGCCGTGGAACACGACGACGGCCGTCAGGTTGATGGCCTCATCGAAGTTGGGGGAGCCGTAGAGCTCGCCGTCCTGGGTCCACCACTTGACCTCAGCGACCTCCATGTCAAGCTCCGTCACGGGCCTCTGCACCTTGAGCTCCAGGGGCACATGGCCGTGATGCCAGACCACGGTGTCGAGCTCGCCCGCGTCGAGGGGGACGTCGAGGCCGCACCAGCCGTCCATGCCCGTGGCCCCGCTCGTCGAGCCCCCCGCCCACCTCGCGTCCACCCACGCCCATTGGACGGGCTCGCCCTCGCTATCGACGATGCGTAGCCTCATGGCGTCCTTGTGCGACGCCGTCCAGGCCCGCCCGTCGTCCTCGACGGCCTCCACGTGCATGCGCCCGGGCTCGTCCCTCCACACCCTGGTGAGCGGGTCGCCGAGAAGGTTGTAGGACAGGTAGTCGGCCGCGACGTAGGCGTCGAGAAGAGGCGTGCTGGGCACGCCGCCGCCCGTGACCATGGCGAGGTACGACGCCTTGGTCGCGACGAGCGCGGCCCCGGGGCCGTCCACGCCCGTTGCCCCTTGGTAGTACCACCAGTAGGCGCGCTCGAGCCACCAGTTGCCGTAGGAGCCGTTGTACTCGAACTCGCCCTTGTAATTCTCGCCGTTGCCCGCGACCATGCCCACGGCCCCGCCGCCCGGGTTGAGCACGAGCCTCCCGAGGTTCCTGCCACCGGGCACCGACACGTCGCCCACGTAGCACGCGGACAGGAAGACCCATGGCAGCCTGCCGCCGTTCGCGGCCCGGTCGGCGTCGCGCCAGTCGTAGGCGGTGCTCCAGTCCCACCAGTAGTTTGTCGAGCCCGAGCCGTTGTAGTGCGAGAGCCCCGTCGAGTCATCGTAGCCGTGCATGTTCATCGAGACGATCCCGTTGCCGAGGTCGAAGGCCCCGACCATGCGGCCGTGGTCCAGCGTGTCCACCGAGAGGTTCCACCGCCCGCCCTCGTGGAACGGGTAGTCGTAGAGCATCTCGACGTCCCACGCGTCGCCGAGGGCCGCGCGGAGCAGCTCGTGGGACTCGTAGGCGTTGTCCGAGGCGGGGTCGTAGCCGCCATCGGTGTCGGGCGTGTAGGGGTTGTCGAGCACGTTGGGGACGTCCATGAGGCCGGACGCGAGCAGCGCCCGCCGGTACCAGTCCCCCGATGGCGGCGAGCGCTCGTAGGCGAGGAGCTTGGAGACGAACCTGGACACCTGGAGCGAGCTCATGGCGGGGATGCGGCCCACGGGTGGCGAGCGGGAGACCAATGCCCGCGCGACCTCCACGAGCACCTCGCCGTCCTCGCCGTATGTCCCGTCGCCGTCCCTGTCCCACGTGCGCTCGGTGCCCACGACGTAGTAGTCGTCGGTCCAACGTAGGTTGAGGTGGTCGGACGCGTCCCCCGAGCCCGTGATGTTCACGAACACGCGGCGCACTGGCACGACGCCGCCGTCGCCCACGAGGAGCAGGGCCTTGAGCTGGCCGTCGGCCTGGACGGCCCTGGCGATTGCGTCCTTGAGCCGCGCCGCGGCGTCCAGGCCGGTGCCGTTCGCGTAGGCGTCCTCGAGCGCGAGGAACCGCGGCTCCGCGCCGGAGGTGCGCTCGCGCCACGCCATGAGGGGCTCCAACGACTCTCGCCAGTCGCGGGGGGCCACGACCAGGAGGTGCGAGTAGACCTGGTTCTCGGGCGGGCCCCAGGCCGTGTCGATGATGTCCCCGCCGGCGCCGGCCTGGGCGACGGCCAGGCTCGGGAGGGCGAGCATGGCGATGACCGCGAGCGCGACCGCCGCCCGGGGAATGCGGAGGGGGAATCCCATGTTCTGGCCTGGGCCGGGTGACTATGACCTGGCCTCTATAAAGGCTTTCGCCGATAAAGCGCCCCACGGTGTCCCCCGGAGGGTGCCAGACGTCCCCGCCCTGCCGATGGGCGGGCGCAAAGGTTTTTGAGCCATGGGGGTATTGGAGCGCCCGATGGAGCCGCACATCGATCCGGGCCCCCCCGTCCTTTCTGAGCCGCGCGAGGGGGACGATGTCATTGGATAGGGTGCTGGACCTCATCTCCCGGCTGCGGGGGGAGGTCCCGGTCGTCGACCGCTTCATCGAGAGGAACAGGCTCTACCTCCACCGGCTCCACACCCTCGGTGTCAGCGTCACCGAGCGGGGCGGCTCCTACGAGGTCGCCATCGGCAGCGATATCAGGTTCCTCATCCACCGGGACACGATCAACCCCAAGTACTTCGCCACCATGCTCACGGGCATAGACAACGACCCGACGAGGGTGGAGCACGAGAAGCGACTCATCGTCGCCCTGCTGCCCATCCTGTACGCGTACCCGATGGAGTACGTCGGCTACCTCCGGCACTACGCGCCCAAGGAAGGGGATGTCGTGCTGGACGCTGGCTCGACCTGGGGGGACTTCGCCCTGCCCATCTCGAGGCTGGTCGGCGCAGAGGGGAGGGTCGTTGCCATGGAGCCGTCCGAGGAGCTGTACGGGGTGCTCCTCAAGAACATCGGACTGAACGGGTTCAAGAACATCATCCCGCTCAAGCTCGGCCTGTCCTCGAAGAAGGGGACGGCGGGCTTCGCGCACGACGGCACCGTCAGGGGGGCGATCAGCTCGACGGAGGCCACCGGCACCCTCATCAGGACCACCTCGATTGATGAAATCGTGGGCGACCTGGGCCTGGGGAGGATGGATTTCATCAAGATGGACATCGAGGGCGAGGAGCTGAACGCGATTAGGGGCGCGAGCAAGACGATCGAGCGCTTCCGCCCCTCGTTCGCCATCGCGTCCTACCACATCAAGGACAGCGTCCAGACGAGGCCGAGGCTCGAGGAGATGCTGAAGGCGCACGGGTACCGGACCGTCACCGAGTACCCGCACCAGACCACGTACGCGCTGTGAGCGCGACGATGTCCTCCGCCGCGTCGGGCGCCCTCGCCCGCGTGGTGAGGTGCCGCGGGGCCCAATGGCCCCCGCCCGACGGGCCAGGCCGCGTCGCCGCGTCGCCGCGTCACGGGATGTTCCCGCAGATCTCCTGCTCGAGCGGGAGCAGGCTCAGCCCCTCGCGGTCCTTGTCGATCTGCATCACGTTGTTGGAGTGCTTCGTGCCCCTGAGCTTGGAGATGCGCGCGACCTTGCGGTACTCGTTCGGCTGGTCCCGCAGCGGGCGGATGCCGAGAGAGATGACGCCGTCGGCCATGTAGTTGTCGACCGAACGGGCGGTCTTGTCCGTCGTCTCCTTCACGATTATCATGAACACGCCCATGTCGCGGATGACCTTGAAGAAGTCGTAGAATATCTTGCGGTACTTGAGCGACTCGGGGCTGTAGGAGGTGAGCAGCGGGTCGATGGCCACGATGTCGGGGTTGTGCTCCTCGATCTTGTTGATGATGGTGAGGAACGGCTCGTCCATCGAGAGCTCCGACTCGCGTATCGGGGTGAGGCGCGCCTCGGCGCCCAGGCCGATGGCGCGCGAGATGTCGATGAGCGACACGCACCCCGCCTCGACCTTGGACCAGTCGAAGAACTTGTGCCGGCCCATGTTGCGGCGCATGTTCTCGAACGGCTCCGAGATGCCGGACAGGTAGAGCCGCCGCTTGCCGTCGCACTCGTGGAACAGCATCTGGAGCGCCATCGTGGACTTGCCGGTGCCTGGCTCGCCCTCGATGATGAGGATCATCGGGTACGGGAACCCCCCCTCGATGAGGCGGTCCATCCCCGGTATCCCCGACTCGATGCGTGGAATGTCCTCCAAGTTAAATCCCCCAGGTCGAATCCAAAGGAACGACACGGGGGGTATATATAGTTTGGTCGGACGGGACGGACCGGACGGGCGGACATTCGCATGCCCTGGCCGTCGCTGGGGCGGGCTGCTGGCCAGCGCGCGCCGCGGTCTTGTCCCGATGATGGGCATCCGATTGTCATGCGCGCCCCCTTTGGTGCACCCCAGTCCAATGCGGTGCGCGAGGCTCAAGGTCGTTCACCGCCCGTACCACTCTTCAGCGATTGCCCCACAAACCGTTTATAAACCCCCCCACCATAGAAGCTCCCGTCCAGGAAAGCAGGTGCCATCCATGCCCCGCCCATCCCCTGCCCCATTCGCCGCCCTCCTCCTCTCCCTCCTCATGGTCGCCCCCGCCGTGCTCGCCCAGACGGACAGCGGCCCCGCCGACGGCCTGGCGGGCGGGCCCCCCATCACGCTCGCCAACGAGGGCGTGTCGGTGTTCAGGTTCGTGGCGCTGCCGGTCGACACCAACGTGAACGGCCCCTACGAATCAATCGAGCTCTCGGCCGCGGTCAACTTCACGCGCAAGGGCGCGTTCAACGTGCAGCTCTCGCTCGCGGCCGATGGCGGCGGCTGGCAGCTGAGCTCGACCGAGAGCGCGTTCGCCACGGCGCCGTTCCCCGCCAGCCAGTACTTCGACGCAGGATTCGACGCTTACAAGATATTACGTCAGAAGCTCGACGTCGGGCTCGTCGCGCGCGTCCAGGTGACCAACGCCACCACGGGCGTGGTCGTCGCGTCCGCGGCCTCCAAGCTGGGGAGCTACTCCGCATCCGACTTCGAGGTCCCCAGCGACGGGGTGGGCGCGTCCGTCACCGGCATCGGCGAGACGCGTGGGCTGGACCTCGACGGCGACGGCGCGCCGGACGTGCTCGAGGTGCCGGTGCTCCTCGACGTGCGCCAGGCCGCGACCTACACCATCACGCTCGCCGCCACCGCCGGGGCCATCCTCCAGAGCGCGACGCGCACCTACTTCAACACCACCGAGCTCGCTAAGGGCCCGCAGACCGTCCACGTGTGGGTCCCGGGCGGTTACGTTCGCGCCTCAATGGACCTGAGCGTGCAGGCGCGCACCGGCTGGTACGAGAGCGACTTCCTCAACACCACGGCAATCATCATCGACGCGAGCAAGTACGAGGCGCCCGACCTCAGCAACCTGTTCACGGGCGAAAACCGCACTGTGGGGAGGGACGCGGACGGCGACGGCCTCCTCGATGAGCTCTCGCTCTCGGTGCGCCTCCAGGTCGCGGTCGCGGGCGAGTACAGGCTCACGGCCATCGTGGCCCCGGACGGCGAGTGGGTGGACGCGCCGGTGACCCTCGGGAACATCGCGCGGCTGCTCTACTCGGTGCAGTCCGGCAAGGTCGTGAGCGTCACGTGGGACGGCAAGCTCGGCCAGGGCACGGCCTGGCCCTCGTTCACCATCGACGGCCGCACGCTCTACGCGTGGGGCCACGACGGCGACTACGGGGCAATCGTGGTGGCCGAGGGCCCGGCCTCGTTCCTCTGGGGCGTCGGCCGGTTGCACCGCGTGGGCACGTTCGACCACACGCGGTTCGAGGCGCCCGAGCCGCCCATCGCGCTCATCGCGGGGCACTCCGACGCCGGCGTGCCATCCAAGACCTCCGAGGGCTTCTCGGCGCTGCGCGTCGACTACCGCGTGCGCGTGGCCGCCGCGGGCAGGTACACGGCGCTCGGCACCCTCCTCTACGACGGCAAGGAGGTCTCCTACGCCCACACCGTGGTTGCGCTCCCCGTGGGCGAGGCGGCGGTCTCCCTCACGTTCCCGGGCGAGGTCATCCGCGCTGCCATGGTCGACGGCGCCCTCGAGGCGCGCGTGCGCATCTACACGGGCGGGCTCGCCATCGACAACACCACCTTCGAGCAGGGCGCGACCGGCAGCCACGTCACGCGCGCCTACTCCTGGCGCGAGTTCGCGCCACCGGACCCGTTGACCGACCCCAAGCGGCCCACCCCCGAGGAGGGCGTGGACAACGTGCTGCTGCGCACCGGGGACATGGTCGTGGTCGTGCTGCGCGACCGGCCGGACTTCGCGTTCTACCTCGCGTCCGACGAGGGCAGGCGCGCGTACATGCGGCTCCTGTTCACCCGCCTGTTCGCCATCTCCGACACGAACGGTGACGGCGCCCCGCAGCCGGGCGAGGTGGCCTACACGGCCGACCTGCGCGCCTACGAGTGGGACCTGTCGAACGTGGAGGTCCTGGACGACGCGACGCTGGGACGCATCGTGCGGTTCGAGCAGTCCGCGGTCGTGGACCTGGTCGAGAACGACCCCACGGCCGAGGCCGAGGGGAGACCGCTGCTCGCCGTGACGGGCTTCGCGCGCCTCACGCTCCGGCTCACGCTCGCGTCCCGCGACGCAGAGCTCCCCGCCGACGGCGGGACCTACACGGTCGCGGGCGGCACCGAGCTCAAGGTCGACGTGCTCATCGACGTGCTCAGGCCCGTCGCGGACGTCGACTTCCTCACGCTCGAGCAGCTGCTGCGCGACGACCGCGGCGCCTACGTCCCGCGCCCCAAGGAGGCCGTCGCCTCCCCCGACGAGGCGCCCGCCATCCGCAGCTTCCGCGACCGCGAGGGGCTCAGGCAGCTCGTCGGCTTCGAGGGCGGCAAGGGCGCCCCGGGCTTCTACTCGTGGGTGCGGAGGGCCGACGCGACCGCGGACGACGGCACCACCGAGTCGGTGGACGTGCGCGCCGCCTACCTGCTCACGCAGGGCGTGATGCTCCTATACCTGAGCTACCCCTACGACGTCACCACCGCGTCCATCTACCACGACCCGAGCCTGGGCGTGGTCGGCGGCGGGCTGCCCCCGCTCCCCAGGGCCTTCAGGGCCGTGTTCGACCCGCTGCTCTTCGCCGTGAGCGCGGTCGCGGCCGTGGCCGTCGCCTGGGGCCTGCGAGGCGGCGGGCGCAGGGAGGATGACGGCGACGAGG
>Ga0316622_100001994_pt1 | contig 13844 bp, 15 predicted proteins | sample OWC_Aug_OW2_C1_D_FD_207646 | JGI IMG/M metagenome (GOLD analysis project Ga0316622, IMG submission 207646) | Wetland soil microbial communities from Old Woman Creek delta, Ohio, United States - OWC_Aug_OW2_C1_D5_C | ecosystem: Environmental > Terrestrial > Soil > Wetlands | place: USA: Ohio... | reverse complement strand
ACGCGCGCCTCGCCTTGCCGGAGACCGGCCTCGGGATGATCCCCGGCGTCGGCGGCACGCAGACGCTGCCGCGCCGCGCGGGGCTCGGGCGCGCGCTCGACCTCGTCCTGACGGGGCGATGGCTCGACGCCGGCGCCGCGCTGGATGCGGGCGTCGTCAACGCCGTGGTGCCGCGCCCGCGGCTCCTCGCCACCGCGATGACCATGGCGCGGCGGCTCGCCCGGCTCGATCCGGCGCTGGTCGCCGCCGTGCGGCGCTGCCTGCGGGCCGCGCACGACGGCACGCTGGCGGACGCGGTCGCGCTCGAGCGGCGGCTTGCGGCGCACCGCCCGCCGCGGCCCCCGGCGCCGCGCCTGCTGCGCGCTCGGGACGCGCCGGACGTGCTTGAGCGCGTCCGCGGCCTCGGTCTAGAACCCCACGGATGAACACCCTCGGCTTTCTGACGATCCCGGCGGGGATCGTCCCCGAGCAGGAGGCGCTCGCCTTCGGCGACGTGCGGCTCACCTACGCCGACGCGCAAGCACGCGTGCGGCGGCTCGCCGCGGCGCTCGCGGGGCTCGGGGCGCAGCGCGGCACCCGCGTCGCGGCGCTCGCCACCAACTCCCACCGCTACGTCGAGGCCTACTACGCGACCGCGATGCTCGGCGGCGTCTTCGTTCCGGTCAACTACCGCGCCAAGCAGCACGAGCTCGAGCACATGCTGCGGGCGAGCGAGGCGTCGATCCTGCTGCTCGGGCAGCGCTACCTGAGCCAGGTCGAGGCGCTGCGCGAGACCCTTCCTGCGTTGCGCGCGATGATCCTGCTCGACGCGGACACCAACGGCGGGCTCGCCGGCTACGAGGATCTGCTCGCCGCCGCGCCCGAGCACGAGGAGGAGGCCGAGGTCGACGACGATGACGTCTCGATCCTCATGTTCACGAGCGGCACGACGTCCCTGCCGAAGGGCGTGATGCTGCGCTACGGCGACTTCAGCGCCTACGTCACCGCGAACGTCGAGCTGGCGGACGGCACGCCGCGCGGCGCGGCGCTCCTGTGCGCGCCCCTCTACCACATCGCGGGGGCCACCAACATGATGACCACGCTGTGGACCGGGCGCCGCCTCGTGCTCGTGCCGCAGTTCGAGGCCGGGCAGTGGCTCGAGACGGTCGAGCGCGAGCGGATCACGCACGCCTTCGTCGTTCCCACCATGCTGAAGCACCTGCTCGACCACCCCGACTTCGAGCGGACCGATCTGTCGTCGCTGGAGCTGGTGTCGTACGGCGGGGCGCCCATGCCGTTCCCGGTCATCCGCCGCGCCATCGAACGCTTCCCGCAGGCCGTGGGCTTCGTGAATGCCTTCGGGCAGACCGAGACGACCTCGACGCTCACCGTCCTCGGCCCCGAGGATCACCGGCTCGGGGGCGCGCCCGAGGAGGACGAGCGCACGCTCAAGCGGCTGCGCTCGATCGGCAAGCCGCTTCCCGACGTGGAGGTGCGCATCGTCGGGGATGGCGGCGAGACGCTTGCGGCGGGCGCGGTGGGCGAGATCCAGGTGCGGACGCCGCGCGCCATGAAGGGCTACGCGGGCGCGGAGTCGCCCTTCGTCGAGGAAGGGTGGCTCCCGACCCGCGACATGGGCTGGGTCGACGAGGACGGGTACCTCTACATCGCGGGCCGCAAGGACGACATGATCATCCGCGGCGGCGAGAACATCGCGCCGGCCGAGGTCGAGGCCGTGCTCGGATCGCATCCGGCGGTGGAAGAGGTTGCGGTGCTCGGGATCCCGGACGTGGAGTGGGGACAGCGCGTTGGCGCGTGCGTGGTCGTGCGGCCGGGAGCGAGCGTGGGCGTCGAGGAGCTGGGCGACTGGTGCCGGCAGCGGTTGTCGAGCTTCAAGAAGCCCGAGGTCATCCGCTTCCTCGAGGAGCTGCCGAAGAACCAGATGGGCAAGATCCTGCGGCGCGAGCTCCGCACCCGGCTCGAGGCCGCGTGAGATCGGGCCCGAGCGCCGCGGCAGGGCTCGGCCTGTCGGTTGCGGGCGGCGTCGCCACGCTGACCCTCGATCGCCCGGCGACGCGCAACCGGCTCGACGCCGGGCTGATGGCCGCGGTCGCAGACGCGTGCGACACGATCGAGGACGATCCCGACGTCCGTGTCGCGCTCGTCGTCGCGCGGGGGCCGCACTTCTGCGCGGGGCTGCCCGACGGGGTCGGCTGGCTGCCGGAGGCGTGGCCCGACGGCGTGGCGGCGCTTGCCCGCCTCCGGCGGCCCGTGATCGCCGCGCTCGCCGGCGAGGCGTCGGGCTGGGGGCTCGCGCTCGCGCTGGTCGCCGACGTGCGGCTGGCGGCGACGACGGCGGTGCTGCGGCTCGACGGCGCGTCGGCCGGACGGCTGGGCGGCGGGGGCGCGATTCCGCGCCTGGCTCGACTGGTGGGCCCCGCGCGCGCCGCCGAGCTGGTGCTGCTGGAGCGGCCGCTCGACGCGCGCACGGCGCTGGCCTGGGGGCTCGTCTCGTGCCTGGTGCCCCCGGCGCGGCTGCGGCGGGAGGCCGCGCGTCTCGCCGCGACGGTGGCCGCGCGTGCCCCGCTGGCGCTCGCGCTGGCGAAGGAGACGGTGACGCGCGCGCTCGACCTGCCGCTCGACGACGGCTGCCGGCTCGAGCACGACTGCTACGTCCTGCTGCAGACCACGGCCGACCGGCGCGAAGGCATCGACGCGTTCCTGGCGAAGCGGCGGCCGCGCTTCGTCGGACGATGATCTCGAGGGGAGGAACTCATGGCGGCTCAGATCGGCAAGATCTACCTCTGCGCCTCGTGCGGCGCGCAGGTGATCGTGACCAGGGGCGGCACCGGCACGCTCAAGTGCTGCGGCGCGGAGATGCAGCAGAAGAAGTGAGCTGCGGCGTGCGGGCGCGTTGCGGTTTGGCGGAGGCGTTTCGAACCTGGTAGACACCGACATCCGGCGGGGCCATGGCGGTCAGGGTCATCTCGGGGCGTGCGCGCGGCCGCCGGCTGCGTGTGCCCCGCGGCGGCCGCACACGGCCGACGTCCGGGCTGGTACGAGGAGCGCTGTTCAACATGCTCGAATCACGGGGATGGCTCGCCGAGGCGCGGGTGCTCGACTGCTTCGCCGGCAGCGGCGCGCTCGGCATCGAGGCGCTGTCGCGCGGGGCCCGCGAGGCGATCTTCGTCGAGTCGGCACCGCCGGCCGTGCGGGCGCTGCGGGAGAACCTCGCTGCCAGCGGCTTCGCGGGGCGGTCCCGGGTCCTGCCCGTCGACGCGGCGCAGGCGCTGCGCATGCTGGGCCGCGACGGGGTCCAGGTCGATGGCGTGCTGGCCGACCCGCCATACCACACCGGGTGGGCCCAGCGCCTCGTCGACGAGGTGGCCGCGGCGGGAATCCTGGCCGACGGGGGATGGATCGCCGTCGAGCATGCCGCGAACGAGCCGCCGCAGCCGCCGGCCGGCCTCGCCGTCGCCGCCATGCGACGGCACGGCCGCAGCGCGCTCAGCCTCGTCGTCCGCGCCGAGGAGGGGTCGTGACGCGCACCGCCGTGTACCCCGGGTCGTTCGACCCGATCACCAACGGGCACATCGACATCGTCCGGCGCAGCCTGGCCGTCTTCGACACGGTGATCATGTCCGTGGCCTTCAACCCGAACAAGGATCTCGCCTGGTTCACGCCGGACGAGCGCGTGCGCATGATCCAGGAGAGCTTCGCGAGCGAGGGCGCGCGGGTGGAGGCGGACGCCTTCTGCGGGCTGCTCGTCGACTACGCCGTGCACAAGGGTGCGACCGCGATCGTGCGCGGCCTGCGCGCCGTCGCCGACTTCGAGTACGAGTTCCAGATGACGATGATGAACCGCCACCTGCAGCCGACGGTCGAGACGATCTTCATGATGACGGGCGAGACGCACTTCTACACCAGCTCGCGGCTGGTGAAGGAGGTCGCGTTCCTCGGCGGCGACGTGGCCGGGCTGGTGCCCGACCTGGTCCTGCCGCGGCTCCTCGCGCGGGCCGCCGAGCGGAGGTCGCGATGAGCCTGCGGCTGTCGGCGCGTGCCCGCAGCATCAAGCCGTCGCCGACCCTCGGCATGGCGGCCGAAGCGGGCGCCTTGAAGGCGGCCGGCAAGGACGTCGTCGATCTGTCGGCAGGCGAGCCCGACTTCGACACGCCCGAGCACGTGTGCGCGGCCGCGCGTCGGGCGATGGACCGCGGGCAGACGAAGTATACGCCCGTCGGCGGCACGCCCGAGCTGAAGGACGCGATCCGCGAGAAGCTGCGCCGCGACGACGCCCTCGTCTACGAGCGCAACGAGATCGTCGCCAGCTGCGGCGGCAAGCACGCCCTCTACAACGCCTTCCAGGTGCTCCTCGAGGAGGGCGACGAGGTCGTCGTGCCGGCCCCGTACTGGGTCAGCTACTACGACATGCTGGTGCTGGCGGGCGCCACGCCGAAGGTCGTCGAGACCACGCCGGCGAGCGGCTTCCGCATGAGACCCGAGCAGCTCGAGGCGGCCTGTGGTCCGAAGACGGTGGGCGTGATCCTGAACAGCCCGAGCAATCCGACCGGCGCGGTGTACGACGCCGGCACGCTGCGGGCGCTCGGCCAGGTGGCGCTGCGCCGGACGCTGCTGGTCTTCAGCGACGACATCTACGAGCACATCGCCGAGACGCGCGTGCCGAACATCGGCGCCCTGGTGCCCGAGCTGCGGCCCCGGCTCCTCCTCTTCAACGCGGTCTCGAAGACCTACGCCATGACCGGGTGGCGGATCGGCTGGGCCGCCGGTCCCGCCGAGGCCGTCACGGCCATGACCTCGCTGCAGAGCCAGAGCACCTCGAACCCGACGTCGATCGCGCAGGCGGCAGCCGCCGCGGCACTCACCGGCCCCCAGGAATGCGTCGCGGCCATGGCGCGCGAGTTCCTGGAGCGGCGCGATCTCGTGCTCGACCGGCTCGCGACGATCCCCGGGGTCGAGACCGTGAAGCCCGGCGGTGCCTTCTACGTGTTCCCCGATATCGGCGCCTACCTGGGTCGCACCGGCCCCGACGGTCCGATCGCCAGCGCGCAGGATCTCGGCACCTACCTGCTGCGGCACGTCGGCGTGGCCACCGTACCGGGAGAAGGGTTCGGCGCGCCGCGACACATCCGCCTCTCCTACGCCACCACGCGCGCGCTGCTCGAGGACGGCATCCGGCGGATCGCGAGCGGACTGGCGCGCCTTCGCTGACGCGCCGGCCCGGCTGCCGGCCCCCCCGAAAGCGACGAAGGCGACGGCTGCTCGCCGTCGCCTTCGTCGTGCGCACCGAAGTGCGCGAGAGCCGTCGGGGGACTCGTTACTTGTGCATGCCCTTCGAGAACATGCGCTCCGCCTTCTCGGCGGCAGCCTCGGCGCGCTGCGCCGCCGCCTCGACGCGGCTGGCCGCAGACTCTGCCCGGCGAGCGGCGTCCTCCGACCGGGTCGCCGCCTGCTCCGCCCGGGTCGCCGCCTGCTTTGCATCGCCGCAGCCCACGACCATCGTGCTCGCGAGCATCAGCCCGACCGCGATCGCGGGGAACGTCCGTACCTTCATCCTCGACCTCCTGATGGCCCCGACGCCGGGGCGTTGCGCTGGAATCGGCGGCGTTGTTGCACAAACGTCGGGACCTGGCAACCTGCAAGGCGGGACGCACTCGCTGGTCGCGGGGGTGGTGGCACGCCGCCGCCGGCAGTCGCTCCCGGCAGCGCCGGGGGCCTCGCACCCCCGCCGCTGCGGGCGTGCCTTTCCCAGTGATTCCATTGGGTTGTCTTCTCGAGCGAGGGCGATCACGCGACCCGGGCACTGGGCTCGGTCGGCTCCCGGACGTTGACGCAGGAAGGCGAGATCGCTTACAATTCCCATTCAGCGCGCGGTTCGAGACGGGAGGCCCCTCGGAATGACGGTGATGTTCAAGGTCGGTGAGAAAGTGGTCTACCCGGCGCACGGCGTCGGCGTCATCGAGGGCATCCAGACGCGGGTGGTATCGGGATCGGAACGGAAGTTCTACATGCTCCGGATCCTCGACAGCGACATGACCATCATGATCCCGACCGAGAACGTGAACGCGGTCGGTCTGCGCCGGATCATCGGCAGGGACATGGTGGCCAAGGTCTACCGCATCCTGCGCGACAAGAAGGTCGAGATCGACCAGCAGACGTGGAACCGCCGCTACCGCGAGTACACCGAGAAGATCAAGACGGGCAGCGTGCTCGAGATCGCCAAGGTCCTGCGTGATCTGTTCGTGCTGAAGGGCGACAAGGAGCTCTCCTTCGGCGAGCGCAAGATGCTCGACACCGCCCGCAACCTGCTGGTGAAGGAGCTGGCGATCGCCAAGTCGTTCACCGAGGACAAGATCATGGAGGAGCTTCGCACGATCTTCGCCAACTGAAGCGCTCGTGCGATCACGACTTCCGCGTGCCTAGCGGAGGCGAGGGGCCGGGGGAGCGTCCTCCGGCCCTTCGTGTTTTCGGGGTCCGAGCAGCTCGTTGAGGCTGCCGCTGCGGAAGCCGGTGAGGTCGAGCGTCACGTAGGCGAAGCCGGCGTCGCGCACGGCGGCGACCACGGCGTCGCGCCGGGCGAGCACACGGGGCATGTCGTCGGGCCCGACCTCGATGCGCGCGACGCCGCCCTCGTGCCAGCGCACCCGCAGCTCGCGCACGCCCTCGGCGCGGAGGGCGCGTTCGGCCGCGGCAACCTGCGCCAGCCGCTCGGGCGTGATCCGCGTGCCGTAGGGGAAGCGCGACGACAGGCACGGGCTCGCCGGGCGATCCCAGGTCGCCAGTCCGAGCGCGTGGCTTGCGGCACGCACGTCGGCCTTGGTGAATCCGGCCTCGACCAGGGGATGGCGGACGCCCTGCTCGGCCGCGGCCGTCAGCCCCGGACGATGGTCGCCGAGGTCGTCCAGGTTCGCGCCGTCGAGCACGGCGTCCAGCCCGCGCCGCGCCGCCTCGGCAGTGCAGATGACGAACAGGTTGCCCTTGCACAGATAGCAGCGGTCGACCGGGTTCTCGGCGTAGCCCGGGACGTCGAGCTCGTTGGTGTCGACCACGAGGTGCGCGACTCCGAAGGCGGCGGCAAGCGCCCGCGCGTCGGCGAGATCGTGCTCCGGGGTGGTCGGCGACACCGTGGTGAGCGCCACGCAGCGGTCGCCGAGCAGCTCGCCTGCGACCCGCAGGAGGTAGGTCGAGTCGACACCGCCCGAGAAGGCGACCAGCGCGGAATCGAGCCCGCCGAGGATCGACCGCAAGCGCTCCACCTTGATCGCGAGCGCCATTGCCGAGGCGTCTCCGGCCGCGAGCGTCATCGCCGTCAGATGCCCTCGGCCTTGAACAGCCCGGTCGTCAGGTAGCGCTCGCCCGTGTCGCAGAAGACCGTGCAGACCTTGGCGCCCGGACCGAGCGCCCGCGCCACCCGCACGGCCGCGGCGCAGCTGGCGCCCGACGAGATGCCGACCAGCAGCCCCTCGTCGCGGGCGAGCGCGCGGGTGTAGGCGGCCGCCTCGTCGTCGCCGATCGCGATCACCTCGTCGTACACGGAGGTGTCGAGGATCTCGGGCACGAAGCCGGCGCCGATGCCCTGGAGGTGGTGGAAGCCCGGCTCGCCGCCCGAGAGGACCGCGGACGCGGCAGGCTCGACCGCGGCGATGTGCACGCGCGGACAGGCATTGCGGAGCACGTGGCCGACCCCGGTGATGGTGCCGCCGGTGCCCACGCCGGCGACGAACGCGTCGAGGTCGGGCAGCTGCGCCAGGATCTCCGGCCCGGTGGTCTGCCGGTGCGCCTCGGGATTGGCGGGATTGCCGAACTGCTGGGGCATGAACCAGTCGGGATTCTCCACCAGGAGCGCCTCGGCACGGCGGATGGCGCCGTGCATCCCGCGCGTGTCGGGAGTCAGCTCGAGCCGCGCCCCGTAGCCCAGGAGGAGCGCGCGACGCTCTTCGCTCATCGTGTCGGGCATCGTGAGCACGAGCCGGTACCCCTTCACCGCGGCCGTCAAGGCGAGCCCGATGCCGGTGTTGCCGCTCGTGGGCTCGAGGATCGTCCCGCCGGGCCGCAACCGGCCGTCGCGCTCGGCCGCCTCGATCATCGCCCGGCAGATCCGGTCCTTCACGCTGCCGCCCGGGTTCGCGCTCTCCATCTTGGCCCAGATCGCCGCCCGCAGACCCTCGAGCTGCGGCAGGCGCGAGAGCTTGACCACGGGCGTCGCGCCGACGAGATCCAGTAGCGAGCCCGCACGCTGGCAGGGAAGCGGCATGGCGCTTGCGTGGAGTGACTCCGTGGGACCATACAGGGCGGGTGCTCGGAGGGTCAATGCACCCGGCCGTTGCGATCTTCCCGGGCGCGCTCGGTGACCTGCTGTTGGCGTTGCCGGCGTTGCGAGCCCTGCGCGCACGGCACCGTGTCGCCGCGCTGACGCTCGTGGTCAGCGAGCCGCTGCGTGCACTCGCTCGCCTCGCCGCCGTGGCGGATCGGGTCGAGAGCCTGGACGGGCCGGGCACCGCCTGGCTGTTCGGCGCCGGGCGACGCCCGGCGTGGCTCGCGGGCCGCCCGGCCGTCTACGCGTGGATCGGCTCGCGCGATCCCGGGGTTGCAGCGCGACTCGGGGCGGTGGCGTCGCACGTGGAACTCTTCGCGGTCGAGCGAGGGGATGGCCCGCTGCACGCGGCCGTCGCCTACGCGCGCGGGGTCGGGCTGGCTGCGTGCGAGCCGGCGGACCTCGCCCCGGCGGCACGCCTCGCGGTGCCCACCACGCCGGCGGCCGAGGCCGTCCGCGCCCGGGGCGCGGGGCCACTCCTCGCGCTCCACCGCGGGGCCGGGGCGTCGGCCAAGCGCTGGAGCAGGGCCGCCTTCGAGATCGTGGCGCGCCGGTGGTGCGAGAGCGGCGGCGCAGTGATCGATCTGCTCGGACCCGCGGAGGCAGACGAGGCCGCGCTGGCGGAAGCGCTCCCCGTGCGCTGCTGGCCGCTGCCGGACGTGGCGGCGCTGCTCGCGGCCGCCACCGCGTACGTCGGCTGCGACAGCGGTGTCAGCCACCTGGCGGGCGCCGCCGGTGCGCGCGGGGCCGTGGTCTTCGGCCCCACGCAGCCCCGCCGCTGGCACCCGCTGTCGCCGTTGCTCGTGCCGCTCGGTCCTGCGCGCGACGGCGTCGCGGTCCGGGCAGACGAGGTCCTCGCGCTGCTGGGCGGGATGCCGAGCTTGACATCCCAGGAAGCCGACACTATCGACCCGCAATAACGAGGTTTCCGAACGGTGCCGCAGCGGGCGCGGCTGGCCGGGAATACCACGGGCGGCCCACCGTCCAAGCGCTGGAACGGGATGCCCGGCGGGTGACCGCGTCCCCATGCTCGCTGAGTGGGTGCCGCGGATACCGGTGCCGGTCCTAGTGGGGATCGCGTCATGAACCAGGAGAGCGACGAACAGCGGGGGTTCCGCGTCAGTGATCGACGGCGCTTCACCGAACGCGGCGAGGAGCGGCCGGACGCCGGCGACGCGCCGGGCCCGGAGGGTGCGGCGGTCGCGGGGGACGCGCCGGGCGCGGAGCCCGGGCGCGGGAGCGCGTCCGGCGAAGCCCGGACGGAGGGGGGCGCCGGGGCCGCGACGGTCGAGCTCAGCTTCTCCACCTTCGTGCTGAGCCTGAGCACGCAGGCGCTGCTCCACCTCGGCGAGATCCCCGATCCGCAGACGGGTGTTCCCGGTCGCGATCTCGCCGCCGCCCGGCAGGTCATCGACATCCTCGGCATCTTGAAGCAGAAGACTGTCAACAACCTCGAGCGCGCCGAGGAGGCGTTGCTCGACTCGGTGCTCCACGATCTGCGCATGGCCTTCGTGCGACTCGTCCGCACCGGGACCGCGAAGGAGGGTTCATGAGTCAGGGGAGCAACCGCTGGGCGCTGGCCGCGACCGCGCTGATCGGCTTCGTCGTCGGCCTCTCGGTGAGCCTGCGCGGCGACCTGTTCTCGCGCAGCGAGGCGATCAGCCTCTTCGGCGGCCGCGAGTCCGAGCAGAAGACCGTCACTCCGCCCACGGTGATGCTCCCCGACTTCGCGGAGCTGACCAAGGCCGTCTCGCCGTCGATCGTCAACATCTCCAGCACCCAGGAGGTGAAGCGCGGTGGCGGCCCGGCGGGTCCCGGGGGCCCGGGCGGCCCGGGCGGCGAGGACGACCCGTTCGGGGAGTTCTACGGCAACCCGTTCGAGCGTTTCTTCGGCCAGCCCCGCCGGCCGTTCAAGGCCAAGAGCCTGGGATCCGGGTTCATCATCGACTCGAACGGCTTCATCCTCACCAACAACCACGTCGTCGAGAACGCCGACGAGATCGTGGTGAAGCTCGGGACCGGCAAGGAGTACAAGGCCAAGGTGATCGGCCGCGACGCGAAGACCGACATCGCGCTGATCGACATCGAGGGGAACCCCGAGGACCTGCCGGCGGTGAAGCTCGGCGACTCGAGCTCGCTGCGCGTCGGCGAATGGGTGGTCGCGATCGGCAACCCGTTCGGCCTCGAGAACACGGTGACGGCCGGCATCGTCAGCGCGATGGGGCGGCACATCAACCAGGGGCCGTATGACAACTTCATCCAGACCGACGCGGCCATCAATCCAGGCAACTCGGGCGGTCCGCTGCTCAACACGAAGGGCGAGGTCGTCGGCATCAACACGGCGATCTTCAGCCGCGGCGGGGGCAACATCGGCATCGGCTTCGCCATCCCGATCGACCTCGCGCGCGAGATCATGCCCCAGCTCCGGGAGAAGGGTCGGGTCACGCGCGGCTGGCTCGGGGTGATGATCCAGAAGGTCACCCCCGAGATCGCCGATTCGCTCGGCCTGGACGAGGCCACGGGCGCGCTGGTCGCGGACGTGGTGAAGGAAGGCCCGGCTGCGGCAGCGGGGCTCGAGCAGGGCGACGTGATCGTGAGATTCGACGGCAAGCCGGTAGGTGATTCGGCCGAGCTGCCGCTGCTGGTGGCACGCACGGGCATCGGCAAGCAGGTCGAGCTCACGGTGATCCGCGACAAGACGACCAAGACCTTCACGGTCACGATCGCCGAGCTGAAGGACGAGGAGGGGCTGGCGGAGGGCGGTGGCGGTGCGAGCGAGGACCTCGGCCTCGCGCTGCAGACGCTCACCCCCGATCTCGCCGAGAACCTCGGCCTCGAACGCGGCATGAAGGGCGTGGTCGTGACGCAGGTCGAGTCGGGCGCTCCCGCCGCCGAGGCGGGCATTCGCCGCGGCGACGTGATCCTCGAGGTGAATCGCGCCCCGGTGAAGGACGTCGCCGCCTACACCAAGGCGGTGCGCGAGGCGGGCAAGGGCAAGAGCCTGCTGTTCCTGGTGCGCCGCGGCGACAACACGATCTTCCTGGCGGTCAAGCCGCCGGCGAGCTGATGCTCGTCCTCGGCGTCGAGAGCTCGTGCGACGACTCGGCGGCGGCCGTCCTGCGCGACGGCCGCCTCGTGTCGTCGGTCGTGTCCTCGCAGGACGCGGTGCACGGCCCGTACGGCGGCGTGGTGCCCGAGCTGGCCTCCCGCCATCACGTCCGCACCATGCTGGCCGTCATCGACGCCGCGCTGGCGCGGGCCGGGGTGGGGCTGGACGCCGTCGGCGGCATCGCGGTCACGCGGGCGCCGGGCCTGATCGGCTCGCTGCTGGTCGGCCTGTCGCTGGCGAAGGGCATCGCGCTCAGGCGGCGCCTCCCACTGGTTGGCGTCCACCACCTGGAGGGGCATCTCCTCGCGCCGAACCTCGACCGCGAGCCGGACGACCCCGTGCCGTATCCGTTCCTCGGCCTGGTGGTGTCGGGCGGCCACTCGGGCCTCTACCTGGCGCGCGGGGCCGGGGAGTACGCCTGCCTCGGCAAGACGCGGGACGACGCCGTCGGCGAGGCGTTCGACAAGGTCGCGAAGCTGCTGGGACTCGGCTATCCGGGCGGTCCGGCGATCGAGCGGAGCGCGCGCGGCGCCGATCCCGCCGCCGTCCGCTTTCCCCGCGCCCGCCTGAAGCGCGGCCGCTTCGACCTGAGCTTCAGTGGTTTCAAGACGGCGGTCTGGCAGCACCTGCGCGACCACCCGGCGACGCCGGAGACCGTGCCCGACATCTGCGCGAGCGTGCAGGAGGCGCTGGTCGACATGCTCGTCGGCGCGACCGCGGAGGGGCTCGACGCCAGCGGTGTGGAGCGCCTCGTGCTGTGCGGCGGCGTGGCGGCGAACGGACGCCTGCGCGTGCGCATGCGGGAGCTCGGCGAGACCCGCGGCGTCGACGTCATCGTGGCCCGGCCCGCGCTCTGCACCGACAACGCGGCCATGATCGCGCTGGCCGGCTGGCCGCGGCTGGCGCGGGGCGAGGACGATGGCCTCGGCGTCGAAGCCGAGGCCTCGTGCCCGCTCGGCACCCGCTGGGCCGCGTGACCCGTCCGCCCGCGGCGTGGCGCGCGGAGCGGGCCTGATGGGTGCGCGGCACGACACGCGCAAGGCGCTCGCCGCCGCCGGCCTGCGGCCCCGGCGTTCGCTCGGGCAGCACTTCCTCTGCGACCCGGCCGTGGTCGGGCGCATCGTCGAGGCCGCCCGGCTGGGACCGGCCTCGACCGTGCTCGAGATCGGCCCGGGGCTCGGTGCGCTCACCGATGCGCTCGCGGCGCGGGCCGCCCGCGTCCACCTCGTGGAGCTCGACCACCGCCTCGCCGCGCACCTCCGCGAGCGCTTCGCCGTGCGGCCGTCCGTGACCGTGCACGAGGGCGACGTGCTGGTGCTCCCGCTCGACGAGCTCGTGCACGAGCCCGAGGCGGTGGTGGTGGCGAACCTGCCCTACAACGTCTCGACACCGATCCTCTTCCGGCTGCTCGAGCACCGCGCGCGCTTCCCGCGCGCCGTGCTCATGCTGCAACGCGAGGTGGCGGTGCGGCTCGCCTCGAAACCGGGGACCGGCGACTGGGGTGTGCTGCCCGTGATGGTGCAGACGTGGGGCGTCGTGCGGCTCGCGTTCGGGGTGTCACGACGCAGCTTCCTGCCGCCGCCGCGGGTGGAGTCGGCGGTGGTGACGATCGAGTGGAGCCGGGAGCCGCGCGTGCCGATCGGCGACCCGGCGGCGCACCGTGCGGTGGTGCGCGCGGCCTTCGGGCAGCGGCGGAAGATGCTGCGGAACGCGCTCGCCGCGCTCGCGGGCGAGCGCGGCGTCGGCCTCGATGCGGCCTTCGCCCTCGCGGCGATCGATCCGCAGGCGCGTGCGGAGACGCTGGGCCTCGACGACTTCGCACGGCTCGCCCGGGCGATGGCCGGCGGCCGCGGCGCCGCCGCCCCGCAGCGAACGTGATGCCGGAGCTGCCGGAGGTCGAGACCATCGTGCGCGGGCTGCGGCCGGCGCTGGTCGGACGCCGCATCGCCGAGGTCGAGGTGCGGGAGACGCGCATGCGCCGTCCGCTCGGCGCGGAGTTCGCCGCACGGCTGCGGGGCCGACGCGTGGCGGGACTCGACCGCCACGGCAAGTTCATCCTGGCGCCGCTCGACGACGGCGCGGTCTGGCTCGTGCATCTCGGCATGACGGGGCGCCTGACGCTCGCGGCCGCCGCGCGGCCCGCCAGGCCGCACGACCACGTCGTGCTCCGCCTCGAGGGCGGCGGCTGCCTCACCTACAACGACATCCGTCGCTTCGGCCGGCTGGACGTGGTCGCCGCGGCCGCCGTGCGCGCGGAGACGGCTGCCGGCATCGACGCGCTCTCGCCGGCGCTCACGGCCGGCTGGCTGCACGCGCTGGCCCGCAGGCGCCGCACGCCGGTGAAGGCGCTGCTGATGGACCAGCGGCACGTCGCCGGCCTGGGCAACATCTACGTCAACGAGATCCTCTTCCACGCGCGCGTGC
>Ga0316622_100001993_pt1 | contig 13845 bp, 8 predicted proteins | sample OWC_Aug_OW2_C1_D_FD_207646 | JGI IMG/M metagenome (GOLD analysis project Ga0316622, IMG submission 207646) | Wetland soil microbial communities from Old Woman Creek delta, Ohio, United States - OWC_Aug_OW2_C1_D5_C | ecosystem: Environmental > Terrestrial > Soil > Wetlands | place: USA: Ohio... | reverse complement strand
TTGATCCTGAAGGGCTGCTCGATTTCGGCAAGACCTACTACTGGCGAGTGGATGAAGTCAACGCTCCGCCGGATTCCACGGTCTACAAGGGCAACGTCTGGAGCTTCACGACGGAGCCGTACTCGTACGAGATCGCAGGTGTGACCGCCACGGCAAGCTCGGCTAGCGTTAATCAGGGCATGACCGCCGCCAAGACCGTCGACGGCTCGGGCCTGAACCGCGCCGCCGGTACGCACTCCAGCACGGACGTGGATATGTGGCTGAGCGCTCCGACCGCCAAGCTGCCCGCCTGGATCCAATTCCAGTTCGACAAGGCCTACGTCCTCGACGAAATGCACGTGTGGAACTCGAACCAGAAGATTGAGGCGTTCGTCGGCTTCGGCGCCAAGGAGGTCCTGATCGAGACCTCCCTGGACGGCACGACATGGGTACCCCAAATGACCGAGGAGTTCCCACGAGCCGACGGCACGGATACCTATGCCGGCTTCACACTGGACCTGGGTGGTATACAAGCAAGGTACGTCCGGTTCACGATCCAGACCAACTGGGGTGGCTTTGTTCCGCAGGTCGGTCTGAGTGAGGTCCGCTTCCTGTATGTCCCCGTCACAGCACGTCAGCCCAGTCCGATCAACTACGCCGAAGGCGTGGCTGTGGACAGCGGGCTCGTCTGGCGCGAGGGCCGACAGGCCGCTTCGCACAAGGTCTATTTCGGCAGCGACAAGGCGGCCGTAGCGAATGAGACGGCGCCGGCCGGCACGACGACTGAAAGATCCTTCCTGCCGGCGGCCATGGAGTTCGGCCAGAATTACTTCTGGAAGGTGAACGAGGTCAACGATGCGGCGACCACCCCGCTGTGGGCAGGCGATGTCTGGGCCTTCACCACTACCGAGTGGGCAAGCGCGGATGACTTCGAGAGCTACACGAATGACTCGCCGAACCGCGTCTTCCAAGCCTGGATCGACGGCTGGGGCTTCTCCAGCGACGACTTCTTCCCGAATGGCAACGCGGGCAACGGCACCGGCGCGCTGGTCGGCTATGACCCTGCCTTCGGCACTATCATGGAGACGTCAATCACCCACGGCGGCGGCCAGGCCATGCCGGTGGAGTACAACAACGTCAATCAGCCGTACTACTCCGAGGTCGAGCGAACCTGGGGATCGGGTCAGAACTGGACCGGCAACGGCGCCACGGACGTGAGCCTGTGGTTCCGAGGCAATCCGGCGCAGTTCGCGCAAACCGCCGACGGTCATCTCGTCATCAGCGCGTACGGCGGAGACATCTGGGGCTCGGCCGACTACTTCTGCTTCGCGTATAAGAAGCTCAGCGGCGACGGCTCTATCTCGGCGAAGGTTAACAGCCAGACCTATGCGGCCGACTGGTCCAAGGCCGGTGTGATGGTTCGCGAGAGCCTCGATGCCGGCTCCTCGCATGGGATCATGGCCGTGACGCCAAGCCGCATCCGGGCCTTCCAGAATCGGCCCACCACCGCAGGCGCCTCGCTCTCCGCTCACAGCGCCACCGGCACGATCACCCTGCCGTTCTGGGTGAAAGTCGAGCGCAAGGGCAATCAAATCACCGGCTACTACTCCACCGACGGCAAGACCTGGACCAGGCAGCCGGACACCGAGAACACCGGCACCGACGCTTCGCCCAATCCGCAGACAATCGGCATGGGCACCAGCGTGTACATCGGTCTGGCCGTGTCGAGCAATACCGGCACTAGCGCGTCTTGCGTCGCCGATTTCTCCGACGTCGTCACGACCGGCTCGGTCACGGGCCAGTGGCAGGCGGCGGACATCGGCGGCGACAACCCGGCCAACGATCCTGACCGGTTGTACGTCACGGTCACCGATACCGCCGGCAAGTCGAAGACCATCGTCAATGCCAACCCCAGCGCCACCTGCGTAGCCGACTGGACTCAGTGGCGCATTCCGCTGGCGGACTTCCCCGGCGTGAACATGGCCAGCGTCAAGAAGATGGTCATCGGCGTCGGCGACAGGAGCAATCCGAAGGTGGGCGGTGGCGGCCTGCTCTTCATCGACGACGTCCAGTTCGGTCGTCCCATTCTGCCGGTTGGCCTGGTGGCCCAGTACTCCATGGAGGACAATGCCGATGACAGCTCCGGCAACGGCCACAACGGCACGCTCGTGGGCGGCCCGACGTTTGTGAACGGACCGGCCGGCCAGGGCAAGGCCGCGCAGTTCAGCGGAGCCGTCGGCCCCTTCATCGATCTGGGGACTCTCAACCCGTCGGAGAAGACCGGCATGCTGTCGGTGGCTCTGTGGGCCAACTGGAAGGGTCCGACCGGCCTGTATCAGGGCTTGATCGCCAAGAGAAACTGGTGGGATAACGCCCAGATGATGTGGCAGATGGAGGCGAACAACGCGGCGGGCGCCGTGACGTTCTCCCGGAACGGCAGCTACCCCGCCAGCGGCAACCCCATCCTCCCGGTGGGCGAATGGGCACACGTGGCCGTGACGTTCAACAAGGCGAATGCCAGGTTCTATGTCAATGGCGCCATGACCGGCCAGGGGGCTTTCTCGTTTGGCGCCAACCGCGAGGCCTCGATGCACATCGGCTGCTGCGATTCCAGTGGCGGCAACCCATTCAACGGGGCAATCGATGAGGTGCGTCTGTATGACATCCCCCTCACCGATGCCGAGGTTCGTGCTCTGGCAGGTAAGTAAGATCGCTGGACAGCCGCATACATCGGCTGGCATATACAGAACCCGGGGCCCGTACCTGTTTGTTACGGGCCCCGACGTTTTCCTACTATGAGAGTCCAGATTCCGGGCGATTCCCGAAGGAAGATGGTAGACGAGCAAGAACCAACTGGGTTAGGTCGCAGAGCGACTGAACGTAAGGAGGAAAGTACTATGAAAGCCCGTACGGTGTGGTTGATGACGACATTGATGATCGTACTTCTGGGATTCAGTCCGCCAAGCCAAGCCCAGGTACCCACGAATCTTCTGGACAGCAACTGCGGCTTTGAGACCGGAGCCCTCGCGCCGTGGGGCAACTACGGCGGGCTCGCCACATTCACCGTGGTGAAAGACTGTGTCGGCGCCTCGGTTCCCCAGGGGCCGATCGAGGGGAACTACTGCCTCAACGTGAAGGTCTCCGGAGCAGGCGCCAACCGCTGGGATGCCGCCTTCCAGGCGCCCATGGCAACGCCTCCGGGAAGGGTCTTCCTGAAGGGCAAGACATACACGTTTTCGATCTTCCTCAAGAGCAAGAGCGGCACCGCGCAGGTTTACATCTCGGCGGAACTGTCCCAGGATCCTTACACCGCCTACGGCACCATGGCCGTCACCATGACCGACAAATGGGCGGAGTATCATTTCACGACCGCCGCGGTGCCGGTGGATGTGAATCCGGCGCACATCACCATCCACGTCGCTTACACCGCGCAGGAGTTCTGGGCTGATGACGCCAAGTGGTATGAAGGCGACTACATCGCCACAGTCCCGAAGGACAAGCTCAGCGCCGTGAAGCCGGCACCGGGGAACGACGCCACAGATGTCCCGCGCGATGCGACCCTGAGTTGGAAGGCGGGGCCGTTCGCCAACACGCACAACGTGTATCTGGGGGCCACCTTTGAGGATGTTAACACGGCCGATATCACCAAGGCGGTCAGTAAGGGCCAGACGGAAACGACTTTCCAGCCAGCCAGCCTGCTGGAGTACGACAAGACCTACTATTGGCGGGTCGATGAAGCCAACGCTCCTCCGAGCGACGCCGTGTTCAAGGGCGATGTATGGAGTTTCGCCACCGAGCCCTACTCCTACACCCTCACAGGGGTGAAGGCCACCGCCAGCACTGCCAGCACCGCCCAGGGCATGACCGCTCAGAAGACCGTCGACGGCTCAGGGCTCAGTGCTGACGGCCTGCATTCGACGCTCGACAGTGCGATGTGGCTCAGCGCCCCCGGCATCCCGCTGCCGTCTTGGATTCGTTTTGAGTTCGATCAGGCCTATAGGCTCGAGAACATGCGGGTCTGGAACTCCAACCAGAAGATCGAGTCGGTCATTGGTTTTGGCGCCAAGAAGGTCACGGTTGAATATTCCCTGGACGGCACGGCCTGGACATCACTGGGCGACATGGAATTCGCGCAGGCCAGCGGCACCGACGACTACGCAGCCAATACTATCGTTGACATGGCGGGCGCGGAGGCGAAGTTCGTCCGCCTGACCATCCGCAGCAACTGGGGCGGCCTGCTTCCGCAGGTCGGCCTGAGCGAAGTTCGCTTCTCCTACGTCCCGGTCAAAGCCCGCCAGCCAAGCCCCGCTGCCAATGCTCAAGGCGTAGCGGTCGACGCAACGCTCGACTGGCGCGACGGACGCAAGGCGACATCGCACAAGGTCTACCTCGCAAGAGACAACGACTCCGTGGTCAGTGGGACCGCCTTGGTCGACACGACTACTGCAAGCGCCTACCAGCCCTCGCCGTTTGATTTCGGCACGACCTACTACTGGAAAGTGGACGAGGTTAACGACGCCGCCTCCTGGCCCGGCGATATCTGGAGCTTCGCGACTACCGAGTGGGCGGCTATGGATGACTTCGAGAGCTACTCGAACGAGTCGCCGAACCGCGTCTTCCAGACCTGGATCGACGGTATAGGCTTCTCGAAAGACGAGTTCTTCGCGAACGGCAATCCGGGCAATGGCACGGGCGCCATGGTCGGCTATGACCCGGCCGTCGGCGTGATCATGGAGACGACCATCACCCACGGCGGTGGCCAGTCCATGCCCGTGGAATACAGCAACGCGAACACTCCCTATTACTCCGAGATCGAGCGGACCTGGGAGACGCCTGTGAACTGCACGACCCATGGCGCCACGGATGTGGACCTGTGGTTCCGGGGCAGGCCGGCGTCCCTCATTCAGACAGCGTCCGGCATCACTCTGAGCGGCGGCGGCGCGGACATCTACAATGGGACGGACGAGTTCCGCTTCGCCTACAAGCAGCTCAGCGGCGACGGCTCCATCACCGTGCGAGTGGACAACGTTCAGACGCTCGCCGACTGGACGAAGTCCGGCGTGATGATCCGTGAGACCCTGAACCCGCTGAGCGTGCAGGTCCACATGATCGCGGCTGCCGCACAGACCCTGGTGGAGTGGCAGTATCGCAATGCACAGGGCAGCACGACCACCACCCAGTTCAACACGACCGCCGGCACCAATCCGCTGCCGGTGTGGCTGCGGCTCACCCGCGCGGGCAACGTGGTCACCGGCGAGTGGTCGGCCGATGGCAAGACCTGGACGAAGTTGACCACCGCAGGCGCGGAGTCTTCGACCACCCTGACCCTGCCCGCCAACGTCTACATCGGCATGGTGGTCTGCGCCAACCTGGCAGGTCGCCTGGCCATAGCTGACTTCTCCGAGATCAAGACCACCGGCAATGTCACCGGCCAGTGGCAAACGGCCGACATCGGTGTCGAGCAGCCCGGCAACAGTCCCGAGTCCCTGTATCTCGTGGTCCAGGACAGCGCCGGCAAGTCCAAGACCTTCGTTCATCCCGACGCGCAGGCCACCTGCGCGAATGACTGGACCCAGTGGAAGATCCCGCTGGCAGACTTCACCGGCGTGAACATGGCCGCTGTCAAGAAGATGGTCATCGGCGTCGGCGATCGGAGCAACCCGAAGGCAGGCGGCGGTGGCATGCTCTTCATCGACGACATCCAGTATGGTCGGCCCATCGTACCGGCGGGTCAATAGTCAACGCAGCTACACAGCCGTGAATCAACGCCGGCTGTCACGTTCGATTCGGGGCCTGTACCACCATGGTACAGGCCCTTTCTCTGTGCGCCCGCATCGTTCCCGCTGTCGGTACTCAGGCAGCTAATTCACGTCCCCGGGCGGCAGTGACGACGCCGCGCGTGGGACGAAGAGGATTTGGCTTTACGTCACATGATAGGCGGGGTATGGTGGCGAAAAATCGCACTTATGGGATATGAATTGTGACAACCATGTCCAATGCACTCCTGGTCGTCGCGGCCGCAGGAATCGCCCTTGCCGCAGGATGTCGAACCCTCAACAAAGGGATTAGCGAAGCCGTGCTCGATCGCAAGGAGCCGGAGCGATGGGAAGTGCACTACGGCAGCCGCGTCCACTACCTGCTCAACGACACGACCCTCAAGGAGGTGGAGTTCGAAAGCTCGCTGACGACCGGCGATACGACGATCCGGTATCAGCGAGGGTTGGCGGACCAAGCCCGGTGCATCGCCGACAAGACGAACAAGCTGCTCGGCAGGGTGCGGGAGCGCACCGGTGTGACAATCTCGACTCGCAGCACGATCTGCCTGCTCCGCTTCGATGACCACCCGCAGGACTTCGATGTCATGTTCAACACCGAGCCCAACGAGCTGCCGTTGCCGATGTTCGTCCAGGTCGGCAGCGAGTCCTGCGAGGACATCCTCGTCCAGAATCGCGGCTACCCCTACATGGTCGTTCACGAGCTCGTCGAGACTTCGCTGGCCGCCGGTCGCAAGAACGGCGTGGTCCTGCCAGATCCGTCGTGGGGTCTGCTCGGCGTCGCCATGCATATGAACAACTACACCCGCTGGTTCCGTGAAGGCCTGGCGAACTACGCCGGCTATGTGGCCTACGAGGCGCTCGCCGAAGAGATCCCGAGCTCCCGCCGACTTCACTATCGGCAGATGCTCCTGCACATGAACCCGTTCTCGTCTCTGGCCACCGTGGGTGACAAGCTGTTTTCGTGGGTTCAGTCGTCGCGGACGGCGCAGGAGCGGACGTACTATAACGCGGCGCTCGGCCTGTTCCTGCTCGTGGAAGACACGTACGGCGAAAAGGCGATTCGAGACATCGTCAATGAGATCGGCACCCGCCGGATGGTCGATGGACGGGACCTGATGCAGATCATCAACCGCGTGCTCGGCGCAGACGTCCGGCAGATGGCTCGGGACTTCCGGTTCCCCAAGGTCGGCGCCGAGTTGGAACGCCTGACGCCCGCGGAGGCCCTCAACAATGGGATGGACGTCCAGGAAGGCCTGTTCGTCCAGTCTCTGGAGAAGGGCGGCCCGGCCGCCCAGGCGGGACTCCAGGAGAAGGACGTGATTACGGCGGTCGGCGAAGTCGCCATGGCCAACGAGCTCGATTTCGACCTGGCGCTTTTCAGAGTACGAAACCAGCCGTCCGTCCCGCTCACCGTGCAGCGGAGAGAGGCCGGAACGCTGACCCTCAAGCTACCCCTGCAAAAGCCGGAACCCTCCGGCAAATCTGCCACCAAGCCTGGAAGACGCCGTAATCCATTGAAAAAGGGCAGGATAGAATCCACCAGCTCCCCCCTGTTCTTTGCCCTCTGAGGGCGCGCCTGGGACATGCGAAGAGCTGGCCCGCAATCAAGCAGGTCGGCTCCGTGTGCGCTGCGTGAGCAGGCTTTCGTGCTACCTCGCAGGGTAGTCGCTGCGGGTCATGTAGATCGCGATAACCTTGCCCTCCCAGAAGAAGATGCGGACGTTCTGATCGGATCGATGGTAGTAGCCGTGCCCTTCGTCGCCGTCGATGTCCTTGTAGAGAACGCCGTCTTTGAACTCGAGCTTCTTCCCGACGACTGTCTCGGTCGGCTCGCCCAGCAGGGCCACGGCCTCATCCATGCTCGAACCGATGCGTAGCGTGCCGCGATAAACAAAAGGGGAACCTCCCCTGTGCCGCTCGTGCCGGATTTCCATGATGCGGTCACCCATCATGAACACGCAGAAACCGCATGGATAGCTCATGATGTACCTGTCGGGCAGCGCGTCCGCAGTGAAGGTCTGGTTGCCCCACACGTACTTCATTGGCTCGCCAAAGATCTCGCGAACCTGCTCCAGGCCGGCCAAGTCGATATCCAGGGCAGCGACCCGCCCAGGCAGCAGAGCCGCGAATTCGGCATCGAACGGCTCGTCGCTGCCATCGTGGTAATCACTTCGCGTCATGTAGATGGCCCAGACCTTGTAGTCGCCGAACCAGATGCGCACGGCCTGATCGGGCCGATGGTAGTAACAATGTCCCTTTCGTCCCTCGATGTCCTTGTACAGGACATTCTCCTTGAAGGTGTTTTTCTGACCCGTGACCGTCTCTGTCGGCTCACCCAGCAGGGCCAGGGCCTCTTCCAGGGTCGAGCCGATGCGCAGCTTGTTCCGATAGACGTAGGGCGAGGTTCGCTCATGGCGGATCTCCACGATGCGGTTACCCGTCATCCACACGCTGAAGCCGCATGGGTAGTCCATACAGTAGTTGTCCGGCAACGCCTCCGCCTTGAAGGTCTTGTCGCCCCACAGGTATTTCATCGGCTCGCCGAAAATCTCTCTGACTTTTTCAAGATCGGCGGAGTCGATGTCCAACAGGGCGATGCGCTGCGGCAACAGGCGTGCGAACTCGGGGTCGAACGGCCCCATCTTGCCGCCGTCGTCGAAGTCGCTCCGGGTCATGTAGATACCCGCGACCTTGTAGTCGCCGAACCAAACGCGCACGCCGCGATCGGGTCGATGATAGTAACAGTGGCCTTTCCGTCCGTCGATGTCCTTGAAGAGGACATTGTCCGAGTCGGACCAGCCGATCGGCTCACCCTCGACTGTCTTGACGGGAGCGCCGAGCACGGCCAGCGCCTCCTCCAGGGTCGAGCCGATGCGCAGCTTGCCGGCATACGCGTACTTCGACTTGCGTTCGAAGCGCAGCTCCACGATGCGATTGTCCATCATGAACACGCGGAAATCGCCCGGGTACACAGCGATGAACCGATCCGGCAACTGGTCCGATGAATACACCTTGGAGCCCCATATGTATTTCACCGGCTGCCCGAAGGTCACAATGACCTGGTTCAGGTCAGCCGAGTCGATATCGAGGCCGGCAACCTTCTGGGGAAGCTGAGCCTCGAACTCGACGGCGTTCGGATAGGCCGCCAACCGGGCGGCATCGCCGTAGTCGGGGTCGATGTTGACTTCCATCACCGACCGGTCCCCTTTGTCAATCTCGAAATTGACTCCGAGAGCTTCATAGATCAGGAAATCCTTGGCGTCTGTCTCCTTGAGCACCCAGTCCGGGCCGAACGCCCCCTTGACCTTCTCCTCGGAGTCGCCGACACGTATGCCGTTACCGAACGCGTGACGCGGGCTGACGAGCGTGATACTGACAACAGTACCCTCTTCCACGCCGAAAGAGAGATCGTCGTAGATCATGAAGGGCCCGTCAATCCGTTCTGGCTCGCCGAACTTCTCCAGGACGGCGTCCTTGCCAATTCCGAACAGCTCCGCGATTCCCGCAGGCAGCTCCGGCACGCTCTGCGCCGCAGGTTGCTGCGCCAGGGCCGTCACACTGCCCCGGCCCATTGGGATCAGCATCGCGCCGGCCGCCAGGATGACCAGCAACCCTGCCGGTCCCAACGTGGCGCCTCTCAATATGCGTCGATTCAACATGTGTTTGATCCTCCTTTCCAAAGCTCGTTTCGATTCCGCAATTCCTATCAAACGTAAGCTGAAAGCCGGCTTTCGAAATGCCATTTGCGCAATGTCGATGAGCGTCTCGGTGTAGCAGTGGGCCCCGGATCGGCAGGTGGCGACAACCGTCTCGTCAACGGCGAACTCCCGCAGGTCCCGCAGTTTCGTATTGGCGACCCACACGAGTGGATGCCAGAAATAGGCGATTTGCAGGGCGGTCTGGGCCAGGCTCACCCACGGGTCCCGCCGCTTGATGTGAGCCAGTTCGTGAATGAGAATCGTCCGCAGGCCCTCCGGCCACAGACGTGGAGGCACCGATGCGGGCAGAAGAATCACCGGCCGCAGAAAACCACACACGGCCGGACTGTGCAAGTCCGTAGTGAGCCTCAGCGTCACCCGTGCGGTGACTCCCATATATGCACAACACTCCTCCAGCAGGCCGACCATCTGCTGCCCGGCGGGATGACTCCGTCGCAGCGATCTTCTCGCAGATGCGATCCGTTGAGACACCAGTGCCAGTAGGAGCAGGATTCCCGTGACCCAGCCCAGCAGAGCCAGCCCCGGCCATTGCAGAGGAACGATTTCCCCGCCGGCCGCTGCTATCTCCTCTGTGGCGGCCGGTACTGCGACAACACCCGGACGAGCGTTGACGTACGCCGGCCGCGTCAGGGAGACCGCAGGTGTCAGAGGTGACAATAGAGATGCCGCAGGTGCTGGAGACGCCACGGGCAGGTACCTACTCAGCCAGTAGTTGACGCCGGTCGGCAACGCCAGGGACGGCGGCAACACCAGTTTCACGAGGACCAGCAGCCAGATCCCGTAACGGAATCGCGCGGACACGCGCGCCCGCAGACACAGATCGGCAAGCAGGAGCAGTCCTACCAGGATGCTGGATTGGATGAGCATGCGTCCGGCAAAGTCGCAGAACACCCGGCCCCACTGATTGAGAAGGACGATTGCATTACTGAGTGCGTCCATCTTCCGTCTCCTTTGGGTGCGGATCATCCGCACGGTCTGGTTTTGCCGCCTTCGTGCTCCGACGGGTTATCTCCCGGAGCTGACGGGCTTCCTCCGCCGAAAGCCCCTCATGCTCCACCAGGAACTGCATCATCGGCGCCAACGCACCGTCAAAAGCACGTTTGAGCATCCGATAGAACTCGCCGCGTTTGGCCTCCACTTCGTCAACCGTGGCGCAGAACAGGGTCAGGTTGCGAATCTGCTGGGTCTGGAGCAGCCCCTTGCGAACCATGCGATCCATCGTGGTCTTGACGGTGCTGTAGGCCCAGCCCCTGCTCACGGCCAGAGCCTCCTGCACGGTACCCGCCGCACAGGGCTGGTGTTTCCACACCGCTCGCATGATGGCCCATTCGGCCTCGGTCAGCTCCACGCTCGGTTTCTCGGGACGTTTCTTCTTGGTCACAGCAAGTTCTCCTTCGTACTACACGTATAATAGACGTACGACATGTGTCGCATGTTACCGGAAAAAAAGAGAATAATGCAAAAAAAATCTTCGAATGGTCTCAGCGGTCGCCGCCCACGTCAGGTGAGAGCCCTATAGGTCCACCACATCCACTTCCGCGAAGCCCTGTCCTACGCGAATTCCTGAAGCAGACTCAGCAGCTTGCGGTCGAGCTTATGGCCGTTGAAGTCCTCGTACTGGACATCGGTCCTGCCGGAATCGAGGATGCCGAATGAGCCTCGGAAGTTCCACAGGGCCAGGCCAATACCGTGGCCGGTGAGAATCTCCAGGACGTCTCGCAGCCACGCGAGGACGACCGTGTGCGGCGTCTTGTTGAACGCCCCGCCCTCGCCACAGTGCACACCGACGCCCTTGCGGGCGACGTCGGCCCACTTGGCATAGTGCTCCTCCAGCCGCTTGCGGTCCCAGCCGTTGCCCGGCCAGGCGGGCGTCGGGTAGTCGGCACTGTTGACCCACGATGCGCCGTAGTGACTGATGAACATGGGCTGATAGGCCCGCGTGCTCTGCGCGATGCCGAGGTCGGCCAGTTCGGGCATCGGCTCGTTGCCCCAGCTCAGGCCATCGGCCACGACGAGCCGGTCCGGATTGATCTGGCGAATCGCCGCCACCGTCGTACGGACGACCCGCTCGTGGTCTTCCCGGCTCATCTGACTGCCCACCGATGGCGGCTCGTTGATCAGATCGAAGCTTAGCTTGTCGTGCCCGATGCCCTTGTATCGCTTGGCCATCAACTGCCAGTGAAAAACGAATGCGTCGAGGGCCTCCTTGTCCTTCCAGAGATTGAACGGCTCCTTGAACTCCTGGTTCACCGAGTATCCCGGCCCGCGATGAAAGTTGAGACTCACGTGCAGACCGGCGGTATTGGCCAGCTCAATGCCCCGGTCGAGATTCTCGAGCATCGACTCTTTGATCTTGTAGTTGTCCTCGCCCTCGATCCATAGCCGGTGACACGTCGGGAATCGCACAAAGTTGAACCCGAAGTCGCGAATCCACTTGAAATCCTCCTCGCGGAAGTCCCCCCGGCTGCGCATCGTGAACATCTCAAGCAAATTGAACCCGCGCCACCGCGGAATCGTCGTTTGCGCCTTCGCCCCTGGTTTCTCCCCCTGCTGCCCATATGCCGACACGCTCATCCCCGCTGCCCCGGCCACAGCCCCCTTCAGAAACTCACGCCGACTACGTCTCATGTCAGTACCTCCATAGCATTCTTGTCCCCTCACCCATACCCCGTCCGTACGCTTGCGTCAACCGTAATGTCCCCAAGTTCTATTCCTGTACTCGTGCGGACGGAACGCGCACAGGGGGTCACAACCCACGCGTGTCGACCTTGATCTGCATCGAGCACCCTACTACAATCTCGATCGCCGACAGAAGGGTAGATGTACTCTATTTCGCCCTGGAGTGGTCTCACATGCGGCTCCGGGAGACCGCCGACGCGATGCGTGAGGGCAATCCCCGTGAAGGGAAGGACAAGGACTGATAGAGCGAACGATACTCGCACTCGCATAGAACCTGGGGCCTGGCGAAAGACATCCCAGGATGCTGGCGAAATGGAGGCGATCCGCGAGGAAGAAGGGAAGTCCTTGTTTCAAGCCGTAGGCCCCGGCAGGATGTGCCCGGATGGCGCCGGCGTGACCTTTGTTGTCTTTGAGGTGCATCCGTGCAGGAATTGATCGAGACGATTCGGGCGTTCAATCGTGAGCGGGAGTGGGGCCAGTACCACTCGCCGAAGAACCTTGTGATGGCGTTGGCCGGTGAGGTGGGCGAGCTGATCGAGCACTTCCAATGGCTGACGGAGGAGCAGAGCCGCCACTTGCCGGCGGATAGGAAGGCGGCCGTGGAGGAGGAGATCGGGGACATCACAATCCTCCTGCTGAATCTGGCCGACCAGTTGGGTGTAGACATCGTCGCCGCCGCCGGCCGCAAGCTCGAACGCAACCGCGTCAAGTACCCCGTCGAGAAGGCCCGTGGCCGGGCCGACAAGTACACCGACTTAGACTGACGAGAACATATACATTCGCTGGTGCCACCCGCGCCATTCTCCATTTTTCCTGTTTGGTCCGGCCCGGATTCGGCCGATAGTACTACGGTCACGTGCGATTGAAAGGAGCCTTGGTATGGTGCGAGCGCTTGGACCGGCTGCGATTACGGTAGTGCTGCTGATGGCATGTGGATGTGCGTCGAAGCCCAGAGTGATGGTCCCTCCCCGGATCGACCTCAGGGCACATGAGGTCATCGGCATCATTGACTTCACCTGCGCCACCAAGAACGTGCTCGCTCCCCTCGCCACGGCCAGATTCATCGAGGCGGCACGACAGGATCAGGGGATGGTGCGCGTCACACGCCTTGGGACTGAGAATGAAGTCCTCCAAGCCATCAGTCAGACCCGGCTCGACCCGGCCGCATTCAAGGCACTGGGCGAAAAATACGGCGTCGCGACGATTGTCATGGGCGACCTCGCCCTCTCCGAGGTGCGTCCGAACATCTCCGTCTTCAAGAGTCTGACCAGCCTCGGCCTCTCTGTGGATGTGCAGGCCACACTCACCGTGCAGATCATCGAGGCCGCCAGCGGAGCGTCCCTCTGGAGCCGCTCGGCCGGCACCACGCGACAGATCGGCGGCGCCAGCCTCTCTGGGAACAAGAACATCCGCCTGGACGTCGATGACCCGGACAACGCCTACGTGGAACTCGTCAACCACCTCGTCTACGCCGTCACGCCCGAGTTCAGAGTGACCTGGGAGCGCAGATAGAACGACGAGCCGAAGCCATGACTTTTTCCCCCGCGAGCACAGGAGAGCCGTCGTGAAAGAGAAGCTCGATATCGTCGAAGCGCCAGACGAGGTCTGGCCGATCTGTCCCCACTGCCGGGCGCCCTTGGGCTTCGGCAATATCAACTGGTCCTGAGAAGTTCCCGGTGGGCAGTCTGCGT
>Ga0316622_100001992_pt1 | contig 13847 bp, 7 predicted proteins | sample OWC_Aug_OW2_C1_D_FD_207646 | JGI IMG/M metagenome (GOLD analysis project Ga0316622, IMG submission 207646) | Wetland soil microbial communities from Old Woman Creek delta, Ohio, United States - OWC_Aug_OW2_C1_D5_C | ecosystem: Environmental > Terrestrial > Soil > Wetlands | place: USA: Ohio... | reverse complement strand
CGACCACCCACGGGCCGCGCACCTGGAGTTCGCCGACGCTGCGGCCGTCCCACGGCAGTTCGGCGCCCGCGTCGTCGACGATGCGCACCTCGACGCCGGCAATGGGCGTACCCTGTTTGGCGCGCTGCGCGCGGCGGCGTTCCGGAGTCCAGTCGGCCATGAAACTGCGTGGCTGCGACAGCGTCGCCAGCGGCGACGTCTCGGTCATGCCCCACGCCTGCACCACGGTCACGCCGCGGCGGTCGTATTCCTCGAGCAGACTTTCCGGCACGGCTGACCCGCCGCACGGGACGCAGCGCAGGCTCGAGAGGTCGTACGGCCGTTGCTCGAGGGCGGCCAGCAAGCCGATGAGCACCGTTGGCACACCACCCGTCACGGTCACGCGCTCGCTCTCGATCAAGGCGCCGATGTCGTGCGGCGTCGGCTGCGGGCCGGGGTACACCTGGGTGGCCCCCACCATGGTTGCCGTGAACGGTAGCCCCCACGCGTTGGCGTGAAACATCGGCACCACCGGCATAACCACGTCGGACTCGCACAGCCCCATCGCATCGCTCATCGCCTCCGCGAAGCTGTGCAGCACGAGCGACCGGTGGCTGTACACGACGCCCTTCGGGTTGCCGGTGGTGCCCGAGGTGTAACAGCACGCTGCGGCGGCGTGCTCGTCGAGGCGCGGGAACTCGTACTCTTCCGACGCCGCGGCGAGCAGGTCGTCGTACCGATAGACCGGGTGCAGCGACGTTGCGGGCAACGGTGCGTCCCCCATCACCACGTAGGCACGGACGCGCGGCAACTGCGCCGCCAGCGGTTCGAGCAGCGGCACGAGCGAGTCATCGACGCAGATCACCGCGTCGTCCGCGTGGTTGACGATATACGTGATCTGCTCGGGGAACAGGCGGATGTTCAGCGTGTGCACGACCGCCCCGCTGCTCGGCACGCCGAGGTACAGCTCCAAGTGCCGGTACGAGTTCCAGGCAAAGCTGGCGACGCGCTCGCCGCGAGCCACACCGAGGGCCGCCAGCGCGTTCGCCAGCCGGCAGGTGCGCCGGTAGAGGTCGGCGTACGTGTAGCGGTGCATGCCAGCCCCGGTGCGCGTGACGATTGCCTTGCGCGGGAACAGCCGGCGCGCCCGGTCCAGGAAGTGGGTGGTAGTGAGCGGGTAATCCATCATCGAGCCGTGCATAGAGACCTCCACAGAGTGCGGTGGTTATCACCATGCCGACCCGCGGCGTCAATCCGGGGTCGGCTGTCCGCACAGGGTGCGTGCGGTCGGCGTGGACCGGTCGGCCCTACCGGGCGACCACATGGGTCGCCCTTACGACTTCGGTGTTGCCGTTTGCGCCGCAACTTCCTGCAAGCGGCGCTCGGTGCGGGCTGTCAGGATGCCGTCAGCCTCGAGCCCCTGGGCACGCTGGAACGCCTGGATGGCGTTCACCGTCACCGGGTCGAGGACCCCGTTCACCTCGCCCATGTACTCGTGCACGACCGTCAGTGCCTGTTGCGCGCGCTTGACCTGCTCCGGCGTGACCTTCTGCTCGAGAGCGCGGCCGACGACATCGGGAATGGATTCGCGGATCTTCTGCTCCGCCTTGCGCGCCCGCGATTCGCTATCCTCCTGGGTACAGGCAACCAACAGCGACAGGCCGAGGAGGACGACGCGAGCGCGCATGACGTCACACGATCTTGTTGAGCGGATACTCGATGATCCCTTTGGCGCCCTGCTTGATCAGCCGGGGGATGAGCTCGCGCACTTCGGGTTCCGAGATCACCGTCTCGATGGCGTACCAGTCGACCCCGTGCAGTTGCCCGGTCGGAAACAGCGGCGACACCGTCGGTGCCGTCAGGCTGGGGAGCATCTCGATGACGATACCGAGCTTGTCCTTCGGCACGTTCATCTTGATGCCGACCTTGTTTTCCGCCGTCAGGGCGCCCTGCAGCAACAGGCTGATCTGCTCGATCTTCTCGCGCTTGGCCGGATCTTGGAGGGCGCGGCGGTTGCCGATGAGCTGCGGGTTCGATTGGAACAACTCGCGCACGATGCGCAGGCGATTGGCGCGCAGCGTACTGCCGGTTTCCGTGACCTCGACGATGGCGTCGACGAGCCCGTCCGCCGCCTTGGCCTCCGTCGCACCCCAGGAAAACTCGACGTCAACGGGGATCTGCTGGCTGGCGAAGTACCGCTTCGTGTAGTTCACGAGTTCCGTGGCGACGCGCTTGCCGCGCAGGTCCTCGGGGGCCTTGACCGGGGAGTCCTCCGGCACCACGAGGACCCAGCGCGTCGGCCGGAAGCTCGCCTTGGAGTACACCAGGTCGCAGATGACTTCGATCTGCGAGTCGTTCTCGAGGATCCAGTCCTTCCCGGTGAGACCGGCATCGAGCGTGCCGTCCTCGACGTAGCGGGCCATTTCCTGCGCCCGCACCAGCGAGCAGCGGATGGCCGGATCGTCGATGCTCGGAAAGTAGCTGCGCTCCGAGACGCCGATCTTCCAGCCGGCCTTGCGGAACAGTTCGACCGTCGAGTCCTGGAGACTGCCTTTGGGAATACCGAGTTTGAGCGTGCTCATGAATCGATCGTCGGTCCGTTGCGCCCGGCGGGTCACTTCTTTCCGTAGAGAACCTCAGGGTCCTGGACCCGCTCCGCGACGACGTGCCAGCCGGTACCGTCGACGGTGCGGAAGAAGCAACTCTTGTAGCCTTCGTGGCAGGCGGCACCGCCGCGCTGGTGGACCTTCAGCAGCACGGCGTCGGCGTCGCAATCGACGCGGATTTCCTTGACGTCCTGCACGTTGCCGGAGGTCTCGCCCTTCAGCCAGAGTTGCTTGCGCGACGTGCTGAAGTAACAGGCCGTGCCAGTCGCCAAAGTCTTCTCCCAGGCGGCCCGGTTCATGTAGGCCACCATCAGGATTTCGCCCGTGTCGGCATCCTGGGCGATCGCCGTCACCAGGCCGCCGCGCTTGTCGAAGTCGGGTTCCTGCATAAGCCGGCTGTGTTTAACATAGCGCTCCGCGGTGGCGCAACGTGCGCGCACGGACACGTGCGCGCCGGGCAGCACTTCGCCCGTTGCGTCGGCCGCCGCGCCCATCAAGCACCGCAGCGGGCCGCGCCCCTCCTCGCCGCTCTGTACACCGATACCGATCCGCTGCGCTGACCGGTGGTGGCTCAGCCGGCTCGCGCCCCTCTGATCCGTGGCGCCCTCTCGATGGCCTCGGTGACCGCCGACCGCAGCACCGAAAACATCGAGCTATGCACGCGCACCGAAAGGACGCTCAGCGGCGCCCTCGCCAAGTGCCGGTCACTGCTCGAACTCCGCGCACTTTGCCAGCCTCAGTAATACCACGCTGGTCGAGTCCGCCGAGCGAGAGCGTCACCGTGAGACCATCTCCCCTGAGCGGCGGCTGGAAGAGCCTCCCGGGTGCGATGAGGCGCATGCTGAAGAGGCTGGTTGCCCGTCGACGAACAAAGCCTACCCGCTCAGGGCCATTGCCGCTACACGTGGATACGGCAACGCACGGGGGAAAGAAGATGGTCTCCGGCGCCGGTAGGCCACCTCCGGTGAGGCCGACGGCAAAGCCATGGCGCAATGCGTCCCGCAGTCCGTCTACCCCGCCCAGCCCCGTCGCATCGAGGACGCCTCGAACCAGAATCGTACCGTTCGATGCACCCGCGGTAGCAGCCTTCAGTCGCACGGTCGTCAGGGCAAGGGGCAACGACGACGGGACGGTTTGAAACTCTGAAGCATCACACACGTCGCCGATGCCGTCGCCGTTGTCGTCACTCTGCGCTCCGTTGAAATCCCTCGGACAGTTGTCACACGCATCGCCGACGCGGTCGCGGTCGCGGTCCAGCTGCCCTGGGTTGGCAACGGACGGGCAGTTATCCGACGTGTTGACCACCCCGTCGCCATCGCTGTCTGGGATGGAGGGGGGCAGCGGTGTCGGCGTCGGGGTTGGGGCTTGGGGTAACGCTGTGGGTGTTGGCACCGCGGCCTCCCGTAGGCACAAACGGGAACAGCCGTCGCCATCGCCGATGTTCGCATCATCGCACTGCTCGCTCGCTTCGACGACTCCGTTTCCACAGGTCTCGCCCACGACGCCGCACGGACCGGTCGAGTCGACCAGCGGCCCCTGATCGCCGCAGGTGCGGCCGGGTCGCTGGTCCTGCGGCGCGCACACCCGCAAGGTGCCGGTGCACATGCCACCCCTGCCGTCGCTGGCACTGAAGCTGACGTGGTAGACCCGACCGTCGCCCGGGACCCTCGCTGTCCCGGCACGCTCGGCTCGCAACAAGGCCGTGGAGCTTCCGACCCCGGCGGCATCTGGACACGTGTCGCCGTCGCCCAATCCATTGAGCGGCTCATCCTGCGTGACGCCGGCAATGGTCACAACGAGCGGGTCACCATCCGGATCGGTAATACCATCAACCGACACCTGCACGTACTGGTGGTTCGGCGGCCAGAGACTAGCAGGGCTGGCAACCGCAGTGGTGCACTCCGGTGCGCGGTTGGAAATCGGGGGGTTCGTCGGCGTCACCGTCGGGGTATTAGTGGCGGTTGGCGTCTGACTCGGGGTGGCGGTGACGGTTGACGTTACCGTCGGTGTGACCGTCGGGGTGTGCGTCGATGTCGGCGTCACCGTAGGGGTCGACGTCACCGTGGCAGTCGCCATCGGCGGCAGCGTCCCCGTCGGCGTGACCGTCGCCGTTGGCGTGCTGGTCGGCGTCGGTGTCACGGTCGGTGTCCGGGTGAACGTAGGCGTCCCCGTCGCCGTCGGGGTGATCGTTGGACTTCTAGCGGCGGTCGGCGTCACCGTCGGGGTATTCGTGGCGGTTGACGTTACCGTCGGCGTGACGGTCGGGCTGCTGGTCGCGGTCGGCGTCCGAGTCGGCGTGCTGGTCGCGGTCGGCGTCCGAGTCGGCGTGCTGGTCGCGGTCGGCGTCCGAGTCGGCGTGTTGGTCGCGGTCGGCGTCCGAGTCGGCGTGTTGGTCGCGGTCGGGGTGATCGTCGGGGTCTGAGTCAGCGTCGGGGTGACGGTCGGGCTGCTGGTCGCGGTCGGCGTCCGAGTCGGCGTGCTGGTCGCGGTCGGGGTGATCGTCGGGGTGCTGGTGGCGGTCGGCGTCACGCTTGGGGTGTTCGTGGGCGGGGGTCCGAAGTCATCCAAGACAAACACCGCGATCAAATCGGTCGCTGCTGTCCCTGGAGTGACGGAATCAAGCAGCGGCACAGAGAGCACTAGGCGGCCCGGACCCTCTTCCTCCGTCCAACTCGGACACGAGAAGTTTTCGCCAGCTTCTTGGTAACTCAGGGTTTGCCCCAGGAGGTTATTTACATCCAAGATGTCGGCGCTCGACGTACCGCTCGTCAGGGGGAGGTTCGTCAACAGTGGCGGAACACCTTCGTCGCCACAAGGCAGTCCACTCTCCAGCCTAACCTCCGCAGGCAATCCCTGCAGTCCCGCCGCTGGATTCGGAACGATGGAGAGCGCACCCACGCCGGAGTTGCTTCCAGACGCTGCACCGATGATCGCACCGTTGCACACACCGGGATGCGGAGCATTTGGCGATTCGACCGTTCCTCCAGCGGCGGTGCAGTCTGCCGCCGTGAAGCCGTTGACGCCGACGACGCCGATGTTGTGATCGCGTCTGAGGTGGAGCCCCAGGTCCAATCCGCCGCCACAAGCAAGGATCCCGGCTGACGCCACAGGGACGAGCGGGCGAATGCAGATGGTTAGCGGTGTAGCGGGGTTGAGATCAACGGAGATGTACTGAGACGCATTCGTGACGTCGACCCGCGCCACGTGCGTCACCGGGTCTGGCGTCCCTGCAGTGAGTTCGAGGAACCCCGTGAAGCCGAAGGCTGAGAAAACATCACCCGAAGGTATCTTGCTGCGAAACGGGCTGGACTGCGGGGCGATCGAAAAGCGCCGTGGGCCAAGACCTGCTTGGATGTCGACAACCCCCCCCGTGCGGCTCGTGGTCAGCGCGGCAATACAGCTCGAGGAATAGAATTGCGTTTCTTCTGCGCCGGCGTTGAATAGCAAGGTCAACGCTGCGCTACCCGGATTAAGCGCCGAGAAGTTGAGTGTGGAGACGAGCAGGTTGTTCCCGGTGACCGCGCTCGCACCTCCGACATTCAGCGAAATGATCCCCGGCTGATTCTGCACCGGTTCCACATTGAAGAGCCCAGAGTTCCAGGTGGCGGTATTGTTCGCGCCACTAACGAACTGCAGGCGACCCGTGTCGAACTGCAGAAAGACCCCACCCTGACAGACGCCCAGGCCGTTGGTATTGAGGCGAATCTGCACGCTCACCGCCGCGCCGACGTCCACCGTCTGTGCCGCCGGGCTGACGAAGACATCCACGCCTTGGGCCAGCAGCCGTCCGGCACAACACAACTGCCAGCCGATCGCGAGCCCCCAAGCCAGCCGCAATGAACGTGTCATCATCATTCCCTCCTTCGCTGTGAGGCCCGGCACCCTACGGGCACGGTCGGCCAAAGTTCGCCTGCACGGCGGCAAAGTCAGCGGAGTTGACAAAGCCATTGCAGTTCGCGTCGCCCAGCCCCGTGACCGGATCGGCGGGTCGACCAAAGTTGGCCTGCACGGCGGCAAAATCGGCGGAGTTCACGAAACGGTTCTTGTTCGCATCGCCCTGGCAAGTACACACCGGCCCACCCGGCGTCGCGGTCGGCGTGCTGGTCGCAGGACTGGGCGTGGGCGTCGCGGTGTCGGGGGGACTGACGCTCAGCGTGAAGTCGCCGCTCGCCCCTCCAAAACCGTCAACGAAAATGAAATAGGTCTGACCGGCCGTAACCGTTGCTGTAAGGCGCGATGCAACGTCGCACGCGTCGTCGTTGCAGCCGATTTCGACACCGGTCTCACACTTGGTGACGCGCACATAGACTATACTGTCGAAGTTGGTCACGCCGCCGCAGGTTTGGATCGTTGCCGTGCCAGAGGTGTTCGGCGTCCACTCGAAGACCTGCTCCGATGACACATCAGCCAAACCGCAACTTCCCGCGGCGGTGCTACCAGATTCCGCTATGGAGCCCGTGAAGGCGCCGCCCTCCGCAGGTATCACGATTCTATTTGCGCAGGCGCTCGGTGGAGCTGCGGTCGGCGTTGGGGTGGGCGTCGGCGTTGCCCCCGACATGAAGTCGAGACCGAGTTGGAGGATCCCACCGCTCCCAACTGCGCCGTATTCGGTCACCTCCATCAAGTAGCTGGTCCCCGCGGTCACCCCGAACGTGGCGTCCGACTGCGTTCGCAAGCCTGCATCGTCGTTGCACGCCACTTTGGTGGGCGTCGCGCAGGTTCCGGTGTATGCGGTGAGCACTGTGTCGTAGGTGCTGCCGAACGTGGTTACGTGCGCGGTCCCGTTGCTTGCTGCTGTGAACTTGTACCAGACGCTATTGGAATCTTGCGTACCTGGCGACCCACACGACGAAAGCGGGTCTGAGGCCGCCGTGGTCGCCGAAGTCGTGTCGACCGCGCTGGTGAACGGCAGCGACGTCGCGACGACCGGTGTCCCGCAGTCATCATTCGGAGCGGGCGTCACCCACTGCAGCGCAAAGCGCAGTGTGCCGCCATCCAAGATTTCGAAACTGGCCACCTCGAAGAGATACGGCGTGTTTGCCGTCACTGCAAACGTCCGCTGGGACCATGTATCCTGATCGACATCATCGCTGCAGCTGCCTTGGACTTCGACCAGGGTCTCGAGACCGCATGTCCCCGTATACGCCGACAGCACGGTGTCGTAGTTGCTGGCGAATGTCGTGGCGGTAACGGTGCCAGCGCTGGTCGGGGTGAAGCTGTACCACACGCTCCTGGACTCTTGCGTAAAGGAGCCGCAGGAGGGTGTTGGATCTGAAGGCTCAGTCGTCGCCGCAGTGGTATCTTGCGTGTCGCTGTACGGCAGCGCTGCAATCACAGCCGGTGCCGTGCAGTTGTCGTTCGCCGGCTGCGCGCCGACGCTCCCTGGAAGAGCCGCGACTATGCCAGCGAGGACGAAGACGGTCGGAGCCAAAAGACGGTGGCAATACATGGATGCCCTCGTGAGCCGGCCTCTATGCGGCCGCGGGCATGTGCCCGCGACCGCACAGATTGACGGCGCGGATAGATTAGAAGTTGATCACCACCGTCGGGTTGAAGTCACACGTGGTGACGTCAAACCCGGCCGTCTTCTTGCGCCGCTTGCCGTTCACCACCGCCGTCGCCGTCACCTGGTACGACCCCGGCAACAGCTGGATCGGGTTGGACACCGTGGAGTACTCCCGATGGTACTGGAACGGCGCACACGGCAGCGCCGGCGTCACCGTGGTGAGCGTCAGGTTCCGCACGTTATCCATCGTGTCGAGCAGCTTGCCGCCGTTGCGATTGGCGTTGATGCGTTGCAAATGAAGTTGCTCCGCGTCCGCCAGCGGCACGCCGGCCGCCTGCACGAGGACGCGCGCTCCCGTGCGCACTCCCTCGCCACACAGCGCCCGGGTTACCGTCGTGGTCTGCCCCGTCGCCGCATCTGACACGTACGTCACGCTCAGCGTCCCGGAATCGTTCCGAGTGAGCACCGTCGGCGCGAAGACGGTGGCGAGATCCCCTTCGCCTGCCACGTGCCCCGTCTCCAGGTTGATCGGGAACGACGGCAATGCGGCCAGCGAGAATTCGCCGGTGGTGGACATATTCGTAATCGTCAGCGGACACTTCCCCCGGTTCGAGACCGGGAACGGCTGCGCCGACTGACAGGCCCCCACGCTCTGGATCACCGTGGGCGGGAACCCGAGGTCCGCCGGTACGTCGATCAAGGCCGCCGGCGTGTTCGCCTTGACTATTAGCATCTTCTGCGGCGTGTCCGGATCGTCGGTCTGGATCACCAGCCTACACTGCTTCGGCCCCGCCGAGGTCGGCGTGAACTGAATGACCACCTGCTCGCACGAATCCGGACTCACGATGGCTGGGAACGGATTGTTGATCAGCGTGAAATCATCACAGGGCGGATCGAACGCGACGCTCGTCGCCCTCAGGTTGCACGCCCCGACGTTACACACCGACACCGCCTTCTCCGCCAAGGTCCCCGCACAGACGTCGCCCAAGTCCGTCGAACCCGTGATCCGTGCGTCCCCCGCCGGCACGTTGCCCGAAACCGCCACTGTCTTGGTGGGCGTATCGGGATCGTCGTTGAACACCGAGATCGTGCCGTTCTTCGCCCCCAGGCTGGTTGGCTGCAACCGGACTGGCAAATGCAGGGAGTCGCCCGCACCGATGACCACCGGGAATGATAGTACATTGGCGACATTAAACTCTCCCGCGTCGGAGCTTATGCCGCTCACCCTCAGATCGCAGCCGCCGCTGTTGCTGATGATCAGGCCCAGATCCTTGAAGGAACCGATGCATACGCTGCCGTAGGATCCGTCGTCTGCGATCAGCGTGGCGATGTTCTGCTGCGTGCCGGTCCCCGTTACAAGGACCGCGGTGGATGGGTTCGACGGATCGTTGCTCACGATGCTCAATGTCCCGGTTTTGCTGCCTACCGAGGTGGGTGTGAACACCACATTGAAGGGGAAGCAGGAATCCGGGCTGATGTTGACCGGGAAGCTGCCGGAGGTGGGCGTAACCGCGAATTGGGTGTTGCTCGATGCGATGCTCTGGATGATGAGGGTTTCCAGGCCCGCGTTGCACACGTTCAGCGTGCCCGTGGTGGACGCGCCGATGCAGGTATTCCCCGTGGATAGATTCGTGTTGACCTGGAGCTGGGGTCCGGTGCAGGTCATGAAGTAGATCGGGTCGATCTGAGAATTGGTGGTGCCAAACGGTGCGCCGTTGCCGGGGAAGGACCCGTAGAAACAATTGCCCTGCGCCTTCATCTGTTCGTAATCGCCGAGCATGCGTTGCCGGGCGTTGCCGTTGTCCTTCACAGGAGACAAGAATCGTTGCAGCAAATGGTTCGTGAAGGTCGCCCCCTGATCCTGGCTCAAGGCAAGCCATGCGGCAAAGATTGGGAAGTCGTCTGACGAAAACCCTTCGTGGGTCATGTAGAACACGCCCACTGTGCCGTCGTTGGTTACGGCCACGGACGGCAACGCCGCGGGATAGATGTCAGGGGAAACCCACGAGGCGCCGCCGACGATGACACCACCTGCGCCGTTACTCGACACGCGTCTGAGGGCCAGACGCTGAACCGTGTCGATGTCGCCGTACACGTAGTACAGAACGCCGCTGTTCGGGTCGACTGCGGCGTGCTCGATGCCTCCGAGCAGGGCGTTGGTGGTACCGAACTTAGGCCGGGGCTGGAAGCTGTCACCGCTCGCCACGACGATACCGGTGGCACTGCCGTTCAGGGTCCAGGTTGCCCCGCCGTCGGTGCTGCGGTTCAGATTGAAGCTGATCGTCTTGGCATTGTCCGTACCGCAGTTCGCGGTACAGCTTTGCCACAAGGCATACACGTAGCCCGTCCGCCGGTCCTTGGCCAAACGCAGCCCCGGGTTGACCCCACCGCCGGTCGATTGGCCCACCTGCACATCCGGTCCGACGAAGTCTGGTGGGTTGGCGTTGTACGATACGGCCACGTTCATGCCCACGCCCCCGGCGGCGCAGAAGTCGTCGTATGCAACGAAGACATTGTCCAGGGCCGCATTCGCCGTGTCGCGATTAACAAGCACCCAGGGTTGGTCGGAGCAGTCGATGCTGGTCGCCGTTGCATTATTGGTGATCTGGGTGTTGCCGAGGCCGTCCGCGGTGTACGCCCAGGAACCGGCGTTCGCCGGGTCGGTAGTGGTTCCCGTCACCACATTACAGACGGGGCCGGGCCTGCAGGTAAGTATTGCTCCTGACAGTTCGTCATTCCGTCCGTAATCGAACGTCCAGTCATTCGGCCCGCCGCTCGCGCCCAAGCCCCCGGGGTTGTTTGGGGCTCCTATCGTGTTTCGCCTAGCCCAGGTGATCCCCCGGTCCGTGGAGTGCCAGACTGGAGCGTTCGCTCCCCAAGAGCCAGAAAACGCCGAGATTACGATCTCGTTCGGATCTTCCGGGTTGACGGCGATCGAGGTTTCCCAATCCGTTATCGTGTCCCCGAGCAAGCCTGCGCTAACAACGGGGTCTACAACTAGGATCGCCGGCCCCGCCGCTCCCACCTCCGCCGCTCCGAGGACTCCCACGCTGGCATTCGCGGGTAGGGCCGCGGTACCAAGAGGGTTAAAGTCTTCGGGGACAGGTTCTCGGCTGGCAAAAACTGGGTCTTTGGGCATGCTCCTTATGCCGTCATTCGCGGAGGCGGCCTGCGCAACTGGAACCGGTCCCGTACACCACACGCTGAGCGCACACGCCCCGACCACAAGGACGGTGCTGGCGCCCATACATAGCCTGGTCGATTTCATCGATTCCCCCTTCCTGACATCATGAGTGTCTCGTCGACGTTCAGAAGAACCTGCGGTTGGGACCATGGAGTCATCGCGAAGGCCCTCCTAATTTGGGCCGCAGCCTACGGTTGGAAGCCCTGACCACATCCCTGGACGCCTGGATTGGTGGGTTCGCCTTCGTCGTGGGTTCCCTTCCGGAGCTGGCTCGGGGCGCTGCAGCGGGGGAGTGAGACGGTCCAGAGGCACCGAGGGCAGGCCTCCAGGCGCGTAGTCCTCCGGAACGGGTGGCCGAGCATTGGGCCGTAGCAGATCCTCGAGGCGGGGGGCACTATGCTCTGGTTTGGGCGCCGGCTTGTCTGGCTGGGCCTGTTCGGGCAACGCGAGACCATTCGCGGCCACTTTCCCTACCCCTACGTATACCATCCAGACGATCGCGATTGCCGCCTGAATAAGCGTGACGATGGGTTGGAAAGACTGGATCATGCCGGTACCCCCGCTGGTCGTACGCTACCAGCTCGAAACTTGATTAAATGGTGCGGCAGTTGACTTCATGGTGGTTATTGCGAACACGGCATGCCCGTTCTTCACGAGCACGGCCCGCCTCCTCGCCAAGACGGTCGCCAGAACGGTGGCTGCGCCGCCTCACGTCTCCCCACGTTCGCATACGCTGTCCCCCCTTGTGAAGAGTGTCATGCTCCGAATCCTTCGGATTCGAACTGGTCCTCTACTACAATCGATTCGACGGCGTCAATATTTTTCTCGAAATATATTCTTTCTCCGTACAAGTACGTAGTCTACAACTTTAGTACTAGACGCAACTGTTCCTATCGCTTCACTGGCGCCGGAATCGGCTCCCAGTCGTGCCCCGCTCTCTCATGGGCAGTTGGGCCTTGGGAGGGCACAAATCATGAAGAGAGTTGGGGAGGACGTGTTCCCTCAGCGACAACACGTGCGCACCCACTTTCGTTTGCCGGGGTGCGGGCAAGGGGGTAAGTTCACCACCAACGCGGAGGACAGCCATGAAATTGCAGGAGATCGCGCAGCGGCTGGGCTGCGAGTTGCGCGGCGACGGCCAGATCGACATTCACGGGGTCGCGCCGATCGAGGACGCCGGCCCGGGGACCCTCAGCTTCGTGGCCAACCCGCGCTACCGGCCGTTCCTGAGCACAACCCGCGCCGCGGCCATCATCGTCGCCCCGACGGAAGCGGACCTGCCGGTCCCGACCCTGCGCGCGGCAGACCCCTACCTCGCCTTCGCCCAGGCCATCGAGCTGTTCTATGTGCCACCGCCACGACAGACCGGCGTGCACGCGACCGCGGCGATTGCGCCGACGGCGCAGGTCGGACGCGACGCCGCAATTGGGCCGTACGCGGTCATCGGCGACGGGGTGGTCGTCGGCGACCGGGCCCGCATCGACGCGCACGTGGTGCTGTACCCGGAGGTGCGCATCGGCGACGATTTCCGCGCCTACGCGCACGTGGTGGTTCGCGAACGGGTGGCGATCGGCCACCGCGTCATCCTCCACAGCGGCTGTGTCATCGGCAGCGACGGCTTCGGCTACGTTCTCGGCGCCGACGGGCGGGCGCGCAAGATTGTGCAGGCCGGAACGGTCGTGATCGAGGACGACGTCGAGATCGGCGCCAACACGACCATCGACCGGGCCGCCGTCGGGGCCACGGTGCTGCGGCGCGGCGCCAAGCTCGATAACCTGGTGATGGTGGCGCACGGCTGCACCATCGGCGAAGGGGCGGCGCTGGCGGCGCAGGTCGGCCTGTCGGGCAGTACGCACGTCGGCCGCTATGTCCGCCTCGGGGGCCAGGTGGGGACCGCCGGACACCTGACGATCGGCGACGGGGCACAGGTCGCGGCACAGAGCGGCGTGCCGAACGACGTGCCCGCCGGCACCGTGGTCGGCGGCTACCCGGCGGTCGAAATCCACCAGTGGCGGCGCATGATGGCCGCCCTGCCCCGTCTGCCGGAACTGCTGCGCCGGGTGCGTCGCCTGGAGCCCCGCGGGCGTGCCGCGGAGGATGCCGACGACGCCCCGTCGCCTTGACGATGTCGGGGCAGTTCGCTACTCAGAACTGCTCTTTTTTCAAGGGATATCGCCCCCGTGAAACTCAACGTCCACGACATCGACGAGGTCGCCAAGGAACTCGTGTACGAGGAGTCGACTGACGCCCTCACCGCTATTCTGGTACACGGCAATGTCTGCGACTTCGAGTTCCCCGCCCCGGCGGAGGTGCGCGTGGAGTATTATCGCGCCGGCCGTGAGCTGTTCTTCAACGGCCACATCGCTGGCGGCGTGCTCGGCCACTGCGCCCGCTGTCTCGAACCCTACGCCTTCGACCTCGACACGGACTTCTTCCTTGTCCTCGTGCCGCGCACCGAGTTGCCGCGCGAGATGGACCTGCGCGACGAGGAGTTGGACCTCAGCTATTACGAGGGCGACGAGATCGACCTGACGCCGCTGGTGCGCGAGCAAATCATTCTCGCCCTGCCGAG
>Ga0316622_100001991_pt1 | contig 13849 bp, 18 predicted proteins | sample OWC_Aug_OW2_C1_D_FD_207646 | JGI IMG/M metagenome (GOLD analysis project Ga0316622, IMG submission 207646) | Wetland soil microbial communities from Old Woman Creek delta, Ohio, United States - OWC_Aug_OW2_C1_D5_C | ecosystem: Environmental > Terrestrial > Soil > Wetlands | place: USA: Ohio... | reverse complement strand
CCAGCGAGCTCGCCGCCGCCGGCGTGCGCATCCTCGGCACCGCGCCCGACACCATCGACCTGGCAAAAGACCGCGAGCGCTTCCGGCAGATGATGGCGCGGATGGACATCCCGATGCCGGAGTCCGGCATGGCGAGCGACTTCGAGGAAGCGCGGGCCATCGCCCAACGCATCGGCTACCCGCTGATGGTGCGGCCCTCCTTCGTGCTCGGCGGCCGCGGCATGGAGATCGTCCACGACGAGGAGATGCTGCGCCAATACGTGGCCGCCGCCGTCGACGTCACGCCCGAGCGTCCCATCCTGATCGATCGCTTCCTGCCGGACGCCGTGGAAGCGGAGGCCGACGCGCTGGTGGATGGAACGGACGCGTTCGTGCCCGCGGTGATGGAGCACATCGAGCAGGCGGGCATCCATTCGGGCGATTCGGCGTGCGCCATCCCCTCCGTGACGCTGCCGGAGCGGCACCTGCGCACCATCGAGGAATACACGCTGCGCATCGGACGCGAGCTCGAGGTCTGCGGCGTGATGAACATCCAGTACGCGGTGTGCGGCGACCGCGTCCATGTGCTCGAAGCCAACCCGCGCGCGTCCCGGACCGTCCCGCTGGTGTCGAAGGTCTGCAACGTGCCGATGGCGCGGATCGCCCTCCAGCTCATGCTGGGCGCGCGCCTGAGCTGAGGGATCTTGGTCTCCAGCGGCGGGCGATTCCGCACGTCGGGGTCAAGGAGGTCGTGCTCCCGTTCAACATGTTTCCGGAAGTCGATCCGGTGCTCGGTCCGGAAATGCGGTCCACCGGCGAAGTCCTGGGACTGGCGTCCACCTTCGGCCTTGCGTACTTCAAGTCCCAGGAAGCGTCCGCCTCGCCGCTGCCGCTCCGGGGCACGATCTTCCTGTCGGTGACGGATGCGGACAAACCGGCGATTGCCGAGGTGGCGCGGCAGTTCCTGCGGCTCGGTTTCCGCCTCGAGGCCACCGAGGGGACCCAGGCCTTTCTCCAGCGGCTGGGTGTCGCCTGCGAACGGAGCTTCAAGGTCCACGAAGCGCAGCGCCCGAACGTGGTGGACGAGATCAAGAGCAAGGCGGTCGATCTCGTCATCAACACCCCCAGCGGCAAGACCAGCCAGGTCGACGACGCCTACATCCGCAAGGCCGCCATCAAGTACAAGGTGCCCTACGTGACGACCGTCGCCGCGGCGCGGGCGTCTGCCCTGGGCATCGAGGCCTGCCGCGCCGGCCGCGCCGGCGTGAAGTCGCTGCAGAGCTACCACGCCGACATCCGGTAGGCCGGTGCGCGCTCGACGCCCAGGCCCCGAACGGCAGGTGCGGGGCCCAGGGCGGGGGCGGTACCGCTCCTGACGCTCGGACGCTGCGCCCCGGCCGGATCGCCCCGTGCGCCGGCCCGCACGGGGCGGCGGCGGGCTGAGGGGCCCGCGACGCGGGCGCGGCCACGGGCTGGTCGACGACTCGGACCGCCGGGTGGACCTTCGGCCGGAGCATCGGCGCCGTCGGACGTCACGTGCTTGTCGGAAGCCAGGGCGTCGCGTGGATCTTCGATCCCGCGACGGGCGACGTCGTGGACCGCCTCGAGAGTCCCGACGCCGCCGACGGGTGGGACGCGTTCGGTGAATCCGTTGCGGCAGCCGGGGCGTCGTTCGCGATCGGCGCGCCAGGCAGCGGGCAGCGGGACGGCGCCGTCCACATCTTCGACACTTCCACGCGGCGGCTTCGCCGCACGCTGCGGCAGCCGGGTGTGGAGAGCTTCGGATCCGCGGTCGCGATGGGCGGCCGCCGCCTTCTCGTCACCGCGTCCGAGGGTTCGACGACGACGTGCGAGTACGGCCGCGGCCACGCATTCGTCTTCGACGCGGAGACGGGCGATCAGCTTGCCGCGACCTCCGTCTGCGAGGACAGCTGGGGGGCACCGGCTGCGCTCGTGCGCGATGCGGCCGCCGTCGGGTTCCGCGTCAACGACAGCATGGACGCCGGCTTCGTCCATCTGTTCCCCGTGCGGTAACCTGCCTCGAACGTGCCGCGCGGCTCGCGGGGTACACGGGCGGGAAGAGTGCCCTCTGCACGTTCGTGAAGACGCCGGTGACGCCGGCGTTGCCGATGGTCCGTTTCGAGGGGTTGCCCGGCGAGTTCGCTCAGCACGACTTCGGGCAGGTCGACGTCCGCGACGTCGATGGGCGCCGCGAGCGCATCCACGTCTTCGCCTCGCGGCTCGAGTACTCGCGACGGGTCGAGATGACGGTCGTCCCCGACGAGCGGGTGGAGGCCCTCGTCCGGGCGCTGATCGGGCGCGACGCTGCCTGGGGCGCCTGCCGTTGCTCGTCGTGTTCGATCGCCGGAAGACCATCGCGCAGGCGTGGACCGCGGACGGCCGGGTGACGCAGTGGGATGCGACCAGCGCGAGCACCTGCTCGCCCCCGGCGCCCCCGCGGTCGCCTCCCGCACCGCGCTCGTACACCGCCGGCCGCGCCCGTCCCCGCGCCGTCGCACGGGTGCGCGCGCTGCTCGTCACGCACGGCGAGGCGGCGCTCCCGCGGCCTTCCCCGGCGGCCCTCGCCGCGGAGACGGTGGGGGCGGAGTCCATCGCCCACGCCCTGGCGACGGCGTCGCGCCGCTCGCCGGCGGTCGCCTCATGACCCTCGCCGACGTCGAGCTCGACGGGCTGCTCGAGCGCCTGCACCGTGCCAACGCCACCGCCGCCGAGCCCATCGACGACCTCTCCCCCGCCGTCCACGCCGGCCGGCTCGCCGACGCGCTCACGGCCTCCGTCACACCAACCGTGCTCGTGGTCGAGGTCGGCTGTCTGACCTCCGGCACCGCTCCCGCCAACATGCTGTACCGCGTGGTGAACGACCGCCACCGCACTGCGAGATGAGGCGGCACCCCGCCTGCCCGCGGCAGGACAAGTCGCTGCTGCGACTCGAGCACCCGGGAGACGATCCGCCGCGCGGGTCCGACCGACGTCCTCGAGGTGCCGGCCTCGCCGGCGGTGGTGGTGTCGGCGCTCGAGCGATCGGCGCGCGCCCGACCCGGCCGCCTCGTGCCGACGACGGATCACAGCGGGCCGTCGGGCAGCCGGCCCGTTGTCAGGGCCGCCGGCCGCCGGCGGCGCCGGGTTGTCACCCGAGGCGCGAGGCGTCGCGCGAGGCGTCGCGCCGCGCGAAGTGCATGCGCGCGAGCCGCTCGTCGTCGTCGAGGACCTCGACGCCTTCGGCGCGAAGCGCGGTGCGGACGTCGTCTCGTGATTCCAGCCTCACCGGCGCGATCCGGATCAGCCGTCCGTCGACGAACGAGAGCTCCCATTCGGCCCACGGCTCCCGCTCGTGGACCTGGTCGCCCCACGCGCCCGTCGGCCGGACGTGCAGCACCGGGCGGCATGCCGGGCAGTGGCCGTAGACGTGCACGGTCGCGGTTGCGGACTCGGCCACGAGCGGCGTCGAGCGGCGGAGCACGGGGTGCCCCTCCTCCTGCACGATCGACGGGACGCCGGCGCGCCCTGCGCTGAATAGACTGCGGTCGAAGACCACGTAGTGCGTCAGCGAGCAGTCCAGGTCCTTCGTCTGCAGCTCGTCGAGCGGGTGGCCTGCCGCACAGACGACCTCGCCCTTCGGCCAGACGCTGATGGTATCGTACAGGCCCATGCGTCCTCCGCGTGTCGCCTGCTAGCCGGCGCGCCCCACGCGCGCAACCGCCGCCCCGCGTTGCAGCGCCCGTGCTTCGGAGGCGCAGGCGTCGCCATCGAGGACGGGGATGGGTGGACACCAGCGCTCCCTGGCGGCCGTGATCACGACAGGAGGGGCGCCGGGGGCCAGGGTCACCCGGGGATGATCGAGAAGCGCCACGATCTCGACGGGCGGTAGACCTCGAAGTCTCCGCGGTCGACCGTGAACACGGTGCGGATCTTGTCGCGTTCCGCGACCCGGACGAGGGCCGCGTCGGCCAGGTCCATCGGCCGGTCGCGATACTTTCGCATCAGCTCCCGCATGCGGGGCACGTCGGCGAGGTCCAGGCTTGCCAGGACCACCGTCCCCGTCTCCAGCATGTCCCAGAGTGCGTCCTGCGCCAGCGCCGATACTCCCAGGAGGTACATGGCCTCGGTGATCGCCGGCCACACCGACACCAGCGGTCCGCGGATGGTCCGGCTCGCCTGCACGCACGCGCGATGATGCTGGTCGGAGCGGTCGAGGAGGGCGACCAGCGGCCCTGCGTCAACGAGAACGCCGGACACGCCCGCGCTCGGCCAGCAACGCCGCGAAGCGCCGGCCCGTCTGGACGGACAGGTTCATTCCGCCGCTGTCGAAGCAGCCGATGTGGTGCGCGATGGCATCGTACAGCGTGGGGCACGAGCGGGATGCCCGTTGCTCCCTCGCGAGCGCACGAAGCGCCTCGCGGAGGACCTCGGACTTGCTCTGTCCCCGGCTGCTGGCGAGGCGGTTCACCAGCCGTTCGGTGTCGGCGTCGAGTCGAAGGCTCAGCGGCATGCGATACAATCTCGTACTACACGCATCTGCGGCGTACAAGCCGCGACCCGCTGGTGTTCTCGCCGAGCCCCCGGCACCGCGTCGTCGAGCTCGGCAGCCGCTTCACCCCATCGGCCTCCCGACGCCCACCGAGAGGCCCCGGGCCGGTGCCGCGCCGTCCGCCAGGAGCTGGGCGAGGACGCCGATGGCGAGGATCAGGAGCAGGGCGTGGCGTTCGTCGGCGGTCATGGGCGGGGCCTCGGCGAGCGCGCGCAGCTTGGCGTTCCAGTCCGCCTCCAACGAGCTGGCGACGAGCCGGTTGGCGGGATCCACCTGCAGGGAGCGGTGGCGGGCGCGGTCGACCTCGTACGCGGCCCGTTCGACCTGGCGGTGCCGGAGGCGATCGGCCTCCTCGAGGCGGGTGGTAATCTCCTGTTGCACGTGCTCGTAGGCGAGGGGGCGCACGGCGAGTCGAGCGGAGCGAGGGCCGTGCCGCCCGGGCGCGACGGGCCGCGGCCGCGCAGCCACGTGGCCCAGCGGTCGGACCGGGCGCCGCCCAGGTGCTCGCCTGCAACGTCCGCGGCAACGCCGCGTTTCGCCGTTGCACGCGCGACGGACACGAGTGCGGGACCGACGAGTCCCGCCTCCACGAGTGGTCAGTGCCCCGCGTCCGGCTCGGTCAGCCAGCGCGCTGCCAGCAGCACGCCCGCCATGATCGCGTAGCCGGCCGCCCACGGCCACGCGGGCTCGAGCGCGAACACCACGTCGCCCGGGGTGAAGCGGTAGGAGTGCACCAGGCCGAGGGCCGCCAGCCCCGCCGCGGTGCCGCACCAGGCCGCGGCCTCGCCGAAGCGCTTCTCGATGATGGCGACGGTCGCGGCGGCGAGCACCATGGCGGTGAAGATGAAGCCCTGGTCGAGGGCGAAGCCGCCGTCGATCCAGGTGTCCGAGGCGTGGAACGCCGGCACCAGCGCGGCCGAGAACGGCGGGCCGCCCGGGCTGCCGACCCCGGCCGCCCGCAGCCCGCTCTTGGCCATCATGACGCCCCAGGCGCCGACGCCGGGCAGCAGGCCGACCACCACCGCCGGCGCGTGCGCCGCCGGCGTGGTCTGGAACGCCTGCGCGGTGATGACGATGCCGATCCACAGCACGATCGCCATGCCGGCGTCGACCGGGATCGCCCAGGCGATGTGCGCCAGCGTGCCGGTGAGGCAGACCACCGTCGCGAAGGCGGCGTTCAGCACCGAGTAGCCGGCGCGCGCGCCCATCGCCTTCCAGCCGGGGTGGCCGATGTAGATCGTCGTCGGGAAGGCCGAGCCGAAGCAGGCGGCCGCCACCGAGCCGAGGCCGTTCACCGCCAGCGACGGGGCCGTGGGGTAGGGGTCGCCCGCCGCCTCCGCGCTCTCGATGTTCTGCAGCGACCCGAGCAGGTTGAACAGCCCCATGGTGAGGATCACGGCGAGGTAGGTGACGAGGTGGCGGTCGCCGAGCCCGGCCAGGAGGTCGCCCAGCACGGGGACGGGCAGGTTGAGCGTCGCCGGGTTCGGCGGGGTGGCGCCCGGGGCGACGCCGGTCGCCCAGCAGAGCGCGGTCCCGGTGGCGACGGCGACGAAGCCGCCGGGGAGCCCGCCCTTGAAGCGCACGCGCCCGAAGTAGGTGAGCAGCACGATCGACAGCGTCGCCAGCCCGACGATCGGCCGCGCGTAGGTGCGGAACACGAAGCCGAGCGCGATGAAGGCGAGCGCGATCCCGGCGAGCGTCGAGAGCAGCGCCGCCCGCGGCGTGGCCCGCCGCACGCGCTCGGCGACCACCGAGCCCGCCAGCTCGAGCAGCCCCGAGCCCAGGCAGGCGACGAGCCCCGCCTGCCAGGCCACCCGCACCGGGTCGGGCGCACCCGCCGCCTCGGCCGCGAGCTTCGCCGGCAGCATCACCAGGAAGACGTGGCCGAACAGCGACACCGTGTTGATGCCGTAGGGGATCGCGCAGACGTCCGCCCGGCCGGTGCGCGCGGCCAGCTGTCTCGCCTGCCAGGCGTAGAAGAGATTGCCGACCAGCAGGGAGACGGCGGCGCCGGGCAGCACGTGGCCGTAGAGCAGGGCAGGCGGGAAGCCGAGCACGCCGCGGCAGAGGGCGTCGATCAGCAGCAGCTGGACCAGGTTGTCGAGCGCCAGCCCGAAGAAGCCGTCCACGTCGCCGCGAACGAACCAGGGAAGCGGGGTGCCCGCAGCGGGCGGCGGCCGGCGTGAGGGCATGTCAGCCCGCGGGGGCGAGCGGTACGGGCACGTTGTACTGGTACGGGCCCCGGCCCACCGAGAGCAGCACCGAGCGCGCCCGCCGGGTCTGGATGAGCTGGCGGCGCAGCTCCGCACGCGTCGCGACCGCCGCGCCACCCAGGCCGAGGACGCGGTCGCCGCGCTCGACGCCGATGCGCGCCGCGGGGCTGCCGCGCCGGACGCTCGACACCACGAGCCCGTCCGCGTCCTCGTCGATGCGGATGCCGATCCGGTCCCAGGCAAGGGCGTCTGCGTCGGCGTCGGGGAACTCGGCCACGACCAGCGTCACCTCGCGCTCGCCGCGCTCCTCGCCCACGACGGTGAGGCGAACCCGCTCGCCGGGGCCGCGATCGTCCACGCGCGACTCGAAGTCGTCGCGGGAGGCGACCGGCTGCCCGTCCACCCGCGTCACCACGTCGCCGCGCGCCAGCTGGGCCTCGGCCGCCGGGCTGCGCGGCTCGACGGCCGCGACCACCACGCCGGTGCGCACGCCGAAGTGCCGCTGCAGGTCGGGCGTCAGGGGCTGCACGGCAACGCCCGCCCAACCCCGCCGCACCTCGCCGTACGAGACCAGGTCGCCGAGGATCCGCCGCGCCCGGTCGACCGGGATGGCGAAGCCGATGCCCTGTGCCTTGCCATAGATCGCCGTGTTGATGCCGACCAGCTCGCCGTTGATGTTGAGCAGCGGGCCGCCGGAGTTGCCCGGGTTGATGGCGGCGTCGGTCTGGACGAAGTCGGTGAAGGTCCGCTCGCCGCCGCGCAGCGAGCGGCCGAGGGCGCTCACCACACCGGTGGTCACCGTGTGGGAGAAGCCGAAGGGGTTGCCGATCGCGATCACGGTCTCCCCGATGAGCAGGTCGTCGGAGCGGCCCAGCGCCACCGTGGGGAAGTCCCCGCCGCCCTGCAGCCGGAGCACGGCGAGATCGCTGTCGGCGTCCGAGCCGACGAGCCGGGCCTCCCGCTCGCGCCCGTCCGCCAGCGTGACGACGATCCTGCCGCCGCGCAGGATGACGTGCTCGTTGGTGAGGATCGTGCCGTCGGCGCGCACGATCACGCCCGAGCCCAGGCTGGTGCGGGTCTCGCGGCGCGGCCGCGGGTCGAAGAAGTCGCGGAAGAACTCGTCGAAGAGCGGGTCGCTCGGGGAGGCGAACGCCCCGCCGCGGCGCTCGATCACCTGGGCGGTCGAGATGTTGACGACGGCGGGGCTCGCCCGCTCGACGGCCCGGACGACGGGGCTGCGGCGGTTGGGATCGACCTCGGGCGTACCGGCGCGCGCGAGGGCGGCGGCCAGCAGGCAGGCGATGGCGGCCGCGCGGCAGGCATTGCGGAGGGGCATGGGCCCACGATTCGCGTCGCGCGGCCCGACGTCAACCCGTGGGTCGGCACACGAGGGAGATGATCTGAGGCTGTGGATCGTGGAGCCCGTGCCGGCTTCACTTCCTCCGGTATTCCAGGTCGTCGATCTGCGCCAGGGCGTCGTCCCGGAGCCGAGCGAGCGCGGCCGCGTCGCCACGCAGGGTGGCGTCGAAGAAGTTGTGCGCCAGGTAGCTGATGACGTCGTGGGCATGGCGCCACGGCAGGTGCTCTGGCGTGCAGGCCTCGTCGAAGCCGCCGATGAGGCCGACCAGGTTGCGCGGAACCTCGCAAACGTCCGAGAACGTGAAGTGTCCGGCCCCGACGACGTTGGCGAGCCCCACCACCGGCGCACCCGACGGGAGGAGGTCGAACGGGGCCTGCTGCTGGGAGTCGAACGGCGTCGTGCGGTCGAGCGAGCCGCCGATGATGAGGATCGGGGCGTGGATCGCGCCGAGGAACGTGGCGTCGAACGGGCTCGCTGGTGCCAGCGGCAGGAAGGCGCCGAAGCGCGAGTCGGCCAAGGCGCCCGTCGCGAGGGCGAGCGTCGTGTAGCCGCCGAAGGAGTGGCCGCTCATGCCGATCCTGGTTGCATCGATGGCGCCGGCCAGGAACTCCCCCGGCGTGACGTTGCGGGCGAGGACCTCGTCCAGGACGAAGCGCATGTCGAGCGGGCGGTTGACGGCGACGTCGGGGTCGCCCACGCCGTCGAGGAAGGTGTTCCCGTGGTGATCCGGGCTCGCGACGACGTAGCCGTGGCTCGCGAGCAGCGTCGCGAGGAAGACCGACTGGAAGCGGACCCCGCGGTTGCCGTGGGAGAAGAGGACGAGCGGGAATGGGCCTGGGGCGCGCCCGACGTCGCGATAGGCGAACGTCTTGGCGATGTCGAAGCCGAACAGGGTCGTCGGCCTCGGTGGCCGGGGCGGCGGGAAGCCGCGTGACCGGAAGCTGCCGAGTGCGGGTGCGCAGGTCGGGTCGCGTGCTTGCATGAGCCGCCCGCACTGCGGCAAGCATGGGACGGTGAGCCTGCGTCTGCCCGTCGTCCCCCGTCCCCGCCTCCGTGGCGTGCTCCACGCCTGGGCCTTCCCGATCTCGCTCGTCTCCGGCGCCGTCCTGGTGGCGATGGCACCGACGCAGCGCGCGCTCGCCGCTGCGGCGATCTACGCCGCGACGCTGTCGGGCCTGCTCGGCGTGAGCGCGCTGTACCATCGCGTGCACTGGTCGGCGGCGGCCGACCGCTGGATGCAGCGGCTCGACCACTCGATGATCTTCTGCCTGATCGCCGGCACCTTCACGCCGTTCTGCGCGCTGACGCTCCAGGGCCGGCTCGGCTCGGCGCTGCTCGCCGTGGTGTGGGGCGGCGCCGTGGCCGGCATCGTGACCAAGCTCGCGTGGGCGGACGGGCCGCGCTGGGTCACTGCCGTCATCGCCGTCACGCTCGGCTGGGTGGCCGTGGTGGCGATGCCCGCGCTGGTCGCCCGGGCCGGCTGGGTGCCGACGGGGCTCCTCATGCTGGGGGGGATCCTCTACTCGCTTGGTGCGGTGGTCTACATGCGGCGGCACCCCGACCCCGCACCGTCGGTGTTCGGGTACCACGAGGTGTTCCACGCGCTCGTGATCGCTGCCGCGCTGGCGCACTACGCCGCCGTCGCCGGCTGGGTGATCCCCCGCACCTGACGCCGGGCCCGCGCCCGCCGCCGTCGCCCTCGACCCTCGGCGTGACATCCCGCCCGCGGCCGCGAGAGGGTCGAGTGATGAGGAAGGGGACGACCGCAGAGGAGGGGGGCGCACGGAAGCAGCACCTGTTTCCGCGAAGCAGGACCTGCTCGCAGCCCTTCGACTCTGCGTCGGGGACTGCCGCGCTTGCGGCGATCCGCTGCCGCGCTCCGCTGCCGCTGGTGCGAAGAGCGCCTCCCGAGGTGGCTCGGCCATGGCCGGCACGTTCGACGACGAGCAGGCCGAATCCCCCAGGGTGCGTCCGCCCGCAGCGGTGCCACGCGCTCGGCGTATCCGGTGGTACCCGTCTCGGGGACCAGCGGCCGGGGGCACGCGGGCAATGCGCGAGGCGGCCGCCGGCACGGCTGTCCGCCAGCCATCGGCTGGCTGTCTTCGGAAGCCCTCCGCCAGCTCGATGACGGCCTTCGATTGGTGCGCGCTCTCTGAACTCCGCCGCGGGCGGTTGGTCGGTGCCACAGCTCGCGCAGCATGCGGTCGCGGGCGCGCCGCATTCGAGGCGGAACGTGGCGCGCTCGGGGTTGTGGTGGCCGCAGGTGGCGCAGTGCATGGACCGGGCATCCGTCGCGGACGTCCAGCCGGGCGGTGACCGGAGCAGCAACGGGAGGCTGCGCCGCCCTCGCGGCCTACGCCGGGCGCCAGACGCGATACTCGACGCCGAGCCCCGGCAGGGCGTGCCCCTCGCCGACGAAGAAGGTGGTGTTCACCCACGCGTAGCGCGGGTCGCCGGTCTCCATGCGCGGGTTCGTGTAGAAGTACTGGTCGCCGTACGCCGTCCCGGCGCCGGTCTCGAGCGCGCGCTGGACGGCCTCGTTCACCCCGAGCAGGCCCAGGTACTGAACGTAGATGTAGGCGCCGTCGTGCGTCTCGATCTGCGCCCGAACGTCGACGCGCAGGAAGCCGTCGGGCCCGATCAGCGCCCACTCGCCGCCACCGAGCACCTTCCCGCGCAGCCGCTCGCCGAGCACTTCGCCGCCGGTGACCTCGTAGTACATGCGCGTGCCGATCGGGCCGGCGCCGATCGGCAGCGGGGGCTTCAACGTGGCCGTGTACGAGAATTCCTGGACGAGCTGCATGGAGGCTCCTTTCGGTTGACGGGGTGGGCCGATCCGCCACGCTCGCTACCATCGCGCGCGTGGCCGTGCGAACGGCCGAGACGCAGTCAACGACCTGCGCGAGCGATGCGGAGCTGCTCCTCGAGGCACGGCAGCAGATCCGACTGGTCGATTGCGGCCTCGAGGACGTGAATGAGCGTTCGGACGCGCTGCAGGTCGAGCGCTTCTCCCTGAGCTACGAGGATCCCCCGAACGTCACCGAGGTCCTTGGTGCGACCGGCCAGAACCTTCGTGACGATCAACTCCTCGGGACCGATGACCGGCACCGTCACCCCCCCGACGTCCACCTGACGCGCCGTCCGCAGGAACTCTTCTTCGAGCCCCGGGCCGCCCAGCACCGCATCGAGCGCGAGGCCGCTGTTGGTGTGGGTGAAGGGAAAGACCCGGGTGCGTGCGACGAAGTCGCGCACGTTCGTGACCCGCAGGTCGAAGCCTGCCTGTGCCATCGCAGCCACGAACGCCTCTGGGTCCTCCGGGTCGAGGAACATCGTCACGTCCACGTCGCCGGTCAGGCGAGGTCGCCCCCACACGAGAACCGCCTGCGCGCCGAAGACGTACCAGCGCACGCCGAGGGCGCCGAGGACGGCCCCGAGCGCTCGTAGCAGCTCAGTGGTCGCCGGGATGTCCGACACGACGCAACGCGGTTCCTACGCGAACGTGGGTATCGAGATCGTCCTGACGTTCATTGGCGGTCGGCCATGCCGGGTGCCGCTGCACGACCTGTCTGCGCAGGTCGTCGGCGACCTCGAGACACCATCGCACACCGCGTCGCCTGCGCTCGGTGAGCCACTGTGCCTCCTTGGAGGCTGCCACCGTCTTCCAGTCGCGGTGGGCAAACGCCGCGATGTCCTTCGCCCGCACGTCTCCAGTGTACCGCACGCCGCCGGGGCTCGCGACCGCACGTTGGTCGTCGCGCGGCAGACCTTTCGCCCGCACGCGGTTCTCGGGGGTGCAGGCGGCGCAGCTCATGTGGTCCTCGCGGCGCTTAGTGCTCCATCGGCGCCGCTCTGGGCATGGCGCTCGAACAGCTCCGTGCTCGCGGCGGCGCGGTCGGCAGGGTCGAACAGGATGACGGCCACGGCCAGGTTCTCGGCATTCACTTCCACCAGCACCAGGGCGTCCAGCAGGACCGGGTGCCGATCGCGGATTCGTACACCGCCGTGATCCGTGCGAGCTCGTCGTCGCGGCCGACGAATGCGGCCATGGTGGCGGCGGCCGGTCGGTCGAGCGACGCCACCCGGTATGCCGTGACGCCCTCCGAGCGACCCTCGAGGGCGAATCGCCCGAGCGGCTCCAACGTCACCAGCGTCGCCACGAGGCGCTGCGTCGCCTCGCCGATCACCACGTCGCCGTCGCGCGCCTCCTGCTGCAGGCGCGCGGCGACGTTCACCGGGTCGCCCACGACGTCGCTGTTGTCGGCGGTGACGACGACCTCGCCCGTGTTGATCGCGACGCGGAGCCCGCTGTCGCCCACGGCCGCGAGCTCCCGGCGCGCGAGCTCGTGAAAGGCACGCTGCATCTCGACGCCCGCGTGCACCGCGCGCATGGCGTCGTCCTCGGCGACCCGCGGCACGCCGAACGCGGCCATGACGCCGTCGCCCAGGAGCTTCACGACGGTGCCGCCATGGGCTTCGACTGCCGCGTGGAGTGCCCGGTAGTAGCGGTCCATCAAGCCGCGGGCGGACTCGGCGTCGAGGCGCTCGTGCAGCGAGGTCGAGCCGATCGGATCGGCGAAGACGATCGTCACCACCTTGCGTGCCTCGGCCGAGGTCGCGGCGTGAGCGGCGCTGGGTACGTCCGATCCGCCAGCGCCTCGCCGAGCGCGGCGACGAATCCGAGCTGTTCCGCATCCGCGAGCGGTGACCGCGCCGCCCATCATCTGCGACACGGGTGCGCTGCTCGACTACCTCGTGGCCGCGGCGCCCGACCACCAGGCCTTTCGGGTCGCGATCGACGGCGCGCGAGCGCGATACGTTCCCGGGCTGGTCCTGGCGGAGGTCGACTACTTCCTGCGACACGAGCGCGACGGCATGCGTGCGCTGGTCGACGACCTGCGTCGGGGCGCCTTCCTGTACGCGCCACCGACGGATGCGCAGCTGGTACGCGCACTCGAGGTGGATGCGGCGTTCCCGGATCTCGAACTCGGTCTCGTGGATGGGACGATCGTGGCGCTCGCGGAGGAGCTCGACGTCCTCCGGCTTGCGACGCGCGACGTGCGGGATTTCGCCGACGTACGCCTCGCGGACGGGCGTGCCTTCGACCTCGTGGTCGCACCGACCCGAGCGGAGCGGAAGCCACGTCGCAGGCGCCGTCCGTAGACACTCGCCTGCCGACACGCCGATCGGCCAATCGGCCACGACGCCGCGGCCTGTTCCTCGGCACGGCGAAGCGCGTGCTGGTGGGCTAGCCGGGGGGCCGAGTCGCGCTCGACGAATACTTCGCGCGACACGCCGTCGCGAACGACGCTTCAGGCATCGGACGGGCCTACGTCCCGGTCACGTGCGGCTCCCGAGGGGCGGCCTGCGGGCGCCGCCTCCGCCCGGGGCGGAGGGGTCAGCGCGGGACCTTCGCGTCTCGGCGGCGGTCGCCCGGCCGCGCCCGCCCCCCGCCGTCGTCCTCGACCAGCACCAGGTCGATCTGGCGGCGCTCCACCGAGGCCTCCGCCACCAGCACGCGCACGGCGTCGCCCACCCGGAACGTCCGCCGCGTCCGGCGCCCGCGCAGCGCGTGCTGGTGCTCCAGGAACTCCCAGAAGTCGCCGGGCATCGTCTGCACGTGCACGAAGCCGTCCACGAACACGTCGGCCAGCTCGACGAAGAAGCCGTAGGCGCCGACGCCGCTCACCACGCCGTCGTGCACGCTGCCGATGTGCTCGCGCATGAGCTGCACGCGCTTGAGCCGCAGCA
>Ga0316622_100001990_pt1 | contig 13851 bp, 9 predicted proteins | sample OWC_Aug_OW2_C1_D_FD_207646 | JGI IMG/M metagenome (GOLD analysis project Ga0316622, IMG submission 207646) | Wetland soil microbial communities from Old Woman Creek delta, Ohio, United States - OWC_Aug_OW2_C1_D5_C | ecosystem: Environmental > Terrestrial > Soil > Wetlands | place: USA: Ohio... | reverse complement strand
AGCGCTCCCCCGAGGTCGTCGAGCGCGTCGGCAAGGTGGCGACCGCTGACAGCGACGAGCGCGTGCGCCTGACGGCGATAGAGACGCTCGGGCACTGCGGCGATGCGGCCGTGCCGGTGCTGGGCGCGCTGCTCGGCGATCCGAGCAAGCGCCTGGCTCACGGTGCCAGCCGGGCCCTCGTCAACGTGCACTCGAGCGCGGCCGTGGCCGTGCTGGCCCAGCAGTTCACGTCCGGCTCGAACGAGGCGCAGGTGCTGGCGGTGTTTGCGTTGCGGGATATCAACACGTCGGAAGCAAGCGCGGCGCTCGCGCGAGCAAAGGAGCACGCGTCCGATCCCCGCTTGGTGCGCGTCATCGACCTCGCGACCGGCGCCGGCGGACGTGAGCACTGAGCGGCACGTGCCACTCAATCGAAGCGGCGCGTGAGTTGCCAGTAGCTGGCAAAGCCGCTGGCGCTGAAGCGGCCAGGAATGGCCCGCGCTTCCGCCGCCGTCACCCAGCGGTCATCGCCGATGGCCGCGCCGAAGTGCCCGTCAACGATCCAGCGCCCTCGCGTCAGCCCGAAGCCGATGGCGAGCACGAGGTCGTTCACGTCGTACGCCAGCGGCGTGATCGAACTGGCGCCCATGGTGGCCTGCCCTCGCGCCACACCGCTGCGCAACACGAGGTCCTCGCGCAGGCGATACTCGACACCCGCACCGATCCTGAGCACATCGCGCGCGTCGGTCGCGAAGGGCTGATCGAGCGCCGGCGTGTTCTGGAACTCGAGCTCCGAGTCCTCCCACACTGAGGTGTCGGACCACCGCCCCGCGACCGTGAACAGCCAGTCCGGGCGCGGGCGCCACGCAGCGCCGATGATGACCTGCTGCGCCACGTCCAGATTCAAACGCAGATCCTCGTGCGTCCCGACAACGTCAGCCAGGCCGCCCATGTAGATCTCTCCCGGCGTCTTGTACGTCACCGCGACGTGCCAGTCCGGGTGGACGCGGTACAGGAGACCGACCGCCCCCTGGATCCCGAAGCCATCGATCGTCCACCGCGTCTGCTGTCCCGGCGGGCCGATTCGCGTCTTTTGTTTCCCGTACAGCGGGTTGATCTGCAGCCCCACGGCGAGGTCCGGCGTGACCGTGTACGTCACCGTCGGGGTGAACGTGATCACCGCCAGTTCGGAGTAGTAGTCGTTCGGCACGCCATGGGCCGGGTCGGCGGGGAAATCGTACTTCGTGCCCAGGGCGCCGAGCATGCCGAACCCGATCCGCCAGCGGTCGCTGAGTGGCATGGCGAACCCGCCCGTCGGCGCGAGCACCAGCGGCGAACTCGTCTCGTCGTACCCGCCCGGCGTTTTGATCTGGTAGTCGCCGAAAATGAACCCGCTCCCGAGAGTGGCCGCAGGTACCGTTTGCAGGGAAATACCGGCGGGATTCTGGAAGAACGCCGTCATCAGGTCCGTCGGTGCGGCGACGTTGCTGCCCGTCATGGCGGTGTCGCGTGCCCCGGCGGAGGGGGCCAGCAGTATGCTCGCCGCCGCCGGCCGCACCGCGGCGGCCAAGGCGAGGGCAAGCGACACGGTGGCGAGACAACGGATCACGCGGCACTATCTCCGAGGCCGCAGCCCGTGCGGATTCATTGGATCCCCCCTGTCATGTGTCGACTGTGCGACCGACAGCAGTCCAATGGCACAGAACGCGGCGACCTTCCAAATGGTTTCGTCTGTGGGAATCGAGGCGTCACCGCGCCCTTCCTCCGTCACACCCGTTCCGTCGACCAGCGGCGCTGTGCCATGATGACAACATGGACTGGCAATTACTCATGTCGACGTTCGTGGCGATCTTCGTGGCGGAGCTGGGAGACAAGACGCAGCTGGCGACCCTGTCGCTTGCCGCCGGCGGATCGTCGCGATGGGTGGTGTTCGCTGGGGCTGCGCTCGCGCTGGTGTGCACGAGCGCCATCGGTGTGCTGGCAGGGGGCGCCGTCACGCGCGTCGTACCGCCGATCTGGCTGCGCCGCGGCGCGGGCATCGTCTTCGTGGTGCTGGGTTTGCTCTTTCTCTTCGGGCGGAATGACGCGTCGTAATCTCTGTCGGTCAGCTGCCCGCCCGCCGCCGCATGACCGCGGTGTACGCGTACAGCAGCGCAACCGCGCCGACCACCGAGGCAATGAAGCCGGCTGGCTGGCCAGCGGCGTACAGTCCCAGCAGCTGCCCCGCGTACCCGGCGGCCAGCGATCCAACGATCCCCAGCAGCGCGGTCGTCACGAAGCCGAAGTTCTCATCACCCGGGTGGATGAACTTGGCGATGACACCGATCACGAATCCAACGAGGATCGTCCAAATCAGGTGCATGTCCCCTCCGTTCGCTGCGGCCAGGCCGGCGCCGAACGGTCTGCCAAACGCGGCGCCGACCCGGGCCGGCGCGGCTCGCTGCCGTGACGAATCAGTCCAGAGGAATCCGGATCTTCTGGCCGGGGAAAATGAGGTCCGCGTCCTTGATCACTTCCCGGTTGGCCTCGAAGATCCGCGGATACTTGTTCGGATCGCCGTAGTAGTGCTTGGCGATCTTGGACAGATTGTCGCCCTTCTGAATGATGTAGTACTCGACCTTCTCCTTCGGCGGCGGCACCTTGAGCCCGGCGATGTCCACCTCGCCGACGCCCTGCACGTTCCCGGCAATCAGCACCGCCTTCTCCATGGCTTCCGCCGAGGGACAGTCTCCCGAGATCGAGCACTTGCCATCAGCGTACTGCACACCCAGGTTGTTGATGCCCAGGCTCGCCGCCTGGATCTCCTGCTGAATCTTGCTGGCGGCGTCCTCCGGTTTGGCCTGGGGAGGGAAGAGCTTCCGGCCGATGTCCTTCACGAAGTCCAACAATCCCATAAATGGTCTCCCTTCGGTCGTATGAGGTCCGACTGCCGATACAGGTACCGACACCCGATATACCAGTAGTGGGCGCGCGGAACCAAGCGCTGATTTGTACCGGCACGTGCCCTGGGGCGGCAGCGCCGGGGCGGACGCGACGGACCGTCAACGCGTTGGACCAGCGGAGGCAAGGCACGCAGGTCCCCGGGTGGCGCTCGTGCGTGCTGCGTCAGCTTGCGGGCGACGGGGGGGGTTCGCGGGTGGGGGACGGGCGGACCTCGCCGCGATGCTGCGGGAACCTCGGCGTGATCGTGTTGTAGAAGTCGGCCAGGACGCGGAAGTCGCTCTCGATATTGCCGGTCGGCACCAGTGTCGGTCCGAGCCCCGCCACCTTGCGCGCGTAGTCGATGAACCCGAGGACGATGGGAACCTGGGCTCCACAAGCGATGTGGTAGAAGCCCGTCTTCCAGCCGTCGCCCCGTCCGCGGGTGCCCTCGGGCGGCACGGCCAGAATGAAGTGCTCGCGCTGCGCGAACATCTCGACGCCCTGTTGCACCGCGTTCTGCCGGGTGCGGCGGTCGATCGGCACCCCACCGAAATAGCGCACGATGGGACCGAGCGGCCAGAAGAAGGCGGTGTGCTTGACGTACCAGGAGATGCGCACGCCAAAGCTATACGCGGCCACGATCAGGATCACCGCGTCCCAGTTCGAGGTGTGCGGCGCAGCAATGAGGACGAAGCGCGGCGGCTGGTGAACGGCGCCTTCGGTCTTCCAGCCTGTCAAGCGGAACAACCAGCGCGCGAATCCGCGCATGAAGGCGCCGACGCCAAACGGGTTTGGTGCAGGCGAAGGCATGCTCCACTCATAGCGATGTGGGCCGGCCGTGACCATCCCGCCGCTGCGGGCGGCGTCACAGCCGCTCCACCTCGACCCGCGTGTCGCGATCGACCTGATTCGGCTCCCAGTGGGCGTAGGCCCAGTGGAGATGCCCGTAGTCGCCGACGAGACCCGTGGGCTTGAACGGGCTCGGAATGATGGCGTGATCACTGCGCCCCTCGCGGAACTGCAAGGGCTCCCACGCGTGGTAAACGAACACCATGCCCGGCTGCACGGAACGCGCGATCTTGGCCCGCAGGATGCTCCCGCCGAGATCGTTGCGCAGCCGCACCAGGTCGTGGTCCCTGATGCCGCGCGCCGCGGCGTCCCGGTCGTTGAGGTAGACCACCGGCTCACCGCGCTGCAGCCGCAGCAGCGCGGCCTGATCGCGCCACTGCGAGTGGATGCTCCAGCGCGTGTGTCCCCCGCTCAACACCAGGGGGTAGTCGCCCCCGGCCATCGGCGGCGGCTTGTGCACGGGCAACGCCTCACCGCACTCGAGAAACCACGGATGGTCGATGTAGAACTGCTGGCGCCCGGTCAGCGTCGGCCAGCGCTGTTTGCCCTCGACGAACCAGCGGTGCGGCACCAACGGCTCGTTCGCCGAGTAGTCGCTGAAGTAACCGGCCGTGCCTCCAGGCGGGCCCGTGCTGCGGAAGCGCACCGCGCCCGCGCCGCGTAGATCCTCCAGCGACACCCCCTTGGCGACCGAGGAGTAGTCGAGGACGAACCGCAGCGCCTGTTCTTCGGCGGTGGGCCCGAACCGGCCACGATCGGTGAACGCCTCGTCCAGACGCCGTGCGTCTCGCTGTTGCCCACCGATGTCGACGTAGGGCTGCAGATTCCGCCGCTGCGCTTCGCGCGCGACAGCAGCGGCGAGAAGCGCGAAAATCTCCCACTCGGGCTTCGCCTCCCCCAGCGGTGCCGTCGCACGATCACCGAGGTGTACGTACGGAACGAAGGACGCGAGATACTTGAGTTCGGTCTTCTCGTACCAGTACGCCGCCGGCAACAGGATGTCCGCCCAGCGCCCGGTCTCGTTCAGGCGGAAGTTGACGTCGACGGTCAGGCCGACCTTGGGCCACAACGCCTCGAGCAGCCGCGTGTTGTTGCGCGAGTGGCGCAGCACGCTGCCGAAGATGGACAGGATGACGCGCGGCGGGTGCCCGGGGGCGGGAAAGACGGGGAACCACTTCTTCTCGATGGCTTCGCGCAGGTACTCCGCAGGCGGGCGCGGGGCACCGCTGTCGCCGTAGCGACGCTCGCCCGAGACGGCGTCGAGGCCTCCGTGCACCTGGTGCCAGATCGACCCCGGCACGAAGTAGCGAGCGAAGGTGCGCTCGCTTTCCGCCGGGTCTAGGTAGTCCCTGGCGGCAAAGGCCGCGAGGTCGACCAAGCCGAGCCGCTCCTGCATGCCGAGCAAGGCGAACCCCTCCGGGGCAAAGAATCCGCCGGCGCGCCAGCCACCCCCGGCCCGCCCGAGGTTGCCCGTCAGCGCGGCGAGCAGGATCTGCGCCCGCTGCGCCAGGTCGCCGTGCAGGAACTTGCACTGGCCCCATTGCGCGAGAATGAGCGCGGCGGGTGCCGCGGCAAAGCCGAGCGCGAAGCGGCGGATCGTCGCCGGCGCCACGCCGCTGATCGCCGCCACCTGTTCCGGACGGTATTCGCTGTCGAGACGCTCCCGCAGCAGCGAGAACACGGTGCGCACCCGCACCTGCCGCCCACCCACGCGCACGGGTCCGTCGTACGTCAGGTCGGGCCGAACGCCCTTGCCGTCCAGACGTTCCGAGGTGCCGCTCCCCGGCGCGACCACCGGCTGCCGCTGCTCGGCGTCCCAAACGAAGAACGTGCTGTCGGACCCGCCGGGGTGCAGATCGGCGTCGCGGAGAAAGCGGCCCGTGTCCGCACGCACCAGGAGCGGCAGATCGGTCTGCTCGGCCACGTACGCGGCGTCGTAACGGCGCTCCGCGATGATCACCTGTGCCGCGCCGAGGGCGAGCGCAGCGTCGGTGCCCGGCCGCGGGTTGAGCCAGAGATCGGCGTGGATGGCGCTGTTGTTGAGGTCCGGACACACGGCCACGACCTGCGCACCGCGATAACGAGCTTCCCACAGGAAGTGTGCGTCCGGGATGCGCGTCGCCGACGGGTTGAACGCCCACAGCACGAGGTACGACGAGCGCGACCAGTCGTCCGACGACCCGCAGGGGTGGCCGTTGCCAAGCGTGATCGTCGCGCCCACGGAGAGGTCGCCGATCTGCGCCATAGAATCGGTGCTGGGCGAGCCTAGAAGGCGGAAGAAGCGGATCGGCGCGGCGCTGTTGGGTCCGGCGCCGATGTTGGGTCCCATCTCGCAGAGGATCGAGGCCGGGCCGTCTTTTTCGATGGCGTCGACGACCCCCCCGGCCACCGTCTGCAACGCCTCGTCCCACGTGATCCGCTGCCAGCGGTTCTCACCCCGGTTGCCGACACGACGCAGCGGATACCGGAGGCGCGCCGGCGAGTACATGAGACTCGACCCGCACGCTCCCTTCTGGCAGCCCCGGGGATTGAAGTCGGGCACCTCGGGCATCGACGCGGCGTACGTCGAGGTCTGTTCCTCGCGCCAGACCATCTCGTCCTTGACGTACAGGTCCCAGGCGCAGCCGGACACGCAGTTGGTCATGGTGTGCGTACCGCGCACCACCCGATCCCACGTCCACTTTTCGCGGTAGAGATCCTCCCAGCTGCGATAGGGGGGAAGCGGCGGCAGCGTGGGCTGGGGCGCGTCCGCCGCGGCGCCCGGCCGCGCCGCGAGTTCGAGTCTGGCGATCGCGAGGGTGATCGCCGCACCGGTCGCGCCAAGGAACGCGCGTCGCGTCCACACGGCAGTCACGTCACCACCCCGCAGCAGACGACACGGCGGTCACTGTGTCGCCTGCCGTCCCCGGGACAGATCGGGCCGCGGGTTGATCGGCACGGCATCGTGCGCTCGCATCGTCGACCCGGCATGCCGTGTCGCCCTCTACGCCCGTTCGACCTCGACGGTGGTTCCGCGTGGCCCATGGCTCGGGGCGGCACCGAACATGCGGTACCGCACGTGCCCGTAGCCGCCGGCCAGGTGCAGTGGCTTCCAGGGCGACGGCACCGCGACCTGGCTCTGTGTCCAACCCGGGAACTGGAAGTTCTCCCACGCGTGGTAGATGATCACTTCTCCCGGCTGGACGGAGGGCGATGGTTTGACGCGAATCACGAAGGTGCCCACGTCATTGAACACGCGGGCGCGGTCGTGGTTGCCCAAGCCGCGCTGCCGGGCGTCGTCCACGTTCATATACATCACCGGCTCGCCACGCTGCAGACGCAGCAGGTGGCGCTGGTCGCGCCACATGCCGTGGACGGACCACCGCGTGTGCCCGCCGCTGAGGCGCAAGGGGTAGTTCCCGCCGGCGGTCGGTGGCGGCTTGTGCACCGGCAGCGCTTCGCCCATCTCGACGTACCAAGGGTGGTCGATGAGAAACTGCTGGCGGCCCGTGAGGGTCGGCCACGGTTGCTTCTTCTCCACGAACCACTGTTGCGGGTACACCGTGTCGCCGGCCTTGAAGTCGCTGCAGATCGAGTTGTGCGGCCCGTAGTGCCCGTACGACTGGATCGGCAGGGCCCCACGCGTCTGCGCGTCGTGCCAACCGAAGCCTTTCGTGACCGACGAGGAGCGGATGACGCGGTCCATCGCCTGTTCTTCCTGCGCGGGATCGAGCCAGCCGCCGAGCACGTACTTGTCATAAAAGGTGGCGTAGTCCCGCGTCAGCCCGTAGTGATCCGTGAACGGTTTGACGCCGCGCGCCCGCGCGCGCTCCTGCAGCTTGCGCGCGAGCAAGCCGAAGACCTCGAACTCCGACTTCGATTCACCCAGCGGGTCAACCGCACGGTCACCGAAGATGACGTACGGCACCAGGCTCTGGGGATACTTTAGACCGACCTTTTCGTAGTAGCCGGCGGCGGGCAGCAGGACGTCTGACTCCAGGCCGGTGGAGGACATGCGGAAATTCACGTTGACGATGAGTTCGAGCTTCGGCCAGAGGTGCTCGCGCACCACCTGCGGCGCCGGCCAGCGGCGCAGGGGGTTCATGCCGGTGTAGAAGTACACCCGTGGCGGCCGGTCGGCTGGCGGGCACACGCGCAGCCATCCCTTCTCGGTCGCCTCACGCACGTACTCCGCCACCGGCCGCGGCAGCGCCGGGTCGTTGAAGTCCGGCCGGTCTGCCGCCTGTTTCAAGCCCCCGTGCACGTACAGGAACGGCAGCGTCGCCGTGAACGGCCGCGTCCGGGTCATGTAATCCATGAAGCCTTCGTAGTCTCGCGCCGACGGTTGATACAGCCGGGCGAGCCAGCGCTGGTAGAAGGGGATCTCCACCTCGCTGGAGATCTCGTTCATGGCGTCGACGCTGTACCAGGCACCGGGCCGTATGCCGCCGCCGCGCGTGCCCTGATTCCCCGTGAGTGCCATCAACAGGCACATCGCCCGCTGCGCGAGATCGGAGTGATAGTGCTTGCACGCACCCCACGAGGCGAAGATCATGCCGGTCTTCGCTGCCGCCAGACCGCGTGCCACCCGACGCACGACCGCCGGCGCCACACCGGTCGTGGAGGCTGCCCGTTCGGGCGTGTATTGCTCGAGGTGGGCGGCGAGCACGTCCAATAGCGGCCGCACCTGAATGACCTGACCGTCGGCCAGGGTGACGGAAAAGGTCCCGTGCAGCGCGGGCCGCAGCGCCCCGAGCCGGAGCGTTTGTGAGCGGTGGCCCTGGGTACCGGGCGCCTCGGCCAGCTTGCCGCTCGCCTCGTCCCAGAAGAAGAAGACGTCGTCCTTGCCGCCGGCACGCACGTCGCTCTGGCGCAGGTAGCGGCCCGTGTCGGTGCGCACCAGCAGCGGCAGATCGGTCTGCTCGCGCACGTACTCGGGTTTGAACAATTGCTCGCCGATGATCACCTGCGCCATGGCCAGGCCGAGGGCGGCGTCGCTGCCGAGGCGCGGGTTCAGCCAGAGATCGGCATGAATGGAGCTGGCGTTGTAGTCGGGAGCGATCGACACGACGGTGGCGCCGCGGTAGCGCGCTTCCCACATGAAGTGGGCGTCGGGAATCCGCGTGTAGCTCGGGTTCGCGATCCAGATGAGAAGGTAGTCCGCATTGAACCAATCGTCCGACGAGCCGTCGGCGTTGAAATTCCCCCACGTCTGAATCGCGCCCATGGGCAGATCGCCGACACCGGCCCACGAGTCCATCACCGTGGCGCCGAGCAGGTTGAAGAAACGTATCTCGGCGGCCGTCCCGGTGCCAAAGTCGATGTTCGTCGTGCCGTGGTCGTAGATGATGCAGTCCGGCCCGTCGCGGAGCGCGACGTCGAGCAACGTGTCCGCGACTTGCGTCAGCGCCTCGTCCCACGTCAGGCGGTTCCAGCTGCCGGAGCCGCGCGCTCCCGCGCGGCGCACGGGATATTTGAGACGGGAAGGCTCGTACATGAGCGCGCTGTAGCAGTTGCCCTTCTGACAGCCGCGCGGGTTCATGTCCGGCACGTCCGGATGGCTCGGCTCGTAGATGGCGTTCTGCTCTTCCCGCCACAGGATGCCGTCCTTGACGAAGAGGTTCCACGAGCACGACGCGATGCAGTTGACTCGGGTGTGCGTACCTTTGGCGACACGATCCCACACCCACTGCTCGCGGTAGAGGTCTTCCCACTGCCGGTACGGCGGCAGCTCCCGCGGCACGGCGGCCACCCCGGCGCTGCTCGTGCCGGCGTCGCCCTCCGGTCTGCAACCGAACTGGAGCGTGCCCAGGCTCAGGGTCACTGCCGCCGCACCCGTGGTGCGCAACAGGTCTCGACGCGTGAGTTCCATGCTGCCGCCTCCCGTCTGAAGTGGTCGGTCGGAACACCCGGTTACCGTCCCACCCTACCGAGCGGTCGTTCTGGCGAGGATGATCGCGGCTTGCCCGGGAGCTGACGTCCGGCAGGAAACGAGACGGCAATTGCCCCCAAAAAGCCCCGTTATGATGTCGGTCACCCGAACTGATGACCTCTCGCATGTGTCTCCACCCGGCCCGACGGTAGCAGGGCGGCACGTCAACTCGGTGACAGAGGCCGACAAGGAGCGACGAATGGGCCGACAGCTGGCGATGGTCTTCGACCTCAACAAGTGCATCGGCTGCCAAACGTGCGCGGTCGCGTGCAAGGTGTTGTGGACGAATCAGGACGGCAAGCGCGACATGTGGTGGTGCTCCGTGAACACCCAACCCGGCCGTGGCACCCCGCGCGACTACGAAACGATGGGTGGCGGCTACGACGCCACGGGCCAGTTGGTCCTCGGCCAGTTGCCCAGCGCAGAGGAATTTGGCGGCGCGCCCAACTTCAACTGGCAGGCGGTGTACGGATCGGATGCCAGGACGGCTCCCGTGCACCTGCAACCAACGACGGGCGAGCCGACGTGGGCGATGAACTGGGACGAGGACGAAGGCGCCGGCGAACATCCGAACGCCTACTACTTCTACATGCCGCGCATCTGTAACTTCTGCGCCAAACCGAGTTGCGCGGAGGCCTGCCCGCACGACGCGCTGTACAAGCACGAGGAGTTCGGCGTGATGTTGCGCGACGCCACCCGCTGCGAGGGCATGCAGCGGTGTGCCATGGCCTGTCCGTACAAGAAAATCTATTTCAATACGGTCCGCGGCATCAGCGAGCACTGCATCGGCTGCTTTCCGCGCCTCGAGCACGGGGTCGCACCCGCCTGCGTGCGGCAGTGCCCCGGCCGCGCGATGTTCGTCGGCTACCGAGACGACGAGGCCGGACCGATCCACGCGCTGGTCGACCGGTTCAAGGTCGCCCTGCCACTGCACCCGGAGTGGAACACGCAGCCCAACGTCTTCTATGTGCCGCCGCTGTCGGCGTTCGTCATCCGCCCGGACGGCACCATCGACGAGTCGCAGCGCCGGATCCCGCTCGACTATCTGGAGTCGCTGTTCGGGCCCGCCGTCGGCCCGGCACTCCGCACGCTGGAGGAGGGCCTGGCCGCGCGCAAACGCGGCCAGCCCTCGCCCCTGATGGACACGTTGATCGCATACCAGTGGACGGACCTTCTCGGCCCCTTCCCGCGCGATCCCGCCACCATCACCTGGTGAGCGGCCGCACGCCACCCGAGCGCCCCGCATAGGGATACGCCCTCGCCAGAAGGAGTTGCCCCATGTCTGCCGCACCCGTGCTTCGTGACCGCCGAACCTCCGAAGACGTCTACCGCAACGCCTGGAAGTGGGACAAAGTCACCTGGGGGTGCCACGCCGTCGACTGCTACCCGGGGGGCTGCCCCTGGCGCGTCTACTCCAAGGACGGGAAGATCGTCCGCGAGGAGCAGGCCAGCATCTTCACCACCGTCGAGCCCGGGGTGCCGGACATGAACCCCATGGGCTGCCAGAAGGGCGCCGCTTGGAGCCAGCAGCACTACAACGAGGAGCGCGTGCTCTACCCGCTGAAACGCGCCGGACAACGCGGCGAGGGCAAATGGCAGCGCGTGTCCTGGGAAACGGCGTGCAACGACATCGCCGACGCCATCCTCGATGCGGTGCAGGAGCAGGGACCGCAGTCGCTCTACCACATCGGGACGCCGGGCGAAGGCGGGACGCAGCAGATCCTCTGGAGCAACTTCTCCGCCCAGCTCGGCTTCCAGGTCACCGATTTGCAGGCGGAGATCAACGACTTCAGCCCCGGGATCTACACCACCTTCGGGAAGTTCGATCCCGCCCCCGGCGCCGACGACTTCTTCCACAGCGAACTCGTGCTGATCTGGCACGCCAATCCCGTGTACACGAACATCACCTGGTACCACTTCATCCAGGAGGCCCGGTACAACGGCGGCGAGGTCGTGACCATCGCGCCGGACTTCAGTCCGTCGGCCGTGCACGCGGACTACCACGTCCCCATCCGGATCGGCACCGACGCTGCCTTCGCCAACGCCATGTCGCAGGTGGTCATCGCCGAGGGGTTGGCGGATTGGGATTTCGTCAAGAAGCAGACGGATTTGCCGCTCCTCGTGCGCATGGACACGCGACGGTTCCTGCGCGCCGCAGACCTCGGGACCGGCCCCGACGACCAGTTCTACTGGATCGACGCGGCGACCGGCAACGTAGTCGAGGCGCCGAAGGGCACCCTCGCGCTGGGCCCGCACGATCCGGCCGTCGACGCGGCCGCACGCGTCACGCTGGCGACCGGCGCCGAAGTTGAAGTCCGTCCGGTCTTTGCCCTGCTGCGCGATCTCCTGAACGCGCAGTACACGCCCGAAAAGGTGCAGGCGCTCTGCGGCATCCACCCCGAGGTCACGCGCGGCTTGGCGCGCAAGATCGCCAGCAAGCGGACGCGCATCATGATGGGTTGGAACTCCGGCAAGTACTACCACGGCGACCTCATGGAACGGGCGATGATGCTCATCCTCGGGCTCACCGGGAACTGGGGCAAGCACGGCACCGGAGCGCGGAGCTGGGCTGTCGGCCTGAACGACGGCATGTTCTCGGTGCTCCTCAAGTCCGAAAGCGGGTCGGAGATGACGCTGGCGACGCGCGCCATGCACGACGCCATGATCCAATCGCTGATGGCGGCTGACCCGACGCTCACCGACGAGATGGCGCGGTACAGCGTCGAGCGCGCGATGATGCAGCTCATGGGCATCATGACCCCGCCGGCCTTCTTCTGGTACCACCACTGCGGCTACCGCGAGATCTGGAATCGCCCGGACTACAACGACCCGCAGATGCGGCGCTCGTTCGACGCCTACTTCCACGAAGCGCTCGAGAAGGGGTGGTTCGCCGGCATCGCGGACGCCGCCGAGGCGGCGGAGCCCCGCTTCCTCATCGAGGTCGGCGGCAACCTGCTGCGCCGCCAGCGCGGCGGCGCGCGCATGCTCCTGGAGCACCTCTGGCCGAAGCTCAAAATGATCGTGTCCGTCGACTGGCGCATCAACACCACGGGCCTCTACGCGGATTACATTCTGCCCGCCGCGCAACACTACGAGAAGATCAACAATCCGTATTCGAGCCCGATGCACATGCACGTGCTGCTGATTGACAAGGCAGCGGAACCGCCCGGCGAAGCGCGCAGCGAGTGGCAGATCATCCAGGGCATCGCCAAAGCCCTACAGCAGCGGGCCAAGGCCCGCGGTGTCCAGCCCTGGCTGCGCAAGAACGGCGAGCCGGCACCGATCGACAACCTGTGGGAGTGGATCACCAAAGGGGGCGACCTCGCCGACGACGCGCGTCTCATCGATGAGGTCATGCGTGACAGCGCGACGCTCGGCACCCTGCCGCCCGGCACCACTCTCGACACCATGCGCAAGCGCGGCGCGGTGCGGGCCGTGGGCTGGGGCAACTCCGCAATGATGGTCTGCCAGCAGTCCCCGATGGAAACGAACAAAACTCACACGCCGTGGCGCAACCACGTCGAAGGCCTCAAGCCGTATCCGACGCTGAACCGGCGCGCCTCCTTCTACATCGACCACGACTGGTACCTGGAGGCCGGGGAGGAACTGCCTGTCCACAAGGACAATCCACGCCACGGCGGCAACTTCCCCCTCCTCCTGACCAGCGGCCACCCGCGCTGGAGCATCCACTCCATGAATCACACCAGCCGCATCATGCTGGGCACCCACCGCGGCTACCCGGTCATGTACATGAATCCCGGAGACATGGAGGCGCGCGGACTGCAGAACGACGACGAGGCGCGCGTATTCAACGATCTTGCCGACATGCGCATTCGCGTGCGCCGCTCGCCCGGGACAATGCCCGGACAGGTGGTGATCTACAACGGCTACGAGCCCTTCCAGTTCAAGGGCTGGAAGGGACCGGAGAACATCGAGCCCGGCATGGTGAAGTGGCTGCACTTTGCCGGAGGGTACGGCCATCTCCAGTACCGTGGGCTGCACTGGCAGCCCATCCCCATCGATCGCGCCGTGCACATCGACGTGGCGAAGGCCTAACGCCTTCCGGATGACCAAGGAATGTGCGCGCTCACCCGCCGACAGCTCCTGATCGGCGGGTGTGCCGGCACCCTCGCGCTTTCGCTGGCGCGCCTCGTGCCGCACGGAACGGGGCCGTGCGCCGCGGGCGCGGC
>Ga0316622_100001989_pt1 | contig 13852 bp, 11 predicted proteins | sample OWC_Aug_OW2_C1_D_FD_207646 | JGI IMG/M metagenome (GOLD analysis project Ga0316622, IMG submission 207646) | Wetland soil microbial communities from Old Woman Creek delta, Ohio, United States - OWC_Aug_OW2_C1_D5_C | ecosystem: Environmental > Terrestrial > Soil > Wetlands | place: USA: Ohio... | reverse complement strand
AAGTTCGATCTCCCGGACGGCGCCGACGCCCAGTCCGGCATGTACGCCGAGGTCCTGGTCCCGGACCCGGACAAGAAGGCCATTGCATACCCCGTGATCCCAGCCTCCGCGATCCTGTGGCGAGGTAGCCTGCCGGCGGTGTTCCTGGTGGACGAGAGCGGCAACCTCAAGCTGCGTCTCGTCCGCCTCGGCGACCGGACCCCGCAGGGGACGGTCAGGGTGATCTCGGGGGTCCAGGTCGGCGACCGGATCCTGGCCAATCCGTCCGCCGGCACCCGTGCCGGTTCCTGAGCCCCGGGCTGGGCGCGGTCACCCCGACCTGCCCCCTGCCCTGGCGCCTGCCGTCACCGGTTACGCCACTCCGTGGGGGCAGGCGTCGCCAGGCCGCCGCGTCCGCACGGTAGGCACCCTCGGGCGGAGGCCGCAAGGCAGAGGATCCCTCCTTCCGATCATGGTTGAGCACAGGCTGCCTAGGACCCAGAGGCCATGACCGATCCCGTACCCACTGAGCACAGCCGCACCGAATCCGATCTCGTCACCGAGATGGAGCTGGGCCTCGCCGGCAAGCTCGCCCAGGCCTTCATCCACTCGCCGCTCTCCCCGCTGCTGTTTGCGGCGCTCATGATGCTCGGCATCTACGGTCTGGTTGCCGCGCCGCGGCAGGAGGACCCGGAGATCTCCGTGCCGATGATCGACATCTTCTACCGCATGCCGGGCGCCTCGGCCGAAGAGATCGCCAAGCTCCTGGTCGGTCCACAGGAGCGCGTGCTGTCCGAGATCCCGGGCATCAAGCACGTCTACTCCGCGAGCGATCAGGAGATGGGCGTGATCACCCTGGAGTTCCACGTCGGCGAGGACATCGGAGCCGCGATCCTGCGCACCGCGGACAAGCTACGCAGCAATGAGGACCTGCTGCCGCCTGGCGCCGAGAAGGGCCAGATGAAACCCAAGGAGATCGACGACGTCCCCGTGGTGATGCTGACACTGTGGTCGGCGGAGGTCGACGACGCGACCCTGCGCGCCCTCGCCGTGAGCGTGCAGCAGCACCTCAAGCAGGTACCCAGGACGGGCAACACCTTCGTGGTCGGCGGGCGTGCCCGCCAGGTACGGATCGACGTCAGGCCGGAGCGGCTGTCCGGCTATCGCCTCAGCATGGCCCAGATGGCGCAGGTGGTGCAGGGGTTTAACGCGGAGGCGACGGTCGGGTCCACGGAGCGCGACGGCAGGTTTGCCTACGTCGCGACCGGCTCCTTCCTGACCGATGTGGATGACGTCAAGCGTCTTGTGGTCGGCAGTCACGAAGGCCGGCCGATCTACATGAGCGACGTCGCCGACGTAACCATCGGCCCCGAGGACGCGCGCGAGATCGTCACCTTCGCCACGGGCGCGGCGTACGCCAGCGAGCCCGTCGACTACGCCCAGGCGGTGACCATCGCGGTCGCCAAGCAGAAGGGTGCCAACGGCGTGCAGGTGGTCAACGCCGTGCTCGCTAAGGTCGATCAGATGAAGGGATATCTCATCCCGGACAACGTCCACGTCGAGGTGACCCGGAACTACGGCAAGACGGCGGACGACAAGGTCAACTCGCTGCTGGTGAAGCTCTTCGTCGCCACCGCTGCAGTGACCGCGCTGGTGTGGCTGTCGCTGGGCTGGAAGCCAGCCCTGGTCGTCTTGCTGACCATCCCGGTGGTGCTGGTCGTCACCGTGTTCGCGTCGATGCTCATGGGCTACTCGATCAACCGCGTGTCGCTATTCGCGTTGATCTTCTCTATTGGCTTCCTGGTCGATAACGCGATTGTCGTCGTGGAGAACATTTACCGCCGATGGCTGTTGCACGGTGAGCCCTCGACCGAGATCTCCGTGGACGCGGTGCGTGAGGTGGGAAATCCCACCGTGCTGGCCACCTACACGGTGGTCGCCGCGCTGCTGCCGATGGGTTTCGTCTCCGGGATGATGGGGCCCTACATGGAGCCGATCCCGGCCCTCGGGTCCGTGGCGATGGTCTTCTCGCTCCTGGCGGCACTCCTGTTCGCGCCGTGGCTGGTGATGCGCATCATGCCGGACATGGAGACGCTGCGCACGATGCATGAGCGCGACCAGAAGATCGACGCCAAGCTCGAAGTCCTTTATCAGAAGTCCATCGGACACCTCTACAACAGCCGCACCTCCGGCACCCTGTTCCTGATCTTCCTGCTCGCTGGCTTCGCCTGGTCGGCGCTGATGTTCTACACCACCGCGGTCACCGTGAAGATGCTGCCGTTCGACAACAAGTCCGAGTTCCAGGTCGCCATCGACATGCCGGCCGGGACCGCGTTGCCGGACACCGCGAGCTTCACCGCGGACGTCGCCGAGGTGATCCGTCAGGTGCCGGAGGTGGTGTCGCTGCAGACCTACGTGGGCACGGCGATCCCCTTTGACTTCAACGGCCTCGTCCGCCACTACTACCTGCGCATGTTTCCGTGGCAGGCACAGATCCAGGTCATCCTGGCCGAAAAGGACGACCGCGAGCGGACCAGCCACGAGATCGCGGTGGACGTTCGCGAGCGCTTGGCCGGGTTGGTCGCAACTTCCGGCATCAAGCAGCACGACGGCGCCGGCGTCACCGTGGTCGAGATGCCGCCCGGTCCCCCCGTGTTGCAGACCGTGGTCGCCGAGGTGTACGGCCCGGACGCCGCGACTCGCAAGGAGGTGGCACGCGCGATCCAGGGGGTCTTCCGCGAGTCCGAGCTGGTGGGCGAGGAGCAGACCATGATGCGCGACCCGATGGCCGCGTGGCGCTTCGAGGTCGACACGGAGAAAGCCGCCCTCAGCGGCGTCACCAGCGACAGCATCAACAAGCACCTGGCCATGGCCATGGGCGGGTTCAAGGTTGGCGACGTCAAGGAGAAGGGCGTCGAGGAGCCGACCTATATCCTGATGCAGGTCCCGCTGTCCAAGCGGGCGGCACTCGGCAACCTCGGCGACCTGCCCGTCATGAACACGATGGGCAACCGCACGGTGCCGTTGGAGGAGCTCGGCGCGTTCGTCGAGGAGAAGCGCGACGACATCATCTACCGCAAGGACCTGCGGCCGGTCGAGTTCGTGCTCGGCGATGCCACGGGGCGGCTGGCGGCGCCGATCTACGCCCAGATCGACGTGGACAGGCTGTTACGGGGCTACCAGACCCCGGACGGCGTGACCGTGTCCGGTACCTACACCGCCCCCCCGGAGACCGACATGCGCTCCGGATTTGAGTGGACCGGTGAGTGGACCGTGACCTTCGAGACCTTCCGCGACATGGGGATGGCCTACGCGGTCGCCCTGGTCGCGATCTACATGCTGGTGGTGTGGCAGTTCGGCAGCTTTATCATCCCGGCGATCATCATGGCGCCGATCCCGCTGACCCTCCTCGGCATCGTCCCCGGGCACATGATGTGGCACGCCGACTTCACCGCGACCTCGATGATCGGCTGGATCGCGTTGGCGGGGATCATCGTGCGCAACTCCATCCTGCTCGTGGACTTCAGCCTGGTCCTGGTACGCGACGGCCTACCCCTGTACGACGCGGTGATCACCGCCGCCAAGGCCCGCACCCGGCCGATCATGATTACCGCGCTGGCCCTGGTGCTCGGCTCGATGGTCATCCTCACCGACCCGATCTTTCAGGGCATGGCGATCTCGCTCCTCTACGGGGTATTCGTCTCGACCATCCTGACCCTGCTCGTCGTTCCCCTGGGTTGCCTGAGCATGGGCGAGGAGAACTTCAGCCGCGCCGCGGCCCGCGCCTGCGCCCCCTGCTCCACCTGATCGGCGATCGCGTTCGGCCAGGTCGCGGATGGATCCGCCCCCACCGTGCGCCCCCTCGCCCCCATCCCGGCGCCAGCTTGGGGTCGGGGGAAAGGGGCGCGGCTGATGGTCGCTCACGGCTCCCCGGGAGGGCGCGCGCCGAGCAGACGCCGCAGGCGCCCGGGCTCGGCCATCCGGGGCGGCCCGTGGGGGACCTCCGCCTGACCGTCCCGTCCCGCGGGAGTCGAGGACTCGCGGAACCAGGCGACGGAGGCGGGCAGCGGCAGCGGGCGGCGGGTCTCGAGGTCGACGAAGCAGCCGCTCTGCTCGGCCCTCGCCAGCAGCCCGGCCCGCCCCTCGAATTCAGCGGTCAGGGTCCAGCGCGAGCGCCCCACCGCGCTCAGCCACATCCGCGCCTGCACCGTGTCGCCGAGCCCAGTCGCGCGCAGGGCATGCAGGGCGGTGCGGGCCACCACCGGGACGTGGCCCTCATCGATGGGGCGTTGGATGGCGTCGTGGCGCGTCAGCATCGCCACCCAGAGCTCCTCGAGCCAGCGGTGGTAGGTGAGCTGGCTGACGACTCCGGAGAAGTCGACGTCGTAGGTCTTGACCGTCAGCGCGATCTCAACCGCAAACGGTCGGGCGTCCTTGCATGGCAGGTCCATCGTCGTTCCCTCGTGGTGGCGACCCGCCTTCCTGGCAGGCCTCGGCGAGATCATAGCCGGGCGGACGGAGCCGGTCACGCGGCGGCCGCGGGGCCCAAGATGCTGTGCTAGAGTTACAGACTGCGAACTACCTATAGGGTGTCTGCGGGGGAACGCTCGCACGCGCCCTGGAGCGGCTGGGCTGGCGGCCTTTCGCGTCCACCTCGCGGTTGGATTGACGGTGAGCGGCGTCGCGGTTACCGCTGCCCTCGCTGCGGGGCTCGCGTCGCCCGGAGAGACCATGGCCTGCCTGGCGCTGGGGACGCTGGGGTCGATCCTGCCCGACCTCGACGCCGACAGCTCGGCCCCGGCCCGGCTGACCTTCAACCTCGCCGCCGCCGCGCTCGCCTTCCTCGCGATGTTCATCCTGGCCGCGCGCTGGTCTTCGCTCGCCGAGCTCGCGGTCGTCTGGGTGGCGGCCTTCCTGCTGGCGCGCGGGGTGCTGTTCGCGGCCCTGGCGCGGGTCACCGTGCACCGGGGGATGCTCCACAGCCTGCCGGCCGCGGCGTGCTTCGGGCTCGCCGCCACGGCGACCGCCTACCGGGGCCTCGGTGTAAGCCCCGGTCTCGCGTGGGCGCTCGGGGCCTCCGTGGCCGGCGGTTATGCCTTCCACCTGGTGCTCGATGAGGTCTACGCGGTGAACCTGTTCGGGGCTCGCACCCGGCGCTCGCTCGGCAGTGCGCTCAAGCTGTGGTCCCGGCGCGCGGTCGCGCCGACCGTCGCGCTGTACCTGGCGGCCGTGGCGGCATTCCTGGCCGCCCCGGACCCGGCCCCCCTCGTCCGGGCGGTAAGCGCCCCCGCCCTGCGCGCGCACGTCGCCCGCCACCTCTGGCCACGGGAGGGATGGTTCTCGGCGGCCCGCTGGCCCGCGCGCGTCCCCGCCCCGGGGTCGGGGGCGGCGAGGGGCTAGCCAGCCCCGGGATCCCTGCGTACATTCCGCATACCCCCGGGGCACGGGGGCCAAGCCCACCGGAACCGGAGGGGGAGGCGCACGGCTATGCGGGTCCGCTGCCACCAGATCACGATCACCACCGGGCCAGGGATCCAGGTCCACGACATCACCCCCCCGATCCGGGCACTCCTTGCCCAGTGCGGCATGTGGTCGGGCTTCGTCATGGTGACCTCGCGCCACACGACCACCGCGATCACGATCAACGAGAACGAGCCGCGCCTCCTGGAAGACCTACGACGATTCCTGGGGCGGCTCGCCCCACCCGACCAGGGCTATCTGCACGACGACCTCCATCTGCGCGACTGTCCGCCGGACGAGCCGAGGAACGCGCACGCCCATCTCCTCGCCATGCTGATGGGCAGCTCCGAGGTCGTGCCGCTGGTCGAAGGCAAGCTCGACCTCGGCACCTGGCAGTCGCTGCTGCTCGTCGAGCTCGACGGCCCGCGCCCCCGCAACATTTCCGTTCAGGTGTGTGGCGAGTAGTGGACCGTTGGGCTTCGTGCCTCGGTCCAACCTGCACGCGGCGCGCAATCTGGATCTGTTGGTCATCCCAAACGCCGAAATTCCTGCGTAGGAGCACCATGGGGAGCCAAGCCCGACAGGCGGCTAGGCAGTGATGCGGCGGTAGATGTCGGACACGCGAAAGGGTAGCTGCTCGACTTTGCTCACCACCGTAAAGCTCGCCGGTCCGTACATGTGAGGGAGATAGTCCAGGGCCTCCTCGTCAATGGTGATGCAGAAGGGATGCACGCCGAGGCGGCGGGCCTCGATGAGCGCCTGGCGGGTATCCTCGATGCCGTAGGGGCCGCGGTAGCCGTCCTGATCGTCGGGGCGCCCGTCGGAGAGCGTCACCAGCAAGCGGGTACGGGCGTCCACCTCGGCGAGGAGCCGGGTCAGGTGGCGGATCGCCACCCCCATGCGCGTGTAGTCCAGGGGTCGGATCCCGCTGATGCGGGCCCTCACCGGGTCGCTGTAGGACTCCCCGAAGCGCTTGACCCGCAGCACCTCGCAGCGCTTGTGGGTGTACCCCGAGAAGCCGTAGATGGCGTAGCGGTCGCCGAGGGTCTCGAGGGCCTCGCAGAGGAGCACCAGCGCCTCCCGCTCCATGTCGTTCACCCACCCCTTGGTCGATCCGCTCATGTCGACCATGAACAATACGGCGATGTCGCGCTCCTCACGGCTGCGGCGACAGAACAGGCGGTCGGTGCCTTCCAGTCCGACGCGGCGCTCGGCCCAGGACTGCACTACAGCGTCGATGTCGACGTCGTCCCCGTAGGGCTGGCCCTTGAGGATCCGGTCCTCGCCGCGCAGCGCCTCGAAGGTCCGGTAGAGGTGGCCGAGCAGCCGGCGGTGCCTGGCCAGGGTCGCCTCGACGAAGCCGTCGGCAACGGGGTGCACATCGCGCTCGTGCAGCACACACCAGTCCTTGCGGTATACCCGGCGCACGTGGTCCCACTCGTCGTAGAGCGCGCCCTGGTCACCGGTGACTCCGGGCGCCGCGGCCGACTCGGTCGCGCCGCCGGTGTGGTAGCGACCATGACCCGCCGCGACGAGGCACTCCGGCGGGACAAGGCCGAAGTCCTGGACGATGGAATCGAGGAGCTGGCGCACCTCCTCGGGCGGCGCGACGGGCTTACCGTCCAGCCGTAGCTCGACCCGGAAGCCCTCCGGCCGCTCGGGCGCGGCCGTCTGCACGGCCTCGAAGCGACTGACCCGCTCCGCTGACGGGGGCGCGCGGCCGGCCGCGGGCACCAGGGTCGCCAGGGCCTCGCGCAACGCCTGCCGCTCGCGCGCCTGGCGCAGGGCCATCGCCTCCTCGGTGCGCTCGGGCCGCAGGGTCCCCTGGTAGGGCAGGGGCGGCGGGGTCCACTCGCCCGGATAGACCTCGGCCAGGGCGGCGCAACTCAGCGCCGCGCCCGCCCCTGGCTCGCGCAGGCGCGCGGTCACCTCCCGCCAGCGCCCCGGCGCGTCGGCGAAGGGTGGGTCCGGCGCGAGCGCCCGCATCTCGCGGTGCACCCCCGGGAGCTCCCGGGCAATGTGGGCGTCCAGGCGTACGGTCTCGAGCGCGTGAAAGAGGCGCAGCGCACGCTCCGCGGAGTCGTATGGGGCGAGGGCCTCGCGGACCGCGACCCGCCAGGTCCCGAACCAGGTCTGGGCCCACAGGTGCACCGCGGTCGCCTTGTACAGCCGGTAGCTCTCCTCGCGGCGGGTACCGTGGCGGATCCGCTCGGGGAGGAAGAGGGTCTCGGTGTCGGTGAAGGCGGGCTCGCCGACCGCGAGCCTGAGGGCCCGCCCGCCGAGGCCCGTCACGAAGCGCTCGATGACGCCGGCGACCTCTGTGAAGCGCAGGGCATCTCGGCCCGCCCGCTGCGCGGCGAGGTATTCCTCCACCTCCCGCATCTGGGCGATGCACGCCATAACCCCGCTCTGGTCGTAGCGTTCCATCAGGTGCAGGACCCAGTCGTCCCACTCCTGCGCCTCGACGCGCCCGAGCGAGGGCGGGGCAAAGACGGCAAAGCTGTAGGCGAGCTCGACGCTGCGTCGCGCGATGAGCTCGACCGCGGCAAGGAATCGATCCTGCACCGCCCGGGGGCAGCGCGCGACCTCCTGCGCCGCGGGCCCGACGCTGCGCCGGGAATTGAGGACCAGGAAGACGAGAGACTCGAGCCGGCGCTCGACCTCGGCCGGGTCCAGGGCGGGGCTACTCGCCCTGGACCCGGTCCACCCCTCGGTCGGCGAAGCCGGCGCGGTCACGGCACACCCGGCGGGGTCACGCTTCCCATAACAGCAGCGGGACCTGCATCTCGGCCGCCGTGGCACCGCCGTGAAAGCCCACCATCGGGTACGTCCGCTCGCCCGGCAGCCGATCGCCGAGTGTGTAGCCCTCGCGCATCAGGATCGTCCAGTCGCCGACGCGCTCGGCCAGGCGCGGATGAGTGGGTCCAGGTCCGAGCCAGCCCTGCTCGATGAGGACGCCGCTGGCCAGGACCTCCGCCGCGGCACCGATCTCGGCGTGCACGATCGCCTCGAACGCGGCGGCCGCCCGGGGCGCGACGTAGCAGTAGACCGTCCGCGGCTCACCGCATAGCGGCAGCACCAGGCTCGCGGCGAGGGCGCCACCCGGTGCCAGGCGCAGCTGCCCCTCGGGCGGGACGTCGACGAAGCCGTGGTCGGCGCTCACCACCAGCAACGTGCCGCTGCCGGCGAGCGCGCGGCGGAGCCTGGCGACCGCCGCGGCCACCTCACCGAGGTGCGCGGCGACCTCTGCACTCCCGATCCCGTGCCGGTGGGCAAGGCGATCGAGTCCGGGCCAGTACGCATAGATGAAGCGACGGCGGCCCGCCCCCCGCACCAGGTCCGCAACGCCTCGGACGAGGCCCGCGAGCGAGCGGAAAGGGACCCGCAGGGCGCGCCCGCTGAGCGCCCGCGATACCTCCGAGTCGGCCAACGCCGCGGGCAGCACCGCCGCGGAGGCCACGGGCAGGCGGTCGAAGATCGAGGTGAGCCGGTAGAGCGCCGCCGCACCCACCCCTGAGCGCTCGAGCGGGCAGTCGCCATGTCGGACCGTGTAGGGGAGCACCGTCACCACCGTCCCGATCTCCCGGAAATAGGTGTACCAGCCGACCAGCCCGTGCTGGCGCGGGGCGACCCCGGTCAGGTAGGTGGTGATAGCGGTCGCCGTAGTCGGCGGAAAGACCGAGCTCATGGACCCGACGAGCCCCGAGCGCAGCCCCTCGCCCATTGGCGCCGACCCCAAGTACTTGAAGCCGAGCCCGTCGACGACCAGTAGCACCACACGGCGGGCGGCCGCGACCCGCTCCGGACTCAGGAGTCGCGAGGGCGGGTAGCCGGTCGCCTTCCCCCCGATGCCATCGACGATGGAGCTCATCAGGTTGACGATACCGCCACCTTCGTAGTCCGCCCGCGTCATCGGCCCCGACGCCCGCCCCCGTGCTGTCCCAGTGGGTATTCTGGCATCCGATCGGCGGGACCGCGTTAGGCAATTCCGGGGGACCCCCACTAGACTCTGCCCATGCCGATCCACCAAGGTCGCGGCCCGCGGTACGGCCTGCTGCTGCACCCGGCCGAGCCAGCAGCGGAAATCCCGTCGAGCGGCGCCATCGCCACCGTCCTGGCGCGTCTCGGTCTCGTGGGCGAGGGGTTCACCTGCGGGTCCGAGCGCTACCTCATGCCGGGGCCGCGCCTGCTCGAGCTCATCACCTTTCTCGGCTGCTCGCCATTCGTCAGCCTGGATCCACCAGCGGGTACCAACCCCTGTAAATCGCTCGATCAGTTTTGCGCCGTGGCGATCCAGGGTACGGGTGGGACCGTCGTGCTCCGCCGCGCGGAGGGCGCCCCCACGCCGCGCTGCCCCGCCTGCCGATCGTCCGCGGCCGACTGGGAGACCCTCGCTCGCGAGGCCGGCACGGCCGCCGCGACCTCGCCCTGGACGTGCCCGCGCTGCGGTGTCACGAGTCGCCTCGCCCACCTCGACTGGCGCCAGTCCGCGGGCTTTGCCACGACCTTCGTCGAGATCTGGGGGGTCCATCCGGGCGAGGCGGTTCCGGGCGACGAGCTCCTGGCGTCGCTCGCGTCAATCACCGGCTGCCCTTGGCGTTGGTTCTACCTCACCGCCAGCGTCTCAGGTCCACCGTTTTCTCACATGGCGTGACGGCGGAAACCGACGACGGCGGCGACCGTTTCCGGTACCATGTGCCTGCAGTTGGGGGGCGACGCGCCCCAGTCAACCTGGACGAGGAGAACCTGGATGCACTCGACGGTCGGTGGGGATACGTGGCGCCGCAGCGCGGCAAGGCTGGGCCTAGTCGCGGCGGTGATCGCGCCATTGCTGGTCGCACCTGCCTTCGCAGCCAAGGACGACGCCAAGAAAAGTCCGACGGAGAAGACGTTCCAGGACTGGACCCTTGTCTGCCAGAAGCCTGAGGGCGCCGACAAGGACGTGTGCGTGCTGGTGCAGCAGCTCGTACGCAAGGAAAAGGAGGGTGAAGGACAGCAGCGCGTGATGCTGGTCGAGGTCGGTTACCCGCCGAAGGGCGATCAGAGCCTCATCATCTTCACGCTACCGCTCGGCATCTCCCTGCCCCAAGGGGTAAGCCTGCAAGTGGACGAGGGCGAGGCCAAGCGCTTCCCCATCGAGCTCTGCCTGCGCGACGGCTGCCGCGCGGTCCTGCCGCTGGGCGACGAGCTCTCGAGCAGCTTCAAGTCCGGCACTCAGGGCAAGGTCACCTTCCAAGACCCCAATCGCAATCCCATCACCCTTCCGGTCTCCCTGAAAGGATTCACTGCCGGCTACAAGGCCCTCGCCGACGCCCGCAAGTAAACGGACGGCTGGCGGGCGAGCAACCCGCTCGCCCGCCGCACCGGCTCAGCGGAGCAGGTGGATCACGTCGTCGAGTCGGCCGTCCGGCCCGTCAATCTGCTCGCGCAACCGCCTTAGCTCCCAGATCTCTTCGATCCGCCGCCGGCGCTCCCCGGCACCGCTCACGCCTGCGGCCCGCGTCGTCGGGCCAAGCCTGCGGAAGCGCTCGCCCGACGGGACGTCATCGGAATCGAACCCGTCATCGATGCTGGCCACACCCCCTCCCCCAGAGGTCACCCAAGAAAGGGCGAGAAGCTAGAGCAAAGCAGAGGCCACGACAAGGGGCCTGTCCAGTCCTCAAGACGGCAGGGCGCGGACCGTGCCGATCACCTGCTCATAGAGCGCGACCCTCCGTGGCGCACAGCTATCATCCGACCACTCCCGGGCGTAGGTCCGGGCCTCTTCTTGCATTGCAGGCCCGCGGGCCGCGTTCGTGCTGGACATGCCCCGCGACTCAGTGTCTCATATGCGCGCATGGTGCGCCGCGGACCTCCGGTGCGAGGAGACACGCGGAAGGACATACGACGCCAATGGGCCGGCAGAATATAGGAGAGATGGCCGGTAACACGGAGAGATCGATGTCCGGCCGTTCACCAGCGGACCGGGGGTCCCTGTGGAATGCTAACGTCACGGACACGCTTCGAGCGATTGGAGAGACAGCACGATGAGCAATGCCAAGAAGCCCGCGGGAACGAAGGCCTCGAGCGGACCCGCCTCGGGAACCGTAAAGCCCGCCAGTTCCTCCGCACCCGCCCCGGCAGCAACAGCCGCCCAGGCACCAGCGGCCGCGGCACCAAGCCCCGCACCGGCGTCGAAGGCCACAGAGGCACCGGCCAAGGCAACGGTGGCGCCGGCCAAGGCGACCGTGGCACCGGCGAAGGCACCCGTGCCGCCGGCGAAGGCACCTGTAGCGCCAGCGAAGGCGCCTGAGGCAGCGTCGAAGAAGCCCGCTGAGGCCGCCCCCGCGCCCAAGAAGCCGGCCCCCGAGGCCCCACCAGCCCCGATACCGGCCGCAGCGGAGACACCGGCACCGAAGGCAAAGGCGAAGGTGGAGCCGAGCAAGCTACCCGGCGGCGTCACGCCAGAGGAGCGTTACCGGATGATCCAGGACGCGTCCTACTTCCGCGCCGAGAAGCGCGGGTTCGTCGGCGGCGACCCCGGGCAGGATTGGGTCGAGGCCGAGCGGGAGATCGATGAGCTTCTGAGTCGAAAGGGTAAGAAGGGCTGACCGCAGCCCGCCCTTCGGCGACGCTGGGCAGGGCCGCCCGACGCGCGGCCTTCGCCTGACAGCCGGCCTGTACCCCCCACCCTGCGGTGGCTCGGGGTCAGGGCCCGCCGCGGAAAGACACCGACAACGCGGGTAGGTCGATCTTCGTGAGCGTGAGCGGCACCCGTTGATCGAGCCCGAATTCACCCTCCAGCTGGACGGGGGCATCGAGGGCGAGATCAGGGATCAGCACGGTTCCGCGCATCCCCCGTCGCTCGACGAGGGTTCCCTCCCCGCGCCAGTCGGGACGGCGCATGAGGTAGACGAGAGTCCAATGGCGGTTGGAGGCTCGCTCGGCCTGCCGGAGCGTGCCGATGACCGCCTCCGCGGCCCCGACGCGCCCCAGCAACTCCTCGTAGCCGAGGGTCGTGCGGCCGGCCAGCCAGGCACGCAGCTGCTGATGGGCGACCAGGTCGAGGTAGCGCCGCAAAGGGCTGGTGACCTGGGTGTACAGCGGCAGCCCAAGTCCGGCGTGCGGCTCGGCCACCGCGCGCATCTGGGTGCGCTTCATGAGCTTGCGGAAGGCGAAGGTGCGCGCCAGACCCTGCGGGCGGTCCGCGCTCTCCGGGGGGGGCTGGGTCGCGAACGGCAAGGCGATGCCGCGGTCCACGGCCAGTCGCGCGGCCGCCTCCCCCGCCATCAGCATCGCCTCGGTCACGAGGTCCCGGCTGCGCAGCCGCGGCAGGGCGTGCACGCTCACCTCCCCCGCCTCGACCCGGACCTTCGCCTCCGGCAGGGAGAGCAGCACCGCCCCGGCGGCGACGCGGCGACGCTGGAAGCGCAGGGCCAGCGCGTAGAGCTCCCGAAAGGGTGACTCGTCGAGGCGACCCTCGGCCTGTCCGTACGTGACGCGCTGCACCCGCACCCAGCTGCGCACCACCTGCAGTTCGACGGGGATGCCGTCCTCGCCGAGCACCAGCCCGAAGGAGAGGGCCGGCGAGACCTCCTGCAGCCCCAGGCCGAGGCGGTCGGTAGCGGCGGCAGGCAGCATAGGCACGGTGCGCTCGGGCAGGTACAGGTTCGTGCCCCGGGCGCGCGCCTCAAGGTCCACCGGGTCGTCCGGGGCGACCAGGGCAGCGACGTCGGCCACGTGCACCCACAGGCGGTCGCCGTCGAGGCTCAGGGCGTCGTCCGGGTCGCGATTGTCGTCGTCGTCGATGGCGTAGGCCGCGAGTGCGGTGAGGTCGACCCGCGGCTCCTCGGGCAGGGGCGGCAGGGCGAGCTCGGGCGCGGACAGGGGCGCGCCGAGGCGACGCGGATACGGATTGACGGCCTCCGTCCAGTGGCCCACGCGCAGCAGAAAACGGTGCGCGCTCTCCGCGGTCTCCTCTCGCCCGAGCTCGCGCAGCACGCGGCTCTGCTCGCTGCGCCCGTCGGCGAGCCGCTCCACGTCGAGGAGGAAGCGGGCGTCCTCGGGAGCCGCACGACCGGAGCGAGCGCGGGTGAGAAACTCTTCTCGGGCCTGGTCCTCTTGCAGGCGAGCCACCCGCCTCGCGCGCTCCTGCGCGACCTCCTCCGGGTCGCGGGCCCGGACCGCATCCGGCGTGCCCGCAAACAGCAGGCCGTCGGCGACGAGACGCCACGCCGCCCAACCCGTAGAGGGGGTGTATTCCCCGTAAACGAGCTCGGCGAGCTCCGCCAGCCCCACCGTCGAGCCTGCGAGCAACTCCCAGGCCGCCTCGGGCTCGCCCGTCGGCGCACCGAGCTCGGCGAGTGACCGCAGCGGGCCCGGGTGGATCAGGGCAACGTCCTTGGGGCGCACGCGCGGCGCCTGGCCACCGTCG
>Ga0316622_100001988_pt1 | contig 13858 bp, 11 predicted proteins | sample OWC_Aug_OW2_C1_D_FD_207646 | JGI IMG/M metagenome (GOLD analysis project Ga0316622, IMG submission 207646) | Wetland soil microbial communities from Old Woman Creek delta, Ohio, United States - OWC_Aug_OW2_C1_D5_C | ecosystem: Environmental > Terrestrial > Soil > Wetlands | place: USA: Ohio... | reverse complement strand
CTGAGTGACCTACCGTACCTTGCGGTTACAAGCTCTGTTGCACCGGTTCACGGACACGCCGAGCGCTTTTTCGCAGGGGACCAAGATTACGACCGAACTTCTTCCTCGAAAGGACCGCTCACGACATCATCTTTGTTATCACGGCAATCCCCCAGCCCTGAGTCATTGATTGAACATGACCGTCAGCGGGTGTCGATGGACAAGGACTGAGCCGGCACAGCCGCCAGCCGGACTACCCGCGAGGGATGAGTTTTGATGGGGATCGTGTATCGCGGACTAGAGGTCCGCTGTCATTCCCGGCAGCGATCCACGCCGGGCCGAAGCCTCAAATTGGCACGGTTCATGGAGACGCATCGGCCGAACGGTCTTCAGGCGAAAAGCGGCCGGCCTGATAGTCCCCCAATTTGAATCACGGGGCGCGGGCTGAAGCTCACGTCATGAGCCTGACCGCCGCCAACCCGCGCGCCATGATCGACGTTGGCAGCGCCCGCAGCGTCTACGAGCGCGACCACCAATTGCGAGCTTTGTTCCAGCGGTGCGCGTGGCAATGACACATCGAGACCGGGAATTAAGTTAAAACTCGCTCCTTCCAGTTCCTGGCGGACGTAGCCTCGGAAGCGCAACAACAAGAACGAGGGGACAGTCTATGGGGGACTCTCGTCCGGCCGAGCGACGGCGCGGCGATCGCCGAACTGCACTGATGAACGTCATCACACGGGCGATGACCAGTTCGCTGGTTGCCTATGTCATCGCCGTCCTCATGCAGCGCACATGGGCGTTCTTGAGCATGGACGTAGCGCAACTGATCCGACGCCTCTGACTTCACCGGCACGTCATGCGCGACCTCGAGCGCCGTGGGCAGCGCCGTGTCCTGCATGTGACGGGAACGTGCCGTGTCAGGCGATGGACTCAGGCATTGGAGCACGCATCGAACGGCGACACTCAACCCCGCCTCGCGTCGATATTCACCCGAACAAGCAGGCTGCAACGCGGGCAGGTGGCCCAGTGGACCTCCTCCACCTCAAACCAGCTTCGCCCGCACTGGCAACGCACACGCAGCACCCACTGCCCGGCCGCCAGTCCCACCTTCCGCTCGAGCACCTCAATGCCCTCGGGCATCCGTTTGACCTTAGGTACATTCGCGGTCACTTCCAGGTTTGTCAGCAGATGCGGATCTCCCTCCAGTATGCGGAGGAGCTCTGCTCCGTCGATCGCATCCGAAGAGAAGTCGGTCGGATGAACAGGTGCGGTTGCGGAGGCCGACGGACGCTCGTCGCCGGCTCGGTCCGGCTCCCTTGTGGGCGTGGTCACTTTGGAATTCGTCATCATCATCCCTGCGAACTGGTGCCGATGCGGCCCTCCCAAATCTACGCTCTTTCGTCGTAATCGGCTCGTTTGCACCCTCCCCGGGCTGCACAAAAACTGCCGCCAGTTCTTCCGTACAGCCCGCAGTGCGCCCGCCGGCGCCAGGGGGACTGTTTCAATGTGCATCAGAATCGGTAGCCGATCTCGACCATGTGAAGATCGGCGCCGGTGGTATCGTCGCCGTTGATGCCGGCATCGGAGTAGTGCATGAACCTGTAGCCCATGCTCAGCCGTTTCCCGACCGGCAGGATGGCACCGGCGGTCAGGGCGAACTGGAACGGGCCACCGTAGTCCTGCGTACCCAAGGTATGCCGGCTCATCAGGGCGAAGCCGGCCCCGGCATCGAGCACAATCCATCCCCCTTTGCCGCGCAAGGCGATCTCCGGAATCAGCGATACCGTCAGAGCTTCCTCGCCGCCGGACTGCAACAGCCCGGCACTCACCATCAGCCGGGAATCGATCCTCCAGCCCGATCTGATTTCATTCAGCCAGGGCAGGGCAAGAAGCGCTGCGAGGTCATAGGCATCGGCCTCTTCCGGCTGTGCTGCCCCGAGAGTGGTCGCATTCGAGACCCGCGCCCGGATGCTGAGGCTCAGCAGAGAAAAATCACCTGAGTTCGCCGGTTCTGGGGCGAGCAGACAGACGGCCAGGGCCGACAGCAGCAGCGCGCGCCTGGCGGAAACGGGATGGGTGGCGATGGTGGTCCTCCCTTGCGGCCGTGAAAAGGATATCAGCCGGGGTCGCGCCGACGCGGCGGACCGGTCGGCCTGAAGGGTCGCCTTATGTCACCAAGAAGTTGTGACCCACGTCTCCCCTGTGGTTTAAGTCACTCTCGCTTCAATCACACCAGACGGCCATGGACGTGCAAGCACCGACCCCCGCCTCCGAGGAAGTCACCCGCATCGACCGGCAGCGGCATTTCATCCGGGCAATGTCCAAGTCGATCGAGGGACGACCACTCGAACCGTCCGAGCGCAGCCTGCTGGAAACCATCTTTGCGGCACTGATGCGCGGCGAGGATGTCTCCGACCTGACCGGCATCCGGCGGCCGCGTACGCAGCGTTCCACCGACCCCGTCCATGTCGCGCTCCACTACCTGTGCCTGACGCGACTGATGGACATGCGACCGGAACTGGCCTGGGACATGGTCGGCGAAGCGTGGGGACTGAACCGGCGTGAGGTGCAGCGCCTCATCGTGGCGAATCGCAAGCCTGCATTGGCTGCGTTGCCACGGTTCGCCGCTGCGCCGGGCCGGTTGTTGCGCATCTGCGAGCGACATGCCCGCGGCGCGAGACCGGCGTGCGACCGGTCGGCCGTCCCGGCGTCGACGCAGAGTTCCGACGATGCGCTCGTGCGGATGTTGGCCCAACTGATGCAGCCTTCAGCAGCCACGGACGGGGCTGCGCCCTGACATCAAGTCGCTGTGTCCGGCAACGGAGACCCTGAAGGCGCGGCCGCAGTTCGGCCCGAGCGACCGAGCGTGCCGGCCTGGCTCACGCGAAGAGCTTCGCGAGGCTGCCGAGCGAGCGCCAGCCGAGGTAGATCGTGAGCAGCCAGCCGGCAACGCCGCATGCAAGGAGCCAGCGCGGGTAGCGGTAGCCGCCGAGCAGGTCGGCCCGGCGCATCGCCACCCACAGCATCACGCCCACGCCGAGCGGCAGGATCAGGCCGTTGAACGCCCCCGCGAAAATGAGCAGCGGGACGGGCGCGGCGCCAGCGGAGAGGAACACCAGCGTGGACACGAGGATGAACGCCACCACCAGCGCATTGCGCCGCTGCTCCAGCCCGGGTCGCAGGCTCGCCAGGAACGACACCGACGTGTAGGACGCACCGATCACCGACGTGAGCGCGGCGGCCCACAGGATCAGGCCGAATACGCGCAGGCCGAACTCGCCAGCGGCCGCCTGGAAGGCGGAAGCTGTCGGGTTGTCCGTCGACAACGAGACACCGGCCGCCACCACGCCCAGCACCGCCAGGAACAACAGCATCCGCATCAGCCCGGTGATGAGTACACCGACCACCGAGGCACGTGCGATCTCGGCCACGCGGCCCGGCCCGCTCACGCCGGCATCCACCAGGCGGTGGGCGCCGGCATAGGTGATGTAGCCGCCGACCGTGCCGCCGACCAGTGTGGTGATCGCCAGGAAATCGACCTGCTCCGGCAGCACAGCGTTGCGCAATGCCGCGCCCACCGGCGGAGCGGACACGACTGCAACGTAGCCGGTCATGGCGATCATGACGAACCCGAGCGCCACGACCACGCGGTCCATTGCCATGCCGGCGCGCCGCGACAGGAACAGGCCGACGGCGACCGCCGCCGACAGCGCTCCGCCCCACTTCGGCGGCAGGCCGAGCAGCGCGTCGAGGCCCAGACCTGCGCCGGCGACGTTGCCGACGTTGAACACCAGACCACCGAGGGCGACGATCAGCGCGAGCACGTGGCCGAGACCCGGCGCCAGGCGGTCGCCGAGCTGCTGGGCGCGCAGGCCCGACACGCCGATCACCCGCCAGACATTGAGCTGGATCGCGACGTCCACCAGCACCGACACCAGGATCGCGAACGCAAACGCGGCGCCGAGTTGCGCCGTGAACTGGGTCGTCTGGGTGATGAACCCCGGACCGATGGCGCTCGTCGCCATCAGGAACATGGCGCCGAGCAGCGGGACTCGCGCCGACCGGGGTGCCTGCTCGGGCTTCATCGAGTCGCTGCCATGAGGATCCGTAGCGTCGTTCATGCGGGCCGTCGAGCGCAACCCCGGATCTTGACGCCGCGGCCCGCGGCGGTCACAAACGATACCTGGCGGCGCCGAGCCGCCGGCTGCGGGAGCAAGCGTGAGAATTGCAGGAAGACTCGGGCTCGGACTGCTGGGCATGGTCGGCGCGATCGTCGCCGTGGTGGCGATCCGTACCGTGGCGTACCAGTCACCGGCCGCGCGCGGCTCGAGCGACGTACAGCTCGCCGACACGCCGCAGATCGACGTGCAGCGCGCCGCGCAACACCTCGCCGCGGCGATCGCGTTCCGCACTGTCAGCCACCAGGACGCCAGCGACAACGACTCGGCGGAGTGGGAACGCTTCCGTGCCTGGCTGGCGGCTACCTATCCGGCGGCGCACGCCGCGATGACTCGCGAAGTCGTCGCGAGCCACACGCTCCTGTACACGTGGCCGGGAAGCGACGCCTCGAGCCAGCCGATCGTACTGCTCGCCCACCACGACGTCGTGCCGGTGACGCCGGGCACGGAGCCGGACTGGAAGCACCCGCCGTTCGACGGCGTCGTCGCGGACGACGCGGTCTGGGGCCGCGGCGCAGTGGACAACAAGGGTTCGCTGGTCGCCCTGTTCGAAGCCGTCGAAGCGCTCGCCGCCTCCGGTTTCCAGCCCGGCCGCACCGTGATCATCGTTAGCGGACACGACGAGGAGGCCGGCGGAGCGGGTGCGGCCGCGGCCGCGCGCTTGCTCGAGTCGCGCAAAGTGCGCGCGAAGTTCATCCTCGACGAGGGTCTGCTGGTCGTCCAGGACTTTCCCCTGCTCGGCCGCCCGGTGGCGCTGATCGGCATCGCCGAGAAGGGCTACGGCACGCTGCGCATCACGGCTCCTGCCCAAGGTGGTCACTCATCCACGCCGCCACCGCAGACCGGCGTCGAGGTGCTGGCGCGGGCGCTGCTCGCGATCACGTCGAGCCCGTTCCCGATGCGTTTCGAAGGCCCGGCGGCCGACATGGTGCGGACGCTGGCGCCCGACGCGAGCCCGCTGGTCAGGCTGGCCGTGGCCAACGAGTGGCTGTTCGAACCACTGCTGGTGCGCCAGATCGCCGCGACGCCCGCGGGCGCGGCGAGCCTGCACACCACGATCGCGCCGACCATGCTGCGCGGCAGCCCCAAGGAGAACGTACTCCCGCAGGACGCGGCGGCGTGGATCAACTATCGCATCGCGCCCGGGCACAGCGCCGCGGGCGTGCTGCAGCACGCCGCCGAGGCCACGCGCGGCCTCGATGTGAAGGTCGAGTGGGTGCAGCCACCGTACGATCCGTCGCCGGTGTCGTCCATCACGTCGGACGGCTACCGGATCCTCGCCGCTGCCGCTTCGGACGGGGGACGATGGCCGGTCGCGCCGGGGCTGGTGAATGCTACGACCGACAGCCGTCACTTCACGGCCGTCGCGGACGACGTCTACCGGTTCCAGCCCGTGGTCGCCCGCCTGAACGAGATCGAGATGATCCACGGCACGAACGAGCACCTCACGCTCGACAACCTCGGGCGGCTGGTGCGCTTCTACGCGCGGCTGATCGCCACCGCCGCCGGTTGAGCGGCCCCCGCGCGCCGATGCACGGGCCGCCTACTTCGGACGGCGGTACTTGTAGGCTTCGCCCGGCTTGCCCCAGGCGAGGTACAGGTCCGCGAGGCGCGAGCGGCCGCTCTCCTGCATGTGCGGAATCGGCGACTCGGCCAGCCCGGCCTGGCTGTCGAGCAGCAGACGCTCGGCCGCCGCGTAGTCCCCCATGGCCGCCCGCGCGGCACCCTCGGTGTTCTTTGCAGCCGCGACCTGCCAAGAGTCCTCCGGCAGGCTGATAAGCAGCAGGCGCTGCCCCTCGACCGCCAAGTCGCGAGCCTCGCCGAAGCGGCGCTGCCCAAGGCGCAGGTTCGCCTTGACCGTCAGCGTATTTGCGTACGCCGGGTGCTCTGCCCCGAGTGCCGCACGCCGCACGGACAACGCCTCCTCGACGAGCGGTTCGGCCTCTTCGAGCTTGCCCATCTCCACCAGCCAGTACGCGAGCGTGGCAGCCCGGGCACCCACGTCCGGGTGCTCGGGGCCATTCACGCGTCGAGTCATGTCGAGCGACTGCCGCAGGAGGTCGACTCCCTCGTCCTGGTTCCCGAGCGCGATCGCGACGAAGCCGATGTTGCTCAGCGTGAGCGCGATGGTCGGGTGACTCTCCCCGAGCAGCTTCCGGTTGATGACCAGTGTCTCGCGGAACGCTGCGTCTGCTTCCTGCAGGTCGCCGCGCACCTGCAGCACGAAAGCGAGATTGTTCAGGATTGCCGCCGTCTCCGGGTGTACGTCGCCGTAGACCTGCCGCGCCATTGCGAGGGCCAGCCGGCACAGGGGCTCGGCCTCCTCGAACTTCGAGAGCCCCATGTACGCCCAGCCGAGATTGCCGAGCGCCTGGATCAGCGCGGGATGCGGCGTCTTGTGCAGTTCCCGCTGCATCGCCAGCGCTTCGCGCAGGTATTCGACGGCCTGCTCGTACTCCCCGCGCTGGTAGTAGTTCGTGCCGAGGTCCTCGATGCTCTTGGCGATGTCGGGGTGCGTGTCGCCGTAGAGTTGCCTGCGAATGCTGAGTGCCTCGCGGACGAGCGGCTCGGCAGCCGCGTACTCGCCCTTGTCCGACAGCAACTCGACCAGCCGGCTCAACGTGTCGGCGACTTCGGCGCTGACGTCGCCGAAGATCCGGCGACGCGTCTCCAGCGCCCCGCGCAATTGCCGTTCGGCCTCCTCGAAATCCGACTTCAGGCGCAGGATCTCCCCGAGATGCGTCTGGCTGCTTGCGACCTCCGGGTGCTCGGGACCCCAGATCCCGCGGCGCTTTTCGAAGGCCTGCCGAACGAGATTCACCGCCGGTTCATACAAGCCGAGGCTCGTGTACACGGTCCCCATCGTGTCCATCAGCGTCGCCTGGATCGCCGGCTGGTCCGCGAGCTCACGCTCGATCCGCGCGGCACCCTTGTCGAGGATTTCCCGCGCCGTGATGGTATTGCCGAGCGCCTCGCCCGGATCGGACACCTTGAACAGGTCCACCATGAAGCGCGTTGTCTGTCGCGCGGTCTCGGCCTCGGCTTCTGCGCGCGCGCGCTGTCGCTCTGCCTCGTTGCGGGCCAGCCACGCCGCTGCGGCCAGCGCCGACGTTATCGCCATCCCGACCACGGACGCAGAGACCAGCCACATCATGCGGACGTGGCGACGGTGGGCGTCGCGCTGCTTCAGTTCGTCGAGACCGACGCCCAGCATTCCCGCCACGAGCTTGAGCTTGACGTCGAGCTTGCCGTCCTTGCCCGGACGGACGTCCGCAGCGATCGGCTCGCCACGTTCGGCGGTCGGTTCCCCGTCCGGACCCATGCGGTAGATGAGCGCTGGCGGGAAGCACTCGAGTTCGGCGGTTGCGGGATTCGCCGATGCACCCGGCTCGCCGTCGACTACCAGCGCGAAGATCCGGTTCTCGCGGCCGAGGCGCTTGAAGGTCAGGATCTCCTCGTTGACCCAGCGCGACCGGGCGGCCTTGCGTGAGCAGATGACGATCTGGAAGGCCGACTGCTGCAGCGCGCGCGTCAGCGTTTCGCCGAGGTTCGTGGCGGTGGCAAGCTCGTCGCGGTCGCGGAACACGGGCGAGATGCGCGCCGGCACCGGACCGAACTCACTCTCCCGGCCAACCAGGCGCTTCGGTACGCGGTAGGTCTCGAGCGCGCTGTGCAGCCACTTGGCCCACTCCTCGTCGGCGTGGCTGTAGCTGATGAAGGCCTTGTACTTGAATTCGCTTTCCACCGGTGCGGGTCAGCCGAGTCGGGCAGCGTCCTTCTGGTCGATCGCGCGTTCGCGGTGCATCAGGATCCACTCGGCGTGCTCCTCGAGCGATGCGTCGCCGAGGAACTTGAGTATCCGGCGGCGCTCGTCGTCGCTCGCGGCCGCATCGATCCGGCGCCGGGCATTGTGGAAGATGCGGTGCATGAACTCGTACTGCTTGATCAACTCGCTCTCCGCGGTGCTCTTCGCGTAGGACTGCCGGACGCCGACCATCAGCAGCACGCAACCCATCATGTACAGGATCGGTCCGCGCACCTCCTCCAGCAAGCTCGCACCTATGAACAGCAGCGCCGCCAGCGCCACCGCCGTCGCTACCAGCCCGAGCCGCGCGGCACGCTGCGTCGCCTCGTGCCGGCGCAGGCGCTCGGCGCCCTTGCGCCGGTAGTAGCCCAGCTGGCCGGACGACTCGTCCCCGATCCACTCTTGCACCGCGAATTCGACCCCGGCCGGGTCGCGGTTGGGGGACACGTCGCACTCCATGCCGGCGACGCGCATCACGTTGCGAATCCAGCCGAGGTCCGGGTCCTGCATCTGCAGGAAGTTGTCGTGCGCGAACTTGGTGACGTTGCCGCTGGTGACGCCGGCCGCGGCCCAGTAGAACTGCACGCGCAGCCCCTCGGCCAGCGTCCGGTAGTCGAGGTACTTGCGGTGCCAGGACCCGCGGTTGGCGAGGTAACTGACGCCCAGCGCCGCGATCATCAGGCAGAGTATCAGGGCGATGAGCGGGCGCGCCGAGTTGAAGTCCGTGTAGGAGATGTAGGCGAGGCCGGTCAGGAACGCGAATGCGTGCATCGCCCTGAGCGTGAACAAGACTCGCTTCTGGTAACGGATCGCCAGCCAGTCGGCGGCACAGAAGACCTGGTTGATGTCCTGCAGTCCCGCCGGCATCCGTTGCGCCTGCTCCGCCGTGAGGAGGGAATACCGCTCGCGATCGATCGTCGCGGCGTTGGCCTGCGCCTCGCTGCTGAACTCGTTCGATCGCTCGAAGACCTGCCGGTGGCGCAGCGGCATGTCGGCGACTCGTGGCTGCACCTCGTCCGTCGTGAACCAGAATGCCTCGAGCGGCACGAGACCGGGTGCCGGCGCACCATCGGGCCGGTCGCGCGAGCAGACGATGTGGTACACGAGATCGCTCTCGTCGTCCGCCAACGTGAGCCGGCTCGCCGTCGCGCGCGGCGTGTAGCCGGGCATCACGTCGTCATGGTGGAAACGGACCACCTGGCTCGTGCCGCCCAGCTGGTCGGTAGACTTGCCGTCCCACAGCGCCAGCAGCACGTGGCAGTGCGCGCAGAGAAACACGCCGGCCTGAGCATACTGACGCGCCCGGTTATTGCTGGAATCACGGATCGAGGCCTCCGTGTTGCCCGGGGTGATCGGCAACTCGAACACGTCGACTGCCGCTGCGCACAACCGCTCGAACTGTTCCCGTGACTCCGGCGTCGCGAAGTCGCGGACGTAGAGTTCCCTGGGCATCGGCAGCGGGACGATCAGCGGCATCCGCAGGTCGAGCGCCTCCTCGGCAACCAGCCGATCGGCGCCCTCGGCCAGCGCGGACATCACCACCACGATTCGGCCCGGGTAGGCGCTGCGCATGCTTTCGAGGAATTCGCGAACGCGGGCCCGAATGCTCTCGATCTCACCCGACGCGAGATCACGGTGCCCGGTCACCGCCACCACGAGCGGTACGGCGTAGCTGCGCCGCGCGCGCCTCGCCCCGGCGCGCCGCGGCACGGACGTGAATGGAACCGGTTCGGCCAGTACGGGCGATGTCACCATGCGCGCGGGACGTTACCGCAACGGCTGCTAGCTTGCACCTCGCAACGGCACCTCATCGTCCCAGGCTGCCACCGCCGGCCGGCAGGCCGGCGATGGCAGCACCGGGATGCACGTCAGAGGCGGGGCAACGGCGGCAGGACCTCGATGTCGTCGTACGCGCCGTCCACGAAGCCATTGCTGGGCACCGACGGCAGGAACCGGTCGTTGAACACGTGCTTCAGCACCATCGTGCGCACCAGTTGGTCGCCACGACGGTTGGCGCGATCGTTGCAGCTGTCGAAGTTCGTGCAGGCCGGACTCGCAGCGACGGTCGCCGCATAACCGTCCAGCTGGCTGATGAACGACTGGCAGTTGCGGAGCGCCTCGCTCTGTTTCGGCGAATCCGCAGCCAGCAGGCACTTGCTCAGCTTGTCGCGGGCGCCTTCCCACTGGTCGGAGAGCGTGGTGCAGGTCGACCGCGCGAATGGCACCGTGCCCGCGGGGTTGCCGTCGGTATCGACACGGCTGCAAGCGGTCTTGGCGAGCGACCAGTACAGGTCGTAGAACAGCGACTTCACCTGCCGCGCGAAGACGACCTCCGAACGTTCCGTCAGTTCAGCATTGAAGATCAGCAGCGACAGGGTCGCTCCACCCTTCTTGACGCTGCCGCAGCCGATGTTGCCGAGGATGTCGCCATAGCCGAGTGCCGGCCCGGGCGACGCAAAGGCATCCGGGCCGACCACCGTCTGGTAATTTTCCGAGATCCGCAGCGTGATGTCCCACTGCAGCAATGTGTCGATGCTGACGGGCCAGGCGCTGGACGGATAAGTGGGAGTACAACCGAGGCTGGACCTCGTGGCCGAAAGCCTGTCGACGAAGAACTCGATCTCGTAGGTGTCGGCGAACACGACACGGTCTTCGAGTATGAAGAAGAAGGCGTCGAAGTAATAGCGTGGCGGTACCGGGCCTTTGCCCGACGGATCATCGGCCGGGATGCCGCGGACCTGCGCCCGATATTCCGGGGACATCAGCATCGGAGGCAACGGCTTGTTCACGAACTGGTCGGTCACTTCCTTGGGCAGCAACTTGCTGACGTCGAGCGACTGGGTCGCAGCCGACCCGGCACCGACGATGACGCCGTCCGTCTTGCAGATGTCCGGCATCGGCTTCCCGTCCTGCTTCAACCAGCGGCAGTCCGGCATGTCCACGATCTGGAACACGGTCGCGCCGGACTCGGGACCCACCAGCTTCACTTTGCTCGCCACGGCCGCTGGCTCACCCGTGTCGTCGGTGGCGACCGGGCAAGGGCCCGAGCACTTCGAGAGGTCGAGGCTGTCGCCCGGCGCCAGCGTCGGCTGCAGCGGCGGGTACGACACCGAACTCGTGCACGTATCCGTCGTGTACGGACAGGCCCGAGTCGACAGCGTCAGGTCCGCATTGTCGACGATGACGTTCTGAAGTCCAGACGTGGGCACGCCGTCGGTGATCGGTTCGAGCACCATCACCTCGCACCAGTTGTAGTCCGTTGCTACGATGCGACCGGACTTCTCGCCAGCGCGGATCCCGTACTGGTTGTCGAGATCGGCCGCCACGCAAAGCCGGGGCTGGAACAGCGTGCTGCGCGTCTCCCGCTGGGACGGGATGTTGAACACGTCGATCGCCACGTCCGCAATGGTCGTGTCCTTGGCCAGGATGCGCCCGTTCGTCGAAACGCCGAGGGCGTAGCTGCGCGTCGCATCCTGCATTCGGAACAGGCCGACACCCTGCAGCTTTTCACTGCCCCGCAGGCCCCAGCCCTTGCTGTCCGCGATCATGAACGAGCCGAGGGGCGACCCCGTCGTCAGGCATTTCGGGTTGGCCGCGTTGAGCTGGGGGTCGGCGAAGAACATCAGGGTCCGCCGCAGCTCGAGCGCCATGACGCCCGTGCATTCGAGCCCCCCTGGCAGCAGCACCTTCGCCGCCGTCGCGTCGACGAGCAGCGGACGATCCTTGGCGATTTCCTTGAAACAGTACTGTTCGGCCGGCTCCTCCTGCAGGTCAAACCAGCCCTTAGCGCTGTCGCAGGACGAGCCCGCCGGCTTCGCAACGACCTTGACCAAGCTGTAGTTGCTCTTCTTCTTGCCGGCCACCCAGATCGCCCGATCGTCTCCTACGGCCAGGGCCGTACAGATCTCCGAGGCGCGGGTGTCGAAATCGAAGGCCCGGTCCTCGCAACTGAAGACGACGCGATCCTGCCCCGTCTTCACGGGGTTCCACTGGCGCACCACCCGCCCCTTGTTCGGGCCGGACGCGTCCAGGCAGAACAGCCCGTCGGTCGCCGTAAGCTGGCAGGAGGACACGTTGCTGGTGGCGACCGGTGTCTCGAACTGCGGAACGAGGGTCGTATCCCGGAAGGACATGTCGAGCATGGCGCCCGGACTCACCGCACCGACGCGTTCCAGGAGCTGATTCGGGAGGAGCGCCTGGGCCTGCGCGCGGGGCATCAGGAGCCCCAGGGCCAGGAGCACCGTGACGACCATCCGTGTCCACTGGTCCCCGTTCCTTCGCATGTTCGACACCTCGGACTGAATGAGTGAGGGCAGGGTAAACCCGCCTTGTGAAGCAAACGTGAAGCCGCCGGGGAGCTGCCCGGCAGCCCACCTGGCTCGGAGTGGATCCATTCGCCCGAACGAAGCAGCCACTGCCTCGGTAGCGCTCACGCCAGAGCCCCCTGCCGATACGCCCTTCGGACACCGCCGTTGGTTCGGCGGTCACTTGTTGCCGTCAATATACCCCAATCTATCCAGAATGAGACCTGTTTCTCAAATTCCGACGTAACTGCCCCGCCAGTGCCAGGTCGCACCCCCTTGGGGGACCGTCGAACGGCCAGCCCCGGGCTGAAGTCATTACACTGTCTGGCGACGCATAACCCAGGTGCCCCATGAGTGCAGCGGACGAGCGTCTGGCAGGGCTTCTCAATCGCTGGAGTGCGAGCGTGGACCAGCACGCCCGCTACCTGGCGCTGGACGACGCAGCCTATGCCAAGGTCCAGGACTGGCCGAAGCACCAGCGCCCCAACGGCTGGGTGCTGGAGCTCGCCCGCGCACGGTTAGTGGAGTTGCAACGCCTGGCCGACGAGCGAAAGTCGCGCGGTGATGCGGGGTTCGCCGAGGCGCTCGAACTGATGGCCTTCCTCACCAGCCTGCTCGGCTCCGAGCACGTCGACCGATTCATCCCTCTCGCCCGGCCACCGTCGACTTCCCCGCAGGAAGCCCTGCGCAACGAGCGGCAGCGAGCGAGGCGCCAGGCCACGGCGGCGATGAAGCCCGCGGCGTCGGCGAGGCCCGCAGCGGCGCGCAAGCCGGCGCCCGTGGCGGAAGGGCCCACAGGCGGTGACCGGGCGACGGCGACGGTGATCGCCGACGCGGTTCGACTGATCAGCTGGGGACGCGAGTGGCCGCAGCTCGCGGGCCTCATCGCGCGACTCGCCAACCGCCCGCCCGAAGCCGAGGTCTGGAAGATCCTGCGCAAGTACCGCGCCGCGATCGAAGCACAGGCCCGCCGACCGCGCGACTGACCCCGGCTTGGCATCGCTGCGGACGCTGCGGTAACTTCCGCCGCTCCCCTTCTCCAACGGAACCGGAGTCCGCCATGCCCCAGAGCCGAGTTGCCCGCCTGCTTGCCCCCGCCCTGCTCCTCGCCGTCGCTGCCGGGGGTGCGCACGCCCAGGGCCAGCCGTCGAAAGGAGAGCAGGCCCTCAAGTATCGCAAGGCGGTGTACCAGGCCATCGCGTGGAACTTCGGGCCGATGAGCCAGATGGCGCAGGGCAAGATCCCGTACGACGCGAAGGAATTCGAGTTGCGTGCAGGCCGCGTCGCCGCGCTCGCGCCGATGCTCTCCGAATCGTATTCGGCGGAATCGCGCACCGTGACGGGCTCCAAAGCCAAGCCCGAACTGTGGGCCAATCGCGCCGACTTCGACGCCAAGATGAACGACCTGGTCGAGCGCAGCGCAACCCTCGCGGCCGTGGCGAAGACCGGCGACGCGGCAAAGTCGAAGCAGGCGTTCCTCGACACGGCCGCCACCTGCAAGGCCTGCCACGACAAGTACAAGGCCGACTGAGTCGCCCGGCTCAGTAGAGCGCGATCGTCGCCTCGGGCGCGGCGCGCACAACGAGCGCGAG